>JAAUYJ010100429.1_pt1 | contig 10352 bp, 9 predicted proteins | sample 7278031 | NCBI WGS metagenome assembly JAAUYJ01 (sample SAMN14350222, study PRJNA611818) | marine sediment metagenome | isolation source: surface marine sediment (1.8m) | place: French Polynesia: Moorea | collected 2018-08 | reverse complement strand
CGCGAATTATTTAATTATTAATTATTAATTATTAATAATTCGGTAAAAATTAGGAAGTAAGAAGGCTGAAATTTTCTATAGACATTAACGATCTTATTTACATAAACGATACCAACGGACATAATATCAAGACTTACGCTTTCCCAACCAAGAAACCGGGTTTATTGCCCTGATTATTATCTATCTTTCCAACGACCAAGTTTCCTTGATAAACCCGGTTTCTGCGTAAGTCCTGTTCATAAAAACGGACTTTCCTCCCACATCTCCCACACTCTAACCTAATTATTTTCTTCCCTTAATACCAAAGGACGAAACAAGACTTTATTTTTCAAAAGATTAACAGCTTGAGCATAATAGGGGTCTGATATAGTAGCGATCGCCTCTGGTTTCCGATATAACCGTCGTTTTTGAGAGTCCGTCAAATTGATAACTACATCAGGAGTAACACCTTTTTTACTAATATCAGTTCCTTTCGGAGTATAGTAGTGAGCAATAGTTACTGCCAAACCGGAACCATCTGATAAAGAATGTACCGACTGTACCAAAGCTTTCCCAAAAGTTTGGTCTCCCATAACTACAGCACGACCATTATCTTTAAGCGCTCCTGCCAGAATTTCACTAGCACTAGCTGAGTCACCATCTACCAATACCACTGTTGGTTTATCAGTCAAAGCTGAACGGTTTGCCCGAAGTTCTTGTCTATCTCCATCTCGGTCAACTGTGCTGACAATAGCACCTTTATCCATCCACATCCGAGCAATATCTATACTAATACGCAATAATCCCCCTGGGTTACCCCGCAAATCTAAAACATAACCATCAGGATTTTGATTATCCAACTCTTCTATCGCCCTTTGCATCTGTTCTCCAGCATGAGCGCTAAATTCTTGTAAACGGATATACCCAATACGCTGATTTCCTTCTTGCTTTAGGTCGTAACGAACTGTCTGTAATTCAATTTTTGCCCTTGTCAAAGTTACATCAAATTCTCCGTCTCCGGGACGAATAACTCGCAGCACTACCTCTGTCCCCACATCACCACGAATCAGTTTAGCTGCTGCTGATACACTTAAACCAGAAGTAGATTTACCATCAATTTCTTTAATTTGGTCTCCTGGCAATAAACCTCCCTTCATCGCTGGAGAGTTTTCCACAACATCCACTACGGCGATCGCCTTTGTCAGTTCTTCCTGCTTTAGTTGCATTCCCACTCCAGACATTTCCCCTGATGTTTGAGTCGTTAGCGCTTTAAACTGTTCTGGGTCTAAGAAACGAGTATAAGGGTCATCCAGTTTGTCTAGAGCTTCGCGTAATGCATCGTAAGCTTGTTCCTGGGAAGTATAGTTTTTCTCTAATAAACTTTTCCTAGTAGCTTGCCAATCTGTATGATTAAAGCTACCATCAACATATTCTCGATTAACAATTTGCCATGCTTCGTCCAAAACTACTTTCGGACTATTCTCTAAATTTGCCTCAGCAGGCTTACTCAAACTAGGGGCTAATAAAGATAAAGCTGCTGTTGTGGCGATCGCTCCACTATATAAAATATTTTGAATAAAAGAAAAGTGTTTTGAAACTAAGTTCATTTATTTTTTTTGGTACTTGGACATTTATTTAGTTGACTTTCCCAATATTTTATGATATAAGGATAGTTTTTATTGAAGGAAACCTAATATACTAGGATATTGGTTGAAGATATTGATAATTGTATCTATTGTATCTATAATTTATGAGGAAATGTACTATCAGAAAAATTTTAGGGAAAAGGGAGGTTTAAAGCTCTTTTTTCTGAAAAAAGTTGACATGATCAACTCTGTTGGTATTGGGATGAAGCCCCGATTGGGTATATTCATTAATTGATAATGGATAATGGATAATTGATAATTACCTCGCCATTAAACCATTACGGAATTGAATATAAGGAAATATTATTTCTTCTCTTGGTCGATTGGATATGGCGTTTAGCTTACGCAAAACGCGCGTTAACGCGGAGCGACTTGAATTGCGTAGCGGCTCTGTTAAGAGCGGGAGACCCGCTCCTACAGACCCGCTTCGCTAACGCCATCCTATCCTATGGACTGCTCCGCTTTCCGAGCGCTCTCTTGGTTGATTGGATATGGCGAGGTCTCCTCGCCATCCCTCAACCGCTTTTTCTCTTGAAAGAGAAGGCTTGATACCTTGATTTTTCGGTAAATATTCTAACATGAAAAAAAAGATGACCAGAAAATCAGGTCAATAGCCTACCTTTTCAAGGGGATAAAAAAAAGAAAATTCAGTATTTTCGTAGCCTCCCTATTCGGTGGAGATACTGATAACTGATAACTGAAATGACCTCCTAGGTAATGCAAGATTTCCTTTAATAATCCTCATAACTTTTGCCAATCATTTTAAGAAGAGCAGAACAATTAAAGAACTTGATTTTTGAAGGAGTCAGTTTCATAAAATTTGCTACTTCATTCCCCAAATGTAGAGTTAATTGAAAGGAGCGATCGCGACACATCAAATAGCAAGAAAGCTAAAAGAAAATTTAGTCTAAAATAGTTCTTGAAAAACCAACAATTTTTTAATTTTAAAGAGATCAGAAATTGTGGAAAGCAAAGCCCAAACCCAAAATTGGCTAGGTTCATTAGTCAATCTAGCAGTTCCCATAACAGCTTTAGCAGGTATAATCAGCTTACAAGTATTATGGCCACCAGAAGGTTCGCCGTTAAAAGAGAGAATTGTTTTAGACTCAACAGATGCAGTCTTAGCTGAACAAAAAGAAGCTCTAAAACTCAAGCTATTGAAAGCATCTCCTACTTTTGGATTTGATAACTTGATTGCAGATTGGGTATTCTTGCAATTTCTCCAATATTTCGGGGATGATGCAGCTAGAAACGAAACAGGTTTTTCTCTAAGTGAAGATTACTTTGATATTATAACCCGCTTAGATCCTAGATGGGTTGACATATACTTGTTCCTTTCCAACTCCTTATCTATATATGAAGCTAAACCCAAAGTAGCTGTAGAATATATGACCCGTGGTACCGATGCACTTTCCCCAGAGATAGATCCGAAAGCTTGGCAAGTATGGAGATTCAAAGGGATAGATCAGTTATTATTAGTGGGTGATATTCCAGGGGCAATTCGTTCTCACAAAATGGCTGCTGAATGGGCTGATAATACACCATACCAAGAATTAAGCTCTCTGTTTATAAATACAGCAGAATTTCTTAAGACAGAACCAGATAGTAAATTAATTAAGTTTAATGCTTGGTTGTGGGTATATTATCAAACAAGAGACCAGAGGGTACGGGAACGCGCTCAACAAGAAATCCTCAAACTTGGTGGGAAAGTAGAAATGAGTGAAGAAGGGGAAAAGCGTTTTGTCTTGCCAGATGCTTCTAAATAGACCTCTCCGGGGGGTTACATATTTGTTAGTGTGGGGAGTGTGGGGAGTGTGGGAAGTGTGGGAGGTGTGGGAGGTGTGGGAAGTGTGGGAAGTGTGGGGAGTGAAAGATTCATCCCTTGGTTGAGCAATGCTGACCTCTCCGTAAAAGAGGGAGTAGGTCGGAGGTAGGGACGTTGCATGCAACGTCCCTACAGGGTTGTCATTTTTTTATGTGGTTCATTAAAAAAATTAGCGATCGCTCTAGTTTTTTCCGGGAAACAAGCGATCGCTGTAGTTAAAAGTTGAAAAAAGCCATATTGAACATCGCTATCCAATCAAGAATCAAGCCCAACGTATATTTCTTGCTAATCTGAGATTATGTATCCAAGGTTGATGAGCTAATTCTGTAACTGCTTCTGGTGAAAGTTTAGCAGTAAAAGTACATCGTTTATGATTTACCCCTCTCACACCATGTTTTTGTAAAAAGTTTGCTTCTATTTGATTTGGCACTTCTGTTGTCCGCACAAAAACTTCCATTGGTTGTTTTTGTGATGCTTGTTTTTTATTCAAAGCATTCACTAAACCTGGATCTAATTTACGATAATCTGTTAGGTTTTCCATTTTTTCATAGCGCTCCTTAGAGGTAATCAACTTATCTCCGTTTTGGGCCTTATTTTTAATATTTAGTTAAAACTATATTACTATTAGCTGTACTTTAGCATTTTAATCAGGCTTGGTCAAGAATATTAGGTGGAGCTTAAAAATAATTAATTAAAATCTCTATACGCAATGGCACTAATATCATGTCCGGTTGAATAGTTATAAATAAGAAGGGAGGAGTCAGGAGTCAGGAGTCAGGAGTCAGGAGGAAAGAGGGGAGAAATAAAGTATACAATTTGAACGTTTTTTATCACTAATTATCCGGACATAATTTAGGGCTTGCTGATTAGGGAGTCAGAATTTTCATTCCATTCTGAGTTGGTTTCTGGCTATTATAAAACTTATCACAATCTATTTAGGATTGCTATATATTTTTTCATATTCCCTGATCAACTGAGCGATCGCTCTCTAATAAACAAGCTAGTAGAAATCTAATCCTATTTGTTTTTCAGGCAAGGGCGTACAATGCACATTTCATTACTACTAATAGCCTGAAAAAAATACTCGACGTTTGAACAAGATAATCACAACTTTAAAACTGATAGATAGAAAAATTCTCTCAAACAAAAATTCAGTATTGTTACGGTAGAAAAGGAGATTTTTATCTGCTAGATTAGAATTAATTGAGTCAAACAATGGTGTATTTACGTCAGCGTGTCTGCGCCTATATCCGGGGGTTTGATAATGCAGGCGTGAGTCCGGGATTTTAGATACAGCAAGAGTTTCCGAGGGAAGCGATGCGCGAGTATGTGTTCGGAAATACAAGTAAATATTTGTGAAGATTTCCCTCTTTTACAGATTTTATTAATTTTGTAAAAAATGCTGTTGACACTCTCTGTTATGTAGAAGTTCTTAAGGAAAAGAGAACTCCTTTGTCAAGTTGAGGAGGAGAAAATTGAAAATTTTTACCAAAAGGTATTGGGTGTATTTAATTGTTATGTGATTGTCATATCTAAATCCTGAAAGATGCATTTTATATTTGTTTGACAAATTGAGATTTCAGAAGCTCGATTCTTGATTCGCCCTCAAATCAAACAAAAGTAAGGAGAAAATCCAATGAGCAACACAAGTACAACTACAACACAGAAAGTCTACAATAAACCTACCAAAGTTGGGAGTAGCGGTAATGACATCATAAAGGGGACTCGTGGTAATGAAAAAATATATGGAAAAGCTGGAGATGACTGGTTGTATGGTCGCCCTGGTCACGACCACTTGTTTGGAGGTAGCGGTAACGATACTCTGGAAGGAGGTATTGGTCACGACAGACTCAACGGTGGTCCGGGGATAGATATCCTCACAGGAGGGGGTGGAAAAGACACATTTATCTTAGCGGTTAACCACGATCATAGATTGGAAGATGAGTACGACATCTTAACAGATTTTAATAGTGCTAAAGATAGGATTGTGCTAATAAACGGTGAAGTCAGAATGATACTATCTGAGCCTGGTCAAGGTTGGACAGAAGATGTTGTTGTGGTGAGTGGTAGTGAGGCAGCAGCAATATCTGAAGGATTGATTGTATATGATGAGTTGAGTGGTGATATGTTTATTAATGAAAATGGAGTTGAATCTGGCTTCGGTGGCAGTGGAGGTCTATTTGCGACGATTATTATGCCAGTTTCAGTAGGCCCGGCATCCAACCAGGCCCCTGGTTCGGCGGAACAAGGAGTCCTGCTGGCCTCTGAAGGAGTGAGTTTCCCCGATGGTAATCTAGTACCTGCTAATACTGTATTCGGTGATGTGGTGACAAATACAGGAGATTTCGTCGAGCTTCCGAATATAATATAGATGATAATAATAATGTGTTATTATCATAAGAGGGATTATGACAAGATGGAGTATTTTGGGTGGAAGCGGGTGTTGTGGACGGGGGGAGGGTTGGGGTTGGAGTTTCTTCTAGATTTTATCCACACACTAAGGCGGTTTTATAAGGCGGTCACTGATACCTGGCACGGCGAAGGGAAGAAAGAATAAATTAAAAACAGAAAATTAAAAGACATGAGCAGACCCAAAAGAGAATTCAATCCAGGATATTCGTATCACATGAAGAAGGAGTCAGGAGACAGGAGTCAGAAGTCAGAATAAAAGAAGGAAGAAGGAGTCAGAATGAGAATATAATTTGCTATTCGATTCTTTAAGATTGCGCAAGGTTCACGCTTAGGAGTCGCGATATTAGCTAATTCTGGCAAATGACCTTGAATATTGGGATACTTCAGAACTTCTACTAAATTTAGAAGAAGTAAGTAAATTATATAGAATCCGGATAATTACTATAGCCAAGTCATTGCGACTTACACTCCGTGGAAGGAAGCAATCTCAGGGGTTATGCGAGATTGCTTCCTATCGTCGCAATGACGACTTTTCAACCTGATTCTATATTACTAGATTCATACATTGCTGCAATTGAACAACGTAGACAATCTCTTTAGTTAGGAGACAGGAGACAGGAGACAGGAGAGAAGAAGAGGAAGTTTTTTGCTCGCGGAGCGCGGAACGGAGTTCTATCGCGGTCTTATCTGGACATAATATTACGCAAAGAAACCCGGTTCTTCATTCTGACTCCTTCTTTACAGCGGTTTTCAGATTGATGAACCACATCGCTATAACCAAAAACCCCGCAGGGACGTTGCATGCAACGTCCCTACTGTTGTCTATTGAAATGAAAACCGCTGTAATTCTGACTCCTGACTCCTGTCTCCTGACTCGTTCTACTCTGAGGACTTCAGATATTGATAAGTTTCCTTAGACACTCCGCGAATCAAATCTACAGCATCCTGATCATCATTCGGACGCTTCACCAATACAGCCAATAAATAACGCTTACCATTAAGCAAATCAATCATACCCGCATCCCCCAACACAGACTTCAGATTACCTGTTTTGTGAGCAACCACAGAACCTCTACCTACACCCCTAGGTAACAAAGAATCATTCCGAGTTCTCTCCATAATCCGAAATAAGCGATCGCGAGACTTCAGCGACACCAACCCCCCCTGATTCACCTGTGAAATTAAATTTATCAAATCCTTGGGAGTCGTTGTATTAGTTCCGGACAAATCTGGTAAAGGATTATTAATAACAGTATTTTTCAACCCCCAACTCTGAAACAACTGATTCAAAACATCGGCACCTCCAAGTGCTTCAATTAAAATATTAGTTGCTGTATTATCACTAATCACAATCATCTTCCTCACAGTTTGCAAAGCCGTATATTTGCTACCTGGCTTCCGAAACTGCATATCTCCAGAACCTTCAGCTACATGAGACTCCTCCATTGTCAACATATCATTCAATTTGATTCTCCCCTGCTCCACAGCTTGGAAAAAAGCCACTAAGATCGGCAATTTAATCGTACTAGCTGCAGCGACAGCAGTATCTCCATTAATATCCACATAAGCACCAGTATCAGCATCAATCAGAAATACTCCTGGTGTTAGCTTTGGGTATTTGGCGATGACTGTATCTAACTCTGTTTTCAAAGCTGCCATTTCCCTAGTTTGTTGTACTGCTAAAGGTACAATGGAAGGAGATTTCCATTCTTGATTTGTCTCTACCTCACTATCTACTGCTTGAGATATCAGATTAGAACTACTTCCAGGCTTCAATATTGACAACACTGTCCCACCAATCACGGCTATTCCCACACCTAAGATTAACATCCGAGTTGCGTACAATAGGAAAGAAGAAGAAGGGGAATTATGACGAGTTTTAACTGGTGATTTTTTAGTTGGTAGTGACTCATAAATAAAAGATTGAGCTTTTTCTGGTCGTTTCTGAGGACGAGCAGATGATTTGGGTTGTTGTTCTGCGATCTTCTTTAATCTAGCCAGTTCTTCTATTCGATTACGTTTAGCCCGATGAGACTGAAATTTAGGAATCTCTTGTCTTGAAACTCTGGGGACAACAGTTTTCTTTTTAGAAGGTACTGGTCTGAGAAATGTTTGCGTTTGCTCAGAAGCTGGAAGGGGAAACTTAGCTACATTACGCCTTTTCTTGAGGGGTAGTTGCGGTTGCAACTGATTACTAGGCGTTTTACTATGAGACTGCTCGGACTGAGAGTCTGATTTAGTAGTAGAAGGTACTACCGAAAGAATTGATCGATTACGAAAATTCTGAACCACTCCAAACACCTTAATATATAACTATAATTTTATTGATAATACCTCGCTCTTAAGGGCGGGGTTTCAATTGCCAAAATATCAAAAGCTACCTCGACAAAAATAATTTTTTCTTTGATTGGATAACCTAAAAATTATAGGAAATCTCAACAATTATTTCTGTTAATTTATGACAAGTTTTGATATTATTAAAAGTGAATTTGTCTGATAATTATTAGTAAGCATTCAGCCGTCAGCTATTAGCCATCAGCTAGAAAGATGAATTAGTCTCCCAGGAGAGTTAAAAGTCCGATACGAAAAAGGTAATCACCTAAACTTAGTAAGTATTACTTTCAAGCATCTTTTGACGCAGAATTACCCAGGAAAAGCTGAGAGCTGAATGCTAATAGCTGAATGGTTACAATGATTATTCTTGGTACACTCCAAAGATCCTGGATGTTAATCAGATTTTTCCCAACACTATTGCAGAGAAATTGGGTTTAAAACCCCACCGTTATTAGCAGTGTCCACAATTGAGTTTGGGTTAAATCCAAGGACAAAAATTGAACCTAAAACCTAAAATCTTATTCAAGACTAGGTTCTGTCACAAAATTACTAGAAAATTAGCTTTTAACAGAACCACTTAGCCTTACGAGCTTAGTGTAAGTCACCCTATTACTTTAGCGTGAGTTGTACCTATTTTTACCTATTCCAAGCTAGATGACTACCTGATGGATAAATTCTGAAGTTTCACCAGCAACTTAAACTTGGCGATGGGACATTACTCTTAATTAGACATCTGGTGAAAAAGATATAGACTTTTTGCGCTTAGTAGGCAACACTTAACTGGGAACAGGGAAAAGATTTTCACTTCCATTGGTACTAAAAATGATTTGCTAAGTAACTTTTACAACTCTAGCTGATGTTAAATAAAGAGCAAGTTTATTTTCTGGAGATATCTATTAGAATAGTTAATAAAAATATAGTCAAATATGACTAATCCTCCTGCATTGCAGGCGTTACCCTGACGCTCGTGTTAGCGTAGCTCCTCCGCAGGAGGCACTACAACACCACGCCAGTTGGGTGACAGTCGGGAGACCCGCCCAACGCACTGGCTTCTCTATCCCATGGTCAAAGACAAAAGGGAGCTGCTTTTTTCATTATGTTTAAAGAACCATTCACTTTACTCATTGATTAATCCTTTGTTGGCGGTACGATTGCATTCCTCTTTGTCTTGATGCAGTCGCTCATGGGGGAAACCCCCGCGTGAAGGCGCTGCATCGCTTTACTCTTTTCGGTGAAAAGGTGACTTGATTTTTATCACCTTTTTTGTACACTGGAATCAAATCATTATCTATAAAACTTGCTTTTGATGTATAAGATTCTTCTGTAAGAATTACATTTATCCCTACCATCTGGGCTTTATAAGATAACATTTCAATCAACCTTTTATAAGGTACAAAAACAAAATATGAAATGTTTCTTTTCCCTAAGTTTATATTCTGCTTCCATTCTTCATTGTTACCTATTATCAATGTTCCTCTGCATCTGATTAATCAGGGTATTAATAATCAAACGAGATGCAATACGTGAGATAATCATTGATTTTAAATTATCTTTTTAAGCCAAGTTTTCTCAGTCTCTGACTTGATTTATTTTCTCTGAGCAGAGCTTGCAGACTTCCTCTAACCTTGTTATAGTATTGATTAATAGATTTCAACGGTCTGCCATTTATCACTCTTTGGTTTAATTCCGGCGTCCTTAAAAGTTAATGTAGCTAAATTGTTTAATCCTATATCAATACTAGCACAACGATTTTTCTCTAGCTCGCGCGTGTTTTTCCCATTTCTCATAAATGACCTCTATTACATAATGGTTCAGTCTAGTTCCTAGACGAAGTTGTTTTATTTTTGAAGTAGGTACTAATGTTTTTAGATAAATCTCAGTTTGACTGGGATTAATAATTCCTTGTTTGAATTGTCTTTTGCTGATGGAATGAAGCGTATAAACTACAATATTTCTTCGGTGTTATTTTATTTTTATATCTAGGAAGACGAGGACGAGCGTTAAACTTTGATTGGTTCTGTTTATAAACTTCGTTCGCTGCGAAAAAACTCTTCGGTGTTTCTATCTATTATCATCAAGATTTGTTGAGAGACTCGATTCTGGCATTGCTTTATAGTCTACTTGAGTAGAAAGTGTTTTTTGCAGGTCATAATAGT
>JAAUYJ010115166.1_pt1 | contig 10353 bp, 8 predicted proteins | sample 7278031 | NCBI WGS metagenome assembly JAAUYJ01 (sample SAMN14350222, study PRJNA611818) | marine sediment metagenome | isolation source: surface marine sediment (1.8m) | place: French Polynesia: Moorea | collected 2018-08 | reverse complement strand
TACCGGAGAAATTAGCAAACACTGCATCGCTCGCCGAGAGCTTGCGGGAAACAACAGGAGTTCAGTCATGAGCAGCAAGAACAGCATCATTGCGCAGATCGAAGCGGAACAGATGGAAAAGGACGTGCCCGAGTTCGGCCCCGGTGACACCGTGGTTGTGCAGGTCAAGGTAAAGGAAGGCAACCGCGAGCGTCTGCAGGCCTTTGAAGGCGTTGTCATCGGCAAGCGCAACCGCGGCCTGAACTCCGCTTTCACCGTGCGCAAGATCTCTCACGGCATCGGCGTAGAGCGTACTTTCCAGACCTACAGCCCGCTGGTCGACAGCATCTCCGTCAAGCGTCGCGGCGACGTGCGCCAGGCCAAGCTCTACTACCTGCGCGAGCTGAGCGGCAAGGCAGCACGCATCAAGGAGCGTCTGGCCAAGTAAAGCCATTCCGGGAGTTCACACTCCCAATGATAAAAGGGCGCCAATCGGTGCCCTTTTTTTTGCGTCAATCTTTTATAGGAATCTTGTGCGTCACACTGAAGTCGCGCCTGCAGCGCCCGCGAACTTGCTCGGGACGCGCTAAAAGCATGCCGTCCATGGCTCGCTCGACTGCGGCCATCCATGGCCGCAGACGGTCCCGAACAAGTTCACGGGCACTACACGCGCTGCATCGGAGTATCCCCGAGTACCGAATTCGAACCTGAAATGCCTGAAATTGCCGCTGAAAGAGGGCGTGAGCTGGGTCTACCCCCCTCCACGGACCGTCGCCGGCCATGGATGGCCGGCGCCGAGCGAGCCATGGACGGCAAGCTTTTAGCGTGTCCGAGGAGGGGGGTAGACCCAGTTCGCGCCCGTCCTACAGAGCACTTGTCCGGGACTAAGCCAGTGCCGAGCGAGGCATGGACGGCATGCTTTTAGCATGTCCCGGAAGGGCCCCGGGTGCTGCACGCGCGTCATGGTGGCATGGAGAACAGATGATGTTGCCCTGCTACTATGCGCGCATGCCTGCCGCTTCACTGCCGAGTGCCGAGATCGAAACCTACCTGGATGCCCTGTGGATGGAGAAGGGGCTGTCTGAGAACACACTGGCGGCTTACCGGCGCGACCTCGTTCACTACCGGGAGTGGTTGGACAAGCGCCAGCAGCCTCTGCTCGCTTCCAGTGCTGGTGACTTGCAGGCCTACCTGGCCTGGCGTTCACAGCAGCAGCGTTCGCCGCGATCGACCGCGCGCTTCCTGTCCTGCGTGAGAGGGTTTTTTCGCTACCAGGTGCGGGAAGGGCGCATAGAGGTGGATCCCAGCCTCGACGTTGAGAGTCCCAAGCTGGGGCGGCCCCTGCCCAAGTCACTCAGCGAAGCCGAGGTCGAGGCCCTGCTGGCAGCGCCGGACCTGGAACAGGCCCTGGAGTTTCGCGATCGCACCATGCTCGAGCTGCTGTATGCCTGCGGTCTCCGGGTTAGTGAACTGGTGGGGATGCAGGTGTCCCAGCTGGGGATGAACCAGGGCGTGGTGCGCATTATCGGCAAGGGCGGCAAGGAGCGGCTGGTGCCGGTGGGCGAGGAAGCGCTGGGCTGGCTGCAGCGCTACCTGAACGGCGCCCGGCGCGAGCTGCTCGACAACTGCCCCAGTGAGGCCCTGTTCCCGAGCCGGCGCGGCACCCAGATGACCCGCCAGGCTTTCTGGTACCGCATCAAGCAGTATGCAACGCGGGCGGGCATCCGTTCACCGCTGTCGCCGCACACCCTGCGACACGCCTTTGCCACCCACTTGCTGAATCACGGTGCCGACCTGCGCGTGGTGCAGCTTTTATTGGGTCACAGCGACCTCACTACTACCCAGATCTACACCCACGTTGCGCGCCAGCGCATGAAGGACCTGCATGCCCAGCATCACCCACGCGGCTGAATGCGATGCAAGACAGGGTATAATGGCGCGCATGTGGCGATGGAACTCCTGACCGTGTCGGTGTTCCAAGCCCCGGAATTTGAATTTGTGGAGAAGTAACATGTCGTCAACCCGGTCCCGCGGCGCCCTGCGTGGAATCCTGCTGTGTCTGGCAGCCCCCTTTCTGTTGCTGGGCGCACCGGCTATCGCCCAGGATTCCCCGGAAGCCATCATTGCGGCCAAGTTTTCCAAGGCCCGCCCCGACCTGGAAGTCGAGTCGGTACGAGCCAGTGTGGCCACCGGCCTTTATGAGGTAAACATCAAGGGCGGCCTGACTGTGTACAGCACGGCTGACGGCGACTTCTTCGTTCTCGGCGACCTGTTCGCCGTGGGCATCGATGGCCTGGTCAACGTCTCCGAGCAGCAGCGTGACCTGGAGCGCAAGGAAATGCTGGCTGCCGTGAAGCCTGACGACATGATCATCTTTGCTGCCGATGGTGAGCGCCGCGGCGTGGTAACGGTATTCACCGACGTCGACTGCTTCTACTGCCAGAAGCTGCACCAGGAAGTGCCAACCCTGAACAAAATGGGTGTCGAGGTGCGGTACCTGGCCTACCCGCGCGCCGGTGTGGGCAGCGAGTCCTTCCGTAAGATCGCCAGCGCCTGGTGCGCCGAGGATCCGCAGACCGCCATTACCAGTCTCAAAAACCGCCAGGAGATTCCCGAGAATGTCTGCCCGGGTAACCCGGTGGCAGACCAGTTCATGCTCGGCCAGCAGGCGGGCGTGCGTGGTACGCCGGCCCTGGTGCTGGAGAGCGGTCAGCTCGTGCCTGGCTATATGAGCGCCGAAGATTTGACCCAGCGCATGGGAATCAACTAGTCCCCGGACGGCCCAGCGGGCCGCGTTGACAGGGGCGGGCGGCGCCAGTAATGTGGCCCGCTTTGAGCATCCCGCCGTCGTGGTCGGCCTACCGTGGAACAACAATTCAAGCGCATTGAGCGCCTGCCCCCCTACGTTTTCAACATCATCGGTGACCTGAAGCAGCAGGCCCGGGCGGCAGGCGAAGATGTGATCGACTTCGGGATGGGCAACCCCGACCAGCCGACCCCGCAGCACATCGTCGACAAGCTGACCGAGACCGCTCAGCGCAAGGACACCCATCGCTACTCCCAGTCCAAGGGTATCCCGCGCCTGCGCCGCGCCATCTGCAACTGGTATCGCGAGCGCTACCAGGTAGAGCTCGACCCGGAGACCGAGTCGATTGTGACCCTGGGCTCCAAGGAAGGCCTCGCGCACCTGGCGCTGGCCACGACCGGGCCCGGTGACACTATCCTGGTCCCCAACCCGTCTTACCCAATCCATCCCTACGGTTTCGTGATAGCCGGCGCCGACATTCGCCATGTGCCCATGCGCGGTGACGGTACCTTTTTCCCGGAACTGGAGAATGCCATCCGCAATAGCTGGCCGACGCCGAAAATGCTGGTACTGAATTTCCCCAGCAACCCCACCACCCACTGCGTGGAGCTCGATTTCTTCGAGAAGGTTGTGGCCATCGCCCGCGAGTACAAAATCTGGGTGGTGCAGGACCTGGCCTATGCTGACCTCTGTTTCGACGGTTATGTCGCGCCCTCGATCCTGCAGGTGCCGGGCGCCAAGGATGTGGCCGTGGAGTTTTTTTCGCTGTCGAAGAGCTACAACATGCCCGGCTGGCGGGTGGGCTTCTGCTGCGGCAACCAGGAGCTGGTCGGCGCGCTGGCGCGCATGAAGTCCTACCTGGACTATGGCATGTTCACGCCGGTACAGGTGGCAGCGATCTCCGCCCTCGAAGGCGACCAGACCTGCGTTGCCGATATTCGCCAGCTGTACCAGGATCGGCGCGACGTGCTGTGTGCCGGCCTCAACGCCGCCGGCTGGCCGGTAGAGCCGCCGAAGGGCACCATGTTTGTCTGGGCACAGCTGCCGGAATGCTACCGGGAGATGGGCTCTATCGAATTCAGCAAGAAACTGCTGGTGGATGCCAAGGTCGCGGTATCACCCGGCGTCGGCTTTGGTGAGTACGGCGAGGGCTATGTGCGCTTCGGGCTCATAGAAAACGAGCACCGCACCCGCCAGGCAATAAGGAACATCAAGCGCATGATACGCAAGGACGGTTTCGCCGAATGAAAACGGTCAAGGTAGGCCTGTGCGGCCTGGGTACGGTGGGCAGCGGTACTTTCAAGCTGCTGGCTGCCAACGAGGCGGACATTGCCGATCGCGCCGGTTGCCACGTCAGTGTGGCCCGCGTCGGTGCCCGTCGCGACAAGCCTGACTGCCCCACCGGGAACATACCGGTCCGTCGCGACCTCATGGAAGTGGCGGCAGATCCCGAGATCGATATCCTGGTGGAATTGATCGGTGGCACCGACACGGCGCTGGAACTGGTGCGCGCTGCGATTGCCAATGGCAAGCACGTGGTTACCGCCAACAAGGCGCTCATCGCTGAGCACGGCAATGAGCTGTTTGCCGAGGCGGCCGAGGCGGGCGTATCCATCTGTTACGAAGCAGCTGTCGCCGGCGGTATCCCGATTATCAAGGCCCTGCGCGAGGGTCTGGCCGCCAACCGCATCCAGTGGCTGGCGGGCATTATCAATGGCACCGGCAATTTCATACTCAGCGAGATGCGCGACAAGGGTCGCGAGTTTGCCGATGTGCTGGCCGAAGCCCAGGCGCTGGGTTACGCCGAGGCCGATCCCACCTTTGACGTGGAGGGTATCGATGCGGCGCACAAGCTGGTGATTCTCGCCGCGATCGCCTTCGGGATGCCGCTGGAATTCGACAAAGTCTACACCGAGGGAATCTCAGGCATTGAAACCGTCGATGTGGACTATGCAGAGGAGCTCGGTTACCGCATCAAGCACCTGGGAATCGCGCGCCGGGCGCCACAGGGGATCGAGCTGCGCGTGCACCCGACCCTGGTACCCGAGAAGCGACTGCTGGCCAACGTCAACGGCGTCAAGAACGCGGTGCTGGTGGAAGGTGATGCCGTCGGGCCGACCCTGTACTACGGTGCCGGCGCCGGGGCCGAGCCGACCGCTTCAGCGGTGGTGGCTGATATCGTCGACCTGGCACGCAGCCTGGGGCTGGGGCAGCCGCCGGCCATGCCCGAGCTGGGCGTGCGCACCGAGGCCATAGCCCGCCAGCCCATTCTCGATATCGAAGACGTGGAAACGGCCTGGTACCTGCGCATGACTGCCGAGGACAAGCCCGGCGTAATGTCGGACGTGGCCAGCATCTGCAGTCACGCCGGTGTCAGCATCGAGGCGCTGATCCAGAAGGAGCCTGCCGAAGATGAAACGCGCGTGCCGGTGATCATCCTGACCAACTGCGTCCGCGAAGGTGAGCTGAACAAGGTCGCCAGTGAGATCGAGGCTCTCGATACCATTGCCGGCAGCATTACGCGCATTCGCGTTGAGTCCCTGGACGGGTAGGGTAGGCGCCGTATGAAATACATCAGTACCCGCGGCGACGCGCCGACACTCAACTTCGAGGAAGTGCTGCTGGCGGGCCTTGCCAGTGACGGCGGCCTGTACCTGCCCACCGAGTTGCCGAGCTTCAGCGAAGCCCAGCTCACTGCCATGCGCTCCAAGAGCTACCCGGAGCTGGCCTTTGAAATCATGTTGCCCTTTGTCGAGGACAGCATACCCAGGGATGACTTCAAGGCCATCGTCGATGACTGTTACAGCGTATTCCGTCATGACGCAGTGGCGCCGCTGGTCCAGCTCGCCCCGAACCAGTGGGTACTTGAGCTGTTCCACGGCCCCACTTTGGCCTTCAAGGACTTTGCCCTGCAGCTGTTGGGTCGACTGCTGGACTATGTTCTGGAGCGCCAGCACCGCAAGGTGGTGATCATGGGGGCGACCTCCGGCGATACCGGTTCCGCCGCTATCGAGGGTTGCCGGCGCTGCAGCAATATCGACATCTATATCCTGCATCCCCACCAGCGCGTGTCCGAGGTGCAGCGCCGGCAGATGACCACCGTGCCCGGTGATCGAATCCACAACATTGCCCTCGAAGGGAACTTCGACGATTGCCAGGCAGCGGTGAAAGCCAGCTTTGGTAACCAGGGGTTCCTCCCGGAGGGGCGCAGCCTGGTGGCGGTCAACTCCATCAACTGGGCGCGCATCATGGCGCAGATCGTCTACTACGTTTACGCGGCACTGGCCCTGGGCGGTCCCCAGCGGCCGGTGTCGTTCTCGGTGCCCACCGGGAACTTCGGCGATATCTTTGCAGGTTACCTGGCGCGCAACATGGGCCTGCCAGTGGAGCAGCTGGTTATCGCCACCAATCGCAACGACGTGCTGCACCGGCTGCTCACCACCGGCGCCTACGCGCGCACCGAGCTGCACCAGACCCTCAGCCCGAGCATGGACATTACCGTGTCCAGCAACTTCGAGCGGCTGATGTTCGATCTTTACGAGCGCGATGCAGCGGCGGTCGCCGACCTCATGCACCGCTTCAAGGACGGCGACATCCAGCTGTCCGAGGCGGCCATGGGCCGGCTGGGGTCGCTGTTCTCCAGCCAGTGCGTCAGCGACGAAGAGACCACCGCCGTGATTGGCGAGGTCTACCGTCGCAATGAATACCTGCTGGACCCGCACTCTGCGATCGGCTTCAAGGCCGCCATGGACTGCCGGCGCGATGCCGCCGTGCCCATGGTCACGCTGGCCACCGCCCACCCGGCCAAGTTTCCGGCCGCGGTGGCGACGGCAGGGGTAGGGGTGGAGCCGGCGTTGCCTGCGCATATGGCCGACCTGTTCGAGCGCGAGGAGCGCTTTGACGTGCTGCCCAACGAACTGGCCACCGTGCAGTCATTCATGGCGGAGCACCTGTCCGCCTGACCATGGCGCAGTCGATCCGGCGTCGCCCCCAGGTTGGCACGCTCGAGGGCGAGCTGCACCCGGTACTGGAACGGGTCTTCGCAGCGCGCGGCATCACCACCGCGGACCAGCTGACACATGGGCTCGATCGCCTGCTGCCACCGGCAGGATTTGCCGGTCTCGCGTCGGCGGCGGCACTGCTCGCCGACAGCCTCGAGAACCGCGAGAAAATCCTTATTGTCGGCGACTTCGACGCCGACGGTGCCACCAGCATCGCGGTGGGCATCAACCTGCTGCGCGCCATGGGTGCTACTGATGTCGACTACCTGGTGCCGAACCGGTTCGAATACGGCTACGGCCTGACTCCGGAAATTGTCGAACTGGCCAGGCAACGCACCCCGGATCTCATCATTACGGTCGATAACGGCATCTCCAGCCTCGAGGGCGTGGCCCGGGCGCGCGAACTTGGCATTCGCACCCTGGTTACCGACCATCACCTGCCGGGGCGCGAGCTGCCGGCGGCAGATGTCATCGTCAACCCCAACCAGCCCGGCTGCGACTTTCCCAGCAAGTCACTGGCCGGGGTCGGGGTCATCTTTTACGTGCTCTCGGCGCTGCGCCGGGAACTCCGCGAGCGGGGCTGGTTCGAGCGTGCCGATATCGAGCCTCCCAGTCTGGCCGCGGTGCTGGACCTGGTGGCTCTGGGCACCGTGGCGGATGTGGTGCCACTGGATCGCAATAATCGCGTCCTGGTGCAGCAGGGTCTGCTGCGGATACGCGCCGGGCAGACACGACCCGGCATCGCCGCGCTGCTCAAGATTGCCGGGCGGCCCCTGCACCGGGTGGTGGCCTCTGACCTCTCCTTTGCGGTGGCGCCGCGTCTCAACGCGGCCGGCCGGCTCGATGATATGTCGGTGGGGATAGCCTGCCTACTGGCCGAGAGTGAAACGGAGGCGGACCACTACGCCGCGCAACTCGATACCCTCAACCGGGATCGCCAGCAGATCGAGCGGGGCATGCAGGAACAGGCCGCTACCGCGCTGGCCTCCCTGGACATCGGCGATGAAAACCTGCCCAACAGTATCTGCCTTTACCAGCCCGGCTGGCATCAGGGCGTGGTCGGTATCCTGGCGTCGCGCATCAAGGATCGCTGGCACCGGCCGGTGATTGCCTTTGCCGATGGCGAGGACGGCAGCCTCAAGGGCTCCGCCCGCTCGATCCCCGGCCTGCATATCCGCGACGTGCTGGATCGGGTCGCCAGTAGCGAACCGGGGCTGGTCAGCAAATTTGGCGGCCACGCCATGGCGGCGGGTTTGTCGCTGCCGCAGGCGCACTTTGAACGCTTCGCAATCGCGCTGGAGGCGGTGGTCAGTGAGTGGATAGACGAGGTAGAGCTGGAGGCGGTGGTCGAAAGTGACGGCGAACTTGGCGTAGACGAGATGCAGCTCGCGCTGGCCCAGGAGCTTCGCTATGCGGCGCCCTGGGGCCAGCACTTCCCGGAGCCGGTGTTTGACGGTGTCTTCCACCTGGTGCACCAGCGTATTGTCGGCGACAAGCACCTCAAACTTGTGCTGTCTCCTGACGGCGCCCCGGACCGTCTGCTGGACGCCATCGCCTTCAATGTAGACACCGACGCCTGGCCGAATCCGGGCGCGGAACGGGTCGAGGTCGCCTATCGACTGGACTGCAACTACTACCGGGGTGAAGAGCGCCTGCAGCTGATGGTCGAGGTGCTGAAGCTCGCTTGACCCGGCTACCGTGCCGGGGGTTATATGGGCGCATGCAAGTTATCAATGGCCACTTGTTGTCGGGCATAGGCGAACGATGAGCAGCTGCTGCCACGAACCCACCAGCGCCGAGCAGGATCACTGCGCCAGCCATACCAACCGCAGGGACTGGTTTCTCGTCGTGGTGGCGGCGGGCGTTGCCAGCCTCTACCTGGCGGGCCTGGCCATACCGCACGGCTCTGCCTGGTACGCAATGCTGTCCCACGGTGTAATCGAACTGTTCAACAAAATGTGGTGGGGCCTCGCCATCGGCGTGGTGTTTGTCGGCCTGCTGGCACGTATCCCTCGCGACCTGGTGATGTCGGTGCTGGGCCACCGCGACGGCTTTACCTCGCTGTTGCGGGCCACCCTGGCCGGTGTGTTCCTGGACCTGTGCAGCCACGGCATTCTGGCGGTAGGCATGAAGCTCTATGAGCGCGGAGCCTCCACCGGGCAGGTGATGGCCTTTTTGCTGGCCAGCCCCTGGAACTCATTTTCCCTGACCCTGATCCTGTTTGGCCTGATCGGTGTGGGTTGGACGCTGCTGTTCATCCTGCTGTCGCTGGTGATCGGCCTTATCAGCGGCCTGGTGTTCGACGCCCTGGTGCGCGGCGGCACGCTGCCCGACAACCCGCACCGGGAAAAGCTCAACCCCGACGCCCGCTTTGCCGACCTCTGGCAGGAGTTTCGCGGCGGCTGGGATTTCTCACTGGGCGGTACCGGCCGTTTGCTGGCCGACGGCTTCAACGGCGCGAAAATCGTTATCCGTTGGGGGCTGTTCGGGATCCTGCTGGCCGCGGCCATCCGCGCTGCCGTGCCGCCGGAACAGTTCGCGGCCTGGTTTGGCGCTACCGTCTCGGGCCTGTGGCTCACCTTGCTGGCGGCGACGGTGGTAGAGGTCTGCTCTGAAGGCACCACGCCAGTGGCGGCCGATCTCATGAATCGCGCCGGGGCACCCGGCAATGGTTTCACCTTCCTGATGGCCGGTGTGTCCACTGACTACACGGAAATCATGTCAATCCGCGATACCACCGCGTCCTGGAAGGTCGCCCTGTTCCTGCCGCTGGTAACCTTGCCCCAGGTGCTGGCCATAGGCTTCGTGTTGAACCAATTTTGAGGCCTGCGCTACAATGCGCCGCCTTTTCACAGACGCCTGAAACCCCATGCTGGAAATCAACCCCCTGCTGCAATCCCTGAAGGAAATCGAAGAACGCACCGATGTGCTTAGGGGGTATCTTTGACTACGCTCAGCGCAAGGATCGGCTCGCCGAAGTAGAGCTGGAGCTGGCTGAGCCCAGCGTCTGGGACGACCCGGCGCGGGCCCAGGAACTCGGCCGCGAACGCGCCGCCCTGGAGACTGTGGTCAAGACCATCGAAGATCTCGGCAGCGGCGCCAGCGATGCCGCCGACCTGCTGGAAATGGCGGCGGAGGAAGACGACGAGGCCACCGTCGATGATATCCGCAAGGAAATCGCCGGCCTAGAGGCCAGGCTCGAGCAGCTCGAGTTCCGCCGCATGTTTGCCGGTGAGATGGACCCCAACAACGCCTTTCTCGATATCCAGGCCGGCTCCGGTGGTACCGAGGCCCAGGACTGGGCGGAGATGCTGCTGCGCATGTACCTGCGCTGGGGTGAGGCCCACGGCTTCAATACCACCCTTGAAGAGGCATCTTCCGGAGAAGTGGCGGGCATCAAGAGCGCGACGGTCCGCTTTGAGGGCGAGTACGCCTTCGGCTGGCTGCGCACCGAGACCGGCGTACACCGGCTGGTGCGCAAGTCACCCTTTGACTCGGGCAACCGTCGCCACACGTCCTTCAGTTCGGTGTTCGTTTCACCGGAGATCGACGACAGCGTCGAGATCG
>JAAUYJ010145723.1_pt1 | contig 10354 bp, 6 predicted proteins | sample 7278031 | NCBI WGS metagenome assembly JAAUYJ01 (sample SAMN14350222, study PRJNA611818) | marine sediment metagenome | isolation source: surface marine sediment (1.8m) | place: French Polynesia: Moorea | collected 2018-08 | reverse complement strand
CCTTTCCCACTTGAGATATTTAGTACATAAGTACGGAGATTTCGGATTGACAAAATGTTGAGTTATCTTCTCAAATTTCAAAGTTTCTCTCGGCAAATTTATTTGGATTTTATTTTTGGCAATTGTGGCTAAATTACACAACAAAGTAGAAAAATTAAACCAAAAAGCTCCCTTGATTCCCCTTACTACCTTGTGTCAAACTGGGTCAACACCCAGAATAGTAATCATTGGGGCTGGTTTTGCAGGACTTAGAGCCGTCCGCAAATTAGCTAAGGCTAAAGCAGAAATACTGCTTATTGACCGCAATAACTATCATACTTTTATTCCTTTACTCTATCAGGTGGCAACTGGTTTTGTGCCGCCTGAGACGATCGCTTATCCTGTGCGTAAATATCTGCGTTCTTTGCCTAATACTTACTTTATAAGAGCAGAAGTACTAGGGATCGATTTTGTGGCTAAAACTATTAAAACCGAGAATAAACGCATTATCTATGACTATTTAGTGTTAGCTACGGGCAGTCAAGCCCAATTTCTCGGTGTAGATGGCGCACCCCAATATTCTCTATCGATGCGAACTCTGGACGATGCAGTGAGGTTGCGCGATCGCATTATCGGTAATTTTGAACGTGCTTCTATTTGTCTTAACTGGGAAAGACGACAGCAACTGCTTACTTTTACCATCGTAGGTGGTGGTGCAACAGGAGTAGAACTAGCAGGAGCTTTAATTGAACTGATTGAAGGGACTTTGGCTAAAGATTATCCTGGGATTGACCCAAAACAAGTCAAAGTCATCTTAATTCATTCGGGAAAAAGACTGCTGGCGGATTTTCCCCCTCATTTGAGCGAATATACTGCCAGACAATTACGCCGTCGTGGAGTCAAAATACATTTTAAAACCCGGGTCAGTTCGGTTATGCCACGAGCGATCGAATTAGATGACGGTACTATTATAGAAACAGAAGCGATTATCTGGACGGCGGGAGTTGAAGCCAATATTCCTCAACCTAATGGCGAATTACCCACAGCCAAAAAAGATAAAGTGTGCGTGCAATCCACTCTACAATTATTAAATTATCCCGAGGTTTACGCCGTGGGGGATGTTGCCTATGTCAAACAAAACGGCGAACCGCTTTTAGGCGTTGCTCCGGAAGCTTTACAACAAGGAACTACCGTAGCTCGCAATTTACAACGACAGCTTCAAGGATTACCGCCCCAACCTTTTGACTATTTTAATAAAGGAACGGCAGCGATTATTGTTCGCAATGCAGGAGTTGCTTACCTGTTCGGCAAAATTCCCTTAAAAGGCTTTTTCGCTTGGCTGCTGTGGCTGGGCATTCATTTATACTATCTTCCTGGTTTAGCCAATCGTCTGACGGTTTTAGGTAGCTGGATTCGCGACTATTTAACTAAAGAGCGGGCTATTCGTCAGTTTCTTGCCATTTACAGCAGTCGAAGCAAAAGTTAGGACATAATAGAAAAGTAGTAATACCATTTTTATTTAGACTTACTATAAATAACCCATTTAATACCAATCCCCCCGGGAGGAGACTTAATATATCTAGATATTGAAGCCAAAAGAGGAGGACACGGGTGAGCCGTGCGACGGCTCACCGTGTTCGGTGAAGGGTGCGAAGCGATGTCCGTATCGACTTTGTAATGAAGTCTCCTTCGGTGCCCCACTTCCCCATCTGTAGCTTGACTTTTCAGAATTGGTATAAATTAGATTTCTTGCACCCACTCCGCTAAACCTTGGAGAGTTTTGAGGTAAGAGTGATTAGTGGTAAGAGTTGGCTTAACTTCAGTGATTCGGATTCACCCAAAAATTAAAATTGACATACCTTTTACCTTTTAACTTTTACCTCTTAAAAGAAAAAATTTATATCTTCTTCCACAGAAAAATTTTCATCCAGAAAATAGTTAAATTCTCAATCTTCACTGGCTAAAACTCTCTCGCTCTGGAAGTCTTAAATAAGAGCAAATAAATCTGACTACTTGACCCGACAATAATACAGAGTCGGTCTGCTAAAATCTTACTTTTTGGCTAGAGGTTTTTGAGATCTATATAGTTGTTATGAGAAAAATAGACATGACAAATACAATTTCCCAGACTAAAGGAAAAATTGGTGTACTTATTGAAGAGCATTTCGACGACACTGAGTTCCGAAGATTCAATGAGTTTTTTCCAGCCAATGGCTATGAAGTAGAGTACATATCTCATCTTTGGAATCAAGAACAACTAACCTTCAAAGGAAACGAACTGACAGAAGAAGTTACGGTTACAGTAGAAGTCAACGATATTAATCCTACAGATTATAAAGGCATTATTTTAATCGGTGCCTATGCAACAGATCGCCTTCGGTATGAAGCGCATCCTAAACTCGGTCAACCGAATCAAGCTCCTGCTATTAAGTTTCTCCGAAAAGCTGTCAAGGCTATGGATGCTAATCAATTAAAGATTGGCACTATCTGCCATAGTCTTTGGCTATTTTGTGCGTCACCAGAACTTCTTAAAAATCGCAAAGTTACCTGTGCTCATAACCTGATTTGCGATGTCCAAAATGCAGGAGGCATCGTTATGTTTGATGGTGATGGAACTAAAACAATGTATATTGATGGGGGGTTAATCACAGGCAAACATCCTGATTCAGTAGATGAATTTATGAATGTATTTTTAGAGGAAATTCAAAAGCAAGAAAGGCAAACAGTTGGCGTGTAGGTGTAATAGGAAGTTCGCTGGCACTGACCTTACGGGGTGACAAGCAACCTATAAGTTAGGCAGGGCGGGCTTTCTGGTATTGCGATCGCTATATGATTTGAGCAATATTAATCCTATCGAGAGGTAAGATATAAGTCATTCAACAGTTCTCTGAATAATATAATCTTCAACATTTTTCTTATGAAGAACTGCGCTACGCTATCTGCGTAGCGTCAAGCATAAGGATTTACCAATACTAGATATACTCATAATCGGCAAAAATTTGCTCAACAGCAGCAATTTTAAAGATTCCTGCCCCCTCAAACATCTTTAAAGTCCCGCTAGCTTCTTTTTTTACCACTTTCGCCACCTCACTGGCAATATACACTTCTAGCAGAATGCCTTTGGCATCATCCTGGTTAAAGCCAATTTGTCTTAGTACTCGATATTCAAACTCTTGATCATAGGAAAGCACATACAAGTTTTGGCAGTAACTTACCAATTTGTCAATCCCCCGCTTACCTGAATCCTTACGTTTTCAGACATCCTCTAACTTAACTTCCTAAATTTCACTGGGAACAATCTTAAATATCCCTAAAAATGATTTTTAGTAAACTTTGTATTTTAGGCTCTTAAGTGAATGAAAGAAGATGAAAAATATGTAGTTGTTAAAGTAAATATCCCAGCTGCTATTAAGCTTCAGTTCCATGAGACAAACTTTTTTAACTCATTGTTTTCTAACGGTACTTAAACAGTTTTGACAGTCAAAATAAAATATAATGCTTTTACTAATTGACTTTAGCATCACTTAAATATGAGATCGCTAACCATTTCATGATATTAGACTTTACTAAGTATCTATTATCTGTCAACACATCTTAATTGACCAGTGCCAACTCTAAAAGGAGCTAAAAATAGTTAATTATTAATTAGGAGATTACCTAAAAATAGTTAATTTGCTACGAGATATTATGTATATATGAAAAACCTAGGGAACAAGCAAATAAAGCAAATAAGCTTTCAAGCTCTTTGAGAATCTAGTCATTAAATTTTAATTTCTCTGATTATTAAATAGCCTAGGTCAACCCATTGTTTTACAACATTTGAAATTAGCTATGCCAACAAAAAACTTACCTCTTAAAAAGCTAGATAACACAGAGTCAAAAGATTCAATTGCAAAGTCTCTTCTTGACTTGTTTCGAGAGCAAGTGCAGGCTCAGCCAGACAGAGAAGCGGTTGTCTGCGATCATTGTACTCATGAATCTTTAACTTACCGAGAACTCGCGGAAATGAGTTCGCGTTTGGGTTCGTATCTTCTGCATCTTGGTGCAGCTGTAGATGAATGTGTAGGTATTTTCCTTGAGCCGTCCCTTGAGTTAATCGTTGGGATTTGGGGTATTCTGTTCTCAGGCAGTGCTTATTTGCCATTATCACCAGAATATCCTGAAGACCGCTTGAGATATATGGTCGAGGATGCAGGCGTCAAAATTGTTTTTTCAGAGGAAAAGCTGCGGGTTAGGTTGGCGGAACTGGTGCCCCCAGGTACGCGAATTGTTACCCTCGAAGAGGTCGATGAGTTTGAGATACCATCTGGCATAACTGGACAGGATGAACTCAGCAAGGTTTTGGATTCGGACAACTTAGCTTATGTCATTTATACCTCCGGAAGTACAGGAAAGCCGAAGGGGGTGATGATTGAACATCGCAGTATCGTCAACCAGATGAATTGGCTGCGAGAGGTTTGCAAGCTCGATCAAAACAAAGTTGTTCTGCAAAAAACACCCATGAGTTTTGACGCAGCACAATGGGAGATTCTAGCGTCCTGTTGTGGCAGTAAAGTGATTATGAGTCGCCCCGGAACCTATAAAGATCCAGAACAATTAATTGAGACTATTATCCGACATGATGTGACGACTCTGCAATGTGTTCCAACGCTGCTACAAGCGCTTCTCGATACCGACATATTCCACAATTGCAAGTCACTCACACAGGTATTCAGCGGCGGCGAAATTCTCTCAAAAAAACTGGCGCAAGAATCTATCGAAGCGCTGCCAAAATGCGACTTAACTAATCTCTATGGTCCGAGCGAATGCACTATCAATGCTTCCGCTTTTAAGGTTGATAAAAATAAGATTGCTGATTATCCTAAGGCCATCCCAATGGGGACTCCTGTTTACAACACTCAGTTTTACATTCTCAACAGCAATAAATCGGTAGCATCGGTTGAAGAAACTGGTGAGCTATACATCGGTGGTCTTCAGCTGGCGCGCGGATACATTAATCGACCAGATTTGGTTAAGGAAAGGTTTATCAACAACCCTTTTTCGAAGAGTTCTGAAGATGCCAAACTGTACAAGACTGGCGACTTAGCCTATTGGAACAAGGATGGTACTGTTCAGTTCGTTGGGCGGGCAGACAATCAAGTTAAACTTAGAGGGTTTCGGATTGAGCTCGACGAAGTAAAGCTGGCAATTGAGAAACATGACTGGGTTAAGAACGCAGCTGTTTTAATTAAGAAAAATTCCCGTACCGGATATTCTGATTTGATTGCATGTATTGAATTGAGTCCTAAGCAAGCTGCTGTGATGGATCAGGGTGTCCAGGGAGAGCACCATCTGTCGAAGAAAAACAAGCTTCAAGTCAAAGCTCAATTGTCGAAGCTTGGATATCGGGATACCGATGACGAGAATTGTGTGTCTAGCAAGATGGCGATCGATCTTCTAGGTAAAACACCGACTGAGGAACAGCGGCAATTGGCGTTTGCTCGGAAATCCTACCGTTTATTCGAGGGTGGTGCCGTCCAGAAAGCTGATATTATGCAGTTGCTGGATGAACGAGTTACTGGCGTTCGGACTAAAAGCTCGACCGATTCTCGTAGCTTGGATAGGTTAAGCTTTATAGAATTAGGTCAGATTTTGAGATATTTCGGGGCATTTTACAGCGAAGAGCGTCTATTGCCCAAGTACGCTTATGCATCACCGGGTGCATTGTATGCAACGCAACTGTATCTCGAATTAGTCAACATAGCTGGTGTGAAGTCTGGTTACTACTATTACCATCCGGGAGAACATCAATTAGTACTATTAAATGAAATAGATAGTACAGAAGAGACACGAATAAAACTCCACTTCATTGGAAAGAAAAAAGCGATCGAGCTAGTTTATAAAAATAACATTCAAGAGGTTCTTGAAATCGAAACTGGTCACATGTTGGGCCTGTTTGACAAGATTCTTCCAGCCTATAAGCTTGGCATCGGAGATCCTGAGCATACGCCCGCTGTAAGGGAGAAACTGGTATGTCCAGACGAGCAATATTATTATCTGGGCAGTTTTGAGGTGGTGCCTGAGGTCAGACCATTTTCGACCGAATCGGTTGAGGTTGATATCTATGTGCAAAGTCATCCTGGAAAGATCGCTGATTTACCTGTAGGTCAATACAAATACAAAGACGGTCGCTTGGAAAAAATCTCAGACGACCTCATTCTCAAGAGGCATGTAATAGCCATCAATCAGCTAACCTACGGACAAGCAAGTTTTGGAATCTCAATGATTGCTAGGAGCAGCTGTAAATGGGCAAATTATTTTGCGCTCGGCAGGCAGCTTCAACATCTACAGATGAACGACCAAAGTATTGGTCTATTGTCTTCGGGATATAGCTCTGAAACTGGTAACGATCTTCCTTCTGCAAAGCGGATAACAAAGATACTAAGTGCCAGTCATGAAGAAACGGGCGCTTCTTACTTCGGTATTGGTGGTCGCGTCAGTCATGAACAGTGGATCAGCGAGGGGATGAAGGAAGACTCCGTCCAGATGAAAGGTCCTGCAGAGTTGGTCAAAGAGGATATACGCAACTTTTTGCCTGATTACATGATGCCTAACAAGATCATAGTAATGGATAAGTTACCGCTTACTGCCAATGGTAAAATCGACGTTAAAGCACTGGCAGTGTCGGACAAAGTAAATAACGAAATGGCCCAACGGTCTATCATTGCACCTCGTACAAATACCGAACAGCGAATAAGCGAGATTTGGAAGAAGGCGATGAAATGGGATTCTGTTTCGATATGCGACGATTTTTTTGAATCCGGCGGCAACTCACTGATTGCTGTAGCAATGATCAACAAGATCAACAAAGAGTTTAATCGTATCTTGCCTTTGCATACTATTTTTGAAGCTCCAACCATCGAGAAGCTAGCTCGTAAGGTCGATAGTAATAAAGTTGAACTTTCTTCGCGTCTAATAAATTTATCATCGACGGGGGAAAAGAGTCCTATCTATTGCTGGCCTGGACTCGGGGGCTACCCAATGAATTTGAGGTTGCTAGCAGAAAAAATAAATATGAATCGACCCTTTTACGGTGTCCAGGCCCATGGAATCAACCAAGGCGAGGAGCCATTTCCCACCATTAGTGAGATGGCCGCAGAAGACATTAAAGAAATAAAAGGTATTCAACCAGCCGGTCCCTATACGCTCTGGGGATATTCCTTTGGGGCACGGGTAGCCTTTGAAGTTGCCCATCAGCTTGAGCAGTCCGGTGAGCGCGTGGAAAATCTCTTTTTGATCGCTCCAGGCTCGCCAAAGGTTCGAACTGAGAACGGAGCTATTCATGGCAATCAAGCTGTATTCAGCAACAAAGTCTATGTGACAATTCTTTTCTCGGTTTTTGCAGGGAGCATCACCGGCCCTGCCCTGGAGGAGTGTTTGAAGGTCGCAAAGGATGAAGACAGCTTCGCCTCATTCATTTGCTCAATGTATAAGAACCTCGATTTGGATTTGGTGAAACGGATCATGAAAATTGTACACCAGACCTATGAAGCCAAGTACACATTCCGCGAACTAGCTGAGAGGCAGATCATTGCGCCTATAACTATTTTTAAGGCTAATGGTGATGATTACTCATTCATTGAGAGCCACAGTGGTTACTCTCAAAAGACTCCGACGGTCATAAACCTCCGAGTCGATCACTACAGCATGCTCAAAATTACAGGCATCAGCGAATTAATTAGAGCGATTAACTGCCAGCTTGGGGGTAGGTAGGGTTTGACATCTCCATGCCTTAAAAAGAGCATGGATTCTGTACCCTAAAAGTACCGTAATCGCGGATAAATCCGCGATTACTCCAAAGAAAGTAAACAGAGTCCTATCAACCTTGGCTAGAAAACTAGCTGTGTTGGTACTTCTAGTCGAACCTTGAAGATTTTACGTTCTGAAGGCTTGATTACTTCTCAGAAAAACCCGTTCTTCTTCGGTTGTCAATGTGCTGATTGCCAGATTGTTACTTATTTTTGGAACACTCCAAGACCAAAACTTTACGCTTAGGATTAATAGTCATACTGACAGCAAAAGCCCGTTGTTTCTATTTCGCAGGAGTCTCACCTCTAATTACCCTTATCATCATGCCACTAGACTTATGCAAATATTCTACAGGAGTCGAAGTTCTTGCCATATGATTTGATGTCGAAATTGTATAGAGGATACATGGGCTTAAAACCCCATTTCGCTCCACTGCCACCCGTTAAAACAGGTGGCTAACTCTCGCTCAACTTATTTACAGTTTACTCTGTCCCTTTGCAATCGCCAAGGATTGGTTGAATATGGCTGAGATTAAGTTAAGTATTTTAGCTTGTCAATGTCTCGATCAACCTATTCCCGACCAGGAAACTTTGAAACAAGAAGTGACAGCTTGGGAAAAACGTAGAAATCAACGAAATCATTATGTTGACTGGCAGTTCACCACAGCAGATGCTCCGATTAAAATCAAGCCACTGGAAGTATCCCCAGAGCTGCCCTTTCAAGGGTATGCTTTTAAGATTTGGTTATCTGTGAGGATTGTGGACAGAGTTAAAAGCCTTATTAGGGATTTCGACAAAAAAAGTTGTCCCATGGTTTAGTATAGTTCAGGCATAGCTCCGAGTCTAGAAGAATATAGAAATGGAACTGACTGTCCCCCTGAAAGCTTTGTTCATTGAAACATTATGGGATGATTTTTTCTGTCCAATTCCCTTATTCCGTTCGGAAGTCAACCGACTGTGATCACTGAAACCCTAATTTTCTCTTAGAATTCTCAAAAACATACCCTTGTAAGCTAGAGCTGCCTCCCTCATTTGAGATGCTGCCGAGCGAGTAAAAGTTCACAACAGGAGTAACAGCTATGTTGCACACCCTGCCTCTTTTGATTGAGAAATTCCTTGGCAAGAATGTACACTTGCTGAAGTCTCATTTATATGTATTACTAGCAACTTTTCTGGTTGCAGGCTCTTTCTTAGTCTCAGCAAAACTATCAGGAATAATTCATCCATTTTCACTAACATTATTACGCTTTTTATATGCTGCACTCATATTATTACCTATAGTTATTTCCAAAAAAAAGTGGAGAAATAGAATATTTTTAACCTTACCAAGAGCAAGTGTAATGAGCTTGTTTTATTCAGTATTCTTTATTTGCCTCTTTGAGTCATTAAAAACAACAACATCTTTAAATACAGGCACTCTATATACATTAGTCCCATTTGTTACAGCATTTTTATGCTTGTTCTTTTTTAAACAACCTATAAGCCTAAAACAACTCACTGTATATATTCTTGGTGCAGTAGGCACAGGCTGGGTAGTCTTCAGTGGTCGAATTGATTTGCTTTTATCCTTCTCCCTAAATAAAGGGGATTTGATATTTATCATCGGTGCACTATCTATGTGCTGCTATTCAATTTCCACGAAATTACTATATCGAAACGACCCGATGGTTGTTCTGGTCTTTTGTAATTTTGTGAGTGGTTCAATTTGGATGACATTAGCATTAATTGTTTCTGGACAACCTCTAGAATGGAACTTAATTCAAGGTCAGTCATTTTATAACATGGTATACCTTGTCTTTTGTGCAACACTTGCTACAGTTTATCTCTACCAAAAAGCAACTATCTCTCTGGGTCCAAGCAAAGTAATGGCATATACTTACTTGAATCCAGCAGCAGTTGCAGTGCTATTACTTATCATTGATAACGTATCAATTGAAATCTCAGTCATTCCTGGTATTTTATTATCCTCAATCGCTACAGTCATTCTTCAACTAAATCACAAATGAACGCACGTGCAAAAGGCATAACCCCATAGCTACGCCAGAAAATTAAAGAAGCAAAGACCCTTGACGAAGCTATCAAGCTGATGGCGACCGCAGGGACTAACTCTCTTTTGTCACTCTAGGAGAATTTAACTGAACTTCCCCTTTGACAAAACGTTAGGATTTATGCTTGACAAAGATTACAGGAGATTTAGTCAACCTCTTTACTGGGGAGAAAATACCGAAACACCCAATAAATCGAAGGCTTTTTGTTGCAGAACAGTAGGCTGAGTAATTTTCTCAAATATGAGATTAGAATCGTTTAATTGAAACTGTACTTTGTTGGACGTTATTGTAGCTAGATCATCCAACAAAGTTTGAAAACTATGAACGGGTAAATTGTCTTCGTTTCACTTAGTATTAGCCTTCTTAATAATGAATTACATCGCGGGGAATGTCAGCTTTGGATGTGGGGAAACGACCTTCGTACTGAAAATATTTGAGTAAGGGACTTGCGCTTTATTAAAATACCAGCCTTTAAACGCGCTTCATTTGACTTCTCACGCTCCTACGGCTAACAGAGTCCAGGCTGGTATTTTAATTTTT
>JAAUYJ010059706.1_pt1 | contig 10354 bp, 10 predicted proteins | sample 7278031 | NCBI WGS metagenome assembly JAAUYJ01 (sample SAMN14350222, study PRJNA611818) | marine sediment metagenome | isolation source: surface marine sediment (1.8m) | place: French Polynesia: Moorea | collected 2018-08 | reverse complement strand
TCAAAAACCCTTTCATTTCTTAACCTTACCTTAACAAAAAAAAGGAAATTTCTTTTGCTCTTGTTTTCCCTACACATCATATTCCCCTCCCCCCCCTGCATGTCACTTTTATGTTCAAAGGAGAGTAGTGCCTACTGGCCATAATACGGTCTGCCGCCCTTCGGCGAAAATTTAGTTTTTCCGTTGGAGAGCTACAAGAATACATAGACATGCATGCGAAAAATGCACTGTTATTTTCTCGTCTTGGTTTGGCCGTTCATTGCCCCTTCTTTCTTTATTCTCAGGTTTACCTACGAGCAGTTCTACCCTCCGTCCTGGGTGGGAAACGCAGAGTTGGAGCGGAGACACAAGGAAAACGGAGCGAAGGCAAGACGCGACCTAAGTGTTTTGATGACGTATTCCGTTGAGGGATTTTTTTGCAGGTAGCCGCCTGGTTTGAGGGCTCCCCCGACCACATCCAGTTCTTCCTCCTGAGCATGATCATCATCTTCTCCGCCTCCTTCCTGGAGCTGCAGCAGCCGGAGGCGGTGGAGAGGACCCAGCTCACCTACGCCAGGGCGCTGCACAGGTACCTCAGGTACAAGCTGTACAGGTCGGCCAAGAAGCAGAAGAAGCTGGAGCTCAAGCGGCTGGAGGAGGAGCAGGAGCAGTGGGAGGCGGCGCAGAGGAGGAGGAGCAGCTCGGAGCACCCGCTCACGCCGGAGGAGGAGAGGACCCTGCAGAGCGAGTCACCGTTCTCGTCCGCCGCAGCCGCCGCCCTCATACAGGGGTACTGCCCCACGCAGGTTAAAGTCTAGACAGGAGGGGAAGTACGTAGGTCGAAATTTCAATCTTATAATTAACCGCTTTAGATTGATCTGGGTGCCGCGGCAAAGAAGCTTGGTGACGGCATGATGATCCTGTCACTGGCCAAGGAGACCCAGCGGATCAAGGAGCTCGGGCACGGTCCCCCGGCGGCGGAGGAGCCGGAGGAGCAGTACAGGCAGATGATCATGATGGAGCCGCTCATGACATACCACCAGGTCTGTGCAGCTTAATTCCCATTCCCAAAATCTACTGAAGTGTATTTATGAACATTTTGATCCAGGATGCCAACGGCTACATGCAGTACAACGGAGCCTACCCTCAACAACAACAACATGGATACACTTACTACAACAATGGAAGCACGTACTAAAGTCGATTCTATCAATCGATCCCTGAGTGATTTTACAGCTTATAGATCGAAAAAATATCTACACATTGTAATCATGTCAAACCGATTGTATGTAGAAATATGCGGAAGCTGAATTTGCGAGGCTATAAATATGAGACTAAAAAACTTTCATCCGTATTAAAGGATTGCCTCGTCGTTTTTTCGACATACCCGTAAAGTTCGTCGACCTCCATCGGCTGCCCGAATTGGCCCTTCATTAGGTGGCCAGTGGGGGGTCGCCTAGGCAAAAACAGAAATGGGAAGCTAATATAAACAGAATATCACTTTTACCAAATTGCAAGAGAAAAAACAATTGAATGTGGAGTCAAGACAAACTTCGTATGCGTGAAGCAGCCCAAATATACATGCAAATTGACGATGTCTTCCCACCTGTGCTTGATGGGCCTCTTCTTCTTGGGAGGGAAAATGAGCACCTTCTCCCTCAGCGCCTCGATGAGAACGGGATCTTCCGCGTCCAGTCCGTTCAGCTCGGGGTAGATATAGGGGCTCAGCTCCACCTCCACCTCTTCTTCCGGCGACGCGGCATCATCGTCCGACGAATGGGGATCCGCGTCTAATTCAACCTCCGACTTTTCTCCGTCGATCTCATTCCCTAATTCTTCTTTGGGGTCGCCCTCAAACGGCCCTCCGCACTCTGAATCGCCGTCAATCAACCTGTCTTCCTCCCCACCCTCGCAGTCTACTACAACTTCACCTTGGGCAAAACCAGACACACCCAATATTGTCCCCAAAACAAAAAAGATGAGCAGGCGACGCATGCTGACGCCGCCGCCGCCGCTCGGAAATCGTAATCACGCGGGAGTACACTTCACACTTGGAATACCATCAGCTAGCCACCCCTGAGCGCACGAAAAAGGGACAGCAAAAAAAGCATCTCCCCCCTTCCGGTGCCAGCCAGGTGAAACCTGTTGCGGTGCACAAAAGTCTCGCCATTCTCTTTGTACCCTGACGGGCCTACCTGGGGTGGTTGGTGTACACTCACGTACAAACCGGCACGGTCCACGGATCGGACCGGGGAAAGAAAAGGGGTAGAGGAGGTTGGGAGAATGCTATGGTTTGAGTTCACTAATGAGATGCGGCACCACATTTAGTCATGTTTTGTTGATACAGATACTAGTTTCTACGTACATTTTTATGCGCAGGTGCCTATCCGGAAAATATTATTTTATTGGGCGGGGGCAATGCATTAAATGGTATTGCAATAACGTATGTTTTGTTCGACAGATTTAGTGATCTAAGATCCACATTTGGTGGAGGACATTAGCCCTATATACCGGTATATACAATCGTATTCCCCGTTTCCACTACATTAACGTCTTTCAACTTTTTCCTTGCATTTTTTCCTCATCTGCAGTGGAAAACGAAAAATAATTTTTCCCATGCTGGGAAAATAAATTGAAAATTAATATGGAAGAAGGAAAAATCAGGATGAAAAACGAAATGGCCACTTGAAAAAAACCCATCGCCTATATCAACATGCAGGCAAGTAATGTGGAATATGAGCATGTATTTTCATGTTGAAATTATGACAATCTAATGACGCCATCTGAATTGTACAGTACTACAGTCCAGGCTCGCGCCCGCCCGCTCTTTTGCTTGCCTGTTGCTTTTTATACCGTGAGAGCTGGATTCACCAGTTCCTACTTATTTTCCACAGCAAAGTATAAACTTTTGATGCAAATGCAACATATCTCCTCGAATTCTGTTCCAGGAATTTGTGAAAAAATCAACGATCTCTTAGGCTTGGGGATTCTCTTCCCTCGCGCACCTCTTTCCCCATTTCTCTCTCTCTGACACTTCCCCTCGTCGCCGGCGGGAGAGAGGCGGAGGAGGTGGGGAAAAAGGCGCGCACGGGCAAAAAAAAACTGACTCTCCTCCTCGTCCGTCCTCCTCAATCCCCCGTCCTCTCAGTTCTCCGACCTCCTCCCGCGGGGGCGGAAACGAGCGACGGACACACGGAGGAAAATCGGAGAGCGCAAAAAAAAGGTCCGTGCCCTCCACGAATTTTAGCAAAAAGTGCGGCGACGAGGAAGGTCGCTTCAGCGGAGATAGAGAGAAAAACAGGGCAAAACTAACATATTTATTTCTGTAAGAAGCAAAAAAAGAGTATTTTCAAGAAAAGACCTAATAAAATTATTGCAGTGAAGCCGGCAGTGAAGCCGTTTTAATACAGACCAAGACAACAAACAAAGCCAGAATAAGTTCGATAACTCCAGGTGTATAATAAAAAGAGGCGACGAGAAAAACAACCGAAGTTGAAAGCTGTTGGAGGCCCGGTTTGTCTCCATTTTACCCAACGACCGTCCTTGGTACTGCACACCTGGAGACCAACGGCTGAAGGAGGAGCAAATTAGATCCCTCCGTCGTACTCTCGGATAATTGGAAGACCGCGCGGGAGGAGTTACCGGAAGGCGGTGCACATACTTGAAGAAAAGAAAGAGGATCCAAGAGTGATCCGTGTTTACGGCTTTCCTCCCCACAACCATGGATACCCTAAAAGAGGGAGAGGTGAGAGAAACCCAACAAGTAGCAAGGCTGCTTACCCAACCGCCAAATTTTTGCGACAGTCGAAGTCATTTTTTTCGCCTTACCCAACAGGTGGGCATCCTCATCTTTGATCCCCGCCCGTCGCCTCCCCGCCCGTCTTCAGCTACCCCGTCCCCTCCCCTGCAGCACCCCGCCGACTCCTACTCTTCCTTCTCCACGCAAGGCGATGATGACCAAGGGGCGGAGGGGAGGTTCCTCTTCGAGCAGAGGCATCCGCCCCCTCCTCCGCACCCAGCGTCGGCGGCAGGGCATCCTTGGCCCTACGTCAAGGCGGAGGACGAAGGCGGGGGGAGCCAGGGGGAGGACGGCGGCGTCAGAAACAGCACCGGGATGGACTTTGAGTTCGGCGGGCCCAGCAGCTGGACGAGTTGGACGGGAGGTGGGATCGAAGAGGGAATATTGTTGTTGGTCTTTGTTGCCATCTTTCTCTCCTTTTCGATCCCGATTAAACGTTCCTTTTCCAACTGCCCATCACATTTGCCTGTGACAAATTATGCATTTTCCCCATCTTCCCTCTCAGGCCCTGCCCTTGAGGCCGCCCTGCTGACCCTCCTCGGTTTGACTGCGCTGCTCGGCAACGTCCTCATCGCCTTCACCCTCATCAGGAGAAAGCAGCTTAAATACCCGTCAAACAGGTAGGAAGAAACAAATCAGGAAAGTGCTTTTTTGTGAGTCCCCCCACCTCCATCAGATCAAAAAGCGTTTTTGCAACAGTTTAAAGCAAACTTAAAGCAAAACAAGTTTCGGATGATTCCGTTAGAAATAGTTTTCCTCATGGTTGACAGAAAAATGCCGCAAATCGCCTATGTTTTTAAAAAATGTCATTACTTTCAAGAAGTGAACATGCAAAATCTTTTGTTCCCCCTCCCCAATAGCCTATGGACTCTCCAGCGAAAGACTCTGGGGAAAAAAGCGCGTCTGCCTTTGCCTTGTTTTTCCCCTTTCCCGTCCTTTTCTCCTCCGTGACGAGACTACGAAAACTTTGTCGCCGCCTTCGGTCTGACTAGGGAGGTATCTCCTTTCTCTCTCCCCACCCCCACATGATTTGTAAGGATGTCAAGGATTCTCATCCCCTTCCCCCTTTGCTTGCTTTCCCGACCGCCGTCGCTGTCTGTCGCTCTGCAAGTCACCACGAAGCTCGGAGGTATGCCTTCCGTTCCCTTCAGTCACCGACGTTCGAGGAATTCGCGCCGATGTAACGACGAAATGGTCGAGATTCCCGAGCAATAGTTGCGCTATGTACGGTACTGAAAGAGTCTCGGCGTCAGGTCTCGGCCTATAGGATGTTTCCCCAAATATTCATGGATTGGAAGGGGAGCTTTGCTCCAAAAGGCTACTTTTCAACAAAACTTTTATGGTAATCGGCTCTCTCTTTACTTAGCAGTCTGCAATAATATCAATCAGCATTTTTGATCAGAATCTGTTGTATCATTGAGTGAAGATTAGCCTCACGAAAAGCATCGAACAGATTTCCTCTCCGCCCTTGAGTCTTATACCCAAATTCGACAAAAATAATCCTGATTCCGGACGCGCCATCGGCATATTTCCCTTTTTTGGCAGCGACGACACGGAATTCCTTTTAAGCCTTCGCCGATGGTTCCGGTTTCGTGGCGTCTAGGATTTTCCTATCTCTTGCACACTACGCAAATAGACAGTTCCAAAAGTATGCCTCGAACAGTGGAACCCAAGAGGATGTATATTCTTCTTAGACAAAAATGGATTTCATTGGCAAAATATATCGAAAGCAAAATAATCCGACGAAAAAGGTGCGACAAAGTGCTCTTTATTTGTTTTCCCAAAAAAGAGGGCTAACAAAACACGCAAGAGGGAAATCCCGGGCCCAAAAATTAGCATCGTCCTTGCATGGGCAGACTCTGTGCATGCCGTCCCCTCTCAGTCTCAAACGGGAACAGAGGGAGCAGAAACACCTTGTAAATTTCTGAGAATGAGGGGCAGCGCGAGGGAAAAGAATCTTTTCTGGGCCGGGTCACGCACCGGGCCCACCAAAAACAGGGGCGACGTCATAGACGAGCATAATAAATATAAACTGCTATGCCTTAAAAATAATTTAGCGGAAGAAAAAAATATAAATGAACGAGGGGAAGAAAGTATAGCCAAACATTTTAGTTATGAATTTCATCTAGCAAAGAAGGTACGAAAGGTGAACTAGCTATACAGTATTTCACCATTCTTGACCGAGACATATTGAGAGAAAAATGCACCTCGCTCGTATCATCTCTCTCTCGGGGTTTGCCGAACCCTTTCTCACTTGGTCAGCAGTTCCTCTTTTTGCGTGGCCGGAATTCCAGCACCAAAGAGCGAAAACAAGAAGAAGCTGCACATTCGCCACAAAACCGCTATCTTTTTTTTAGAGATAGAGGGAAATGGAAACCCATACAGCATGTGGCCGCGTCGGTGGGGCAACACTTCCGCATTCGAATCAGTTATTCTTCGGCGCAGGAAGAAACGATCCAAACGCGATGTTTTCGATATCCACTATGCCGATCCTGCTGAGGGCCGGGGACACATCGCCTGGAAATGCCTGGAGTCTGGATCGAGGGGGTGTTTCTCTTCATGAAATTATGAGCCTGTTTTGCCCTTGTCGCGTCCTACTTTCAAAAGAGAGCCAGCAGGCCCAGGGAGAGAAAGAAGAAGATCTGCGCGTGAAATGCGAAAAAAATATTTTCTTTTCCTCGGTTCTTCGCGTTTTCCCATTTTTCTTCTTCTTGGCTCGACTGTCTTTGCTTTGTCTCCCAAGAGAGCTTTCGCCTCCTCCTTCGGCCTTTCTCTCTACTCTCCCCCCCTCAGCCCATCCACCGGAATCTTCAAAAGGACAAACATTGTTTTTGTCGTTTTTCCAGCAACACATTGCTTTCCAAGCAGCATTCCAAAGCGAAACCAAAGTTTGAAAACAGAAAAAAACCATTTTTTTATCAACAGCCCAATACGTAATTTTAACTATGAGACAACGCGTGCTTGTTTGGTTGTTTCGCAAAAGAAAGGCAATACTTCTTCTGCTTTTCACAGACGTTGTTTTTTTGCATGCATGTCCCTCCCTACAAGAAAGGAAATGGAAAAGGCGAGACTCCCTCGTCACCGTTCGGAAAATTATGAAACCTTCTTCGCGCGCTGAGAACGTAACAGCGCCTTACGAAGGCACAAGGCCCGCAAACGTACAGTAGACTGTCGTCGGCCCCTGTCAGTTTCAAAACCCAAATTTCCGCTGAAATAGGGGTCAGGAATTTTTTTCTGAGAGGAGTTCCCGAGCTCCCGAGGCCGCCTCTGACCGACCCTAGCAGTACAGTGCTTGGGGGGCGGTCCGGTTGTCAGCCCGAAAGTCTTCAATCACCAATCAAGTTAAACTTGGGGAGACATTTTGTTTTTGCTTTGAAATGATATAGTGCACTTGCTCTCCCAATTTTCTCCTTCCATGGGAGCTACATCCCCAGTCTCGGATTTCCGGCCTTTTTCTCCAATTTCCCCGCCGTCGCAATCAGCGCAGAATTATTCGATCCCGATCGGCGGGAGTGATTTCTGCAGGAGCATCGGATTTCCTTTGTATCGCACGTTCCGCGGGGGGTGACTAAGGTCTCTCTCTCTCAAAGCTTTTGTCCCCGCCCTTGTCTCGATCGGGTGATGATTTTCAACTTTCTCGCCCCTTTCGCTGCCGCCCACCCGCACGCACGGCTTTCTCCTGTCCTTGTGCGCTTGCCGCTCGTCGCGGTCTGTGAAAGCTCTGCATTGTTATCCTCTTTTAACTGAGTATGGAACAAAATTATAAGAACCAAAGGCGTGTTGTCGTGATTGACTTGAACCCAAAAGTCAACCGGTGAAAGCGTGTTTTCGCTTTTTCTTGTTCGTTTGTCCACAAAAGGTCACTGTCGTGCTGGGCGAACTGGCAATATCCAGCAGGGAGAACAAATGTGGAAGACGAAGGGGAAAAAATAATTTCTTTTCCTCACTGACTTTAGCCGATCTTCCGGCTTTGCGGCTCTGACGGCGGAGGGAGGAAGTTGAAAGATGCACCCACCTTTTCCGTGCGAAGTAGGCGGGGTGCAGCGCATAGAGACGGTAGAAGGTAGATCGTCGATCGATCTTCTCTCCCCCCCCTCAAAACCCCCTGAATTTTCTTCTCACTTTGGGCCTGGACAGAAGAGAGAACTTTCTTACGCAACTGAAAGAGAAGTAGGAGGAGAAGTCTCTCTCAAAGGCTAAGGAAGGGAGAGCATAACAGCATCCATCTCGAGTTACGTGAACAAGAACAGACTTTGTTCTAAGACCTGCGGCGTTGACATTGACATTGAAGATAAAAAAAGATCAAGCAAAAAAAGAGGTATTATACTCATAGAAGAAATTATAAATATGCAAAAAAATGAATGGAACAATGGGAGAGAAGATATTTTTTTTACAAAACCCCTGGATCCCACCCCAAGAGAAATTTGGCCTGGAAGCGATGGATCCCACCCCGAAGAGAAATATGGTCTGGAAGCAACAGATCCCACCCCAAAGGAAAATCAAGGTGGGAGATAAAGGAGAGAGGACAGCAACAAAAGTTGACCTTGACCTTAGGTCTACCTTAAGGTCATGACCTCAAAGTAGTCCCCCCTCCCCAACAACAACAACAACTCCCACCGTTCTATGACCTGTCGACTTCGCCGCAGGGAAAAAGAAAAAAAACTGTCCTTCTCCGATTGATCAGTTATTGCAACAGTAATCGTGCCAACAAAAGTAAAAGAGAACTGAGAAGCTTCGTGGGAAAGAGCAAAGAGCCTGCTGGTGTATGAAGCTCCCGCCCAACACGCCACCAAGTAGTCAGGACGGGACCCTAGAACCAGAACAGATAGAGAAAAAGTGCGTTTCTTCCACGACAAGAACGCCACGCGGGATAAGCGAATTCGACTACGTCAGCCGCATTGTAGTCGAGTGATGGGCAAAGGCCTGGCGCGAGGAACGAACTACCGTCGAGTTTTTTCCCCCGCCCCCGTCGACAGAAATGAAACTCTAGTGGGACTGCAAGACGAACGGAACTATGTTTCCACGATGGTTTCCCTATCATGTTCAGCTATTAGAATCATCTTAAACACTCAATTTAGCTGCTCTCTTTCGAGGTGGAGCTGCTGGAAATGTTACAAGGTTTCTTCACCGAAGCTAGAGCCATCTGGTAACAGTCTTATAAATAAGAAAGCACCAGCTAGTGCCAATGCCTCAAGTTTCGACTTTCCAACTGGCTGAGGAGAATTCGCCTTTGCTCGAAAATACTTGTGCAGGAAAAAAAAGAGAGAAATCAAAGTTTCTAGCACAAAACAATTAGCCAAATTGATGCACGGCATATACTTAGCCATCTCTGTATTCTGCCATAAGAGGACATTGTGGTGCGCAAACAAGGGGGGGGGCCACCGCAGCAGCTCTATTTCGGTCAGCAGCCCATTTTCTCGATCCTCACATCCCCGTGCTGAGCTGATAGAGAAAGCACGCTCTCGTCGTCACCCTTTCTCTCTGAGTGGTTTTTGGAGCAAAAAAAGAAGTGTTGACCCAGCTCCCCCAAGCACTTGAAGATGGCAAAGCAGAAGAAATGGGGGGCGGGAAAAAAGTTCCCTCCCCCCCAAAAAAGTACTCTTGTTTAGTTGCGTTTTCCTGCATCTTTGAGGATGGAGAGAGTGGCTATTGCAAAAAAAGGATCAGCATGAATGAGAAAATAGCAAAGAGAGAAACTTTAGCTTGCAGTTAACTAGGGAAAACAGGATGCTGTCGCCAGGACCAGGAAGTACAGATAGAACAGCTAGCTGCAAACAAAACGTGAATAGGCTATGCTATAATCCTATTCCCTTACTCAAAAAGGGCACAAACTCGTCTGGCAAATGATCTGGCTCGCAATCGTCACGACGCTGCATCGTGTCTTTTGGTCAATCGGTGTCGGTGTTCCATTGTTGGTCGTCCTCGACTCATCCTCGTCCTTGACGATTCATGGCAACTATTACCGATGCATAAAAAATCATAAATTAGTACTACGGGATCACGCACAGATTTCGTCAAAAAAAAAACCCTCCAGTCCTCCCGAAACAATAAGAAGAGGTAAATTCATGGAGAGGGAAAGCGTAAGAAATAGTGGATGATTGCACGGTGATATGTGATAATTGTTTAATGTTCAACTGTCATAGATTTTTGTAAAATATCTTGATTTTTTAGAAAAAAATTAACGCACCTGAGTCAAAGCTTTTAATCGCTCTCTCGCTGACACTAAGGGGCCGCCCCAAAGGCCGAGGAATTCGGCCATGGCCTTCTCTCCGCAACCGTCAGCGTTCGAAATATAACATTGGAAAAGTGTCGCGAGCCAATGACAAAGAAGAGAAAACTTGTACAGGCCGCGACGAGAACCGGTACTTTGTACACTACATGTGATTACATAAACACAGGAATATAAAGGAATATTCTGTCGGAGGGGGGATTATTTTCCGGAATCAGGTGGTTAAATTAGGTGGTTTTCTTTTCCGATTCATTGGTCTTAACCACAAAAAAATATAGGTAGTCTTCCTAAGCTTAGTCACCTCAACGGTAAGGAAAAAAGTACTGGGGAAAAGGGTGCTTTGACGT
>JAAUYJ010012961.1_pt1 | contig 10357 bp, 11 predicted proteins | sample 7278031 | NCBI WGS metagenome assembly JAAUYJ01 (sample SAMN14350222, study PRJNA611818) | marine sediment metagenome | isolation source: surface marine sediment (1.8m) | place: French Polynesia: Moorea | collected 2018-08 | reverse complement strand
GAAGATCAGAAGGTTATTTCAAATTGTCGGACTTGTTTGAGGAATTGTCTCTTTGAAAAAGGGGGATCGTACGACCTGCGTGCTGGTCCACCATCGGCATCTAAAAGGGTGAAGAGGATGGATATTAGATGAGGAAGCCATATCCCTTTTTGTGGTGATCCCGCACTGTCCATCCCAGACTTTTGAATTAATCAACTCATAGGATACCTGTCCTCACACGTGAGCGAGGGGCCAAAATTTTGGTTGGTGGGTGATTTTTTGGTCTATGCATGGGAGGTACATTTTAAAGTCCATGTATGGGGAACTCAAGATTTGTTGAGGGATGCTAGGGCGAAAAAAATGCCCCCCTAAAAAACACTTCTACCATAGAATTTGCGCGCGAAGCGAAAATTTTTTTTTAATTTGATGATAATTTGCGGGATTTTTTTCTTTTGGTGGGGGAATGCCCAGGAAATTTTCGGTGCGGCCTTTCATGCGTATGGGGTATGATTTTGAGGGGTGCATTGGGAGATCCTTGCCCATGTGCGTCTTTCCTGCATCGGAAACTGATGGCACAGACATCGAAAATTATTTGAACTTCGCGAGTTGTTGAGGTAGGTTTTTTGCGTTAAAAATGACAATACGAGGTAAAGGTCAGGTTCGCCGCTCATTTAGCATTCCAAACTCTGCCGCCAGCGCAATCTGCTTACTTCTGGAGCAAAAAAAGGAGAAAAGCTGGAGGAGCACCTTCAAAATCCCCCTTGTGAGACTTATTCCGTGAGCTCAGAGAAAAGAAAAAGGAGGGATTACCATTAATTACTTACCTCTCTCTGGTCCCCCTTCCCCCTCCTGAAACAGGAGGAGAAAAAAAAGAAAGAAAAAGAAAGAAGAAGCTTTTCCAAGCGGGTGGCATGATAGTCTCAAGTCGACACCGAGCTCTCCTTGGTGTCTCCGCCGTGAGAGACTGTTTAGATTTAGGACCGGGGGAGGAAGTTGCATGGCGGAGTTGGAAGGAGGAGGGAAGAAAAAGGAGGCAGTTTGTACGCCTGCTTTCGCGCCCCTTCTTGAAGAGAGTTTACTGAGCTGGGAGCCAGCGGGAGGAAACTTGGGGCCGCCGGAAGGTTTGCCGGGTATATTGAGCACATAACACATCTTACACAAGACACTCGTACGTACATACCACAAAAGCAAAAGGTCAAGTTATCTCGGCTCCTAGGTGCCATAACAGACTACAGATGAAAAAATTCGAAGAAACTGCCGGAGAGCTTTGGTAAATGCCAAGGAAAAGCTGTTCAGTAACTCCCCCCCATGCTAGCTCAGCGGGGGTTGTGGCGGAAAGAAAGTTTCTATTTTGCACATTTAGTGTCACCGGCACAAAGGAGAACGCGACCGGGGGGTAAAAGAGACAGACGTTCAGCAGACAGCCAAACAACAACCAAGGAAATTCTCCCCCCCCCTTCCTCTCTTTGCTGAATGGAGGCAATGATGCTTTCTTCCTTTTCTCTCTCTCCCTTCTTCGCTTTCCTTTGGACGAGAGGTGAGAGGCGGCGGCGGCGACGACGAAGCGAAGAAAGGGCGTTTAAAGGTCCTATTGAAATATGACTCTTCTCTTTCTCCCCTTTCCACTCCCGCAAAAAGGAAGGGCTTTTCAAAGATAAAGTTTTTCCTTCTTCTCCGCACACTCGAGCGTAAATCACACCGCGTCCCCCTTCACCTCCTCCTCCTTTTCCCTTCCTCTCTTTCCTATTCCTTTTCTTCTCCATCTCCCTCCCCCCTTTTCGTGCAGTAGGACTGTTTATGACAAAAGAGCTTCTCCCGGACGACGAAAAAGGGGGAGGGGGATGAGAAGAAAAAAGTCCCCCCTTTTCTCCGCACTCCTTTTATTTCCCCTTTTGGGATGGATTTCGCCCTGGGAATCCTCCTCGCAACTTCAACAGGGAGGGCGGGATTGAGCTGAGTGGGAAGGGGGGGGGGAGACTACGTCACTTTGAAGAACACACACACACATGCGTCCGTGTCGTCGTGGAAAACCATGACGAGGAAGAAACCAAAGCGAGAAAGAGGAGCGAGGAGACCAAGACTTGCGCACGCGAGTCTGGAATCTTGTCTCCTCGTTCGAGAAAGGAAGCTCCAACAGGACACACATATTTTCCTGCGTCCGCGAAGAAAAACTTTTTCCCTCGCGACGACGCTCCCTTCCCGCTTCGTGCGTCGTCAGAATGCGTCCCCATGGCACAAGTTACACAAAAGTGCAATTTCCTCCCCCGCCAAAGTTTCTGCTCGACGTTCTCCGCTTGCAGAAAAGCGGGGAGACGCAAATAAAAAACCCATATTGCACGCAACGCGAGAACTTGATAGATCACCGCCCATCAAAAGTACGGCGAATAAGGTCCCCCTTTCCTTCCCTCCGGGAAAGTCTGCCCTGCGGAATCTCTCTTTGGTCCTCAAGACAAGCTCCATTATTATTTCTCGCTCGTCGTTCTTCTGTCTCCTTTGACAATCTTTTTTTCCTTCTGGTCCCTTTTTGGCTCCACTGCAACAGGAGCATTGAGAAAACCGCTCAACGAAAGATAGACTTTAACTTGTTCATGCCCACTTTTGGACTATCTTGGACTCTATACCTTTGGAATAGTACGTGAAAAGCTGAAAACCAAATATTATACAGAGGCTTTGTGAACGAATGAAAATATGTTGAGGTGATTTTCCCCCTCGCCAGTACAAACAAACCCTCTATGTTCCCGGGACCCCTGGTATTTTTTCAAAAAAAACGAAGGAAACGTGTCTCGTGGTTTTGCGGCAGTGTGCCGACTCTTTCCTTCAGCTTGGGAGGCGAAAAGAACCTTCCCCTTTTCTATTTTCCTTTTCCCCCGTCGCCCCCCCTCAAATCTCTTTCCCCTCCCCCTCTTTCCTGCCACAGAAAAGGGCGAAGAGAATTAGAGGAAAGGGGGGGGACGGGGGGCTTTGACAAAGCGGCCACGTACGTATACGGCAGGGCAGAAAAAGAAAGGCAGCAGAGTCGACGACGGTTCTTTTCACAGAGAAAAGCCAAACTGTTACGTATCTGCGGTTTTTGCGGGCAAAGGGATAAGGGCTTTTTTGGCGAAGCTTTCGCCTTCTTTCTCTGTCTGCTTCAGATATTCGTACTGGCAGAAAATGAATAGAACTGACAGGACTTCAGACTGTTCGGAAGAGGTGGAGAGTCGACAAGCGACCCAAATTTAAGTTCGATCCTTTTGGAACCAAAGTTTGCCCCATCCAGTTTTCACGCCTCCCCGGCCCCGGCCCCCTTCCCCCCCTTAGTGCATTATTCTATTCCAACCAAAGCCGTCGGTTGTCTACTCAAAGGTCCCTCTTTCCGCCTCCTCCTCCTCTAACTCTTTTCTCGTTCTCTTCCTCTTCTTTTCAGGTGAGCCCAACTCCAACCTTCCTCCTCCTCGGCTCCAAAAACTTCTGTCCCAAGGTTCGTCATCGCGAAATGTCGACAAGGATCCCTCTTCCGATCGACAGAGGACGATGTGTCTTCGGATTTTTCGGAGCTGATGCATGATCCTCGGGGGCCCTCTTTCGGTCGTCGGGCGGCGGCGGTGAAAGGCAAAAACTTCTCTGGCCGCGGGCGATAAGACCAGAAAAGATCTTTCTTCTTCAGCTCACTCCCTTGGGACGGCCTGGTGTCTTTTCAAAAATAAGACGAAAGTGTTCTAGTCAGCAGGAGTGTATAAAGAGCCTATTCATTCCCGCCAATGACCCAGTCTGCAGCAACAGTGATACTACAATAAAAGAGATCCCAGAGAAAATACGCAAATCCATGGCAAATCCTCCACTCAAACTGAAGTGAGGGTACCACCACCAGTGACTGTGCTGTGACTCCAAGTTTGACTTTGCGAAGAAAAACCGCCGGCGGTCTCAGACTAAATTTAAACTGGAGAGGGGCGGAGAGAAGGGAAGGAGACCGCCAAAATGATGAGGAGAGCCTCTTTCCCCCTTTAAGTGGCAAGAATAAACGGAGAGGAAGGAGGAGGAGGAAGAGGGGAGAGGGGGGATGACGCTATCGTCGCCTCCGTCGCCGGTCGCCTCCTCGTCGTTCGGAGGGCGAAGAGGGACCCCGGGGCGATGGCGGCGGTTGAAGAGGGAGGCGGAGGGGTTTGAAGACGGAGGAGGAGAGGGACTCCCTTCTCCCAAGAGAGGAGGAGGAGAGTGATGTATGATTATGGCATCAACGACCGGATAAAGGCTGTGGAAAGAAAGAGGGAAGTGGGGACGGCGACAAACCCTCTCCCTCCCGTCCCCTCTTGAAGGAGGGGGAGAAGAAGAAGACTGAAAAGCCTGGAAATGTCGTCGTCCCAGTTCTGACTGTTAATTAGCTTTTCTGTTTCGGCGTCTTCAAGATGGTGCCTCCTACGCCAATGTCGAGCCTCCTCCTCCTGCTGCTGCTAGCTGGCGGCATCGGAGGCGAGGCGGACCCGTCCTCCTATCCGATATCGTCTTCGTCGTCTTCCTCCGACGAGGGAGGAGTGGAGGACTGGACCGCCGGGTGCCCCTCGGTCTGCCGGTGCAAGTGGGTCTCGGGAAAGAGGACGGCAGAGTGCCAGGACAGGGGCCTCACCAGGCTGCCAGACTTTGGCAAGCCGGACAGGATTCAGGTGGGCATTCTTAGACGAGGACGGCCAATCGCTCTTGCCGGTCTAAACAGCATTTATAAACTAATGTACTGTATGTACTTTTCTCGTTCCCCAAATCCAGGTCCTTCACTTGGAGAAAAACCCTCTCCGGCAGTTGGGGGAGAGGATCTTCCAGGAGAAGGGCCTCATCAACCTGCAGAAAGCGTACCTGAGCAACTGCAGCCTGGAGCGGATAGACTCCACTGCCTTCGAGGGTCTCGTCATCCTCATCGAGCTAGACTTGTCCAAGAATGCGCTGCGCACCCTGGAGGTGAAGAATTTAGCAGAGTTTGCTATTGTATTTTTGTGCAGCAGTATTTACTTGGGATCATATTGATGAATTCTAAACATTATTCTGTCCCTTTCAGCCTGGCACATTTAAGGGCGACATCCGCATCCGGAAGCTTTGGCTGGGCCACAACCCGATTCGGTCCCTGTCTGGCTTCGCCTTCCCGCACATCCCGCACCTGCGCATCCTCGACCTCTCCCACTGCCTCCTCAACAAGCTGAGCCGCCCCACCTTCATGCTGCTCGAGCTCCTCGAGGTGCTCCACCTCAACGACAACCGCTTCCGGCGGCTGGACAAGCGGGTGTTCGTGCCGCTGAGGCAGCTCAAGAGCCTCACCATGGAGGACAACCCCTGGATGTGCGACTGCAGGCTGCTGGACTTCTGGCGCTGGCTGATGGCGCACAACCTGTTCAGCCTGCCGACGGCGTGCGCGGCGCCGGACAAGCTGGCCGGCGTCACCTGGGACCGCCTCACCGACGCCTCGCTGGCCTGCCCGCCGGCCGTGGCCACGCCCGAGCCCATGGTCACCGTCAGCTCAGGCGACGACGCCACCCTGTCCTGCATGGTGACGGCGCACCCGGGGACCAAGCTGTCCTGGGTGCGGTCCGGGGTGGCCATCGCAAACAACACTCAGAGCAACGACGGAGGCCGGCCCCACACCTACACCATACGGACGGGGCCGGTCGCGTCCGTCAGGCGGTACCACACCTCGAACAAGTCAAAGTACGTTAAAAATTAGATTTTTTGTTTTAATCAGTCATGCAAGGTTTCTCTCACGATTAATTTGCCGCGAGAAAATTAAGAGGAATTTTTTTTTAATATCAACATACTTTTCCTTATAGCGTTACTTGCATTTGCAATATTTCTGACATTTCTTCAATTTAAAGGTCGCATGGCCCTTTATAATAGCATGTGTGCAAGAAACACGGTGTTTTTGTCTGCGGCGAAGCCCAGACCAGGGAACACTCGATGATGTAGTAGTAGTAGTAGTTGTTGTTGTTGTTGTCGCTATTGGTGCCCGATCTTTTTCATGTGATCACCTTCTGCCACAAATTCGACTTTTAAATTTGTTTTCGGGATTTTTCAGTTCATATTTTGAGCTTTCTAGCTTTAGAACTTTGTCAAACTATCAAAACTTTGGCAAATCCCGCCGCAAATCTTTTTGAACGGAGTCTGTTCTTGTTTTCTTTCAACCATGAACTCAAACGACACTTCTATCAAACAGGACCTCAGGCAAGCTCGTGGTGAGCACGATCGACGGCTCGGCCCCGGTCGAGCACCACGACCGCGCCTCCAAGCGCCTCCTGGGCGGCGGCGACGGGGGGCGGCGGAGGTGGCTCAACCTGACGGTGGCCAACGTGCACCCGTCGGCCTCGGGCGCCTACTCGTGCGTCGCCTCCAACGAGGGGGGGTCCGCGCAGGCAAACGTCACAGTGGTCTACTCGGAGTCTGTGGCAACGTACCTGGTAAGACAGGAGAACAAGAGCTTCCGTTTGAATGAGTTTCGTAAGAATTGCAACTTCGTATAGTCTAGTAGCATCTCTCCTGATTCGATGGAGAAGGTTCCAAGGGTCCACTATTCTAATTTATGCAACCTACCTTTTCAAGATCACTGGCATTTCAGCAGCAAAAAGGCCTTATCTCTACCCATATTCAAGTTCAAATACAGGCCAAACGTATTGTTGTTTATTTAATGTGGTACCGTAATTGTTCCAGGACCGCTCCGAGATGTCCGCCCTGGTGGTGGTAGGGGCCCTCTCAGGGGTGCTGTGCGCCCTCCTCATCGCGGTGGCCCTGGCCTGCCTCGTGGCCAGGAGGAAGCTCCTCTCCTCTCACCACGGCGGCGGCGGCCGCCACCAGTGCCACCACCACCCCGTGGGGGCGGCGGCGGCGGCGGCGGCGGCGGGAGAAGGAGCGGCACCGGCGGCGGCGGACCAGGTACGCAGACGGTGAAATACATTATGTATTACTTTAAACCAGCTTGAAGCCACCGACAAGAAGGCAGCCAAAAATGTCTAGTATGTACATAGAAACTGTTTTACTAGGGTTTTTTGTGTTGTTGATAAGAGCAACTGTATCGATACAGTACAATTTCTTTCCCTAGGAGTACCAGCTCTGCCTGACGTCATCCTGCTCTGGCTTCTCAATTCCGACGGGAGACCCAAAGAGCTGCAGGACGGTGGTCGTCGGGACGGCGGTCGCCGCAGCGGCCTCCTCCTCCTCCTCCGGTCAGAACGGAATTGGCAATCGCTCCCTGTCCTCCAGACGGCGGCAGAGCCATTCGGAAACGGGGGGTCCCTCGGCGGCGGCGGCAGGGGGCGGCGGCGATGGCCAATTCCCCACCTCCAGACGGCAGCCGGAACCTTCATCCGGCAAGAATCGACCTCCCCCTCCTTCGTTCTCTGAAAATGGAGGCGTCGTCTCATTGGAAATGAAAGAGATGGGACTGCTGCAGCAACAAAAGCCGGAAGGACAAGTCGTCGTCGAGAAGCCGGACAACTCTGGGGAGGACAGCGGCTCCTGCACGACCGTGGTCAACGGTTCCGCGGCCAGGCAGCAGCAGAACTACTCCTTCGACTCCGTCCGCACCGACAGCGGCTGCGGCAGCAGCATCGCCAACGCCGGGTCGGTCGCGGAAGGGGCGGCCTTCAACGGCAACAGCGGCGGCAACAGCAGCGGCAGCAACAGCAGCGGAAGTGGAGGGGGAGGAGGTGGCGGCGGCGCCATTATACTGCCGCCCCAGGCCGTGATAGTCATTCAACACCATCACCCGCTGCCGCCGCACCAGCAACAGCAGCACTTGTCCTCGCCGTCCGGCTACGGCCATCAGCTCCACGGCTCCTCTTCCTCCCCCTCGTCGACGATGACGCCCACGCCCGCCGCCTCCACCGCCTCCTCCGCCTCCTCCGCGGCGTCCTCCTCCACGCTCAAGTCTTCCACCTTCGAGCTGCCCCCCCTCCACAGCATCATGGACCGGATGTGGCGGAGGGACCTCGGCTCCTCCAACACCCACCTCCTGGCCTCGTCGGGAAACAACAGCTGCGAGTCGCTGCCCTACAGCCAGTGGGCATCGCCGATGCACAGCAGGCAGCAGCAACAGCAGCAACAGCAACAGTACCACCAGCACCTGCAGCAACAGCAACACCTTTCTGGGGACTTCACCCTCCCCCGAAACTATCCCGGCGGCATCCACCAAAACCCGGCGGCCTCGATGGGATTCCCTTCGGCGGCGGTGGCGGACTCGCTCCTCGACTCCGAGGACAGCGGCCGGCTGCTCTACATGGCGCGGCACCAGCATCAACATCCGCAACTGCAACAGCAGCAGCAGCAGCAACCCGATCTATTGCGCAATCACCAGGCAAGGCACACTTTTTTCCCCTTTGTCCAATGCTATATATACATCCACATTACACACACGATTCACTTCCCTCATTCACATGCAGCCGTCTCTGACTTCCTCCTCCCCGCGCTTCGCCCGCCAGCAGCACCACAAGCAAGACGTCGGATATTCTCCCACGGAGCACTTACGGGCGAAAACGGAGCCGCCCTCCTCCTCCTCGTCTTCCACTCATCCCCATCCCCGCCCGCAGCCGTCCTCGTCCCTCATCTTGGAAGAGGAGGAGGATGAAATGGGGGCGGGGGAGGAGGGACCCGCGGCGGCGGCGGGATGGAGGAGGCAACAGCCACCACAGCCCCCGCATCAGCTCAGAAGCAAAGTAAGAGTATGGATTCAAAATACGCTGTTCTTTTCACCAATTTGTCCTTCGAACTCTTCCCCAGGCGCGTCCGCGACCGTGAACCTCCTTGCCCAGGAGCTGGAGGCCAGGAAGGAGCTGCTGGAGGCCCTGGTCAAGGACAAGAATGACACGGCCGTCTGAAGAAAGAAAAGATAGGGACATTGGGGGGTCAAGTTTCCCCCCTTTTACTTCTCTTTGAAAAGAAACCCCTCTTTCGAGTGGGCCCCCTTTCGGCCGTCCCGTTCCGTGAGCTGCGGCGAGGGGAAAAGGGAAATAGAAGAGGAGGAGGAGGAGGAAAGAGATGTGTCTACTACAAGAAAGTCCCTTGGGGGCGAAAAAAATAGAGGGAAGAGCAAAAAAAGGAGGAGGAGGGGAAAAGGGAAAGAAGAGGGCAAAAAGGACACTCAAGAAAAGGTGTTGGAAAAAGAAAAGGAGAGCCTTAGGGTCGAGGGGGAAAAAAGTCGACAATGGCTTTTGGGACCTTCCCCTCCTGCAGGAGAGAAAATCCCCCCACACCCTCCCCTCCTCTTTCGTCTTTCTAGCCCGTCGAGTCGCAAGGCTATCATCTCCTTCTCTTCGCCACATGCATTTTTGTTTCCTCTCGGCCTCAAAAATCTTCGATATAAAATCTCCCCGCGCAGACAGTTCGTTGAAGACAAAAAAAGGCTCGTGTTTTCCTTGAGGATTGGTGGGCTACGAAAAAAGGAAAAGAAAGCCCCTCTCGAAAATTGTTATGATAAATACCGTGAGGCTCTTTTTGGCCCGCTAATGGGGACAAAAACTGGGACAACCCGAGTGGGAATCTAGTAGTGCCACAGAAGAGACTGCGCTAGGGGAAAAAGATAGCTCTGAGAGCCCAAGCAAGCGGGCCGCCCTGGCTACCCCGCGGGGCAAGGGGAGGAATGAAGCAAGATGGAGAGAGGGAGAGAAGAGGCTGCGGGAGTGTCGAGGAAAAGGAGACGAGAGAGAGAGATGTGTGTGCAAACACGGAAGTGGGGGACATTTCGTACCCTCTCCCACGCTAATGTGCAGCAGTGATGTCAGAAGTCGGAGGAGGAGCCACTTTCATAGTCCTCCTCTCCTTCATGATTCCGCCCTCCTTTTTCGCGTTAAAAAAGGACGTTTTCTTGTACTGCATCCTCGCTCCTAGCCGTTAACAAGCACACACTAAAACATAACGTGTTGAGTTTTTGGCCGAGTAGCCAATGTTTTAGGAAAGGGAGGAAAGAGAGATTACTAAAGTAATTCAACTATTAAACATTGCATCACAGTTTGCAGTACGCCTTGGTACTGTCTGAAAAGTCGAGAGAATAAAAAACATCTTCGAGGTCTAACAAATGAGTTCAGTCATTTGCGGTAAGCCAACCGACCGTAGTGAAAGGGCAAATTAGATCATAAAGCACCTGCTCTGCAAACTGCACTAAAACAATATTTCCCTCAAGTGAAACGGAGTCATCAATTTTTACTTCCTGGATCGATTCACAAGTGCGTATAGTATTGTATCCCCTTAAGGAAAGCAATGGCCAACATCACATGGATCCAGTTGTCTCGTGCGCGTTTGTCTCGCCTCGTACTGTCTGCACTTTGTGCTGCACTACAGGGGCGAGAGCGAGACGGCCGCGGAGGTTCAACTGGACGGCCACGGCGGCCAGAGCTGGAGTGAAGGGAAAGCGAAAAGGATACTGATGTACAAG
>JAAUYJ010208704.1_pt1 | contig 10359 bp, 9 predicted proteins | sample 7278031 | NCBI WGS metagenome assembly JAAUYJ01 (sample SAMN14350222, study PRJNA611818) | marine sediment metagenome | isolation source: surface marine sediment (1.8m) | place: French Polynesia: Moorea | collected 2018-08 | reverse complement strand
TGCGCCGAGTGTCATATGCCAGCGCGCAACTACATGGTGGTCGACCCGCGGCACGACCACAGTTTCCGAATCCCACGGCCGGATCTGTCAGTAGAACTGGGAACACCCAATGCCTGTAACCAGTGCCATAAAGATAAGGATGCTGCCTGGGCAGCTGCGCAAGTCGAAAAGTGGTACGGAAAATTGCCGATCGGATACCAGCAATTTGCCAATGCCCTCGATGCCGGCCGTGAAGGCGATACCCGTGCAGGTCGGTTACTCACGGAGCAAATCAACCAGGTGGATACGCCGGCTATCGCTCGCGCCTCGGCTATCAGTCTTCTGCCACGGTACCTGGATCAGTCAACTTTTGGCGCGATACAAAAAGGCCTTGAAGACGACGATGCCAAGGTGCGTCTGGCGAGTATCGGCGCGCTCGAGGGCCTGCAGCCGGCCATGCTGGTGCAGCTGGTATTCCCGTTGCTCGATGACCCGGTCAGGTCAGTACGTATCGAAGCAGCACGGGTGCTCGCACCGGTGCCGGTCGGCGAGTTGCAGGGCGAACAGCTGTCGATCTACCGCAACGCCACAGACGAATATATTGCATCCCAAACAGTCAATGCCGAACGCCCCGAGGCGCAGTTGAATCTCGCTAACTACTTTGTGGCCACGGGGGAGGCAGCGAAGGCAGAAGCTTCGCTTAAAAAAGCAATCGAGCTGGAAGATGTCTTTGTGCCGGCTTACATCAACCTCGCCGATATTTATCGCATGCAAGCTGACGACGCTGAAGCGTATCGGGTGCTTTCAAAAGTAAAGCAGCTAGCGCCGGAAAACGCGGATGTGCGCCACGCGCTCGGGCTAGTGATGGTCAGGCAGAACAAAACGGAGCAGGCAATTACAGAGCTCGAAGCTGCTGCGAGTCTGGCCAAAGACAATGCGCGCTATATATATGTATACGCCGTCGCCCTGAATTCAACCGGTAAGTCAAAGGACGCGATCGAACAGTTGCAAATTGCACACGATCGCTTTCCAAAAAACGTTGAAGTGTTGCAGGCACTGGTTTCGTATAACCGAGATGCAGGCAACGCATTCACAGCAGAACGCTTTATGAAAAAGCTGGAAGATCTGAGGTAGAACGTCTCCGCTCAATTCGCGGCTGAACGCTCCTACGTTTTAACCGTCAGCATCGCTGGTAGGAGCGGCTTCAGCCGCGAATCAGCTTTGTGTAAATGCACAGGAAACGACTTATGGGCGACCCCTTTTTTACAGCTGCTGCTCAGAGCATTATCTTACCAGCACCACATAAGGTCTTGCCTTTTTCCTGTATCTCATCATCGTCCATCTTTACGCATTGAGGCTTCTTGAATAGTTTATCCATCTCTTCAGCCTGCGGCTGTTAAATCTTCTTCCTGCAGATTTCATCCAGCCAATAACAGGGGATAACGATCATGTGAGCCCAAAACAGTGAATAAGAACCTGTTGCCTATTGACTGGAAGCTGCGAATGGCTGATTCTGATACGTATACAAAGACTAGGAAATATCAGAGTTGAAGCAAGGTAATTGAAATGTCAGAGGCCTTCCTCAGAGACACACAGGCAAACAAACAGCGGCGGGTTGCGGACGGCGAGCTCCGGCGGATCGCGGACCGTGAACTGGTAGATACCCTGAGCCGAAAACTCCATTTCCAGCGGCTGCTGTCGCAGATTTCCACCGCTTTCGCCAGTGTTACCGCTGATCAGGTGGATAACAAGATCACGCAATCGCTGGAACTGCTGGCCGAATTTTTAAAGGCCGATCGTGCTTATCTGATCCAGATCTCAGAAGACGCGGGCACGTTGAAAATTGGCTACAACTGGTATGCGGCCGGAATAGAACGCGACTCGATGGTCGAAGCTGGCATCCCCCTTGATCGTTTTCGGTTTGTTACCGAGCAAACCCTCTCAAGCACCAATATTGTCATCAACAGTCTGGATGATCTGCCCGAGGACGCTACAAACGAGTACGATTACTGCCAGAGCCGTGGTATCAAATCTTTTTTGATGATCCCCATTCAGTTGGGAGGTAGACCCATCGGCAATTTCGGTTTCGACGCGATAAGACAGGCCCAACGGTGGCACCCTGAACAGGCCGAAGAATTGCATCTCGTCGGCAAGATCCTGGCGACGGCGCTGGACCGAAAAATACAGGCAGGTACTGTTAATGAGCGCCTGCGATTCGAGCAACTCATCAGCCGTCTTTCAGCTACCTTCGTCAATATTCCAGACAAACAGGTCCACCCTGCCATCCAGGATGCCCTTACCGAGGTTGCCGGGTTTATGGGTGCCGATTTCGCCACGTTAATCCAGCGCGAGCCGGTCACGGGCGATCTATACCACACCCATCAGTGGGTTAAGCCGGGGATCGAGCTGGATATCGATTTTACCGGTATTGATATCGGGAGCGTTTGTCCCTGGTTAGCCGAGCAATTGTCTCAGGGCAAACCCGTCGTTATATCCCGCGGTAACGACTTTCCGCCAGAGGCTGTTGCGGAAAGAGAATTTCGCGACCAGTACGGCATCAAATCGGTGTTGTGGGCACCGTTCTACGTGTCGGGTGAGATCGCCGGTTACCTGGTACTGAATACGATGGAGAAGGACATCGAATGGCCGAAAGCGCTGATAGAAGAACTGAAATTAATTGGTGAGATTTTTGTCAATGCGTTGATACGCAAACGCAGTTCTGAAATCTTGAGCGAACGCCTGTGTTTCGAAAGCATGCTGTCTTCGTTATCGGCTTCTTTTGTCAACGTTCCCAATGCCGTGGTCGACGATAAAATCTGCGAGGCACTGCAACTTATCAGTGAATTCGCGAACGTCGACGAGGCTTTTTTGTTTCAATTCAGGGAGTCACCCACAGAAACGGGCATAACTCACAGCTGGTTCCGGTCTGGGCGCGTCCGTGAACTGAGTTTTGATGCGGATCAATTGCTTGAATTGTTTCCGTGGGCTGCATCCAAGATGGAGCAGCGGGAAATCATCGTTTTTGGGAAGCCGGATGAATTGACGGCAGAAGCCCATGCAGAACGTGCGTACCTGGAGGAAGTCGGCCTCAAGGCCTCAGTCCTGATTCCGTTGTTCCAGGATGACCGGTTACGGGCTATCCTTTTTGTACAGGGATACACTGAAAAACAGTGGCCAGCATATTTTATCGATCAAATACGCCTGGCTGCACAGGTGTTTTTCGGTGCACTGCAGCGCAAAGCGACCGATCAGCGGTTACAGGCGGCGTTGGCCGACATCAGCGAGCTGAAAGACCGGCTGGAAGCTGAAAACATCCTTTTGCAGAGGGAGATTGACACTGCCTCGGTCCATAAAGAGATCGTCGGCTCGAGTCCGGTGATGAAGCAGGTCATAGCCCAGGCGGAACAGGTTGCTCCGCTGGATTCGACGGTGCTGATCCAGGGTGAAACCGGGACCGGTAAGGAAGTGCTGGCCAACCTGGTTCACAAATTGAGTCAACGTGCTGGCAGGAATATGGTCAGGGTAAACTGCGCGGCACTGCCCGCAACCCTGATCGAAGCCGAACTGTTCGGCCGTGAGAAAGGCGCCTATACCGGCGCTGCATCAAAACAGGTCGGGCGCTTTGAACTGGCCAATGGCTCGACTATATTCCTCGATGAAATCGGCGAACTACCGCTGGAGCTGCAGGCCAAGTTGCTGCGGGTGTTGCAGGATGGCGAATTCGAACGCCTCGGTAGCACGCAGACCGTGAAAGTCGATGTGCGCGTGATCGCGGCGACGAACCTGGATCTCGCTTCACTGGTCGGGGAGCGGCGGTTTCGGCAAGACCTGTACTATCGCCTGAACGTTTTTCCTATTACGGTCCCGCCGCTGCGCGAACGTCGCATGGATATACCCGCTCTGGTCTGGTTATTCGTCAGGGAGTATGGCGACAAAATGGGCAAGTCCATCGACATGATCAGAAAAAGCACAATGAAGCATCTGCAGGCTTATGCCTGGCCGGGCAATGTGCGCGAGTTGCGCAATGTCATCGAACGGGCGATGATCCTGAGTCCGGGTGGTACGCTGGCTGTCCAACTCGATGATCGGGACAGTCAGCTAAATACCGGTCAGACACTGGCGGAAGTCGAAACCGATCATATCAGAACCGTACTCGGGCAGGCGGGCTGGCGTATCCGTGGAGAGGGCGGCGCCGCACAGATTCTCGGAATGAATCCATGCACGCTGGAATCGCGCATGAAAAAACTCGGCATCAGGCGGCCGAAAAAATAATTTTGACCAGAGTGGTTTCAGACTGGCTTGGCTACTCGCTCTCGAACAAAACGTCATTCCAAAGCACAAGCCCTACTAGCCTCTATAAAAACGTTGTCCCCTAGGTAAAGGCAGCCCACAGATAATTGCCGTTGCTCTGACATTTCGTACTTTTCAATCGCGTGACCACGCAATTTGCAAGTCAGGCGTGCGATTGATCGACAAAAACGATTCGAAAAACCGTATCCGATCGTTGTTCCAGTTGTAGATTTGCGGGCACTCAAACAAAAAAAGCTATGCTATTTCAGATGGTATCGGAAATATCATAGTTTTTCCGTCCGCTTTTATAGCGCGCAAAACCGAAACAGGCTTTGATAATTCCCTTTCAAACCAGCCGGTTATTACCTGTCTACATCAGCTCTATTCGCTTGGCACGGTTCCTGTATCACTAGTAGTAGAAAGACGACATTCTGATATCAAACGTGAGACAACACATTCAACATGGCCGCGAAACCCATTCAAGTTTTGATCAAGCTGGTTTCACCCGGTGGTCAAGGCAAGCAGATGTTGGGGACGATCCGGCCCTTGTTGGGTTCGATACGCTCACGTGCCGGTTGCACAGCTTGCGAGGTCTATCTCGATGCAGAATCACCGGACGAGGTGGTGCTGTTGGAAGAGTGGGACAGCGAAACAGCGTTCAAGGACCATGTCCGCTCCTGGGACTTCGGCTACGTCCTCGAATGGATGGAGCAATCGATAGAACGGCCGGAAGTCACAGTCGGCGCGGTAAGTGCACGCAACGGACTGGACTACATCAGGGACATCAGAGTGCAACCATAGTGGCCAGGATGAGCAGAGTATCGGTGATTCGATGGCCACCGTCGTTGTCTCTGGAAAGTGACAAACTCAATAGAAGCCGAGAGGAAAAATATCATGTTATCTGACAACCGCAGCACGTAAGCATTGGCAGTTGGGGGTGAGCTAACCCTAACTGATTCTCGAGAGAAATTCTTAACCAGTAGGAGATGATGAAAATGAAAAGTTACGATCAAGGAGTCAAGGCGCCAGGTTATATTATGAAGTACGAGCAGCCGCCTGAATTTATTCACAATACCGCGCCAGAGCCAGGTGATATTGCATTTCAGTACGAATGGGAGCGGCAGAGACCGCCTACCGACTTTCCTTTCGAGTATAAATTCGTCGAGGTCGAGGGCGCGAACATTGCCTATATCGACGAAGGACAAGGCGATCCGATTCTATTCATCCATGGTGCGCCTGAGCAGACCTATATTTGGCGTAACCTGATCCCTTACCTTAAACCCTATGGGCGAGTCGTTGCATTTGATCACATTGGGCATGGCCTGTCTGACAAGCCGGATGTGGAGTATGAGTTCCCGGACTATGTCAAGTATTCAGAGGCGTTCATAGAGAAACTCGGACTGAAGAATCTTACTCTTGTAATCCACGACTGGGGTTCGGTCATCGGTCTGAATTATGCGGCCCGCAATCCAGATAACGTCCGCGGCGTTGCGATGATGGAGGCACTCACTGCACCGTTCTATCCTATCACCAGTGTTGAAGAGGCAATGAAACGCAAGGGCAAGGCCGGTGCGGTGCACCACTATCAGCTCTATAAATCTCCGGCAGCAGAGGACCTCGCCATCAATCAAAACATGTTCATTGAACAAGTGATGCAACTCCATACCCACCGGGAATTGACGCAACGTGAAATGGACACCTACCGCGATCCATTCCGCAAAGCCGAGTGGCGTAGGCCGCTATTCATGTGGGCGCGCGAGGTCGGTATCGAGGGCGACGTGCCTCACACCGATGAGGCCATGGAGCGCTATAACAAGTGGCTGGAAGAAAAGACCATCCCCACGATGGAAGTTTATGGCTACCCCGGTGAGGTGACCGAAGAATGGGATGTGCAATGGCGCGTCCAGCGTTGGAAGAACCACGAGACCTCGTTCATCGGTACCGCATTGCATTTCGTCCAGGAAGATCAGCCTGAGCAAGTCGGGCGGGCGATCGCTGATTGGTATCGCCGTAATCTGGCACCGGATCAAAATGTTTGGATGACTGAGGCAAAACCCTGATCGAGCGATGTTTCGCCAGGTAAACCAATTGTTCGCCCTGACAAGTGCGGGGCGAGCATGACAAAAGGAAAGCATCTATGTTACGACAATTCGAGGTGACCACAGACATAAACGCATCGATCTGTCGTGTGTGGAAGATTCTTTCTGATTTGGACAGCTGGAAAGACTGGAACCGGTTAAATCCAGGTGCTGCAGGGAAGCCTGCTGTTGGCGACACAATAACGCTGAATTCGCTTGCAGCGCCAGGCAAGATCAGAGCTGCAAGGGCAAAGGTGATTGAGTATGAACCCGAACAAACGATTCGTTGGACAGGCGGACTACCCATTCCCGGTTTGTACCGAATCGAGCATTGGATTCGTGTCGAGTCCCTCGATGAAAATTCGAGCCGAGTCATCCATGGCGAGGTACACCGCGGCTTACTGGTGAGCTTCGTCTTAAAACCGTTCGGTAACGATTTTGAGCGCTACTACCGCGACACAAACATCGCATTGAAAGCGCTGGCAGAAGAAGGAGCAGAATAATGATGACTCTCAATTTTTGTGCTCGAAAAGCTTACAAGCAAAATGCAGTGTGCCGTTACTGCCTTTTGTTGCTTTGTGTTTTTCCCGTTATGGCGACTGCTACGAAGCCAAAGAGTCCGGAACAAGAGGTAGCGGCGTGCATCCCGTGTCACGGCGCTAACGGCATCAGCGTGCACAGCACATGGCCCAATTTGGCGGGTCAAGACAAACAATATCTCGCAATGCAGTTAAAAGCCTATCGGGACGGAACGCGTAAAAGCGCGATGATGTATCCGATGGCATTTGATCTAGCGGATGAGGATATCGACGATATGGCGAACTATTTTCACCAGCTGAGTTGTAAAGAGTGAGTTAAACATTCGTATTTATCTGGCTCTATTCAATATATTTACTTAACAGGGGACACAATAATGGAACAGGATCGAAGAACGTTTCTTAAGTTATCCGGAATAGGTCTTCTGAGTATTTCGGTTGGTGGAGCGAGTCTGTTGATGACACCAGCCGAAGCAAAGGAGAAAAATATTCCTCTGAAAATTCTCTCGGCTGATGAGGCACTGACGCTCGAGGCATTCGGAGAGACACTACACCCTGGAGCACGCGCGGCTGGTTTGGCGAACTTTGTCGATTATCAACTTTCGGTCAAGCCCGATGATTGCAGGTCGCTGGTTAAATACTTTGTCAATGACCCTCCATTCGACATTTTCTATCGTGCCGGTATTAAATCGCTGCAGGCGTACAGCAAGGCGAAGTTTGGCGCGACGTTTACAGACCTAAAGCATGTGGATCGCATCGCTTTGGTGAAGTCAATCGGACAGGATAACCCCAAGGAGTGGCCATTCCCACCACCCGCTCCGTTGTTTTACATGGTGGTGCGTAATGACACGACCGATGTTTTATATGGGACCATTGACGGTTTCCGCCGCCTCGACGTGCCGTATATGCCTCACATTGTTCCTCCGGAAAGGTGGTAGTCATGCAATACGACCAAGAAGTGGATGTTGTCATCGTAGGTTCGGGAGCGGCGGGCAGTGTTTTTGCTGCGAAGCTGTCGCAAGCGGGCAAGCGCGTAAAGGTACTGGAAGCAGGACCGGCGTGGACGGAAAACGATCTCTACAGTTCGCCGATGTGGGCGCGTCGACTACGTGGTGCATCACCGCAATTAGATGAGAAAGGCGAGCACCATATTTACGCGAGGCTCAATTCCGGTCGCGGTACCGGTGGGGCCGCCCTGCATCACTATGCGGTCTGGCCGCGCTTTCAGGTTGAGGATTTCAAGCTCAAAGACCTGACAGGCAAAGGACTTGACTGGCCCTTCGAGTACAGCGATCTACGTTCGGCGTACGATGCAGTGCAGGAAGAGGTCGGGATATCGGGTGATGCCAAAGCCGAAGTATGGCGACCACCAGGTGACCCGTACCCACTGCCGCCGGTGCATGTGTTCAAGCACGGTGAAAAAATCGCCGCGGGGTTCAAAGGCCTCGGGTTGCACGTCGCTCCGATACCGATCGGCGTTTTGACTAGGCCGTACCATGGACGCAATGCCTGTGTCTACGATGGCTGGTGCGACGCGGGCTGTCCCATCGGCGCGTTGGCGAACCCGCTTGCGATATACCTCGCAGCAGCGACAAAACAAGGTGCGGTGGTTCAGTCCAACAGTCATGTCACGCGTGTTCTGACGGATAAAAACGGCAAACGAGCCAGCGGTGTTGAATACAAAGACAAGCAGGGTGCCACCCGGATACAAGCTGCTAAGGTGGTCGTTGTTGCCGCTTCGACCGTCGAGACTATACGCACCCTGCTGAATTCCTCAACAGAACGGCACATGGCCGGATTGGGTAATTCCAGTGGATTGCTTGGACACTATCTTATGACGCACCCGGCGATCGTGGCTTATGGGCTGTTCGATGACGACATTCAAAACTATTTGGGTGCTTCCGGCGGTCAATTGTACAGTCAGGACAAGACCGCGAAGTCCGAGAAGGAACATCCCGCCCACGGCAGGCGCCACTGGGAAATCGGTCTGGCGTTAAAGCCGGTCGATATCCAGGGTCTTGCTATCAGCCGGCCCGATCTTTTTGGTGTTGATCTCGAGAAATTCATGCAACGTGCAGCCCGTGGCCTGGCGGCAATGACGTCCTTGAGCGAGGATGAAGCAGTCAAGGAGAATCGTATAGCTCTTTCCAACAAGAAAGATAAGTACGGTATGCGTCTGGCCGAGGTCCACTACAACATTAGCCCGAATGGTTTGGCGCTATCCGAGCAATCAAAGCACGATGGTGTGCAGATCTTCAAAGCAGCTGGGGCCAAGGAGACCTGGACCGGAGCGCTGCATGCTCAACACATTGCCGGTGGCACTATCATGGGCAGCGATCCAAAACAATCGGTGACCGATGCTTATGGTCGGTTGCACGATGTTGCGAATGTCTTTATCGGTGGCGGCAGTGTTTTTCCAAGCCTGTCGCACGCCAACACAACGTATACGATCCATGCAACCGCATGGCGCTCCGCCAAATACCTGATCGATAACTGGAGCGGGATCGCGGGCTAGGCAAACACATACGCGAAGGTCACAGGAGTAAGACGATGAGATCTCAGTTCATTCTAAGTTTGTTGCTGGTGTTCCTAGCAAGTGGGGCATGGGCGGGTGATATTCAAGCCGGCAAGTCGAAGGCTGCCAGTTGCGCTGGATGTCATGGCCCGCAAGGCGTTTCAACTATTCCCGGTTATCCACATCTGGCCGGACAAAAAGCGGGGTACCTGGTGGCCAGTCTCAAGGGCTTCAGAAACGGCGACAGAGCGAACCCTATTATGGCACCAATGGTGAAGCCGCTGACAGACCAGGACATTGATGATCTTGCTGCGTTTTATTCCAGCTTGGAACCGTGCCAGTAACCGAATGCCTGTTTGAGCGGTTGAAATGGCGAGAGTAATGTAAAACCGACGCAGGCGCCTTTCACCATGAGGGGGAATATCGAGTCTATGGAAACCGAAGCAGACCACACCCTATCATTACTCGACAGTATCGAAACTGTTGCCGAAATTTTCGATCTGCTGGGAGTCGCCATTTTAGTCGTGGGCATCGGTATCGCGACATTGCTATTTACTTCTTCCTTGATAAAACCGGCGCAAGCCGTTCCGGCCATAAAGAAATTTAAAATCCGCATCGGCCGTGCCATGCTGCTCGGTTTAGAGGTTTTAATCGCCGCCGATATTGTGAAGACCGTAGCCTTGGAACCCACCATTGACAACGTGGCTGCACTGGGCCTGCTGGTCATTGTGCGAACATTTTTGAGTTGGACCCTCGCCCTCGAAATCGAAGGACATTGGCCCTGGCAAGCTAATAAAATGAAAGCTGTAGCAAACGCAAATCAACATGAACAATGACATCAAACCCAGGATATTACTGATCATTGCCATGGGAGTTGCGATCTTTGCCATGGGCATGGTGCTGTTTGCCTTTACAAAAACCGTTGGGCCCTATATGCGCTATTTACTGCCGCTACCGCCGA
>JAAUYJ010102855.1_pt1 | contig 10359 bp, 16 predicted proteins | sample 7278031 | NCBI WGS metagenome assembly JAAUYJ01 (sample SAMN14350222, study PRJNA611818) | marine sediment metagenome | isolation source: surface marine sediment (1.8m) | place: French Polynesia: Moorea | collected 2018-08 | reverse complement strand
TAACTCCGTCCTCTTCCTCCTCTCCCTCTTTACTCCCCCCGGCACACAAAGCAAACTTTTTATAATCCAAGGAGACTGTCGCCGCCGCCGCCGCCGCCGCGGCCTCCTCAAAAAAGCCCTCCTTTCCCCTCTCGGCATTGCAGAAGAGAAGGAGAAGGGATTTACTATTTTGCTTTCTCTTTTTTCCCCTCCCCTGAAAAGAGGCTCTTCCGCCCAACGCTGTTACCTCGGTGGTTCTGTTTCGCCGCCGCTTCGGTCGCGTGTGCCCCTCCCTCCCCTCGGAACAGAAGGCCAAATTGGTTTGGCTGTTCTTCCTATTTTTTCCCCGGGCCGCCGTGCTGCGAAGAGGAGGAGGCGCAGTTGGCACCCAAAGGGGCAACGGGGGAAAGTGGTGATCCGCCCAAGGAAAGGAATTTAACAAGTGTCCAAATATCCTGACTTCTAACAAATATCGTACTTGTACTCGACTTTTACAAAAGGTTAGCGTGTCATACGAGCAATTCCTATGGCGATTCCAATTCCTGAGCGCCGGAGCGCCCTCACAACGCGCGGGGGCGGCGCCATCCATCCAGCAATGTTGTGCTGTGGCAACTGCCGCCAACTCTTCCTCCCCCTCTCTCTTGGGCATATCGAAGGGAAGAACTGAGGGCCTCGATCCCCCTCTGCCGGCCCGGGGCAGGAATGCCTGTTTCGCCCTCCTCCCCCCCTCCCCACAGCCATATCCCATTGCAGAAACGACAAACCCCTTTCCCCCCACTGTGTGGGAGGGAGGGTTCTGGTTTTTTTTTTGCCCCGTACATTGCACAGTGGTGGTCGAGGCTTTGTTGTTGTACATGAAAAGGGCCCCTCCTATCTTTCCCCCCTTTGCTCCTTTCTTAAATGCAACTTTTTTCATCTATATGAAACCCCCTCCCTCCCCTCCCTTGGCTGGCACACGCAACGAACGCACCTCATAGCAGCAGGGAGGAGAAAGGGCACGAGGGAAAAAGGGAGGCCAAACTACACAGCGAGAGAGGCACTACACTACTGGCAAGCGAGGAGGCAACTCCCCCTCCTCTCCCCCTTTGCCGCGAGGGACGTGTAACAAATTATCCCTTCGCCCCCCTCCTCCCCCTCCTCAGGCGTCCCCTCCAGAGCCGGCCAGGAATAGAATTTACCGAGGACGCGAAGGAGAAGGGGGGAGTATTTAATATCCAAATTCACTTTGAGCTTGATGAATGGGCGAATCCCTCCTCCGAACCTTTCGATTGATGGTGGAGCGGTCTCCATCGCCATCGCCTCTGCCCTGGAGAAGAGGGGACGACGGCTGGCTCCCCCCTTTTCGACTTGAGGCTGCGCTGGAGGGTGGATATATACGGGAAGGAGGGTGACAAACGTGTATGGGGAAAGAGGAACGGTCAGGCAACTCACATGCACATTGCGCACGGAGGAGGGGGAAAAAGAGGGATATGCTTGCTTTCTGCTGGCCTTGCACTATGTGTGTACCGGCACTATTCCCGTTCAAGACGTCCCCCGCAGGAAAAGAAGAAGGATCTCAGTGGCCCAAGACGGAAACGGTGGGGGACAGTAGAGGCGACGACGCAACGTCGCAGGAAGCTTATCTTAATTTGGAGATAAAAAAGAAAAGACTTTCTCCCTCCTCCCCCCAAAAATACTCCCCTCCACACAAAAAATAGTGAGAAATAGGGGGGAGGGGGACGGTAAATCATGCCGCAGGATCGAGAAAGCAAGACCAAGTAAGGGAAAAGGCTCTCCTGCCTAATGGAGCGAAAGACCCTATCTTAATCCCCCCCCCCCGGTACAAAAAAGGGGAAATCAATGTCGTGTCTTGCGACACATGACCCGGATCTGACCACCTGCCAGAGCCCAACTTTCGAAAAATCGGTCGCGCTGTGGCGCAGATCACGAAAAACCAAAGGTGGGTCGGGCGACATTGATTAACTTTCCCCGTTTGCCCGCGCTCCTTGGTTCGATATTGATCGCCTTTGCTGGCCAGCCGACCGTATATACAACGCAAAAAAGAAAATAGTAGTACGTGCACACAAGAACAGTGCTTTGCCACCGCAAAAGCGCGCGACACAGAAGGCGGTATGGAGAACAATGAGAGAAAAGAGGAAGGGGGAGAAGGTTTTGAAAGAATGCGAGGAGAAGGAGGAGGGGCAAAGCCCCAAGGTGCAACGGTGGTGGGGAGAGACCAGCGTCGCGTTTAGTATTCCGAGTGGGATTCCTCTTCCACCTTCTCCCCCCCACCTCGCCGCCGCCGCCGCGGGCTGCTTTTGGGGGAGTCTCCTTCTCCTTTCTATAGCGGAAATTAACGGAGACTGCCCGCCACCGCTCGTCTATTCGGATGCCGGTGGGGGTGCCTTCCCCGCTCGAAGACAATGCCAATGCTCTGTGGAGAGTTGCTGCTTCTGTTTGCGGTTTCGATCGCAGGGGAGGATTGTATGAAAAACACCTTGATGAAAAGCCATACTTGGAAAAGGGTGGGGAGGAGAACGAGGAGGGCTTGCGCGCGTGAGGGGAGGATGATCAGAAGAAGACTCAAAAGGATCAAAGGAGGAGGAAAAGGATCCATCCAGCCCCTGACTGGCTGTCGGTCGGCGGAGGGAGGAGGGCGGACAGACAGCCCGTTCTCTCTCGATCCTCGGCGGCGGTTGACGCCTGGCTCCCATCTTTCCTTCTGGGATCGGGGGTTGCCGGAGAAAAACAGGTCGGATCCGCCGCCGCCGCAGAGAGGAAAGGGATATGGGAATAGGGAGGTAAGGGGGGGACTGCGGTGTAGCTTTGAGGGGAAAGTGTGAGAAGAGGGAGGAGGGGCAAGAATAATCTGATTTCGTCTTCGGTGCGCAAGGGCGCGTGGCCTTCCTCCCAATTCGAATAAGGTCTTCAAAAGCGTGGATATGAAAGGGGGATTGGAAGGAGGAAAAGGCGACGGCGGACATCCTCTCTTTTTCGAGGAAGGGTTCCAAAACCCATCCATAAATAAGGCTGAAGTATGTGCTGTGCATAGAAGTTTTGGTTGCTACGGCGACGGTACAGGGCAAGAAAAATCTGTTTCGAAAACGTACTTACAGTACATGGGAAGGTAAGGAAATCCTAGTGAAACACTTCTCAAGACCTGGATCCGGATGCTAGGCCCGTTTCTTCCTTTCCCCCTGTTAACTAATAGTCCCAATCAACCCTGCCCCAATCTTCCCCCATCCCCTCTCCGAACACAGAGGGAAAGAGTAATGGTGCAGCGCTCGGCAGGAAATGTAACGTCATATGCCGACAGGGGAAGGAAGGAGGAAGTCTCTCACGCGATGAATATAAGGAGAAGAGAGACAGGGGAGGGGGGAGAGAGGGGGGAAAAGAGAGATCTTAATGGGGTGAGAGAGAGAGGGAGTCTTCTCCTCTCTTCTTGACTCCTCCAGAAGCCCTTTTCATTCTTTCAACTTTTCCTCCTCCCCCTTCGAGGTATGGACTTGCCTCTGCCTGGTGGCGGAGAGAAGAGGGGAGGAAGAGACAGACGAAATGAACGAGCGCGGGAGCAGCCCCGTCGCCCCCTCCCCCCTCCTCTGCTGTCTACCTTTTTAAAAGCCCCCTTTCTCCCCCCCCCCTCCTCTTCTCTTCTCTTTCGTTCGGCCGTAATCCGACACCCACTCTGACATGGAAACCCCCTCCCTCCCCCCTCCTCCCCACGCGCGGAGCAAGGATGGCATGGGGAAGGGGTCTCCCTGCAGGCGACGGGAGGGGGCTGCATGTGTTTTAGTATAATAAATCACTCCCCCCCCCCTTCTCTCCCCCTCCACCCTTTCTCCCCTTCTCATCCCAACTTGTTGCGAAAGGCTCCCCCTTCCCTCCCTCCCATCGGAGCGCCGAAAGGAGGGAGAGGGGGAGTTTGTGCAACCGGCGAAGAGTGAAAGAGACAGAGGGAGGAGAAAGGGAGAAGAAAACGTCGTTGAGAATTGAAAAGGCCGCGTCCGCCATTTTCTCTCCCGAACCACGAGGCACCGACATTGTTTCACTGTTTCATCAGCCGCACATGTGGCGTGGGAATGAACGCGTGGATTGGATTGGAGCCTCGGCAGTTCAAGGAGAAGAGCGGGCAACAAAAACATAAGCTCAGGTGGTGTCGTATTGATTCCGGCTGATGTGGTTTTATGCTTCTTTTTGTCATCATATGTGTTACGGCCAGAAGGGAAAAAATCACAAGGGGGATCGAACGAGTCCGCCTGGGAATGTTAATCCTCACATGTTTCTCCATCACACATGTGCCATAAGTTGGTTTAGAACCCTCGAAAAACCACCTGCCTTGCGATCGAATTAGAAAGGAGGCGAAACAGTGAAATCGACCCGCTGGAGGATCGAGGGAGCTTCCCTTGTCAAACGGTCGATCGAACGATCGCTCGCCTACCTCCTCTTTTCTCTCCCTCTTCTTTCGACCACCTCCCCGCCTAACTAAGAGCGCACCGAAGCCGAAGCCGCGCCGAAAAAAATAAATAATGCATGCGGCGACGAAGGGAGGAGGAGGGGGAGAGAGAAAAGTACCCCGAGGAAAGTCCTCTCTCTCTCATTCGAGGCACAGAAAGCGTACCTGGCCCCCTTATGAGCCCGGGACCCCCGTCGTACGTACGTCGGTACAAACACACCAAGAAACGTGGTGCGATATTATTTCTTCCTCTCCCCCTTTTTTTACTGGCATGGAGGGCAAAGGAAGCGAAAAAATTGGGGTAAATGAAGGGAGAAAAGGGGGTTTCTATTGGAGTGTTGGCTCAGTCAGCATGACCAGGCATTTCTCCTTTCTCTTTCCGGTGCGGCTCGACTCCCCTTTAAATTTTGTTCTACCGACATAGGACGATATTCGCGCATTATTAAGCTTTTTCTCTTTTCCGACTTACAAATCCGTATCCCCTGGACTTCCCGGTCTGCCTGTCGGTGATGACGACAGCCTCCTCGATCTCCCCGTAGACCTCAAAGTGCTCCCTCAAACTCTTGTCCGTCGTGTGGTAGGGGAGGCCGCCAACGAACAGCTTCGTCCACGTCGTGTCCTTCTGACCTCCTCCTCCTCCTCCTCCCATTGTGCCTCCTCCGCCTCCCCCGGCCGCGGCGGCGGCGGCGGCGACCAGGTTGCTGACGGCGGAGACGTTGCCCATGAGGGAGGGCGTGTTGGGGGCGATGGAGGTGATGCTGTTGACCGGCGCGGCGGCGGCGCTGTTGGGCATGGTGCCGCCGTTGTTGCTCATCACCGCCGGAGGGGAGGAGGACGAGGAGGAAGTGGTGGCGGACTGCGCCGAGGAGACGGAGGAAGAGGTGGCGGCGGCGTTGGCGGCGGCGGCCACCGCGGCGGCGGCGGGTAGGGTGGCGGCGGCTGCCGCCAGTGTCGCTGCGGCGGCGGCCGAGGCCGGCTGGATCCCTCCTGCGGCGGCGGCTGTGGGCATTGTCATGGTGGTGGCGGTTGTTGGAGACGCAACCAGGCTGGAGGTCGGCTGCGTCGGCTGCGGCGACTGTGCCTGGGCGGGCTGCTGCTGCTGCTGTTGCTGGACGGCTGCGGCCGCTGCGACTGCCGCCGTGTTTGCTGCGGCGGCCGTCCCGTTCTGTATCACAGTTGGGAGGGGCGAGGGCGATCCTGCCGCTGCCTGCATCAGCATCTCCGTGTGGGGCGGCGTCGGCGGCGTCTTGAAGCTGGGTTGGACCCGAAGACGAGGAAAGCGGAGGACGGAAAAGAGGGGGGAAGGCGGAGGGGAGGAGGGGTTCGGCAACAGCGTTGGGATCTTTCAGACTATGATTGAGCTGGAGTTTTTGTTCTAGTCCTTGCCGATATTGGCCGTTTCACTCTCTCCTCCGCGTTGCTTACGTACTGTTCTGCTACGAAGAGGCCTCTCCTTGCGCGACTCACAGATGCTGCGTAAAAAGCCCCCTTTCTTTCCTTCTTCTCACGCTGGGTCCCTTTCCTCCCACGGGACGTCGATCAAGTTCTTTTCGCCTGTCTCTCGAAAATCCCCGCGGGGGTTAGAGGAGGAGGAAAGAGGGTCTTTCTTCCTTCTGGATATCACACACAAGTTTTCTTTTCCTCCCGCTGATGTTTTCTCCTTTCTTCGACTATATCTCCGAAGGGAGATCAGCCGCGAGAGAGCTCAGGAGGGAGATTTTCTTCGACTCCTGCTTTGTGGTGCTTGTGTGCGGGCTGTTGCAGCTAGACTGTTGCTCCTCCTCTTACCTGGCTGCCGAGGGCGACGGCGACTCAACTTGTGTGTTGGGGGGAGGGGGGGAGGCTTTCAGGTGCCGCCGGGGGGGCGACGACGTACGGGGCAGCCGGAACAGGAGGGAGGGAGGGGAGCACCTTTTGCAAACGGGACGGCGCTCTCTCTTTCTCTTCCCCCTTCCCTCTCGCTCTCTTCCTCTGCGGTGCGGATAGGTGCGCTATTGCCCCGCGGCCGATCAGGGGAGCGGCGGGCGGCGGGCACACTTTTTGTATGCACGCACGGAGCTGAGCTAAGGGCAAGAGAGAGCCGCCCTTTCTTTAATTGATACGGTGGGGGAGGAAGAGAGCGGCGGCCGCCCGGGAGAGAAATTTCGGCCTCCGCGCGTCGATATTATCCCCGCCTTTTTCTGTTCTTTTTCTTTTTCACAGGGCCGACAGGAGGGAGGGAGGGGGGCGGCTCTCTCTTACACTCAGAGTCGCTGGCTCTTGGGGCCGACTATGAGTGTGTGTGTACGTGCTAGCGGGGGAAGGAGAGAGTCTTGTGGATCTGTTTCGGCTGCGGCGGCCGGCGGCGACGGTCCACTTCGCTCGGTTTGGCGGCGGCTGCGGCGGCGGCTGAGGCGGCGGGCGCTGGGACCGGGTCGGGCAAACTGAAAAGTAGAGAATACCCCCTTGAACACCGTCCCCACTTCCCCCTCCTTCCTCTCGCCTCTCTTCCTGCAGCAACACTCCGCCGCCGGCGGGATTCACCCGACACATGACGGTTAATTAACATAGGTAGCACACCTCGATCTCTCATTCCCTTTGAAGGAAACCTTTACTACGTGTGCATCGAAACATGTTGACAATAGTATCATGTACGTACATCTCTGGTGAATCCCGCACCCGTTATTCCTTCTTCCTCCTCCTTCCTCCTCTCTCTCTCTCCGTCCGTCATGTGGAGCTCTCTCCTCTCCCTTCCTCCCTCTCCATCGCCCGGCGCTCTCCCTCACTTTTTTCCTGGCGGGGGCGAGAGACCAGGCCGGGAAAGAAAGATATAGCAGGGGTGCTCTCATCATCCCCCGTTTTCTCTCTTTTCAAAGCTAATTCGGGAAATAACGAGGGGGGGATGAATGTAGTACCTTCTTTTTAGAGACTGTTTCTCTATTTATTGATTGCATATATATATTTCATTGTAATAGCAAGAGGTATTTTTGTAGCATCTCTTCTTGAAATATTTAGTCGGGCTTTTATCCCGTCCCATCTCCGGTCCTTTTCTCGTCCTTCCGTTGTCGGCACGCATGGGGGTCCAAGGAGCTCTCTCCGGACCCTCTTCTTCTCTTCCTCATTCTTGTTCTCCCCTGCTGCTGCCTCCTGACTTTTTAACCCCTGGAGGAGGGGGATCGAGCTGGGGCGTCGCCGCCGCCGTCGTGGACTCACCTCATAGGTGGAAAGAGGTGCTGCTGCCGAGGGCAAACGTGTCTCTCCTCCATCCATCCCACATGCTTTCCTCCTCCCCCGCAGCGAACTGTGCAAACGAGAAGGAGAAAGAACGTGAATCGCTTGTTGCTTTTACCTCCGCAGCTCCCCTCTCTCGGGACGGGCGGGCGGGCGGCTGCGAGGAGGAGGAGGAGACAGCCGGCATCGTTCGTCGTCATGGGAGGGAAGCCGGCTCCGAAAATGTGTACCCTGTACGTGGTATAGGGGGAGAATGGTCCGGAAGAGATAGCTGGCGGGTAAAAAACGGAGTTAAATGAGGCTCTCTCTCCCTTTTTTGTGCTAGCAAAATTTTATCGGTGAAAATGGAAATTCGAAATGGAGGAGCCCATGAGCTGATTTTTTCTTTCTTTTGCTTCGAAGCCATTTTTCTTTGTTTGAAGTCTCACAAAAAGCGTTTTCAGTGTCGTCGACAAATGTTCAAAAAGCTCAGAGAGATCGCCGAAAAAAGTTGGACCGAAGTCTGTGCCCCGCAATAGTGCCACATTTCGCCGATCGGGCATGCACGGGAAAGAGTTTCGTTCGGCGCCGGTGATTGGAGGTACGAGAAATTTATGCAGGTGGGGTCGGGAAGACGAAGAAGAGACTTCTTCTTCCACGTCCTCTCGATGCCATCAAGGGAAAAGAGAGCAGCAGGCTGTGTGTCACAAAAATGCTCAAGCTGCCTCAACTGCCGCTCAGTCCCAAAGCCTGGCGTGCGGAGCTATTTCTCTTTTCTTCCCTTTCGTGGAAGGAGGAGGAAAATGTGGAAGTTGATGAGTGTGACGAGGAGAAAGACGAGTTGGAAGGTAAGGGGAGCAAGAGGAGGAGGGGAGGAGTCTTCTTCATGCAAGATTCATTTAAAGTTGCTCTCTCTCTTCTTATGTGTCTTGTGTGTACCGTAGCTAAAGCAGCTTTAAAGGTGACTTCTCTCTGTCTCTTCAAAATTGGCATTTAGAGTCTGTCGACTTTCCGCGAAAAGAACGGAAAGTACCATATGTATGCAGTACATTTTCTTTTTATGCTTCAAACTTTTCCACGTCCACAATGTGGATTCCCTCTTTTTAAATTCCCTTTTCCGAATCTCTATCCCATTGTCTTCCCTGTGGGCATTGCACATATGGTGCTGTGCGGCCGAAAACCAAAAGGGAGCGAGATCGTGGATTTTCGAAACTTCTCTCCCCATTATAACTCTCTCTCCGTCCTCCGACGTCCCCCTCTCGGAGGCTCAATTTTCGAGCTCTCTCACTCTCTCTCCACTTTTCCTTCAATCTCTGCACGAGCGGGCGGGGGTGGAATGGAAAATGAGGAGGCGGGGGGGATCATACTATCCTCCTCGTATCCACAGGCCGCCCTTTTCTGTCCCAGGACTGATATCTCCTTCTGTAAAAGCATTTTCACCACAGATGCCATTTAGCATTCACGAAATTGAACAGGGCTTTTCATGACAATAAAGCGTTTGCGAGAATGTAAAAAAAAGTTTTTCCTGTCACGAAAGTAAGGTGGAGTGAGGGATTGTTTGCAGGCACTCGACGGACATACGAGGAATTTTGGAAAAATAAAAAGGGGCAATAGTAGTAGCCCTGTTTCTCTTCCGAAAATCTCACCCGGCTGGAGTTATTGGGGGGCAGAACTAAAAAGCCGAACGAGTTGGGAAAGTCCACAGGGATTCGTCGGATTGGAGGAGGAAAGGATGGCCCCCTTCACTCTCTCTCTCTTTCTCTCCGTGACCAGGACTTTCAATTTCTGTGTCCTCCTCCTCCTCCTCTTTCTGTCTCTTCTTCATTTCCCGGGGGAGGAGAGTCTCTTCCCCCTTTTCCATCCCTCCATCCGTGCCGAATTCTGGAAAGAGAAAAGGACGTGTGTGAGAGGGGGATCCATGATGATGTGTGGACCTGCCCGAAATCTGGCGGATTTCTCTTTCTGAAAAAAGTGGAACATGGTTCAATCGGACATTTTTTATTGTTCCCCCTGTAAGTGACACTCATTTCTGCCCTACGTACTAGGTACTTCGGTAGGTCAGGTGTGCCGCCGCCGCCGCCGCCGCCGCGGCTGGTTCGTCCCTCCCCCCCCCCCCCTTCTCGCTATCGATCCTCTTCCTTCCGCCATCCCCCGCTTTTCCGACGCCGCTAATTCCCTCCACTTCCAACCCTCCCTCCCCCAGCCTATATCGCAGCAGTGGAAGGAGGGGAGGGGCGATCTTTATCGGAAATCCACTTTGTGTGCATTTCCTCCTCTTCTCTTTCCCCCTTCCCCCCGCAAACCGGGGGCCGTCCGCCGCCGCAAGCCAGAGGAAAAACCCTTATCGTTTTTAGCATGCGCCAGGGCTCTTGCAGAGACAGGGAAGAAATCGAAATATGCCAAACGAAAACTATACAATTTCACTGGCACTTTAAAAATATTACTCGTGCGAGGATGGTTCCGAATGTTTCCACGGTAGAGGCCTCATGTACGTACCTACAATACATGCATTGCCCGTGCTGAATGAACTGAATTGTTGCATCGAGAATATGCATGAAAACACGAATTATGACATGATACAGAGTCGACGGCTGGGAAAGAAGAAGTTCCAAATTGTGGATATACGTACAGTGTCGGCAAGCCGTTTCATCCTGCAGTTACAGTACTAAAAATATTTGTACATTTCAATACAAGGGAAAGACACGGAGGAAGGAGGGAAAAAACTGCCCCCCTCCTCACACCATCGAAATATCGAATTT
>JAAUYJ010101371.1_pt1 | contig 10360 bp, 3 predicted proteins | sample 7278031 | NCBI WGS metagenome assembly JAAUYJ01 (sample SAMN14350222, study PRJNA611818) | marine sediment metagenome | isolation source: surface marine sediment (1.8m) | place: French Polynesia: Moorea | collected 2018-08 | reverse complement strand
CACCGTTGCCTTTAAGGTGGAGAAGCGGGACTGGCCGGTCTGGCGCATGCCCGGGTGGCAGCCCGACGGCGTCAACCGCCTGAACGAGAGGGAGGCCTTCTTCCTCTATTTTTCCGCCTACGGCATGCACATGTTCGTCAGCCGACTCCTTAGACACGGATTGGTATACGGCGGCATCAACACCATCGTCAAGGAGTCCTCCCTGAGGGACTTGTTCCTCACGTTCCTCCTCGGCGCGGTGCGCGGGGAGGTCACGGTGGAGAACCCCCTCGGCCTGCAGGAGGCGGGCCCCGACCTGCCCCTCACGGACCGCAGGGACCAGAATTCTCCCGCCGTGCGCATGTACAATCCCAAGTTTGCCCACCTGCCGCCCCTCAAGAAGCGGCGGGGGGAGTTGAGGGAGGTGCCCAAGCCGCCCTCCAGGACGGTCACCATCGTCCCCCCGCTGACCTTCCCACACCCTCCGGTGCAGGAGCCTGGCGAGGGACAGCAGCAGCAGGACGACGTTCCTGCCCCATCCAAGGGGGAGCAGGTTGCGCTGGAGGAAGAAGAGACGCGACTGGAGCCGCCCCCCAACTCCATTACGGAGGCGCTGGACCCCTCCTCCGCCCAATCCGACTTGGAGGAGGGCGAGATTGAGGAAGAGGGTGGCGAGCAGGAAGGAGAGGAGGAACTCGTCATCTTCCTCGACGAGGAGGGAAAGGAGCTCTTTGGAGAAGACGCGCTGGACGACAACAACAACAATCCCGGCGCCAGCTCCAACAAGGACGCGGCGCGGGAGAAGAGGAAGGAGGGGAAAATCCAGGCTGCTCTAATGCGCCTTGCAACCCCCAAGAAGGAGGGGGAGGAGGAGGCTGTTGCTTCCACCTCCAACGCGGCCTCCAAGTCCGTCTGTGCGGCTCCCTCCACCTCCAACGGCCCACACCGGTCGCTGGCGAGCAGGCTCGGCCCCATCCCCGCCCCGGTGCTGCCTGAGAGCGCACCAGGACCGGGGTATTTCACCACCAAAGGAAGCCAGCAGCAAGAAGACCCTATGGAGGGGACGAGCGGCGCCTTTTCCCTTCCTGCAGCGAACAAGAAGCCCGACGGCGGGGAGACTTTGTCCCACTTCGCCCCCTTCGACTACCGGTCCAGGAAGATGCCGGAGAGGGCGTCGGCTGCGGCCTTCAAGGAGGAGGCGTCCTCGCCCTTGCCAGTGCCGGTTGCGGTCATTGCGCCGGACCGCAACTTGGTCTTGGCCGCTCGCACCAAGCGGGGCCCCAAGTGGCAGGGGAAGGGGGATGGGAGGAAGAGGGACAGGAGGAGGAGTCGTGCCCTCAGTCGCCGACTGCTGGACCACCCCACCCTCACGATGGAGGAACTCCTGAATAACCCCTACGTGGACCACCCCGTCTTTGAGAAGCGGTGCAACTTCTGCGCTTCCTGGCACTGCTCCAGATTCCTCCGCGGCACCAGGGAGGCCAACTGCCAAAAGTTTAAGGAACAGAGAGAGCTCGCTCCCTCACGCCGCCTTTGCGACTATCGGCGCTGCCTCCTCCCCAATGACCACCACACCGCCGTATGCCCAGCCCTCCACAGTCGCTGCTCGGTCTGCCGATGCCGCGGCCACTGCGCGACCGACGGCTGCAACCTGGCCGACGACAGGATCATGTCCAAGCTGCGGTACGATTTCGAGGAGTGTGCTGACGTCGGGATCTATACACAAAAGAGGTTCCAGAACCTGGCGTGGGGATTTTACCCCTATCCGCCCTCTGCTCCGCGAGACACCGCCGTCGTGAGCTACCGCCGCCTCTCCGACCTCCCCATCGACTGCGCCTTCTCCACACTCAGGTCCGTGCTGCAGTTGCCGGAGAACCAGCCTCTTCCGCAGGGAGGACTTCTGCAGGGAGGGATGTACCTGGCCCACCATGCGCACCACGCGCCGGAGGGTGGAGTTCGGGACCCCGGTCGCCTCAGCTGGGAGGAGGAAGGCTCCTCTGCAGACGACGCCGACTATTAGCTCCCGCTCTTCAACGTGAGGAAGCTTTCGCTCGAGGAGTCTCCGAACGAGGAAGGCGGCCTCGAGGTGGATGCTGGGCGCTTCGCTCGGGGAGTCTCTGGACGAAGACGGCGGCCTCGAAGAAGAAGATAACGGAAGAAAAGATTATGCTCGTACCTCGTACTTAAGAATACTTGTTCAAGAAGAAGAATCCAATAATATTTTTCGTAGTTTATTAATACGTCGTCGTACTTAATATCGTCTACCTTTTACATCGTTTAGCCCCCCATCCCATGGGACGGCCCCACGTTGGGCATTTTACCCGTTCTTTCTTTGTACGAAGTTCCCCACTCCCGTGATGTTCGTCCACTGGGGGAGCCTGTTGGCGAGGGAGGGGTAGGAGACTAGGCTGGGAGGGAAGAAAAAATTCATGTATGATACTATGTTGCTGGCTCTCTTTGTGTGTTGAGAGAGCAGCAGAAAAAACAACAAGCTGAAGCTCAGAATAAAAAGAACTTTTGAACTGACAACATCTCTCTCCTTTTTAGCATCTTTTATTGTGTCCTTTAATTAATGAGAGCTAGCCCAGGAGGCAGCCTTTTCTCCACCTGAGTCCTGTTGGACCTGCTGGACCTGCCTGAGCGCGGTCCGAACATTTGGCGCCCAACCGCCGGCCAGGGCGGTGTGGGAAAAGGCCGCTTCTAACATGTCCGATCCCCCGGCCGCTTCGGCGGTCGGTCCGAGCCAAGGCTCGTCTGGAACTGCGGCTGCGGCGTCCTCCGCCAAGGCCGCGACAGTGCCCACTAGCAAGGCCTCTGCTGCCTCGACGTCGGCGGCAGCCGCCTCGACGACTTCGGCGGCGACTGCCTCTGCGGGGGCGGCGAAGCCTGCTACGAGCGGTTCCCCCGCTCGCAACACTCGTTCGCAGACGGCTGCGGCTACACCCGCCGCAGCGGCATCCACCACGGTGGCACCTACCCCGGTGGTGGTCACGCTGTCGGGGGGAAACAGCCCTAACACTCGCAACAACCCTCCCCCCAAAAAAGGGGGGAATTCGAAAGGGGCTTTGCACCCTAATGAAGTTGCAGTCAGAAAGATGGTCGAGGAAGCCCGCCACTTGGTTGAGCGGGCTGGGAATTCGACGGCCGATCCAGATGCGCTTCCGGAAGACCTCCAGAGCGATCTGGAAGCAATTGGCCTCTGTAGAAGGGAAATTCTTACTCTTGAGTACACAGGCATTCCTGCGACGCGCAAGCAGAGGTGGGCCTCGGAGGCCTCCTCACAAACCGTCGCACTACAAACCATGGAAGACGTTTTGAGGCTTCGCATTCGCGCGACGAAAGCCAGCCGCGGTCGCTCTAACTCCGTTGGGAGCAATTCGGCGACAGACGGGGGAATGGTGGTTGCTGCCCAGGTGTCGGCGCAATCCGCGGCGCCGACGGCTGCTGCTCCCAGTCCTTACGCGGTGGCGATCTCCTCCGCCGCAGCGGCGCCGGTCTCCCTCTCCGCGGCACAGACGCGGCTGATGACGCTGATGGCGGGAGGAGGCACACCTGGGGGAGGAACGACCAGCTCGGCGCTGGCGTCCTCACTTCCTGCCTCGTTTCCGCCCGTAGCATCCGCCACGACGGCCACTTTAAGTGGTGGTACTTTGGCCTCGGCGTTCCCGATTCCGCCGCCGCCTTTGGCCGCCTTGATGCCAGCCGTTCCTTCGACTCAGGGGGGCGGAGCGGTTGCTGGGATGGCGGCAGCCCCGTCGGCCGTGACCGGAGGCGTGGCGGCGACGACTACAACGACGTCAGGGACTCCGTCGCTGGCTACTGGGGGGAATCGGGTGCCAGTGGCCGGAATTCTTCCTGGTCCCCCGTCAGCGGGAGGGAGCCTGGGAGGGGGAACGAACACCCCAGCAGCGTCGGCCTCGTGGGCGGCGCCAGCCTGGACGGCGGGAGGAGCGAGCCCTTATGGTACGGCTGCCATTCCTAACGACAACTGGTACCTGTCCTTCCCACATCCTTGGAATGTGGTACCGTCAGTGTCGGAAGGAAATCTCGCCGGTACGTTGAAGATTGCGCCGCAAGCTCTCCCCAAATTTGGAGGGGACAGAAGAGGGTATCTGGTGTGGCGACAAACATTTATCCCCTGTGTCCACATGGCCAACATTGACATCCAGTTCAAGATCATGCTTCTCCGCTCCACTATGGAGCCGCGAACCGCGCGAATGAGGGATTTTATCGATGATTTGATCTCGACCCCAGACGGCTACAAATTAGCGGTATGCACGCTGGAAGATCGTTATGGGGGAAGGGAAGCAGTCCTCCTCACAAGGCAAGATGCCCTCATGGCTCTGCCCGAGGTCAAGGAGGGCGAGTTCCGCTCGCTGGAGATGATGCACTCCAGGCTGGGCTCGTTCATGACTGAGTGGGCGGGGATCTCCGGAGTGGGGCTCGACCCGTCGGAGTCTCTTGCCTTCTATACACTCCTCATGAATAAAATCGATGGCAGCTACTCCCTCCGTTACCATGATTGGCTTCGACAGGTACAACAACCAAAAGGGGTACAATCACTCTACCTCTGGCTTGGCCAACAACTCGCTGACCACCGCGCGGTGGACATGTTCCTCCGTCGTAGAAAGGCGGAGGCGGCGCCGGCCCGGGCGGCGACGCCCGGGGGAGTGCTGCCTTTCCTCCGAGCACAACAGAAAGCGCCCCGCCAACAATTCTTCCTGGGACAACAGGAGGAGCTGGATGCTTGGGGGGAAAGGTGCGATCCAGGGGCTGCGGCGGAAGCACTACTTCCGCTGGAGGACGACCGCCTGGCAGCAGCTCTGCCGGGAGCGGGCGCTGGAGGTGGAGGAGGGGAAGGACTCGATTCCCTTCTCTTCGGTGCTGCGGGAAGGAGGAGTTTTGCCCGCGCAGGGGCGAGGAAACGTCCTCCTTGTCCCCTTTGCACAGAGGACCACGGTCTCGCCAGATGCAGTAAATTCCAAGAACTCACTCCCACTGCCAGAAAAGAGCTCCTGGTAAAGGAAAAGAGGTGCTACCTTTGCTTCCAACTAGGACATAATGTGGGACGCTGCCGAGTTACGTACTTTTGTGCAATCTGCAAGAAGCGGCACCACACGATGCTGCACGGTGCGGAGGAGCAGAAAGACCATGCTCTCTTCACTCAGGAAGACGAGGAAGAAGATTTGGAAGGGGCGGTAGAGCTTCTCCAGTACGGCCTCAAGGTGTCGAATGGGGAGCAGAAGGGAAGAGTATCCCTACGTACTATTCCACTTACATTGGTGAATCCTACCAATGGGAAGCAGTTGGATGTCAATGCGCTGCTCGATGATGGTTGCACTACGGCGGCCATGATTAGCCAAGAGGCCGCTGCAGTATTGGGACTGATGGGCCCCACCTCCTGGTCAAACACCGAAGGCGTAGGGGGAGTAGTGACCAAGTTTCGCACTATCACCGCGGTGGTAGAAGTGAGAAGCAAAATGACGAGCGTGCGAAAGCGGCTCCCCGCCCAGGTGATGAAAACCCCAGCAGGTTCCTATGTCCCGGTTGACTGGGCGCCTCGGCTGCGAGAGTACCCCCATTTGCAACAAGTGGAGGTGCTGCCCCCCGTCCCCAACGGACGAGTGGACATCCTGTTGGGGAGCAGGTGCCCTGCCCTGATGGCGAGCCTGCAGGAAGTCATAGGGGGGCCGCAGGATCCTGTCGCTCGCCTCACCCCTCTCGGTTGGACCGTAACTGGCCCCGTCGACTCTCTCGTCGGCCTGTTGGGGCACGAACTAGCAGCTCCTCTCCTCCCAGCTTATTTCGCGACTGACCCGCAGGAGGCTGATGCTGTGCTACAGCTCTCCCTCCGTGATAACAAGTTGGCAGTCCGCTCCGTCCCGTCGGACAAGCAACTTGTCCAACTCGTGCAGAGGATGCTCGAGGTCGAGGACCCGGGGGAGCTGGAGATGCTGTCCCCAAAAGAGGAATTCATCATCCAAAAGCTGCGGGCGTCCCTCAACTTCAAGGACGGCAAGTACGAGGTGGCCTGCACCTGGCGGCCCGGTACCGAGCGACCTCCTCTCAATCTGAGTATGGCGAGAGGCCGCCTGAGTAATCTGGAAAAGAGTAAGGCTTTCCGCGATCCTGCCATCAGGGCGGCGTATGGGAAAGTTTTCCAGGACTGGGAGGAAAAAACAATAGTACGACGGGTTCCTTTGGAAGAGAAGTTTGTCCAGCATTTGCTGCCTCACTTCCCCATTCTCAAGGACAGTGAGACCACGCCCGTCCGCCCCGTGATGGGCTGCGACGTGGCACTGAACCGCTACCTCCTCCCTGGTCCCAACCTGCTGAACGAGGTAGTGGGAGTCCTGCTCCGCTTTCGCTCGGGCCGCTTCACCATCGCTGGCGACATCAAGCAGATGTTCCTCAACATCCGTCTGCTGGAAGAGGACAAACCTTTTCACTGCTTCCTTTGGAGGGGAGAGGAGAAGGAACCGTTTGTCTACCAGTTCCAGCGCCATGTCTTTGGAAATGCAGGCAGTCCCTGTGTCGCGGTTTTTGTTCTTAAAGAACACGCCAAAAAATTCCAGGAGAAGTACCCAAAGGCCGTTGACACTCTGCTCCACTCCACCCTCATCGACGACGTGCTGGACGCGGCCGACTCCGAGAAGGAAGCGAGCGATTGGCTGATGCAGATCAAGGAGATAATCGCGGCGGCGGGAATGAAGTTGGCTAAAATACATACCAACGTGCCACACTTGTTGTTGCACCTCCCTCGGGAGGAGGTGGCGGCTGGCGCCTTGGACCTCTCCGAGTCGGTCTTAGCCCCAAACCTCAGCAACCTCAAGACCCTGGGGCTGGCCTACGACCCCAAGCGGGACGAGTTCTTCTTCCGCATGGAGCGGCCGTTGGAGAACGATTGGACGAAGAGGAAGGTTTTGAAGCTGTTCCCCAGGCTCTTCGATCCCCTCGGCTTGCTGCTGCCATACAGCATCCGCGCGCGGATTTACTTCTCCAAGATTGCCAAGCAGAAGAAAGGGTGGGATGAACGGCTCCCACCCGCCGAGGACTGGGAGGAGTGGCTTCGCCAACTTCCCGAGCTGCAAACAGTAAAAATCTCCAGGAATGTACGCCCCTTGGTGAACGGCGAGGCCACGCTCCACGTCTTTGCGGACGCCTCTCAGTGCGCGTACGCCGCCGCGGCCTACCTCGTAGTGCGGAGTGAGGGGCGGAGTAGCGCCTCATTAGTCTTCGCCAAAGCCCACGTAGCTCCGGCTAAGACCATGACTATACCCAGAATGGAGCTGCTGGCGGCGCTCTTGGCAGTCAAGGTGCGACAAGTCGCACTGTACCACCTAAAACACCCGGTGAATGCGGTCGTTCACTGGTCGGACTCACTCACGGTGCTTTTTTGGCTCAATGATGATTCACAAAGGTTTCAAGCCTTCGTTTACAACAAACTGAACAAAATTCGCCAATCCACTTGCCCTGAGGAGTGGAGATGGGTCCCTACGGAGTTGAATCCGGCGGACTGGGCCACCAGAGGGAAGTCGCCCACGTCCTTGGACCCCGCCTCCCTCTGGCTGAGGGGTCCGCCCTTCCTCACCGAAGGAGCCGCCGCCTGGCCTCCAGCTCCTGCCTTAGTGCGGACATCGGAGGTGTTGAAGGAGATGAAGAAGGCGGAACAAGTCTTTGTAAAACACGACCCAGGATCACCACCACAACTGCCATTGCAGCCTGAGAGGACGAGTTCCTGGACGAAGTTGCTCTCCTTTGTCACCCGCCTTTTACGATGGCGCGATGCCGCGCGCGCATATCTCCGCCTGCCCCCGTTGGAGGCGGCGGCGAGGAGGGGGGAAAGGAGTATTTTAAAGACCGCTCAATGGGGGCTACACCAGGCCCTACTTGCCCCAACACAAGGAAAGGATCTGCGCAGACAGTGCGGTCTCCTACAACTCACGCCTTTTCTCGATGAACAGGGGCTGCTTCGTGGGCGCGGCCGACTATCGCAGGCGCGCGCCCTCCCAAGGGACGCAAGGGAGCCCATATTGCTTCCTCCCACACACCCCATTACGTTGCTACTCATACGACATATCCACGAACAAGTACTTAAACATGCTGGAGGTGTGAGCTATACGCTCAACCACCTCAAGGCTCGGTTTTGGCTGCCCAAAGCGCGCCACCAAGTCTACCTCCAGATAACCAACTGTCTCCCTTGCAAAAGGCGGCTCAATCGACCGCTCCAACAAGTGCAGGGACAGCTCCCTGCCCTGCGATTCCCCCAGCCGGGAGAGGAAAAATTCCCTTTCGCCGTTACGGCGGTAGATTGTGCGGGCCCGTTCAGAGTCAAACGCGGCCGCACTCAAGAAGTACACTACCTCCTCCTTCTCACCTGCTGCCATGTTCGCGCGGTGCGGCTGGAACTGCTCTCAGATCTCACCACAGATGCGTTCCTCTTGGCCCTCATGAGAGCTGGTAGCCATGGAGTAAATCCCCATACTATCCTCAGTGATAACGGTGGAAACTTTGACGGCGCCAACCGCCTGCTGCGAGGGCTCTGGAACGCGATGCCGCAGGAAGAGCTAGAAAGAAGGAAACCTGAAATAAAATGGAGATTCAACCCTCCTTATGCCAGCCACTACGGAGGAGTCTTTGAAAGACTTATTGGAGCTGCCAAAGCCGCGCTCCATCATGCCATTCCCACGCATGCCTCCTTGACGCTGGAACAATTATTGACGGCGTTCGCAGTGGTGGAAGGGATTCTTAATACGCGCCCGCTGGCTTACATCTCCAGCCACGACGCCGACATCGCCCCACTCACGCCCAACCACTTTCTAGCCGGAGGCTCCTCACGCCCCTGGATAACGTTCTTGGAGACAAAGGAAGGGGGAAAACTGGCCCGCCGTTGGGACCAGCTACAGAAGACGCTGCATCTGTTCTGGAAGAGATTCGACAAGGAAATCGTTCCCCATTTCCTCCATGCCACCTGGGCGAGAGGGAAGGGGAAAGCGTTGCGCGAGGGAGACATCGTCGCCGCCCTCTTGCCCTCGGGTGAGCGCCGTTGGCCCTTGGCCAAGGTGTTGCGGTGTTTCCCTGGGCCAGATGGGGCGGTTCGTACGGTGGAAATAGCCATCTCCGCCTCCCCTACAGAGAAACTCGTGGGACGCTCCCCACTGGTGGTGAGGAGAGACATCCGCCAGCTCGTGCTACTGCTCCCAGCAGATCAGACTACGGCGGATCTTATCTGACAAGATGCTGGGGGCCGGATCGGACGAGCATTCATGCTCCCGCCCCCACACCATAAGAAAGTAGTTCCCCCTCTCCCATCAATAGCGGAGGAATCGGCTTCCCGCTGGTCTCTCCTACAATCACCAAAGTACTCCGCCCTTCACCCCTCCCTGCCCATGGTGGCGGGAGAACTTGGTGAATTCCCTCCCTTTTGTCGCTGCTCCTGGGAGGGAAGAAAATGCGCCGACAACATTGGCGACACCAACAACGAAGACGAGCAAGGGGGCCGCCATTGTCACGGTCCCCCCTTGCTACCAACGGGTGCAAGCCAAGGTAGCTGCACAACGCCGCACGGTCGCCCTCATTCCCTCGTGGTCGGCCAGAGCGCGAACACGATGGCGAAAATGTTCTCCCCCGATCCCTTCCCCCTGAGCGGGGACACCTTCGAGCAGGCGGTGCAAACCCTGCGGGGGCCCGCCCGCGACAACTACAATGCCTTGTACCACTTCCACCTCCTCTCCAAGCCCAAGTGCTGGGAGGACAAGCTGCAGGCTGCCCAGAAGCGCCTCTTCTTCCCCGTTTACAAGCCAGAGACCTGGTACGAATCAGGTGCAGCGGGGGAGTTCATCTCCGCGGTCCAGGCAGTGCCCGTGGTTGGCCTCCTCCTCGTCCGCCGCCTCAACGTGCTCAAGTACGTTGCCATCTCCTCCTACAATGGAAGGGTGGCAGTCTTCTCCATCCTGGCCCTGGAAAAGGTCGCGGACTGGCAGGAGAGGGTGGAGTTGTTGCCGCCGGAGGTGCGCACCTGGTTGGAGGACCCCGACGTGGTCGTGCTGACCTCTGGGGAGGGACGCACATTCCTCAACGAGAAGAAGGTGCACGGCATCGCGGTCTTCGGACAGCTCGACACCGAGCGCCTCTACCAGATCTACCAGAACAATGGTGTCATCCGCCCCGCAGTGCCTGCCCAGCGCGGCGACCTGGCCTGGCAACTCGCGTACGCCGTCGGCTACCACCACCTCCCCTCTCGCAGATCCACCTGGCTCCAACTCATTGGCACCGTTGCCTTTAAGGTGGAGAAGCGGGACTGGCCGGTCTGGCGCATGCCCGGGTGGCAGCCCGACGGCGTCAACCGCCTGAACGAGAGGGAGGCCTTCTTCCTCTATTT
>JAAUYJ010038257.1_pt1 | contig 10365 bp, 7 predicted proteins | sample 7278031 | NCBI WGS metagenome assembly JAAUYJ01 (sample SAMN14350222, study PRJNA611818) | marine sediment metagenome | isolation source: surface marine sediment (1.8m) | place: French Polynesia: Moorea | collected 2018-08 | reverse complement strand
GAAATATTCTAACCTTTGTTTCAATTATTATATTATATAGTAATAGGAGTTTGGTCTTTTCATGTAAGCATTCAGCTATTAGCGGTTAGCTCTCAGCTTTTTGATAAATGAAGCAAGCAAAAGATAAAGTTCTACATCTCCATTTATACCACATCCTTCTTTAAAGGTAATTAAGCTGATAGCTGATAGCTGACTGCTGAATGCTTACCTTTTCATACCATTTGCGCTTGGGTTTGGAGACTAAACCCCTACAGTTTTTTTCACCAATTATTTCTTATTGCTATAGAAGTTAGAATAATTCAGGAGGTGCAACAAAGTACCTTTTGATTGGTAAGCAGATTTAATATTGTCGCCTAATACGGCTCAAATCAAACAAAACTTGGGGTTGCACATTAAAGAATGATAATAGATTTTGAATTGTACATATATGAAGAAAAGAATTATCTAAAAATATCTACTTTCAGACTTCATCATTCCTGATTGTGCAACGCCCAAAAATTTATCTGTTTTTCTGAAAAATTCTTAACCAAATAGCATTAAGGGGTTGCATAATCTAGATACAAATTATAAATATTCAATTCCCTACTCTCTAATATTTTAATTATAAATAGGGTTTGCTGATTCAATATAAAACTATTGACAGATAAAGGTAAGCGCCTTTTTAGGTCTGAAATACCTTGGTTTTCAGCTCTTCATGCTCGAAAAGTTAGCATTTATGGCAATAGTTCGCCAAAAAAATTACTTCCGTCCGGATGTTGCATGGAATTTCCCTACCCGCTCCCGTACGGACGTTGCATAACAAAAATGCGAACGTCCCTACCCTTAAAAAAGACTTTTTCAGAAAACCCTAAATATTCAACTCCCTACTCCCTATTCCCTATTCCCTAATATGAATTTAACTTTTTGCATTATCGTTAAAAATGAGGAAAAAAATTTGCCAAGATGTTTGGCAAGTGTGAAAAATGTAGTCGATGAAATGGTTGTATTAGATACGGGTTCAACAGACCGAACTCCGGAAATAGCTCAAGAATTTGGTGCAAAAGTACATTATTTTGAATGGTGTAATGATTTTGCAGCAGCAAGAAATGAATCTTTGAAATACGTTACAGGTGATTGGGTTTTAGTATTAGATGCTGATGAATATCTCTCACCAAAAATAGCTCCACATATTAGAGAAGCAATAAAGAGCGATCGCTACATTTTAATTAATTTGATTAGAGAGGAAATAGGGGCACAACAATCTCCATATTCTTTGGTTTCTCGTCTATTTAGAAATCATCCAGAGATAAAATTTTCCCGACCTTATCATGCCATAGTTGATGATAGTATTTCTGAGATTTTAGCGAAAGAATCTGACTGGCAAATAGCTTCGTTGCCAGAAATAGCAGTTTTACATGAAGGTTATCAAAAGGGAGAAATTACTTCTAAAAATAAACTGGAAAGAGCAAAGGCAGCGATGGAAAGTTTTCTTAGCAACCATCCTAATGATGCTTATGTTTGTAGTAAGTTGGGAGCTTTATATTTAGAAATTGGTGAAAGAGAAAAAGGGATGGAATTATTGTTTCGAGGTTTGCGAGATTCAGAGGTAGATAAAACAGTTTTATATGAGCTACATTACCACTTAGGAATTGCCTATCGACAAAAACAAGAAAAAGAAATGGCAAAGCGTCATTATCAAATAGCAACTGAGTTAAATATTTTGCCTAAATTGAAATTAGGAGCATACAATAATTTAGGTAGTTTGCTGAAAGAAGAGGGAAATTTAGATAAAGCAAAAACTAACTATGAAATTACTTTGCAGATAGACCCTAAATTTACAGTCGGTCATTACAACAGGGGTATGATATTGAAAGAAATGGGTTGGTTTACAGAAGCGATCGCCTCCTATCAAAACGCAATTGAACTTGATGCTAACTATGCAGAAGCTTATCAAAATTTGGGAGTTGTATTGTTGAAAGTTGGTCAAGTACCAGAAAGTTTAGAAGTATTTAGGAAAGCAATTATTTTGCATGAAAAATATAATCCTCTCGAAGCAAAGCGACTTAGGGAAATATTAGAGTCAATGGGTTTTATGTTGTAGGGTTTTAGTGCCTCTTATTTAAGGATAGAAAAAACCAGACTCATCTAAAGCAAAACGATATAAATAATAATTAGCTATCATTTCAGTTTCTGAGTTAAGTTCCTGAACTTTCTTCATTTGTTCGTCAGAAAAGTTGAGAAAGGCTTTATCTACTTCAAACTTACTAGCATGAGGAGGAACTTTTAATATTTCATGCCAGGAAAATAAATTAGGAACTGGAGATTTAGGGTACTCTAATCTATATTGACGTTCAATCCAATTAGGAGGTTTATTAGTTTTTGACTTAATATCGTATAGATATCTCAGGAAAATTTGCTCTTGACCTAAAGAACATTCAGCTTGAAATAAAGCTCCTTCAAACCAAGCATCCTTAAAATCTTTACCTTTATGTTTTGCATCAACAGTTTCCCATATTCCATCAGGGTCAATTTCTTTTATCGTATAGTTTTTATCATTTAAAAACTTATCAAATCTAGTTTGGCGGAGTTTACGAATATATCTAACATACTCCTTATCTCTGATTAATTCACCAAATTTACGATTAATAAAATCTGCATCTCGTTCATCATTACCATCAAAATCTCTAGAAGAATGACTATCATTAAACCGATAAAAACACTTAGGACAAATATTGAAAAATTCCGGCATTTCATGGCTACATCTAGGGCAAATCTTTGATTGAAATGATAGATTTTTCGGAGGAAATAAGGGTATTTTAAAAGAATCAGTTACTTCACCAATACGGTTAACATTATTTCCGAAATCTAATACCAAACAATCTTTTTTATCAGGAAAAGCTCTGAGACCACGACCAACCATTTGAATATACAAAGCCCTCGATCTAGTAGCTCTAGCAAGAACAATAAAGCTAATAGATTTAACATCAAAACCTTCAGTTAAACATCCAACAGAACTAATACACTGAATTTCACCTTTTTCAAGATCGTCAAATATTTTTCTGCGTTCACGAGATGGAGTGTCGCTATCTATATGAACAGCTTTAATACCTTGACTGAGAAGTAATTCAGTTTGATGCTGAGATTGTTCAACACCAGCATTAAAAATAATACCACTTCTACCAGAACAACGATTTTGCATCTCTTCACAAATTTGGCTAGGAACAGAAGAATCAATATATAATTGTTGCTGACGAACTTCACTAAAATCTTCATAAGTTCTATTAGGGTTACTGCATTCTGATTCCAGACGAGCAATATCAACTCCTTCGTACCCAAAATACCTCACCTCAGATAAATAACCTTGGTCAATCAATTCTTGAATACTTGGACCTTTAACTAATTTTTCAAACCACTGACCAAAATATTCAGTAGAAAATTTTCGCCTCCAGGGAGAAGCCGTAAATCCCATTTTAATCGCATTAGGAAAAGCTTCATCAAGTTTTTTATAGGTATCAAACCAGCAAGTAGTATGACACTCGTCAATAAGAAGAAGATCGGCATAATTTAACAAAGGTCTACGAGCTTGTGTCTGAATACCAACGATTTGAAGCGGACGTTCCCTATTTTCTTGATAACCAGCTTTAATGATACCTACTTGTTCTTTATCAATTTGAACCTTAGTCATAGTATCCAAGGTTTGGTCTATAATGAACTCTCTATTGGTTAGTAAAATTGCCTTCTTATTTCTGGATAAAGCATCAGCTAAAATAGAAGCAATAACAATGGTTTTGCCAGAACCCGTAGGAGCATAACATAATATTTTCTTACTTCCTTTCTTGATTGTCTTGTAGATATCATCTTTAAACTTTTGCTGATAATCCCTTAAAGTATATATTTGGTGATTTGCTACAATGCTCATAAATAATCTAGTTGACTATTGATTCATTATAGTATTTTGAAATAGATTTTGTTTGACTTACTTAAGAGTTGAATTATGAGATATAAACAAGGTTGGGTTGAGGAAAGAAACCCAACACACAGATGTTTAAATGTGATTGTTGGTTGGCGCTAACCTTTAACCTAACCTTGTTTCTAAAATCTAAAAACTAAGACGTTTGAGTTATACCATTTCCCAAAAAGAATGCTATATCTAATTAGGTGTAAAAATGTGGGAAATTTGGGGGATTGGGGGAGAAATAAAAGTAGTCTCAATCTATACTAACCAATTAGTAATTGTCAAAAAAAACTTTAAATATTGGTAACTATTTAACTTTTGAAGTTCTTGTCGGATCGTAGCATTACTTTTAGTAATTGGTATTACAGTAGTTTTCATTTGAATAGATCACAGTAGGAACGTTAAATAACAAAAATACGTTTCATGTCTAGAGCGAAACCTCCCTACTAGATTATCATTTTTTTTGTGTGGTTTATTGACCTGAAAACTGCTGTAAATATTTATCGATCTAGAGAGAATAGACTCTAATTTTGAAGTCGGTCATTATAACCGAGGTATGGTTTTGAAAGATAATTGTTGGTTTACTGAAGCGATCGCCTCCTATAAAAAAGCAATTGAACTTGATATTGACTATGCAGAAGCTTATCAAAATTTGGGTGTTGTATTTTTGAAAGTTGGTCAAGTACCAGAAAGTTTAGAAATGTTTGGGAAAGCTATTAGTTTGCATGAAAAATATAACCCTCTCGAAGCAAAGCGACTTAGGGAAGTATTAGAGTCGATGGGTTTTGTGTTGTAAAGTTCTAGCAGTTGAACTTGAAATTTTTAAGTCACTTTAGAAACAGGAGTTTCTTTTAGAGGTTGAGTTGTTTGAATTGTAGTAATTAGGTTTAACTCAGGAGGGTCGGGATTCAACAATTCATCTTCATCTAACTCTGTAGTTCGGAAAAACTTACGCACAATTTCTACATCAGGCTCAACTTCAATCCAAAGACGCGCGCCACCTGCCTGACTCCGATTTGGTTTATGAGGGCGGTAAACAATTTTGCAATTTCCTTTAATTTCTGCCTCATGGCAACGGTCATTACGATTTCCTTGCTTAACAGATATTGCGGGATAGGATGTACCGTGGTCTCGGTTATGGTCAATTTCTTTTCGCAAAACATGAATAAAAGTATTGCCTGTACGTTGTCCTTTATTCCAAGTTCCATCAGGACCTCGACGACCAGGAATTACTTCCGGCATTCCTCGACTATTTAGAGGAATTTTCCACCAACGTTTGCCTCTACGGGCGTCTTTGATGCGACCTTGGTTTAAAAGTACCCGTAATCTTCCGGTCGAAATATTCAACAAAAAAGCTGCTTCAGTTGTACTAACAGTTTCAACAGTTTCAATATTTTCAATAGTTTCCATGACCATAAAAAGCAAAAACGTTTATTTACACAAAATATTGAGGTAAAGATAAAAAGTTATCTAATATTTTAAACTTTTGTCAAAAAAATTGAGACAAAAAACTATAACGCATGAGTTTTAGAAAATAGATAAAGTCCGTATAGTTAAGGAATAAGAATTGGGAGAGTGCGGATATTTAACTAACATAGAAATAAATTCTTGGAAAAATTTCTAGGGTTTAAGTAAAATTAAACTCTATCACTATATAATATCACCTCTCAGAATTTTAGTATATAAATGGTTCTACTCCCCATGCTTCTGGAAGCCAGTATCGACAAATCTTATTAAATGCCTTGAAAAAGATTTTTTTTGTTTCCTGATGTAGCTTATCAACATCACGATAATTATTGTAAACTGGTCGAATAACTTCTGCCGGGGATGTTCTGATGTTCTGTTTTGCTAATAAACTCAGGATAGTTCTACCTCCTCTACCTCCTTCTCCACTGCAATTAATATTGCAACAACCTATAGCAACTAAAACTGTAATCTGTAGTAATGAATCAGGTTCTTTAACAATTAAAAATACATCTAGAAGACCTAACTCTTCTCCTTTTTCAGCTTCTCTTAATAGGGAATATGCAGGATTTTCTGATGATTCAGCATAGATAAACCAATTAGGGGGCAGCTCTTTAGGTCTATTTTCTCCCATCAATATACAACCAACAATCGATTCTGGCTTGTGTTCAATTAAAGTTAAAATTGGAATGATAGATGCTGTTATCCCTTCTTGAAAAAAAATGAACTCCATTATTGCTATTTATCAGATTTGATCGGGTTAATCAAAATTATATATTAATCGGGATTTCAAGTTAAATACAAATCCATAATTCCTATTTGACTGTTCAGATGTTTGAGTTAAATATTTCATCAATCAAAATAGAGAAAGGCGTTCGTGTAGCGGTGCGTAGCACTATCGCCACTTTCCCACCTCATCTAATAACTAATACCAATTCCCATGCATTATTGCTATACTTTGGCGATACTTCAGTTATTAACTAATCAGCAGGGCGCAGAATCATTTGTTTACTAATTTTAGCACTTTTTAATGTTAATTATTCTTATGTTTACTTCTCTGTACGGACGTTGCATGCAACGTCCCTACCTACTCCCCTACTCCCCTACTCAACAAAATGTAGAAAAGTTTTTGAGAAATGCTATAAGACGTTTGAGTTAAATATTCCATCAATTAAAATAGAGGAAGGCGTTCATGTAGCGGTGCTACGGACTATCGCTTGCCTACCTCATCTAAAAACTCAACTGATAATTGATAACTGTTACAGAGGTCGTACTAATAAAGTAATTCCCTGACGACCAACGACTGCAACTTCTTGACCAGGCTCAAGAGTCATGCTGTTACCTCTAAAAAGCATAGCAGGCCAATATGTACTTTTATATCTAACTCTTCCAGGCTCATCAGCAGTAATTTTTTCTTCAACCACACCAACTTCAGCTTTAGAAAACATTTTGGGAGCATCACAACGAAATTTTTGCATTATTATTCTTCCTTATATAGTTTCAGTATTAACCTATTTGATGCCCCCAGAATTAAAAAATATTGACAAGTTGAAAAACTTAAATTTTGTTCTTAATTAGCACTACATTTTCCTTATGTGGTTTTCCGGAGGTTGTTTAATTTGCACCTTAGATTATTTTCTTTGGATATATATACTTATGACTTATGAGCAAAAATCAATTCAAAATTTATATATGTAGATAGCAGAAATAAATATTATATGCTCCATCCAAGACGAGAAAAGTTGGCATAGCAACTTGGTAAAGTAATTGGGATTGCTTCGTCGTTCCTCCTCGCAATGACATTTCACACTTAATTAAATCTACCTACTTATTCAATGTAAAAATTATCAACTTCTCTTATTTTTGATTGTTGACTTTTGGCTTTATCTTTCCTGCTCCCTATTCCCTATTCCCTATTCCCTATTCCCTATATACCTATGACTTATGAGCGAAAAATCAATTCAAAATTTATATATCTAGATAGGCAGAGATAAATAGACATCTCCAAAAATACCAATTTTAGAAAGACGGGGTAATAGTTTGAGAATCTTTTCTGGAGAAGTCTAATATTATATGCTTCATCCAAGACAAGAAAAGTTGGCATAGTAACCTGCTAAAGTAATTGAGATTGCTTCGTCGTTCCTCCTCGCAATGACATTTCACACTTAATTAAATCTACCTACTTATCCAATGCAAAAATCATCAACTTCTCTTATTTTTACCTTTTAACTTTTCACTTTATCTTCCCTACTCCCTACTCCCTACTCCCTACTCCCTAAGAATCACGAATGAGGTTCACCAAACAATACCAAAGAACAATGTAACTCTCTTAAAACCTCATTAGTCACATCACTAACAGCTAAACCTCCAGCAGTACGGCGACGCATAGAACGCAAAACAACTAAATCAAAAGACCGCGCCATTTTAATAATTACTTGAGCGACATTATCATTAGCAATAACCTTTATTTTCAATTTCACATCAAGTTCATCCACAGAAACAATTTCTGAAAGTTGAGACTTAAACTCATCAATTTGTTCAGGAGAAGTCAGACTAGAACATATATGTAATAAAGTCACCGAAGCCTGATTCGTATCAGCAAAAAGTTCGGCAAAATGTACAGTTCTTAATGTTTGAGGAGTAATGTTTTTTACTGGTACTAAAATATTATGAATATCAATCGGATCTTCTAATAATTTTGTTACTGCTACCGGACAATGAGAAGACCAAAATACACTATCAATAATACTGCCAAATAAACGTGCCCTTAAACCAGTTTGTTGACTCCAACCCATAATAATTAAACTGGCATTTTGTTCTCTAGCAGTACAGCTTATTCCCTGAGAAATATCATTATAAATTCTTAGTTCTGGCTGATTTTCTACTTGAAATTGTTGAGTAATTTCTTGAGTTCGTTTTAGTTGTTTTTCACTATAACGAATTCCTGTAGTTAAATTTGGTTCGTCTAGATGAAAGTTAGCTTTAACAATAGATAAAGGAACAACTAATCCTAACTCATGTTTGGCTAACATTGCCCCCATTTCTAATAAATAACGTTCAGTATTAGGATTGTATATGGAAACTAAAACAGTAAATTTATGCTCATCACTTTCTACCTCTAATTCTTGTTCGTGGGTTTCCCACCAAATTCCAGATTTATTACCACCATTAAATAGACTCAAAGGTTGAGATAATAAAGGAGCAAATCTCGCTGTAGTTAAAGGTCCGAGTATAGAAGTTACTAAGATTAAAACAATCACACCATTGAAAAATGTTTCTGTGATAATTCCTTCTTTTAAACCAACTAAAGCTTCAACTAATGTAGCAGCAACGAGAGGCAAAGTTAGAGACCACATTGTCAGAGTTTCTGGGAAATTATATTTGTATAATTGTTGGGCTAGTAAAGCTGCCAGAAATTTGCTAATAACTACTCCAGCAACAATGGCTAAAGTCATTACAAATTCGGAAGTTATAGTTGAAATAAAAGCCGGAATATTTAATAGCAATCCCATATTCACAAAGAAAAAAGGAATAAATAATGTACTACCAATAAATTCCACTTTTTCTTTAACCGGACCATTTCCGACAACCTCATTCACAGCAATACCAGCTAGAAAAGCACCCACAATAATATCAACATGAATTATTTGTGCTGCCACACTAGCCAGAAATACAACTAACAGAATGAATAAAAATTGATTACCTTCTTCATCCCCAGTCCGACGAAAATATTGTTCGCCTAACCATTTAAAACCAAATAAAACAATTACTGCATAAATTGCTAATTCTCCTAATTGAATAATTAAACTAAGAAAAGAAAATTCTCCGGCATTTACTGACACACAAATTGCCAGAAGTAATAAAGCAGAAATATCTGTAAATATTGTGGCTCCAATAGTAACAGTAACTGCTTCGTTACCAACAACTCCTAAGCGATTAACAATGGGATAACCCAACAAAGTATGAGGAGCAAAAAGAGAACCAATTAAAACTGAAGCATTCCAACCAAAACCAAAAATTCTCCCAACTATAATTCCAGCAATAATTGGGATGAAAAAAGTGATAAACCCAAAACCAATAGAGCGATTTCTGGTTTTATTAAATTGTTCTAAATCTATCTCTAAAGCGATTACAAACATCAGATATATTTTGCCAATATCTGATAATAACTTCATAGTTTCTGTCTCACTACTGAGAATTTGTAAACCATGAGGTCCTAGTACGACTCCTCCTACCAATAATCCCACTAAACCAGGTAGTTTGAGACGCTCAAAAACTGGTGGTATGGTTAAGATAACCAGCAATAAAATGGTAAAAGCAACAATTGGAGTATTAGGTAGCAATTTAATTACCTCTTATAGAATTTTTTATTATATTAGCAAATACTTTAAATTTGGCATATAGTAATCATTTATTAAGAATGGATTATTACCTTAAGGAAAACCATAATATAATTGAATTTAAGGAAATATACTAGCACTTGTTTTTATCTGAAAATAGAACATTGTATAACTTTATTTTTAAGTAATCAGATTTCAATAATTAATCATTAATCATTAATCATTAATCATTAATCATTAATCATTATCTCTTCTGTAATAGAAGGATTGGTGAAAAGGAATTTTTTTCTTTTTTCTCCATGAATAGAGAGGCTGTATACCTTTATTTTTCCGTAAGAACTGAGATGTTTCTGAAAAGAAAAGAATACTGCAGTTATCATCTGTATAAGATACAATTTTTTCTTCTCATCTTTTCCCTCTTCCCTAATTCTACATAAGTTAGGATAATTATTAAATAATTACCGAATAATTAAGGTTTAAAGCTTCTCACTCGCCGTGGAGAAACAATGAATTTATTTTCCTTTTATTCAATCCTATCCGTTTTAGGAAGAGGTAATTATCAATTATCCATTATCAATTATCCATTATCCATTATCCATTATCCATTATCCATTATCCATTATCCAT
>JAAUYJ010149533.1_pt1 | contig 10368 bp, 8 predicted proteins | sample 7278031 | NCBI WGS metagenome assembly JAAUYJ01 (sample SAMN14350222, study PRJNA611818) | marine sediment metagenome | isolation source: surface marine sediment (1.8m) | place: French Polynesia: Moorea | collected 2018-08 | reverse complement strand
TGATATCCGTTCTTCGCGCCTGGCGTCGCCGCCGCAACCGGGGTGAACTCTAGCGCCACCCTTGCCCGCGGCGGCCTCCACGGCTGTCCTTGCTGTTGACTGGCTGAGGCGCCGTTGCTCGAGTCCGCCGCCTCCGCCAGCCGCTCCAGCCGCGCTGCCCCCGCCGCCAGCCTGCTCATGCAGTTGGAGGTGATGGCGGTGAGGGCGGACTCGTGCGCCAGGAACACCAGGTTGAGGGAGCTCAGGTCGAAGTGGCGCCAGGGGTCGTAGGCGGCGGCGCGCCGGAAGAGGGGGTGGAAGTGGGAGGAGTCGGACACGCGAGGGACGGAGACAGACCGGAGTGGAAACTCATCGTCCGCGGTCTCACCAGCGAGCCTCGGGTGGCTGCAGATCCTCCTGAGCTGGTCCACCACCCTGGCCACCGCGGAAAGCTCGCCCTTCTCCAGGGCGGATTGGGCGGCCGGAGCGGCCAGGTAGTCCTCGTACATCCTCCGCTGCCTGGGGCACATCGTCACCCGCACCGTCCTTTCAACGGCTTTTCGCGACGAGGCGGGCGGGTTGAAGTCGTACACGAGCTCGTCCAGGGCGGACAGACTCATCTCCTGCAGGTCGACTATGCTGGAGGTGTCGCTGCGGTAACCGTCCTCTTCAGCTGCAATCTCTTCCACAACTTCTTCCTCCACTTTTTTAATTTCTTCCACCTCATCTTCGTGCTCTCCGTTTCCCTCCTCTTTGACTTCCTTGTCCGCCGCCTCTTCATCTTCCAGTGGTAACCGCGGTTCCGACAGCGTCTTTGGGTAGTCGTCCGGAAGCAGGTCCCCCACCGGCATGGTGACGTCATATGCCAGGTCTTTGAGTTCCTTGAGGACAGTCGCTGAGTGCGACCCACCGGCATCGTCCTCCTCGAATCGCTCTTGCTCGCTTATGGTGGACTCTTCATCCGTCGAAAGTCTTCCCTCGCCATCAAAGTCCTCTTCGTCCTCGCTTTCCTCGGACGATCCCCCGTCGTCCAGGATGCCGTTCTCGTTCGGGGTCTGTTCCGGCGCAGACTTCTCCTGCGCTATGTTTGGCTTCTTGTCTGAATGATCACTCTGGTTGTCGTCTTGCTGTTGCTGCTGCCTCTCGGCCATACTGCTGCTCTGTCTCCTTCGCCTAAGGTTGTGCCTGGCAGGCCTGGCCGGGGCGTCGGCGCAGGGGACCTCGGGGAGCCTCCTCTTAGCCTCCGACAGTCTCCCCACCTCGTCCCAGAAGGCCCTCACCTCTCCCGCCACAAATGCGGCAACCCTCCTCTTCCTCCTCTCCTCCGCCTCCCTCCTTCTCCTCCGCACCTCACCCCACCGCTCCACAAACTCCTTGGCCTCCTCCGCCAGCGCTTTGGCCGCCGCCACCTTCCACTGCCGCTCCTGGTAGAAGTCCACCGACAGCCACTGCATCTCCTGCAGCAGCGAGTCCCAGTGCGTCCTCATCCGCGGCCGCTCGCACACCTTGGGGATCCGCCGCGGCGTCCACCGCCCCTCCTTGCTCAGCTCGTGCACCCGCCGCATCACCCAGGCCTCGGCCTTCATCTTGTCTGCCAGGGCCTCGCGCACCTTGGGAGGGACGCGCTCGGAGTTGCGGCCGAACCAGGGGGCGTCCGAGTACAAGGAAGGGGACGGGGAGGGATGCTGCTGCTGCTGTCCGAAGATCCTGGGCGACTGCTGCAGGTGACTAGAGAACCTCTGGAGCTGCTGGTGCTGCGCGGTGAAGACGCGGCCCAGACCCGGCAGCGAATCCGCCCTCATGGCCGCCGGGGAGGGCTGCTGCGGGGAGGATGAGGTCTGCCTGGCGAGTGAGGACAGCGCCTCCGACACATTGCTGAGGAAGACGGACCTGGCGGGGGTGATGGCCACGGGCGAGGCCAGCCGCTCGGCCAGGGTGGAGTGGGCGGAGGCGGAGGCCGAGGCCGATGCCAGGGCTGCTGCGGCGCCCACCGCGATTGGGGGCAGAGGGGTGGTGTTGCCCCCGGTGGCGGAGGCCGAGGCAGCAGGGGATGGGGTCTCTGATGTGTCTGAGGGCGAGGGGGGACCCACCAGCTCCTTCACCTCGTCCAGCACCTGCGCGGGGCAACCTGGACGGTTCTTGAGGAAGGTGAGGAGCCTGTAGGGCGGCTTCTTCCTGAAGGAGGCAAAGTCCCGGGGGAAGTCGAGCTGTTCCACCGACTTGGACTGCTGCAGGAAGAACATCTCGGTGGCGTCCGACACATAAGAAGAGGTCAGCTTTTTCAACCGCGAGCGACGCCTCTCGCGTAGCCGACGGGCGCGAGAAACGGAGGGGGAGGAACCAGAGAGGCCTCCCGCCATCTGGCCCGGTCTGTCGCCGCCGGAGGGGCCGCTGCTGGTGTCCCGCGGCACGTCCTCCGCCTTGGCGCCCCTGTCCTCGGCCGCAGCCGCTTGACCAGGGTCAGCTGACGCCGCCGAATCCGCCCGGAGCGCGCGCGGGGCAGCTGGGGAGGGGGCCGTCGGGCTCGGGGTCGACCCGGGCGGGGCCGCCTTCGAGTCGGCCCTGATCCCAGCGGTGGAGGGCGCGGCGGCGTCACCCGAGGCCCTGTGCGTCGGCGCGGACCTGGGCGCGGACGGGGCCGGGCTGTTGTTGGCGCCGCCCGCCGCCGCCGCCGCGGGCGCAGCTGGCGCCCTGTGCTGCGCGCCCTGGGCTGCTGCTGCACTGTTGGTGGCGCCCCTCCCCGATTGCGCCGAGGCCACATCGGCGCAAATCGGCGCCATCGCCGACATGGCCGCGATCAGCGGCGTCCTCTGGCGCGGCCGGCGACCTCCCGCCCCGGGTCAGCCACTTTGGAGGTCGGCCCGGACGAGGAGAGGTCGAAATAATGGGCCTCGCAACGCGACTTTTGGAGTCGCCCCAGCTCCGCTTTTGGCTTCGTCTCTTTCTTCTTCTTCTTTCCTCTCTCGCTCTCTCTCTCTTGTCTCTTGGCCGTTTGCGCTCGACTGAAAAAGAGGAGGAGAAGGAAAAGAAGCAGCTGCTACAGAAGAGGGGAAGAGACGCGGGCGACGCCGCAGGACAAGGTTGGCGCGGCGCGGCGGGGGAGACTGCCTGGGGCGCAAAGGAGAGGCGATAATCACGGAACCTCAACTCGGAGGCGCCAAAATTCAAACGACGTTAACGAACGCACATTTTGCAAAACTATTTTAAATTTGAGCAATTATTCCACTTGTCTTCATGCTAGGAACCCCCTCACTTGCATTTAGGTCCAAACATTCGAAAATATCGCCTCTTTTGCCTTCCTCTTCAAGTTTTTTGAAGGCGTCGGATCGAGTGTTGCAGGCATCGTTCGCCAGAGGGCGCTTTGGTCGATCCGTCCAGCTTTCTTGCCTCTCAGTCTCAACGTCATCTAGTGACGGAAATGTAGAAATATCAATGGGGAAAAATTCCCGCGCGTGGTCTCCCTCCCTCCTCCTTGGATACGGATAGTTCTCTTCCCTCTACCTGCTCCGTCGGCGCCGAAGCCCGAAATGGAAGCGGAAAACCACGTTGCCTCCCGGTGGAGAAGAAATGTTTGGCGGGAAAAGAGACGCTAGGTTAGAGGAAGGAGGAGCAGTGTATGCAGGATGGACGAATTTTATTTTATTGGGCCTCTCTATGTGGGAAGCTCTGCGGCGGCATCTTGCTGGGGCGGAAAAAAGAAAGTTCACTGACCGCGGAGGATTTTTTTGCGACTTGAGGGAAAGAGCTGTGGGCGGACAAAGAGAAAACTGTTTGCGGAATCGGGGGCCGTGCAAAAAAATAATAAAAGGCAAGGGGGAGCGAATAAATCGTACCGTGGGGTTCTCGGAAATTGCATTTTCCTCCATCCATCCGAAAGAAGACAGATTTAAGAACATTTTCAAGAGTAGCCGTGAATACATTCTCTAGCAGTGCATAGCGGGGAACAAAACGTATTGGTTCGATAACTTTTCCCATCCGATTCCGCCTCCGAGGTTTCCGAGAAGAGAAATTTCCCACCGACTTTTGAAAGAAACTGAAATGGTCAGGACATCAAAAGAGAGTTTTCATAAAATTACTTCTCTCTCGTAATGTGACGTTGCTGTTTTCCGGTCTACCATCAATACATTTGCTTGTTGTTTCAAGTGTGATGCAGCACAAAACTTAGGCGGTATTTACTGTTTCTTATTTTGGAATTTTGATGGCGTTATTGCTCTCGTTCCATTGCCCAGAAGGTTGGGCTGCGATTGAGGACGTTGTTTCTGCTGCTGCTGTTGAAGCTATTGCTGATGATGTGGTTGTGGTTTTTGCTGCTGCCATAGAAGCTGCCTTTTTTGTCACTGTTGCTGTTGCTGTTGATGATATTGATGGTTGTTGTTGATACTGCTGTTGTTGTTAATTATTATGATTGTGGCTGCTGCTGCTGCTATAGAAGTTGAAATTGTAACTGCTGTTGTTGTTGATGATTATGATTGTCGTTGTTGCTGCTGCTGTAGAAGCTGTCATTGTAGCTGCTGCTACTGTTGTTTTCCTGCTGCTGCTTCGATTGAGGATCGAGGACTTGCTCCGGCCCTCACATTTTCTAAGTCTGTTGCAACAAGGTTTCTAATTGCAAAACATTTTACATCCCAACTTTTGAAGCTGTGTTTTCCTTTGCTTCACCTTTCGCCCCAGACCGTAATTACGCTTGATAATAGTAATCAAATCGACGATCGCCGGCTCGCTTTTTTGCGCCATCTCCACTTTTTACACTTTTAAAAAACCTGTTTCGTTTCGTGTCTTCCTCGATTTCTGCCACACTTTAGATAATTGCACAAGAAACACGAAAGAAAAAAGTTGAGCTCTTCCGAGGAAATTTCGATAGCGTCATGTTTTTACCAAAAGTCGTCAAAATTCACCATTTTGTAGGAAACTTGGAGTTGTTCTACTGTCCACTATGTTATCTGCGGTATATCAAGGGATCCAGAAAAAAACATCTCTCTTTTCTGACAACGAAAAAAAAGCCGACGACTCCGCATCAGTCATGCCTCCAACCCAAAAGGAAATTTTTTTCCCCGAGGGGAAAGATCGCTGCCTCGAACAATAAACACCAAATATGAAAAGGCTCTCCTCCTCCCACCGCCCGCCGCCTCAGGGGCAAAGACGACAAAAGCGGCGTTTGTTTTTCTAAATCCATTGACGGTTTGAACTGAAAGACAGCAAGATATAGCAGAAGGCTGTAGCAGCTGTACCTGGTGGGTTGGGAATTTTATTGGTTATTCCTCCCCTCCAGGGGTGCCAGCCTACCCATTATCGGAATAACCTCAACCGTCCAGGTACTAAAAAACAGTGACATGGAGGGATGGGAGGGAATGGAATGTGTGGCTGAATGGGCAGCCTTGGGGCTGCTTGACTGGAAAGGCTAGTTCAAAAGGAGAGGGAACTGAACCAGCGTCTATATAGGCGCCTATAGAAACGGATAGGCGCCTATCACGAGCTACTGGCGCCCAAATAGGCGCCTATTGCACCCGATAGGCTCCTGTAGCCGTACCGACTGGAGTGAACTTCCCGTTGTTTTGTCAAGGGAATCAGTGACGTATTGACATACCAAGCTAAAGGAAACAACATAAATAGGTATGTTTCACCACCGATACGTTCTGTGGAGCATACACCCATACCCAGTAAATCCATTTCCTATATTTGAAATGCACAACTACGTACTTGGACAGCCATCTGTCTCAAACGCAATGTTTGTACCAATGCACCTTTCTTCGGCAAATGTCAAACATGTTAGCAAAAATCAGCCTCCGGAGCAAAAGCTTGAGGTGGACTATGATCAGGTTAAGCCTAAAGACCTCATTGGCAAGGGCATCAAACACGCGTTTCAACACCCAATGAAGGTATAAAACATGGTTTAAAAGAAACCTTGCATTGTTTTTTTCTTTTAGCTCTCCAAAATTGAGCTGGAGAAGTTAACCGTGGATCCTTCAACAGCAGAAGGGACCAGCAAGGATACTGCCACCAAAAAAAAGAGGGTAGTGGATAAGAAGGATAAGAAGAAGAAAAAGTCTAAGCTTCGACTATCCGACTAAGATGTCAGCGACTATAGTTGTAGAGGCAGATGCCGTATTAGCAGAAGATTGGAGCAAAACCTTTTTTCAGTCGCGCCCTACTGACTCCAGATATGAGTCAGTAAAGTATCAGTCCTTTTATCCAGTTTCAACTTTGACAAACGCATCGAACATCACTTTTGTAATGCCGAGGTTTTCTGGCCCGAACTGTTACCTCCCGCACGATATGTTGTTGGAGGTAGAGGTCGTACTTACGGATGAAGACGGCAAAACCGTTGTTCCGGCCAGTAAACAAGTGGCGCCAATCAACAATATTCTGCACTCTCTCTTTCGCACTTGCCGAGTGTATCTGAATGATTGTCTCATAACGAAAGCTCCAGAAAACTATGCTTTTAAAGCCTACATGATCGATGTTCTTTCCTTCAGCACTGATGCCAAGTTCTCTTGGCTTCAGGGCCAAGGCTTTTATCGCGACAACTTCATGATGCCCATAACTGGCAACAACATCAACAACGGATGGGAGGACCGTCAAAAACTGTTTCGCAATCAGGCGGATACTGCCTATACACTGGAGCCAGTCACCTTTAAGGGTCGCTTACACACGGACCTTGGTAGCTGTTACACAGGAATTCTCCCGGGCATTGGCATAAAAATAGAACTTGGCCTATCATCTCATGATTTTGTGCTGCATACAACACCAAACGAGACCGCAAAAATGAAGCTATTGATTGACAAAGCTGCACTTCACATTCCAGTGGCGACCTTGAGCAAAGAGATGTATACTTCCATTGAAACAAAACTCGACAAGACACCAGCAAGTATGTATATGAGAAGAAGCGAGGTCACGAACAAGAACATACCCGGCAATTCCCAAAACTACTGCGAAAATCTTTTCCAAGGATCCAATCTCCCTTGCAAAATAATTTTGACTCTTCTTCCAACCACTTCCTACCTTGGTAGTAAAAGTACGTCGCCTTTTGAGTTTCAGCGTAACCTAGCAGTATACAGTTCTGCATTTGAAGAGGATTATGATGATGACTTTGAAAGAGTTCCAGCAGAGGAAGGGGCCTCTGGTAGAAAAAGAAAGAGATCACTTTTCACTCGCGAAAGTACGCCAGCTCCACCTCCGGTCGATGAAGAGGTAGCTTGTTTATATTTTATATGCATATATACTCACAAAAATAAATATTTGTTTTTTATTTTTCAGACACAGACGGAGGGCACGGTTGGGGCAACGCCTGCTGCCTCTGACCTTTTTATAGAGTCAATAAACCTCACGTTGAACGGTGAAAGCCTGGATGGATTGGACTCAACAGCAACTTATGCCACAGATGTCGGCAATTTTGTAAGGTTACACACTGTTCTTGGCAACATGAACACCAGAGGAGGCAACGAACTCGCTCTGCAAGAGTTCAACAGAGGGTATTTCTTTGCTTGCTACGATCTTACAACTTCGAATCAGTCATCAATGGCATGGATGATTCCGGCCGTAAGACAAGGAAACCTAGCTGTACAAATTAAATTCTCAAAAAACACCACGATTGAGTACACCTTACTTATCTATGCAGAATACAGCACTCTTATCAAAGTAACAAAGAAAAGGCAGATTTCAATGTCATACTAAACAACACAAATAATATTGAATATCTTGTTGTTCGCATGTGAAATAAAAGGTAACATTTCTAAAAAATAAATATATTCTGTGTATCATTGCGTGATGTTTTATTCTTATTCATATTAAAGTTAACCCACACTTGACAGGCTGGCTGAACTGGCCCCTGGCACAGGACTCCCCCCCTCCCTCTCAGAGGAGTCAGGAAGGCGATACGGAAGACAGACTTCACCCTGACGTCGACGTCGGTGCTGGGTCCCTCTCTCTCCCTGTCAAAAAATATTCAAAAAATTCAAAAAAAGACTCAAAATAACGCAAAATTATAAATAAATACCTCAGGCAGGCACTACGGAGGACGGACTTCCCCCTGACGTCAGCGATGCTCCCCCCCGCCCCCTATGAGGGAAGACTCAGGAAGGTGATACGTAGGACGCCGACGTCGGTGCTGGGCCCCCTCTGTCTCTGTCAAAAAATATTCAAAAAATTCAAAAAAAGACTCAAAATAACTCAAGATTATAAATAAATACCTCAGGAAGGCGATACGGAGGATGGACTTCCCCCTGACGTCCGCGTAGCCCCCCCCCCCCTCTCTCCGTTAGCTGTTTTTGGCCAGGGTCGTCAACTTTTTAAAAATCTTTGAACTTTAAAAAGTAAATGAAAAAAATATTTTTTTCATAGAATTGAGTACATTTACTTTTCGAAAAGATAATCACCACTTTTTTCTTTGAAAAATTAAAAAACTATTAAAAAAATTTTCCACCGCCCTTTTTTTACTTTTATGAGCCCCCTGAAGGAAAAAAGAAACGATGGGAAGGGGCAAGAAAAAAAGTCAAGTTGCCAGAAATTGAGCTAATTCTGTCTGTTTTTTCAAAAGTCAGTTTTTAAAAAATATACTTTTTTTTTGGCTTGTTTTAATTAATTTAGTTTACGAAAGTATGAAAAACTTATTATCACTACTCTTTTTATATATAGTAGAGAAAAAAAATTCTTCCTTTTTTTTACATTCCTGGGCACCCTGATCGGAAACAGGGAACAGAGAACTATATGTTATGTGGTTATGTGGTTTAAAGCGCCATCTATCCAAATTCAATTTCCTACTTCGGGTCGGGTCGAGTTTTCAAGTTTGAGTTGCGGGTCCCTTTTGGATCCGGCCATATTGCAAAAAAAATAGCTGGGATAAAATGCCCTAGTATGTTTTTAAGTTAGTTTTTGTTAGTTTTTAAGTAGGGACGTATGCACATCTTTTCCCCGTATCCGTCTTTATTTCTTCCAAATGGAACATAGTTCATGCTGAGCCTTTATGATGTGCTTTGCATTCTCTAAAAATTGCGCAGTGAGAATCTTCCCCAGCTCGGATGCTTCTCTGTCATCAAGGATTTTTTGCACAGCTTTGGGAAACTCCTCCTCAAATTCATCTCTCCTCACACGCCCTAATTCTCTGAGGCAGTCCTTCACACAAGTAGCATAGACATTGGTGGGAAGGAGGACAAGATGCAAATTTTTGGCCAAAATCGTAATAAAATTGGCGAGACAGAAAAACTTCATATCTATTTCTTTTTCTACGCCATTGTTCACTTGTTGAAATTTGTTTTCTTCAGCATAAATGTCTCCAAAGTCGCTTTCCATGTGAAGCTTCTCCTCCGGAATCTATCCGGGCAATTTTTGTTAGGGTGGTCTCATTTCTCTAATTTATGTTAAATTACCTTGCCCATTGATGTTGACACTATGTGTCGTATGAGTAGAACAAACTCTTCTATTTTTGTTGCCTCGACTGTGATCCAATCCTGGTAGTACTCCTCGCCAGGCTTCTAAATGTTGAGTTTAGGAGAGTACAATGAGTAAAATTTTTGTAATTTATTTAAATCTTTACCTGCTCTCCAAATGTTATTCCACCACCTTGAAAAGTAATAAACTTTCCAAAACCATAGTTAGCTGTGAGGACACCGCTGTTGATGAAGGGCGCCATTTTGGTACGTCTCGTGACAAAAATCAATATTTTCCATGGTTACCACATCCCTTGATTTTTACCACCCTAATGTCCGTGGGGAATAGCAAAGCAAATTTCAGTCGTCGGGGAAGTCACTATCACACTCCTCCTTCACCTCGGAAGTGCAAGTCTACTCTTTTTTGGGGAAAAAATGAAGTTTATACTGCTGGTCTCCCTTGTGTCTTACGCTGCCTCTCGGGTAAGCTTTTAGCAATGTATATATTTTTATTTAGTTAGAGCTTTTTACTTTTTGCAGTGTGAGAAGTGGAACTCCTTCAGAGCAAAGGACACTGGCCAGTGCCCCGTGTATGAACGCGCAGGAGATTCGTACATCATTGTCGATTACGAATTTTGTCGACCTTGCCCCATGAGGGCCTGCCTCGACAACCCCATTACGGATGTCACCCTGCAAGGGAAGATGACGGTCAGCACCCCGACCACCGTAGCGGGCAAGACCACCCTGTCGGTCCCGACCACCCCAGCGGCTCCAATTACCCTGGCCGTCCCAACCACCCCGAGGGCCCCGGCCACCGAGACAGGCCCAACCACTCTGGCTACCCCGACCACCCTGGCTGCCCCTGCGGCACCGACCTCTCCGGCCATGCCGACCAGCGCAGCAGCCCAGAATGAGGATGAGGGCCCGACCACTGTGGCGGACACGACTACTGCGACGGACACAACCACCGTGTCGCCCCCGACCACCGTGGCGCCCCCGATCACCCCGTCGGCAAGAACCACCCCGG
>JAAUYJ010004335.1_pt1 | contig 10368 bp, 14 predicted proteins | sample 7278031 | NCBI WGS metagenome assembly JAAUYJ01 (sample SAMN14350222, study PRJNA611818) | marine sediment metagenome | isolation source: surface marine sediment (1.8m) | place: French Polynesia: Moorea | collected 2018-08 | reverse complement strand
TTTTTTTTTTTTATTTTTTTTTTTTTTTTTTTTTCTTTTTTCCTCTTTCTTTTCTCTGGGTGTTGGGTGGGTCGTCCGCGTGGCGGGCCCCCCCCAGCTCGAGCGTGACCGAATGGAAAAGAGAGAAGGAAAAAGGGGACTGCAAGAGAGGATATCTAAGGCAGTGTGAAAATCCACCAAGATCGAGGAAAGGGGGAAAAAAGGAATAGTTTTGACCTTGCAACGTGCAAACGTGTTTTTTTTGTGGCAAAACGGTCATTTTTTGGAAAATGGAAAAAAAGTATTTTTTGCAGGTCTTTCTTTGCCTTCCTCTTTCTCTCTTTCTTTCTCTATCCTTTTAAAACGTGCAATTATTACGGGCGACGTCTGCCAGGAAAAGAAGGAATGAAGGCTGCTAGCGGAAAATTAGGGCGAGGACAACACCCACATTCCCACATATCCATATGTTTTTTCTCTATGTCAAAGCAGTTTTCACTTCCTTGTGCCGTATACGGGAAATAGAAGAGGCAGGAAAATAGCTACTTTTCATTAGCGAGTATTTGCGACGTTGTTTGTCGGCCTGTTATATGTTTCTTTTTTTACGAAATAAAGGGTTGCGGTCCTCCTGAAACAAGGGCATTTTCGCAACCGTTTACGACTATATACGCGTCGACTCGCTTGGACGGAAAGCGTTGCATCACAGCGACCGGCCGTCATTGGAATTTTTTGTTCCCTTTTATTTCTGGGAAAGCGAATTAGTTGATGCGGAACTTTTGTTTTTTCCTCCCCTCCGCGCTCTGGCTGCTATGAAATGCTAATTGGCAGCGCAAACATACCGGGCCGGTTCTTTTTGACAAATGAGAAGAGGCAGAAAAAATGTCGGCGATATGTCACATGCTTTCCCGCACGGAAAAACGGGGTGAATTTTTTGATTTTTTCCCCTTTGCCGGTATAAATGGAGGATTCAATTTTGTTCTTCTGGTTTTTTCGGGAAACCCTAAGAGAGTTAGTTTCTGTGACAAAAAAACTTTTTTTTTTTTGGGGGGGGGACAGAAGCCATGAAAGCTCCAAAGCTGTTAGTTGGTCGGTCGGCTAGTTTGTTGGGAGTTTCTGCAGCTGGACGGTTCATAAAAAGTTTTTCCCCCTCGCTCAAAAGCGAAGGTGAATTTCGTGATAGTTCCCAAATATCCAGCGGGATATAAAAAGCAAGCCTTTCCTGATCCCATCAAAACGTTCTATAGCTGAAAATCCTTCGAGTATCGAATCCCCGAATCCCCCGTTTCCTCAGTGTGCCTCATCACACTGTCCCGTTGAGTGCAAGAGTGCAATACGGGTTCTTTTGAGATCTGATACGTTTTGTACTATATACAGTGAGCCTGGCGTTTGAAAGGTACCCGCATGTTTTCCTCTGGCTTTGGCCTCGTGTGTGTTAACCCTTCTTCCTTCTCCTTCCCTCCCCCTCTTTCCCTGATTAAGCTTTTAGGGGGACGACGATACATGTCTGCGAACTGCTAAGGTTTTTTGTGGGAAAAGGAAAGTCGTCGTCTTCGGACAAATTTGAAGGAATTTCTCGCTTCCCCTCCTTGTTTGAAAAATAACCCTTTGGCGCAACGAATCCTCTGCGGGAATTTATAAGTAACATTTCACGGCAAATGAGAGGGTCGAAAAGGGAAGTTAATTCATTGTGATTTCCTAAGATTTACTGCCTGGGAAATGAATGGGAGAAGGGGACAAAAGATATTTGTCCTCCTCTCCCTCGCGTGCTTCTACGTATTTCCCCTAGGTTTCTTTCACATACCGTATTCTTGAAAGCAAAAAAAGTGACGGAATTTGACGTTTTCACGGGAAAAAGAAGTTGACGTGATCCAAGTCCGTTTTGTTTTTTCCGCCGCTAATTTCCCCTTCATGTGATCGGGAGAAGAAGAAGAAGAATTATTGCGCAATGGGAGAAAAAATATGGGAAATATCTTTCCTCCACCTCTCAGATGGACATACGTAGGGACAAAAGGGCCCTTTTCCTCCTTCCTCCTTCCGAAATACGGCGGACGGGAAACCACAATGCGGAGGCGATTGAGTAAAAAATGTCAGTCTGGACTTTGGACGTCGCGCAACTGGTGGTGGAGGCATTCTCTCTCTCTCTCTCTTCCTAGAGGATGCAGCCTATAGCCATAGTTCAGCTGCACTCACACGTAGTATGTGCACACGCTCATTTCGTTCCCACATACGCGGAAAAGCGTGGAGACGGAAATTGGATATTTTTTCCCCGACGGTTTTTTTCCTGTGAGAGTTTGTGTGAGGTGTGTGACGCTTCGTTAAGTCCCCTGACATGGCAATCAGGAACGAAAGAGACGAAAAAGATAGATCTACACACCTTTCCCCCCTCCTCTCTTTTCCGCCAACTTATCTCCAAAATACTTCCGAAACGCTGTCACCCACGATCCGATCGACCGTTCCACGCAAAATCGGGGTTTCCCAAACTTTCCGCCAAATAAAATATTTATAAGTTTCAAATTTTTAAGTTTAATTATTTTCTGTTCGTTCTGGGAGACTCACCGTCCATGTCGAACTGCCTTCCCTGGTCGTCGAAGCCGTGGGTGATCTCGTGTCCGATGACCCACCCGATGGCGCCGTAGTTCATGTAGCGCGGGCGGTCGTTCGAGAAGAAGATGCCCTGAAGGATGCCGGCGGGGAACTGGGAAAAAGGAAAATATGCATAGAGTGTTTTGTGTGGGAAATGGAAGATAGAGCTAGCTACCTACCATGTATCAAATATGTATTTCCTGACTGCATGATACCTAAATGCTACAGGTAAGCTAGTGAAGTTACTAGAATCAGAATGAGCAATGTTTTGTTTAATTGTGCAGCATTTGACCAATTTTGTCCGTGTAATCCTCCCCTCCCCCCCAAAAAAAAAGATAGAAAGGAAAGAATCCTAGATCAATTTTCTACCTGAATCGAGTTCTCCAGGGGTGAGTAGAATGCGTTTACGACCGCCGGCCTCCCGTGCCTTATCCAGTCCGTCTTGTTGACCCTCTCCCTCAGCTTGGAGAAGGCGTAGTCGGTGCCGAACACGGTCATGTTCAGGGCGTTGCCCTTAAATCCAATTGGAAAATGTTTTGTATACAATAAAAACGCAATCTGAATAAGTTATGTACCAAATAGTGCGTGGCGTTGAGCTCTAGCCCGGCGTACAGATCCTCCAACTTCTGGGCCGATAGCAGCTCCGAGGGGTATCCGATGTGCTCAACCACAGCGTCGGCCTTGGCCACAGCTCTGGCCCTGTTCATGGAGGACAGTTTCATGAAATATTCTTGTTCAATTCCATGAAATCTTCACCTTGTCCTCTCGTCCATCCAGTCTACCTCCGCGAGTATCTTCCCGAACTCGGCCCTGATGTCATGGACCATCTCTAGCGCCGCCCGCTTGGCGTCCTCACGGAAGTACTTGCGAACGTACATCGACCCCACAGCGTTGGCAAGAGAACCCTTGGCCGCCCCAACGCAAGTGCGCCACCTGGGAAAAGGAAGTTTGAAAAAGAATAATTACCGGTAAGTTTAGGGAAATCATGTGTTTTGAGAAGAAAAGCCTCTTTGTGGTCAGTCGTGTGCTGTGGGGAATTTGAAAATTCTTCACATTCCCCTCTTTCCCCCTCTCCTCTTTTATATCTTTTGGCGGCTAGATGTGTGAAAGGAGGGCGCGTCTGGGGAAAATTAAAATTTGGAGCAAGGCCTCCCCAATTCCAGGCAAACTAAACAGATCCACCAGTGAGTGCCAATTGATCCCAAACTCTCGCCAAAAAAAATCGAGCGATAGACGACGCCCTCATTTCCCGCCTGAAAGGAAAAAAACTCGAGGCATCGTCATCATCCCGTTTTCCCAGATAAAAAGAGAGGAAAAATCCACATCGAACTTTTTTCTCCAAAAAAATAGCAAAGGTTGGTAGAGTCACCTTTTCACTTAAAAACCAATTAGGCCTCCTCCTCTCCCTACTTTTTCTTTTCCTTTCTTCCTCCCCCGGGCAACGCATTACTCCTCCTCCCTCCTTTCCTCTTTCACTTCTGTAATGACTGGAAATAGCGAACCGAATTTCCCATACTGCAGAGGAGGAGGAGGGTACTTGTCTATTTCTCTCTTTTTCACGCAATATAATTGCAATGCCATCAAAGGAGGGAGGGTCCTTTGGACAAAAAAAAGTTTCTGGTAAACTATACTACAAAATATTTTTTCGGGGGGGGAAAGAAGTATCGACAAAATAGGGTTTCGTTGTGAAGTAGAATGTGGTTCTTTTTACCTTGGTGTCTCCTCCGACTTCCCTGTGAGCTTCCTTGAGAACCTCAGCGATATCTTCCTTGCCTCCTCGTTCAGATACTTCATGGAGGCGGCAGCAACGCGCCACAGCATGTAGTTGGACTGAAATAAGTTATTTTACTTTAAAAAAGTGTCAAAACAAGTGTCGTTTCTTTCGAAACTGTTCACCTGCACCCTTGCCGGCACCGTCTTCAAATACTCCGAGAACCTGACCAAGTAGGAAGGGACGTCCACGATGATCACCTCGTCCCCAGTGACCTGTTGACACATACAGTATTTTTTAAATATTGCTTTTCCGTCATATTTTATGGCAATCCGCGTACCTGTATGATGTCCGGCGTCAGAATGGCGTTGATGTAGTCCAGCCAGGGGGTGTTCGGGTCCAGCTTGGCCACGTCCCTCACCCTCATCGGGTTGTAGAGGCGGGAGGCGTTCCGACGCTCCTCCCGAGGGAGAGAAAAGTTGGCCAGGCTTTTTTGAAAAAAAACCACGCATTGTAATATATGTCTACATTTTGTGCGAATTCAATGCAAGTCACCTGATTTCGAACTGCAGCGTCTCCTCCATCTCCCTCCTCGCCCTCTCGGGGTCAGCCCCGAGGAAGGTGGCCACGTCGATCATGTAAGACAGGTAGGCCTATAAATAGAAAACGGAGAAATACACACGGTTTGACGTATACGTAACCGTACCGAAAAAGAAGAACTTTTAAATTCTGTGCGCTCCACTTTTGCGAAAAAGAGGGGGAGGGGAGGGGAAGACGAGGAATTTAATTTCCCTTTTACTTCCGTCTGGCTAGGTAAGGTAGGCCCTTTCCCCTTTCTCCTCTTCCCCCCTCCATTTTCGGCCCCGCCTCAATTTAATTTCGCGCAAATGTGCGAAGTGCAGTTCATCGAAAGAAGAAGGGAAAAGGGAAGTAGGTGGCGTGGAATGATGAGACTTTTTATGGCCGGGGCCACTCCCCTCTCCTATCCTCCACAGCTGTTAAGAAGATAGCCCTTAGCCTCAGGCTAAAAAAAAAGAATTTATACAAGAACTCGGCAAAAATAAAATCTAGAAAAAATGTCAAAACATGTCAAACGCGTAAAATTAGGTTGACCAGAAATAGATATCTTCATTAGTATTGCTCTTATGTTCGTTTCTGTTATGTGAATGTGCTAAAAATATATTATAGACGAAATCGAAGAATTCCCTTTTCCCCTCGAGACAAATTGGATTTTTGTTTCTTTCCCCTCAGGAGTGCCACGAAAGAAGGAGTTTGACAAAAATACGCTCTTCTTGCCTAGAGGGCTTTTCCTACGTACCACTTCTTGTAATTGCGCGCATACAAATGACATGAAAAAGGGGGGGAAAGGAGGAATCGATAGACATATATCGCTTTTCGAATTTGTGTAAATGTAGGAATGTTGGGAAATCGAGCGTGGGACAAACGAAACGTGACGCTGCTCTTAAAAAATATTCCCATTGATCAATAGATCATGCATGCCTCACCGACCGTATGACCAATTCGACAATTCGGATCTCCAATAAAAATACTTTTTACAGCTTTTCACACCTGCATTCCCAAACGAAATGCAAAAACAATTATTCGAAATCGAATTCAAATTCAAATCTTTTTTCTCGGACGCTTTCCCCCAACAAAAATATATAAATAAACCCATGTTCGAATTCGAAATTCAATTTCTTTAACCGGTACTCTTTCCCCGAATAAATAAGAAAAAAGTATGGAAAATTCAAAATTCAAAAGACCTTTTACCACCCCGCTTTCCCCAAACAAATAAAAAAAATAATATTTAAATTCAAATTCGAATTTCTTTCTCACCTGGACGTCTTCGTCTTTCATCCCCTTGATTAGGTACTCCCTGCTCATGCCCAGCCCCGGCTGGTCCAGATCGAGCACCCGCCAGGAGGAGTTCTTCAGGTCGGTAGTCACGGAAAAGTCCACAAAGTAGTCCACAGAGTAGCCCATCTTGCGGAACTTGTAAACCTGAAATGATGAAATTAGCATTTAATCCATTAATCTATTGTGGGAAAGCAACGCACGTACAGTACAAACGAATTATTGGCATGTAATGTTGTTTTTCTATCTCGCAACTTGATCCCACCCCCGAAAAATGTGCACTAGGTGTACTGAAGTATTGTGGAGCTTTTCTCCCAAGGAAAAACAAGAATTTTTCTCTGCTGATCCCTTGATGCGTCTAGCATGCCTGCCTGTCTGAGCCTAAGTCCAAAGGCGGAAAAAACCGCCGCGGTTGTTGTTGGATAAGAAGAAGAAGCATATAAAAGATTTCCGCGAAGATTTTTTTTGCCTCCGCGGCGGAAGAGGAGGAAGCAGAAGTTGAGGATAAAAAGAGGGAAAACTTTTTTTTCTCTCTCGGACTTCCTCAAAACTGGAAATGTAGAAATGTGGGAAGAAAAAAAAAGTTCCGGAGCGAAAAAAAACTTCCTTAAACAAGAAAGGATGAGATCCCCCTTCTCCTCTCCTTCCATGCTTGTGCAAAAAGCAACCATATGGTCTAAAGCTCCCTTCTTTATATTTTTTCTTCCTCTCCTAGCGTAAATATCTCGGCCGACTTTCGCGCCGGTTTTGAGAGGGGAGGGGACCTCCCTCGTTTTCCCACATCGCGCGTTTTGAAATTGGCGGCGGCTGCGCAATACTAATCGAGGGATCCCTTTTTAACGAGGAGGTGGGGTTGACCGTTTGGGAAAGAGAAGTGAGTGGAGTGGAGGTTTTCTTCTCGAAAAAGATTTTCCAGGGAAACTGCAGTGCGTTGAGAAGAGGTGAAGAGGTACCGTTCATTTTTTAAAGGACCTTCCATTTGACCCTCGGTCTCTTTTCTTCGCGGCACTTAAAATTAGCGTTGCTGCATAGCTCTCGTGCGGAGGAAGGAGGGGGGAATTTTCTGTGTTCCTTGTGAGGTCGCCGTTCCGTGTCGCTGCCCCCCCCCCCCCTCCCCCCTCTCAAACGGCAGTAAAAAGAGATCGGGTTTCTTCGCTGAAAAACAGGGGCAGGAAAACACGAACTCTCCCATATACGTACACGCATAAGCCAATCGAAAGCGAAACTCACCTGCTCGTACCAGATGTAGCCGTCGCCGCTCCACGCCTCGCCCTCCAAAACTGTTAAGAAATATTCGAATTTCAGTATGACACGCTACATTTCCCTCAAATGTTAGTTCTCCATACCCGGCCACCCTCCCAGTTCCCTCAGGATCTCCTTGAGCGGTGTGACCCCCAGCTGCTCTATCCTCTCCTTGTCCATGCAGGAGCGGTAGACGTCCCTAGCCATTCTAAACGGCTTCGGCTCCCCCTCAGCGTTGGGCTCCTCCAACAGCATGCGGACCTGTGTTTAGAAGAAAATGATATTTTTGTGCGCAAAAAAGTGTCAAAACGTAATGCGTGGCCGCATTTCTTTTCTTGTATATTCTTCGCCAATTTTAGTCGCGACTCGGGAGCTGCCGGCGCACGTATGATAATGAGGTATCCCAGAAGAAACATTTGATTTTGCTCATGTAACGCTGTTGTTTCGTAAAGGAGGGCGGCTGAATATTCGTCTTGTTATGACTGCATAAGAAGCAGCAAAATATTTTCGAGGAGGACCCTTCACGAATCACGGCCACCTGTGCCGACGACTTTTTGATCGCCGCCCCTCTTTGATTGCATTTTTCCGAGTGGCGAATTTTGAATTGCTCACTTTGATCAAGAAAAGGTGGGAAATGCTTTTGACGTCAAGCTAGGGAGCCCCCTTTCTCGCGGCTTCTCCTTCTGCCGCCGTCGCTTTTAATTTCCGCATTTCGGCCGCCGCCGCCACTCCTTCCTTTTCCCGCCTCTGGTGTTTTGCGGCTACACTGAGAAACCGGCGGGAACCAACGCCACAATTTCAAATTTTAGAGAACTTACAGTTTTACACATATGTTTGATAATTTAAGTTTGTTTCTGTCCTGACCTGCGTTAGTAGCTCGTCGCCTAGGACTGAGAAAGATGACATCCTGGTCCGGTCGTCAGGGATGGAAGTCCTCTCGATGAAGCCCCCGCAGGCAAAGCCGTAAAAGTCCTGTGAAAATGAAAAAAAATGTGAACTTGTTTGTAGTGCTTCAATTTTGTATTTGAGTTTGAATGTATTTTCGAATTATTGCCTTTTTGTGAAATCGTTTATAGTGAATCAATTTGAATTTGAAGTTATTGTTTGTTTGTTTATTTCTGTTTGTGAATTCGTTTGTACTGGGTCAATTTGAATTTGAATATATTATTTGAATTATGTTGTGTTTGTGAAATCGTTTGCAGTCCTCGATTTTAATTTTTTAATTATACCTGACACGGGTCTACGGTCTGGTCCATGTTGTCTAGAATGTCCGCTGCCGTCTTGACGCATCCCTTGGTCATGCAGAAGCTGGACTTGCCCTTGGCGCCGTTGCCCACAAAGTGGCCGTTGGTGTGTTGCTGCTGAGAGCTGGTGAAGGCGCCGGCGGACCCGCCGCCGCCGCCCTGCGAATTGAACAGCATGGAATTCACCAATCGAAGCGTCGAATCAACGAAACGTCAATGTGGATACCTCCTAGCCTATGCCCCAACACAAGAATGTCGCCAAAGAAAATGGTCAAATCCGGCCCTCACCTCGTCCCCTTCTGCCTTTGGCGTGGCGTTGTAGTCCCTATACAGCACCGCGGCCAGCCCCACCGCCAGCCCCACGGACAGACAGAGCAGCGCCACCGCCGCTACGAAGAAGCGCCGCTCCATGCGAGAGCGGCGGTTCCACCAAGGGACCTGCTGGATCTCCATGTCCATGGCGTGGTCCTCCTAGAATTGAATTCGAATAATTCAAAGCATAGCTTCCAGTCCTTCCGGGAAATAAGAAGAAATTGCGGCTTTTAAAACATTTCCAAAAGGATGTAATTGCTAATGCATAAAGAGGAGGTGGGATAATGGGTGTGCAGAGTGGTTGGTTGGGTTACTTGGTCTCGCTTTATCCTGGGGAGTAGGTGGAGGGATCTGGGGATTCCGTCTAGGTGTAGAGGGGGGATGAGGAGGGCGAGGCTGAGGAACTGGAGTGGGGAGGAAGCGCTCTTGTTCTTATCCACCTGGCTCGTCCCGCGGCTCACGGAAACCCCTCCTCCTCCTCCTCCTCCTGGGAGGTGCCTGTTCTGTTGTCCGTTGGCGGCTGCGGAGGATGCGGCGGAGGTGAGGGTGGTCTGAGACTCGGCCTTGTTGTACTGGCGGCGGCCGCCACCAGGGGGCATAACGGAAACAGGGGATGGAGTGGAGCCGTTGACGCCGTTCCTTAGCTGATTTTCTGCAAAAAAATGCGAAAGCGATCTGTTTTTTCTCACGTTGTTGCAAGTGTACACACCAGGAAAGTTGTGCACTGTTTCCACTCTAGCACATCTCTGCTGGGTCTCTAATAATTTCACCTCTTCTCCCCCTCCCCCTTTGGAGGACCATTCTGCGAAGAAAGGCATCATTGTTCTCAGAAAGAGAAGGCGAGAAGGAGCATCTTTCAAGATTTCTTTCCCGGTCCCCCCTTGTCTCCCAGACCAGTTGCGGAAAAATCCCACCCCACCCTCCTCCTCTTCTCCAAACGAGGGATATAGGCGGTGGTCTGTCGCTTCTCAAAAGAAGGGAAAGAAGAGGACTTTGCCCCGATCAAGAAGGGAGAAAGATGTGAGTCGCGTTTTCTTTTCTGAAAAAACCCTCGATTGCCTGCTGCCAGTGGCGGTTATTGGGCTGGCTTAAAAAAACAGCTATAGCACCTGTTGGTAGTCTGGTATGTGCAATTCCCCCACAAAAATATTTACGAAATATTCTGAAGACGGTATTAGATGTTAAAGGCAAGATAGAAGGGACAGAGAAAGGAGGAGAAAGAGATTTCCGCGAGTGATGGGGGGGAAAACTCAGACATTTGTTGTCCCTCTCCTTCGCCGCCCTTCAATCATCCATCCTTTTCCCTTTTCCCTTAATTCCCGCAGAAAGAGAAAGAAAAGACCAAACTTCTTTTCTTTCTCTTTCTGCGGGAAAAAAGGGAAAAGGGAAAAGGATGGATGATGGAAGGGCGGCGAAGGAGAGGGACAACAAATGTCCGATTTTTTT
>JAAUYJ010002677.1_pt1 | contig 10368 bp, 8 predicted proteins | sample 7278031 | NCBI WGS metagenome assembly JAAUYJ01 (sample SAMN14350222, study PRJNA611818) | marine sediment metagenome | isolation source: surface marine sediment (1.8m) | place: French Polynesia: Moorea | collected 2018-08 | reverse complement strand
GACTCGGACTTTGGCCTTCAGGAGGGGGGTAACCCCCCCCTTCCCCCCCCGTGCCCATGTATGCCGGTAGTTACTCTCACTTTGATTTTGCGCACGTCATGATGTGCTGCTTCTCCTCCTCGCTCAGCGACTTCTTGGACCTCTTGTACGACCTGTTGCTGTTGCCGCCACCGCCACCGGGGGACACCCTGCCTCCTCCCCCGCAATTGAGGTTCTGCACCAGCTGCGGCCCGATGTGGACGTCCCCGTGAACAGTGTCGATCACGATCTTCTTCTGCACCACGGTGGTTCCCGCCGAAGGAGGAGGAGCCCTCACTCGACGTTGGCTAGCAGCGGTCATGGCGGTGTCGTCCTCCTCCTCCTGTTCGTCGTCCAAGAGGCGCAGAGCCCTCGTCCTCCTCTCCAGCTCCCCTCCTTCATTCGGCACTCTATCGTTGGCGTCCTGGAATATCTCCCCCTCATCCTCACCGTCCGAGAAGGAGGTGGAGGAAGAGGAGGATGAGCCATCGTCCTCCCTGTTCCTCCTCCGCTCCTTCCTCCTGGCCGCCGCGGCCGCGGCCACAGCAGATCCGGACTGACTGGCCAGCAAGGGTTCCGCTCCCCGTTGTCGCTGCTGCTCCTTAGGTCCTCCAGAGGTGGCGTGAGGTGCGGTGAAGGGCCTGGCGTCGGTCACGGTGCTGTTGATGCAGTCCGCTCCCACGGACTCACCGCCCCCTTTGATGCTCATATTTTTAAGTAGTCGTTGCACAAGTGGCACAATAGTGGAGCACCAAAAAACGTATGCGAGTGCGACGTAATATGTAGCACGACTGGTTTGCCATAAAAATATATCAGATAAGGACAAAAAATATTCCTTGTAGTGCTTTTTGGAAGGACTTCAACGCGACTGCCTCTCTGCCCGAATACCTTTGTTGGGCGGTTAGCTGCATGGGATAAGATCCTTCCCCGTGCGTTTGCTACTACGCACACACGTCCGCCACCACCGTCCCTCTACTGTAGTACGTGCGCAGCGCGGGTGGGAGGAAAAGAAGTACTGCAGGCAGGCAGGCGCCCACTTTGTCATACTGACTAGTTTTTTCCCCTTCCCGCCCTAGTACATGTATGTTTCTATCTGCAACGTACGCACTCACTTCATGTCGTAGGGAAAAATCCCCTTTACGCCAGCAGCATAGTAAAATGTACAAAAAAATCCATACGAAGAAATTACAAAAGAATTTATTTCAAGCTGACAATCTTATGATATTAATATCACGTCGAAAAGAAAGTACCGTAAAGACAGTCACAGTCATCGTCAGATGTTTTTACGACGCTTTCCGTTTATACCCTGCAGGTGCCAGAGTTCCCTGGAATTGAGGGAACCAAGGAGAATTTCCTTGTCGGGAAAGGGAGAAAATACCTTTAGGACATCCCAGTTGAGGAGGACCGAAGGAGACACTGTAACGATAATTCAAGGTGAAAGAGCCCAATAGATCGAAAAATGAATAAAAGCAATACTAAAACATTTATGCTGCCTCAAACAGGCGCTATATCTGCTTTTTGCGGCCCTGAGGAGCTCCCTTGCCTGGACGGTTCCTCCTGCCTCTCCCCCGAAAGCTTTTGCGACGGGAGGATCGACTGCAGGGACCTGTCCGACGAGCCAGAGGGCTGCATGTGAAGAAGACACAATGTAGTTAACTATTACTATTACTGTTACTATTGTGATATCGACCGTAAATACATGAGTATTTTCACCATATCAGTTCTTACTAAGCGACATATAATTTACCGAATACATATCGTGCATGAAACGGAAATAAAAATAATTGAGAGTAACATGTGAAGCTATTCTCTTCTCTCTGCAATGGAATCTTTCCTCTGTCTACTCGGGGTTCTCTTTTGTACGATTACGCAAGAGCGCGGTGCGTGAAAGGAGATCATGTTGCTGTTGCTCTGCCCGCTGCTGCATCAGGCAGCCTGCATGTTGCCTCGACTCACACCTTTCCCCCGGTTTGACGGCTTTTAGTGTCGCTGCTTTGATTAGTATACATTGTGCAAGTATTCTGGCCATTCGACTTTTATACCCTCGTGCGCACCGTACGTACGTAAAGCTTACGTACGAATAAAATAGTTCAAGTATAGCACATTCCTCGTCACCATGTCTTCCTCCGCCCTGAAGGTGGCCAAAAAGTGCCAGGAGCTGTCCCGGCTGAGCGCCCCGGAGCTGCGAGGCTTCTTCGCCTCCTTCGACGTGGTCATGACCGACTGCGACGGCGTCCTATGGGTGGGCACAACCGAGATCGAGGGCGCCGCCAGGTGCGTTCGAGCCCTTCGAGAGATGATGGGCAAGAAGGTGTTCTACTGCACCAACAACAGCACCAAGTCGCGACAGGAGTACGTGGAGAAGTGCGCCCAGATGGGCTTCGGCGGGGAGATGGAGGAGATGGTGGGCACCAGCTACCTGGCGGCCGAGTACTTGAAGGAGCAGAAGTTCGAGGGGACTGTCTACGTGGTCGGGTCCACAGGAATCACCAAGGAGCTAGACCTGCTGGGGATAAAGCATGTTGGGCTAGAGGTGATCATTCTGAATTGTTGATAACAAATAAGTGTTTTTCTATGTAAATCATTTTTGGGCGCAGTTACAGAGTCATTTGACGTAGTATGGAAAAGAGCACCAAACCGAACCTAACTTATTACTGCAGCAGCAGCAGGTGCTACTGTGTGTTGCTGCTTCTGTTGCTGCTGTTGTTGCTGCTGCTGCTGCTGTTGCTGTTGTTATTGTTATCATTATCGTTGTTATTGTCAGTTGTCATTGTCATTGTTGTCATTTGTGTGTTATTGATTTATTGTTATAGCCTATAGCTGCTGTAGCTGCTGCTATTGTTGCTATAGCTGTTGATCCTGTTAATGTTCCTGCTGTATTTGTTGCTGTAGCTGCTGCTATTGTTGCTATAGCTGTTGATCCTGTTTCTGTTCCTGCTGTATTTGTTGCTGTAGCTGTTGCTGCTGTATATGTTGCTTACCTATTGCTACTGTAGCTGCTGCTAAAGAGAATATTGTTGAAAAAAATCTTCCTTCCAGAACCCGCAAGGCATATACCAGCCCGACTACGTTCCCCCTGGCACCCCCGAGGGCGCCTCCATCACTGGCTACCCTGGTATGACGTCCGACTCCAAGGAGTGGGGCCTAGACGCTGATGGGAAGCAGCTGGGCGGCGTGGTGGTGGGCATGGATCTGCACATCAGCTACCGCAAAGTAGCCAAGGCCGCCACTATCCTCTCCCGGCCGGACACCGTCTTCGTCGCCACCAACACCGACGAGCAGTTCCCTCACAAGAGCGGCGTTGTCCTCCCCGGGACGGGCGCCGTCGTGCAGACTGTGGCGACGGCCGCCGGGCGCGCGCCCGTCGTCATGGGCAAGCCCTCCCCGGCCATGTTCGAGGCTGTGCGCCGGGTGCACCCGGAGACGCGCCCGGACCGCACCCTCATGGTAGGCGACCGGGCCAACACGGACATCCTGCTGGGGGCGAGGTGCGGGCTGACCACGCTGCTGGTGGGCACTGGCACGCACTCGCTGGAGGACGCAAGGAGGTGGGAGCGGTCGTCTAAGGAAGATGAGAGGGAGATGGTGCCCGACTACTACGTGGACAAGCTGGGGGACCTGGTGGAGCTGTGGCAGAAGGCGAAGGGGGAGAAATAAGGAAAATAGTGAGAACCAAAAACACTTGCTATAAACCCACGGGCCCAATCAAGCATTAACTCTTTTACGATAGATAAATATTTTTCGATTTTCGCCAGTTGATTTTAGCTACTGTAGAATCAGGTTGCGAATGACAAACGTGTTCTTTGTCGTTACCAATACAATTACAATAGATAGCTGCACAACTGCGTAGAATATCGCACATGCTAGGTTAACATTTGTTGAGAGTTGAACTGCCAAACTCATTGTTGAAATGTACGGAGCTACATTTTTTGGTTGAATAAACCATGCAGGGAAAAATAAGTGTCGCATTTCTACGATGTATCGATCCCGATTGTAAAAGGCGTACAGTAATATTGAAACGCTCTGAATTATTGGAATGAGTCGCGCGCGGTTTCACGAAATTTCCTTGGAAATGCAGGATTTCCCTGTCACCTCCCAGATTTTATCCCAGCTCTTTTCTCTCCTGCTTGCAATCGATACAGATTCCTTCTACCAGGACTTTTGATCTTCCCCGCGATCCGTCCCTCCTAAACAGGAGCGGCTTGTGTTCCAAGCTCCTCCTCCTCCTCTTTGACAGTCGAGGCGCGCAAAGAAATGGATAGGGACAGGTCGTGCGCGCCTAAAAAATCCCTATCTGCAAATTTGTTTTGTCTGGCAGGGAGCTGGTACAAAGCAACACCCGGTCCTTGCATCCTTTGTGTTTATTCGAGGTACGTGATGTTTGTGGATCGCACTGCATATTTTGGAGAAAAAATTGACCATTTTCATATCCCCCTCTTGGTCCTTGGAGGGAGGAGTCGCCTGGAAAGGAAAGAAAAGGGGAGGGGGGCGGTACACCCACCGCCTCCTCCTCCTCCTGGGTAGGTACAATGGTACCTATTCCTTCTTTTCTTTTTCCACCTCCTCCTCCTTTGGCAAGAAGGAAAAGAGGCTTTACCGCACGCCCTTTTTCTTCTCCTTTCCCGCTGAAGCCCTCTTTTTCGTTCTTTCTTTCAGTCTTCCCCGCTCCTCCCGCCGCTGTCCTGAAGATACCGTACCATAGCGGCGGCCGGTAGTGGTGGGCACTGAGACTGACTGGTGGGCGCCTCGCATTATTTGGCGACGGTCAGCGACGACGACTTCCAGTTGACTGGAAAGGGCAGGTGGAGGAGGGGGAGGGGGAGATTTTCTCCCGAAAAATTGAACGAGTGGAGAAAAACAATTAGCGTCGAGGTCTCCACCATGACGAATCCGTAAGCATTGTTGCACTGTACGTACATAAAAGGGTAAAAATAATTTCCATTTTTTAGAGTCATGGCGCTTCTTAGCCTAGCCGGCCTCTGCGCCGGTGTGGCAGTCCCGGATCCTCAGTCTCTTCTTCCCAAGAAACTTCGTAAGTTTTCGAATTCTCCATATGTTTTGAAGTTCTTTGGATTATTTCATAGCCTGGGACAAACCAGACGCTTCTGGCTCGGGGAATATGTATATTCTCCCCTTGAAAATTGCTCCCCCGACCTTGACTTTCTCTTTGGGCAGCACCCAGAATATTGAACGAGAGTAGGCAGAAGGAGCGAGGCCATTTACCACAAAAGCAGGACCATCAATCTTGAAAGCTCTTCTGGTTTCCATCAATTTTGCACCTGCTTAAAACCACTATTTATTTTTTTCGTAGCGTGTACTCTAAACAATATCGCCTTGGTGGGTGGCGATTTGACAGCATCGGACGGGGGAGGGGGCATCCCCACCGGGGAGGACCCGGCGGAGTGCAAGTTCGAGTGCGAGAGGAGGGCGAATTGTCAAGTGAGACGCAAAGATCAATTTTTTGCCTTCCACATATATTATATTTTTCTTAATTAGTTTTGGACTCACGTCCTTGAGTGGGACGTGAACTGCTTCCTCAAGTCCGTTGCTGGCGAGGAGCGGCCGATGGATGCCGCCGTCACCGGTTGGAAGGGAGACGGTTGCGCGGGCGGCACCGAGGCCTTCGCCTCCGCCCCCTCCCCCGCCGCCGCCACCCCAACCCCGAGACTCTCCTCCCGCATCCGCGCAGAGCAGAGGCGGAGGCAGGAGCTGGAGGAGCGGCGTCGGCAGGGCCTGCTGGACAACACCGGATGCAAGCTGGAGGATGTGGCCCTACTCGGAGCAGACCTACCAAAGGACCTGAACGGCGACGGCGTCAGCCTCAGGTCCTTCGTTGAGTGTCGACAGGCCTGCAGGGACCAGGACGGGTGCGAGGCATTTACCTTCGTCAAGGAATGGGAGCTAAACTGCTTCCTAAAGTCCAAGAAGGGGGAGGAGTCGGAATTCCTTGGCGCCGTTTCGGGGACTCTGGAGCCATGCAGCTCGGCCCTGGAGCAGCAGATTGCCATTTCCAACGCCAGGGGGAGGAGGCCTCAGGCAGGAGACCAGCAGAGAAGTATGTAAGAGGACAGAATAGTAGACGGGAAGAGACAAGACTCTAAAACCATGACATAATTCGAACAAAAGGGCGAGGACCAGTCGCGGCATCCACTGACGTTCCTGTCTCTCCTGCTGCTCCTTCCCGATCTCGACTCCCCGTTCGTTCCAGGCGTCCAAGGCCTCCTCCGCCTCCCCCCCCACCGCCCTCACGGCCGGAAGTGGTTTTCCCGAGCTCATCCTCCACACAAGAAAGTGGTAAGATCCACAAATAATAATGCTCTCTATTGCAATTGTCACCAACCCGTTGACAATGTTGATGCTCTCGCTTTTATCGTTTCTTTGTTTTTGCTACGTTGGTGTTGTTGTTGGTGGTGGTGGTGGTGCTAATGCCACAATTACCACAATTGCTCTTTTTCGAGATGATTAGGGTTCTCAAGTTTGTATGAATTATCAATAATAAATCCATTTTTCAGAGTGCATCTTCCAAGCAACCAACTTCCTGGGAGGTGGTCTGGAGAAGGAGGAGGGCGGGCAGGGCATTGAGGTCTCGGATCAGGAGAGCTGCAGTGCTGAGTGCCAAAAGCGACCCAAGTGCAATTACTGGACCTACGTCAAGAAGTGGAAGGTGTCGTGCTACCTGAAGGGCCGCCTTGGGGAAAAGTCCGACTTTGAGGGGGGCATCTCAGGCACGTACGGACACAGGTGTGGTAAGTCGCATATCCCACCCTCGTCTTAACATTACCAGAGCGAACAAATAAATTTTTCATCCCGCCAGTCAGTGGAAATAATAATTCGTGTTTCCTCCCATTTTCAAAGACGAGCTGGAGACCTCTCCCTCAGCCCCCACCCGGCGACTCCCTACCCTGGATCCAAGCACCGCCGGATCCTTCAGCTCGCTACAGCCTGGTTCGCCCAATGGTAAAATTTATTCATGCATTGGAGACGTAACTTTTCACCCATGACAAAATTCCATTATCAACTTTCAAGAGTGTCTGTTCGACAACACGAACTTTCTGGGCGGCGGTCTGACGGAAGAGGAAGGAGGACAGGGGATAGAAACCAAAGGCTACCAGGCGTGCAGCCTGGAGTGCCAGACACGGCCAAAGTGCAATTATTGGACGTTCGTGGAGAAGTGGAAGGTGAACTGCTACCTCAAAAGCCGCCTCGGGGAGAAGTCAGAGTTTGAGGGAGGGGTGTCTGGAACTTACTCGGAGCATTGCGGTAATATTCCACTTACAATATTTTTGCTGCAATCTATTTTGAGGACACAACTTTCCAGAAGCGCTCCAGCCCTCCAAACAACAGCGACCTCGGTCTCCCTCCTCCGCTTCCTCGCCGCTCCTCAGCCAAAATGTGGCTCTGATCAAGCAGGGAGAAGGTGACATTTCATTTTGCGCAAGCAAACCTTGTTTGAGCAATTTCTTTTTACACTGTTCCCGCCTCAGAGTGCATCTACCAAAACACCAACTTCCTCGGTGGAGGTCTGCCGGAGAACGAGGGCGGACAGGGGATCCAGACCAAAGACTTCCATGAGTGCGACCAGGAGTGCCGCAACAGGGGGAGGTGCCAGTACTGGACCTTTGTGGAAAAGTGGCAGATAAATTGGTATAGTATTTGCTGTTTCCGTAAATAATTGCTCTTGCACTTCCACAACCATTCCTAAACTACAGCTACCTCAAGAGCCACCTGGGAGAGAAGACTGAGTTCGAGGGAGGAGTCTCAGGGACCTACGGCGCCAATTGCAGTGAGTCTTTCTTCCGGCCATTGACTTTCATGACTGGAAATTATCTCCATCTTCTTTTTTTATCCCCAGACTTCGGAGCCCGTTCGCAGGCCCCATCCTCTTCTAGTCCTTCCTCCTCCTCTTTTTCCTCTTCTCACCTCGGCGCGGCGGTGAACGGCAAAGTGTCGGACGGAGGAGGTAAGATGAATAAACAATTAACTATTTTTTTCTCTCGACGGATCCCTTTTAGGCTGCCGTTACCTGAGCGTGAACCTGCAGGGCGGCGACCTCTCCCCCGACAAGGGCGGCCACGGCATCGAGACCAGGGACCCCGACCATTGCAGGAATGAGTGCGCCGAGAGGGGAGATTGCCAGTTCTGGACCTTCGTCAGCGAGTGGAAGGTCAACTGCTACCTCAAGGACAAGAAGGGCGCCGAGAGGGAGATGGAAGGGGCCACGTCGGGGGCGCTCCTAGTGGCATGTGGTAATTTTGAAGGAGTTTTTCTCCGAAAGTGTCGGCAAGAAAACTACGTAGTTACTTGTATTAATTGGACAGACGAGGAATTGAAGGACGAGCTCGGAGAGACGGGAGAGCCGAGGGACAACGAGCACGGTAAAAAAATTCCTGCTTTCTGTTTTATCAATGTTAAATTGTTCCGGTCAGAATGCGCCTACGACGGCCTCACTTTCAACGGAGCCGACCTGCCGGCCAAGGAAGGCGGGTTGGGCATCGTGACGGGGACTGCAGAACGGTGCCGGGGAAGGTGCCTGGAGTCACGGTACTGCTACCACTGGGTGCACCAGGACGGATGGAGGGTAAACTGGTGAGGGAAAGTGTTTTTTTAAAAAAAGTTCGAGGTTGATTATTGTTCTTTTCTTCCCACCAAGCTATTTGAAGGGAAAGCAAGTATTTTCTGAAGAGAAGGAGGGGTCCGTTTCGGGGTCTATAGGGGTGCGGTGCCTCAGCGGAGGTAAGGCCTCTGAGGATGAGTCAGTTTTCCTTCTCCAGCAATTGCTCCTTCATTTATTCCGATAAACCAAATTTCAGCCACCTCCCTCCCGTCCCCGTCCTCCTCCTCCTCCTTGAGCGAGGTCCCCCGGTCCGCCTCCATCAACTTCCAGCCTGCCATCCTCGTCCGCCCCACCAACAACAGGAAGGACCACTGCAGGTACCCGGGACTAAACTACCAGGGAGGGGACCTGGCGGACTCCCAGGGCGGAAACGGCATCGAGACCAAGACCGCTGGACAGTGCGCAGCAGAGTGCGAGAGGAGGCCGGAGTGTCAGTTCTGGACTCATGTCGACGGTTGGAAGGTTCTGTTGTAGACGAAGGAAACTTGAAATTTGTTGCAATGATGTTTTTTTGCTTCCACTAGGTCGGTTGTTATTTGAAGAGCACCTTCGATAACCAGAGTCAGAAGGATGGAGCAACATCAGGGTCCATAGGGGTGGCGTGTGACGAGGGTGAGAAAAAAGGCCTTTTTTTTCAATTGTCTGTCATTCATACCATTTGCAGCTTCTGCTGCTGCTGCTGTTGCTGCTGCTCTTTGCTGCCGCTGTTGCTGCCGTTATTGTTGTAGCTGTTTTTTTGCTGTTGCTATTACTATTGGCATTGCTGCTACCACGATCTTTATACTGCCACTATTGCTGCTGGCACTATTGCTGCTGCTGCTGTTGCTGTTGTTGCTGTTGCTGTTGCTGTTGTTGCTGTAACAGCAACAACAGCATCAGCAACACCTGCTGCTGCTCTTGTTGTTGTTGTTTGATGATGATGTCGTTGTTGTTGATGATGATGCTTCTGCTTCTGCTGCTTCCGATCCGACATGGTTCAGATTCCACTTCAATTCATTTCTCCCAGATTTCAAGGCTTCCCCTCCCTCTGAGGAGGAAGTGGACCCGGCCGCCGTAAAGGCGGCCCCCGCCCAGGCACCTTCTTCGCTCTTAGGGGGAGGCGGGGGCTCGAACGCCAGTAACAAGGTCCCGCGAAGCCCTTCCTCGCAGCCGGACAACGTCTGCTTCTTCACCGACGTAAACGTCCTTGGCGGCGACCTCCCCAAGGCGGCGGGCGGCGAGGGCGTCTCCACCCCGGACGTCAACAACTGCGCCGTCGCCTGCTACGAGAGGGAGGACTGCGTATACTTTGTCTGGGTGCATGGGTGGGGGGAGAGGAACTGCTTCCTAAAGGTAAAACGCACATTCTTGAAGGACAAAAAATATTATTTTTGTTTGATTTATTTCGTTTTAGTCTCACTTTACTGACGAGGAGGCTTTCCCCGGGTCGACATCGGGATCGATCGGTCTAGCTTGCGCGAAATGAGGCGGAAGAAAAACATTTGAATATACTTACCTGAAGTGGAAAATTGAGCACTGAATGAATACATGTGAATGATGTGAATATAGTTATGTTGTGCATGCGAAATATAGATTCAGCGATGACATCAAATTCTCTTTTCCGCGAACTCAGCGGCTCGGACGAGGAAGGGAGAGAAAATCCAATCAGACTTTTTACCGGCATCGATAGCCGCCGAGTAATGGTCTCAATTATTGTCATACATGCTCACGGGGTCTTGACGGACCGGGGGGTGGTG
>JAAUYJ010116878.1_pt1 | contig 10370 bp, 7 predicted proteins | sample 7278031 | NCBI WGS metagenome assembly JAAUYJ01 (sample SAMN14350222, study PRJNA611818) | marine sediment metagenome | isolation source: surface marine sediment (1.8m) | place: French Polynesia: Moorea | collected 2018-08 | reverse complement strand
GAACTCCTCTGGATCCCCTTCATGATGAAAACGCTCAGAGCCAACAGAGCTGATCAAGTAGGTGCCCAGAGCCAGGATTGCCATGGCACAAGTCACTCCCACCCATGTCAGTCTGCTGAAAACATCCACATAGGCCCAAAAATTTAAGGCTGTTCCTCGGGGTATTCTAGGGATAAGCGATAGAAATGCATCCTAATTTTTGTGTGTTGTGTTACATAATAAATCTCTTACCTAGCTGAAAGTGTGTCAATGTCTTTTGCCAGTGGGATAGCATATTCAATTACTTTGCTCCTCTCCAACAGGACAGAGAGGGCAGCTGTGCACATATCTGCCTCCTTCCTCACCAGTGCTCCTACCATCCCGTTCCAAGTGCCGTTGGCATCTGCTATCCCCCACTGTCCATCAAAGGAGGGAACCATGTTGGCAGAAAAATTAAGCTGGACAGAAAGTAACTCCTGGAATGAAAGAAACACCACCTCATTGATGATGTTGGCTACTCATTTTCTTGGTTTTCACCAAAATGTCTTCAAACATCCCCCTCGGCTTGGAGGAATCATCAACCATGACAAAGCTGCCGTACGGGAGTATCACGCTTGTTAGAGTGGCATTCTCCAAATTCTAAAAAAACACAGTGAAATTTTGTTATGTTGACATCCGTATTATTACATACCTGTCGCCGTCTCCATATTTCCTCCTCTTGAAAAATCAAACCTTTGTCTCTGGTCCAATTTGCTGTGAATTGTTCAATAGTTTCCACCCCTTTGATTGCATAGAATTCCCTTATAACAACTTTATCCCTTTTGTCCTCCACCATAACTTGGCACGAAAACAAGAGGCTGTCCAACCGTAGATGCTGGGACTGAAGCTGTCCCATGCACTCATGGGGATAGAACAATGGTCTGGAGGAGGAAAGTGCAACACTGACTGTTATATTTTCGTGAGTGCATCCTTCCTCTCCTTTGCCAGCAGGGCCTAGCACGAAAGTGGCGCAGTCCTCCTGGCAATCACAATCGTCCAGGTTTTTCCAGGCCTCTGTGTCATCTGTGCAAGTTATTCCAAGCTCCGGAAGACTTGCGGACAATTTGTGCTTCGCCGCAAGTTCGGTGTCGCTTTCTTCGACGCTGATGGACGGCCCAAGCAGAATGCTGCTAAACTGTGGGTTTGGAGAGAGAAAAAACGTCTTTAGTTGAACAACCAATAGTATTCCAACCGTCTATGCACAAGGTCTGTCTGGGCAGTGAAATTATCAAAAAGTAACAACCGACAGTTTCAAGGGCGAGTGACTTGAGTACTCATCCAAATGGTGAGGAGGGGCTTGGCGTCCTTTGCTCAATTAAATGGTTTTTTTGGGGGAGGGGATTTCAACCTTCAGTGCCGATCTTAGGTAGAATTGCCTTTTCTCTGGTGTCTCGCTTGCTTTTTTCCATTTCTATTTGAACGAACTTGCGTTCCTTTTTTCACCCACCTGGAAATGTCTGGCCAAGTCTGACAGTAGAGCCTCATCGCCGCCATCATTGAGGCCAAAGATGGACGATGAAAGAGAAGAGGGAAGGGCGAACAGCACAAAAGCAATTTGAAGTCTGCAAAGAAATGTTGGACGTCGACGGAGTTCTGTTTTACTACAGGCTACTTACTGGGAAAGCGTAGTTTTACACTCCATTTTCTATTCAGAAGTACACCTTGAAAGACAAAAACTTCGGCTCGCCTCAGTGAGTCCTACTGTCCTACTGCTGAATGTCTGAGAAGGAGAAACCAAGCTAGGAAACGCGACCCTTGAGCGACGAAAAGTAGCCCTCTTTCAGGCCGGAAGAACAAGACAAATTTAAATATGGCCTGTCAACAGATACCTAGCGTTCGGACGTAAGAACATGCGGCAAGCTTTAGGTACCTAAGCCGAAAGAGAGTGTTTGCCGCAGTTTTGTCCCCCTAAAATATCGGGATTTCTGTAAGTGTTGAGTATGGCCTTTTCCTCCTTTGCCTCGCTCGTCAAGAAGACGTTGTAGGTATCACCCTCAACGCATGTGAGTTAGAATTATCGTCATTGGTTTTTCATTCATAAGAAAACAGTATGTTTCTGGAATGAGAATATGATCTTTAAATAAAAGAGATGGTATTTCGGTACTTGTACGAGTAGACTAATAAAAAGTACCGTACAACACAGCTCGTACTCTAAACTGTACAGAAGAAAGGATGGGATATAGTGTCTGCTGTCTGGAAGATTTTTCACGGTACAACATCAATTAGTAGTCTGGAAAGAACCAATCTCTTTCCTAGAAAAACATCGACGAGCCCCCGCGCCATACAAAAACACCTCTCTTGCGTTAATGCACCAATTGCCAATTTTGCACTGCGCAATACTTAATGTTAATGATGTCCTGTCTTTGACATCGAAGGCATCCGCCAATCCAATGTCGGCGGGGGGCGAATGGACATTGGACGATGGATAACATAGGGAAGAGGACAATGACAATGTTTGTACAAGACTGTTACGTTACGTCTCAGCTCAGCCCAACCCCTGACGCCTTCCCATGCATCCAATTGATACTCTTTTTGAAAAACTCAGCAGACAGTAGGAAAAGTGGAAAACCCAGACCCAGACAACTTGTGTAAATTGCACGAGAATTCTTCTCTACTTTTTTCGATTCGTCGAATAATTGAGTTATTAACGACAGCGATCCATGTCTATATTTCGTTCATTTCATGACGCGGTGTTACCAAGAGTATCTCCTAGCTCCCAAACTTGCTGATCTAGGTGTAGTCAGGCCTATTTTTTGCCCCCATGGCTGCGATATGGACAGTCTTGACCTCCTGCTGAGCAGCCATTCCGTCACTGCGAAGGCCACCGAGCCAGCAAGGCCAAAGGACAAGCCCATGAAAGGAAACAACACATTGTCATAACCAAGAGCAAAGGCTTCCTAAAAAGAAAAAGAAGTGTAAAAGAATAGTGGTACCTATATTTTCTTTCAAAGTATTTACAAGTCACCTCGTCTGTTGTCACAGTTGCCTTCTCATTTCCGTATGGGCTCTCCAGCCACTCTTTATGCAGCCCTGCCAGAATCCCTGATTGCTGCATCTTGAGTAGGTGGTAGTCAAACAGTTGCTGAAACTCTGAGTCCTTTTGGAGGCCAAAGGACAGGTGGCCATAGAGAGAATCCTTCAGATTGAGAGCAACCTTTAATGGCATTACAAATTATAAGATTGCTCCATAAAGTAAGATGACAAAAATTCTCACGAGATCTCTGTCCTTGAGGAAGGTAGACTTAGACCCAAAATAGAGTAAGTTGTCTTCCTGAATTAGCCTCTCCCTTGCTTCAGCATCAGATGACACAAAGGCCCTCTGTCCCCTTTGAGCCATCTTTTGATAGTAAATTGTGTGAAGTGATGTTCCCTCCTTGGCACCTGCCATGGCCGCCTCATTGGATGAGCCTCCCAGCACAATCACTTTGTAGTCCACTGGTGAGAAGAGAACATCAGAGAAGTCATCAATTGGGATGGAAGCAGGACTGCCAAAGCAGAATTCAATATATATATTTATCGACGTTTATCATTTCAGGAGGTGAAACTATTTTTTTCCTTTTTACCCAGATGACATTAGAGATGTGAGCACAGCTGAATACACGGCAAACATGGCAAAGGCAAATATGCTAGAGACCTACAGGTGGATGAAAAATATAAAAGTACTAAAATGACAGTGAGACTTTTTATAGCTTCCTTATTTTTTGTCCTTGTGAAAACATGATATGCTCATGTATTCTTCTATGCTTAAAAATACTCTTTGAGTTAGTTTGTGGTGAATCACACATACTTGGAAGATGGCCCTGGTAGATACTGCTTCATGGCAAATGTCATAGCTCTTTTGGAGAATAAGGGCACACTGCAGGGCCGCAGAATTCAACACTGAAAATTCCTCTGGGTCCCCCAGACGATGAAAGCGCTCAGAGCCAAGGCAACTTATGGTGTAGGTACCCAGGGCCAGGAAAGACATGGCTATAATTACTCCTGCCCAAGAAAGCTTGCTGAAAACATCCACATATGCCCAGAAATTTAGGGCAGTGCCACGAGGAACTCTAGTGAGGTGGGCAATAATAGTGCTTTATTTTAGTCAAATGTGAGCTCACAATTTGTGGAACAGACAGAATACCTGGCTGATAATGTGTCTATGTCCTTTTCAAGGGGTATGACATAGTCTATAGCACTGCTCCTCTCTAGGGTGACTGAAAGTGCAGCAGTGCACAGGTCTGCCTCTCCTCTAATCAGTGCCCCCACCATTCCATTCCAGGTGCCATTGGAATTTGCCACTCCCCACTGTCCATCCGGGGAAGGGACAAATTCAACAGAAAAGTTTAGTTGGACTGTTAGAATATCCTACGAGTATAAAATGAACAAACATCTGAGTTTGGTGTAGCATTTCAACAAAATATATGTGTTACCAAAATGTCAACAAACATCCCCCATGGTTTGGTGTAATTTTTATCACTCTCTTCAACCATGACAAAGCTACCAAATGGGAGAATGACGCTTGTGAGAGAGATGTTTCTCAGGTTCTGGAAGGAGACTACGATGACAAGTTTCTAGTATTGTTTTGTTTGCAAACCTGCCGCCTTATCCAGATTTCCCTCTCCGAGAAAGCCAACCCCTCCTCCACTGTCCAGTTGGCCACAAATTGTTTAATACTTCCTTCCCCTTTAATAGAGTATACTTCTGATATCACAGCTTTGTCTGTCTGACCCTCCATCACTTTTTGGTACGTAAATGCAAGGCTGTCCAATCTTAGGTTCTGTTGTTGCACAATACCCAGGCAGCTCTCCGGATAGAACACCGGTCCAGAAAATGGGAGGGTCTGATTCTGCTCCAGGCAATCTTCTCCCTCGCCATACTTCAAGACGAAAGTAGCGCAATCTTGAGGGCAATCGCTGCTGCCAAGGGCCTCGATGCCATCGGCGAATGCCACCTCAAGTTGGGAGAAGCCTGACATCCCGTGCTGTGCCTCCAGAGCCGTGTCATTCCCTTCCCCTCCAGTCACAAGTAGGACGCTGCTAAACTTTGGGTTTGAATTCAAGCAAATTAAATTCCTTGGCATTGGACGCTCTTGATAGCCGCAATGTCAATTTTTGACCTTACTCACCTGGAAATGTCTGGCCAGGTCGGACATGAATGCCCCGTCGCTGCTGCTGTCAAGAAATCCAAAGATGGACGAGGAGGACAGAGGATGGGGAAAGACCAGGATCATCAACACGGCTTCCCATCTGTATTAAATAGAGATAGTGTTTTGTATCCAAGTCTCGCTATCGACTGCGAAACAATCTTTACGATATTGATTGGCTCCAGTCCATTTTCGGATACGAGATGTTGGTGCTGTCACTCAATGTCAATAAATTCACTCCTGTCTGGACATCCGCGTCCTGGTGATGCCAAAGCTATTTCGGGACTGAGGAACGGGGAGGAATAGGGAGGGGGGGGGGAATATGGCCGCAAGTTCTCGCGCTTGTGTCGAGGAGAGCCGTATCAACAACAGCAACTCAATAATTCATTTAAGTGTGCATTGATGATTGTGTACTGTAGGCACATTTTTCCCGAGGTACCGTTGTTACGGCAGTGAGAGTGACAATAGCGCCAGTGCTGTATTTGCTATTCTGAAGGGCCTGTCATGGTCGACAGGGGCAGCTTTGTTATGACCGGAGGGAAAACTGAATATCCACTTCAAAACACACTTTAACGGAAAATTTAGTAGCACATGCCTAGTACAGCACACCCTTCAATTTCTTTGCCTTAAATTTCACTTATGGAGGAAGCCACCTGCATTCTGCATAACGAACGTTTTTTTACTTCAGCTTCTAAAGGTTTGGCTTTAATGAAGGCGAGTGGAGTGTTGCACAATGTGTGGTACTTACGCAAACAGGCAACGCCTATCTTTGTCATGAAGCGACTCTTTACGTACATTGTATTGAGGTGCACGAATAATTTCTTAGAACGTAAAAAAAATAGAACCGCATCATTCCACGAAGTCGACTTCTAACATCGCACTTTAAAAGCATGTCCTAAAGATGTCCGAATGAGACGCGAAAGAATTTAAAGATAAATCGGTTTTTTGGTAACGACTTCATTTGTTTCTTTTTGCGCACGAAGAACATCTACTTCCAATGGAGAGTTGCCAAGCCGCCGGCCAACAAAAGCAGCTGGTGTACCGTAGAATCATTTTCATTTTCGCCGGCCACACAAAGCGTATTATCACAGAAAGGCGACAGGAGTCGACTTAATTAAACAACATTCTCTCTCCGCGAGCGACAGCAAGGCGCCGACCAACAACGTTAATATAGTAGACTCTCGTTTCTTTGCATTTTCTTCAGCGTGAAAGGGTTTTTTCCTGCTCTTGCACCATTTCCCAAATTGTGGACGCTCAGTTCTGCGACGTGGTCAGCTGGGTGTTCTCGCTCCTCCTCGGCGGCGGCGGCGGCCTCTTGGCCACCTGCCCGGGCGCCGGCGGAGGGGGCAGCGGCGGAGAGTGCGCCCCGCCGGCCGAGGGTCCGGTGGCGTACGCCAGCGTGGTGAAGTTGTTGGCGTCCGACCGCTGGTAGTGGCCGTACTGGGCGTTGCCCACCACCACTGCGCCCACGGCCGAGTACTGCGGCTGCGGCTGCGACTGCGGCTGCGGCTGCGGCGCTGCCTCTGGAGGGGACGGCTCGCGGAGGACCACCGGAGGCGCTGGCGGCGCGTGGTGATGATGCTGGTGATGCTGTTGCATCTGCTGCTGCTGGTAAATCTGGTATTGCATCTGTTGTTGCTGCTGCTGCTGATGTTGGAGCTGTTGCTGCTGGAGCTGTTGCAGTTGTTGCTGCTGCTGGATCTGGTAACTCATTTGCTGCTGCTGCTGTCGCGCATGGCTAGGAGAGTAGTGCGACGGCGCCGCCTGCTGTTGCATCGGAACTTGTTTCCTGGCAACGGCGTAGAGTGGTTCTTTCATGGCCATCTGCTGCTGCTGCTGCAGTTGCTGCTGCATAACCCAGGCCCCGACCGTGTCGTCCTTGCTGTACACGTTTTCCGAGCCCACGATGTGCCTGGGCACGTCCTGGTCCCTGAACCCGAGCACCTGATGTGGCGTGGCGCCGCTCTCCACGCGGCACTTCTCCGCCACCTGCCACTTCTTGTCCATCACCCGCCGCAGGTCGTGCAGGAAGGACGGCGGCGGCGCGGCAGTGCTCACCGCCGTCTCCTCCTCGCGGCCGCGCCGGTACAGGCGCTGCGGCTGCGGCATGGGCTGCCGCCGCACCGGGCCGCCGTCGCCGGGGATGAGCTCGACGTTGTCGTCGAACGAGATCCGCCGGCCGCCGGGCGCGATGCGCGGAGGAGCGCCTCCGGTCTTCAGGGAAGGGGGAAGCGGCGCTGGAGTCGGACGGATGTTCCTGACGGGCGAGACGTGGTAGTGGCCTCCAGTGTTCGCCGCGTTGCACTGTTGTTGTTGTAGTTGCTGCTGCTGCTGTAGCTCCGGAGGGGGCGGGGGGAGGTCGTCAAAGCCTCCCTCTGACATGATGGAAGTGGTCATGGCCAGGCAGTCCAAACTCTCGTCCCTGGGCGGGGGAGGGAGAGGGGGATCCGACGGCTGTGGCTGCTGTTGAGGGTGCTGCTGGTGCATCTGGAGACTAGACTCAAACTGGGCGCTGAGCGGATCCACTTGCTGCTGCTGTTGCTGTTGCGGAATTCGGTGTACCTCCGCCGTTATCACCTGGTGGCTGTTCTGCCTGGAGTTGGAAGAGTTTGAGGACGACCCTCCTTCGCTGTCGAGGCTGCCGTTGCTCCTCCTCAGCGTGCCGCCGCCACCGTTCCCGTCGATCCCGTTTATCTGGTGCTGCTGCTTCCGGAGGCTCTGCCTGACGGCGCTGCGCAGAAGAGTTCCGCCCCCTCCCACCCTGACGTTGGGCGCTCCCGCCACGTCCACCACGCTGTCGCTGTCGCTGCCTCCTGCTGCTGCGGCGGGGGCGCCGTCAGAGTTGGCCAGCATCCCCCAGGTGGTGGAGGTCAGAGGGATGCGGGCCTGCGCCGCCGATCCCGCCGCCCCGGAGGGCCGCTTCTTGATGGTGCCCCCGGCGGGGAAGTCTGCGTCGAAGCCGCCCCCTCCGCTCTGGGACCCGTCCTGCAGGCTGGCCCTGCTGTCGGTGAGGCAGCCGCTGCTGGAGGAGGAGTTGGACGAGCGGGAGGAAGGGGGTCTGGGTCCTCCGCGGCCGATGGAGGCGTGGTGGTGGTGAATGCTCCTCTGGTGGCGGTCGATGGTGTTGACCGGGGTGTTGCTGTCGCTGCCGTTTGCTGCCGCCGCCGCCTCCGAAGACGAATCCTCCGCGATGCTCGAAAACTGTGACGAGGAGGCAGAGGGAGAGTTGGCGTCGGAGACGATCCCGCTGGACAAAGCCGAGTCCAGGCTCTTGTTCTCCGAGGACGGGGTGCGGGCGGGGCTGGAAGTGGGAGTGATGCCGCTGCCTCCGCCGAGCTTGACAGCGACGACGTTGCCGTTGCTGCCGCTGGCGCCGTTGGCGATGGGGAGGGAGTTGGGCGCGTTGACTGAGAACCTCTTCGAAGTGAGGATGTCAATGTCGGCGTGGGTGATCTCCTCCTCGATGGAGCGGTGGTTCTCGTAGATCTGCTTGCCGTTCTTTGCCACCCTGATGCCGGTCACCCACTGGTGGAGCTCCCTCTCCGTGTCAACGCACAGGTACCGGATGTACTTGGGGGTCTTGGCCTGGATCTGCGGGTGCTTGATGCAGAAGCAGTAGGGGGACGGGGACTTGTACTTCTTCTGCCATCCGGCCCCGTAGTAGACCTGGTTCACGTCGAAGGTGGAGAGGCAGACCAGGTCCTTTGAAGTCTTCTTGCCTTTGGGTGCGTAGTAGAGGCCGGAGGAGCGGAGGACAAAGTAGAACTTCTTCCACGACTTTTTGTTCTCCGCCTTCAGCCAGATGAAGCCCTCAACTTCCGGGGCTCCAATGCCCGAGCTGGAGAAGTACTCCTCCAGCAGTTCCTGCCTTGAGTGCTCCTCCATGAGGTCTCCCTTCTGCGAGGAGGAGGATCCGAGGAGGTACAGCTCTGGCCTCTTGAAGATGTCAAACTTCTCCGGCCTCTCGATGAACCACAGCGTGTTTTTTGAGTCCACCTTCCACATGAGGCAGTTCTCCACCAAATTCTCGTGGTCTTCATAGACTCGCTCAATATACAGGTCCGGCACCAGTTCGACCAGTCCCCACTTGGGATCCAGAGCCACGTGGTTCTTCTCGGCCAGGATCCTGGTCACGTGGCCCACCGTCATCTTCTCGTCTATGAGCAGCGACTTGGCGGATCCATCGGCGGTGAACACCTTGACAAAGAGCTTCTTGACGGACGCCTCCTTGATCTTCTCAATGGCCAGCTTGATCTTCTCGGCCTTGATCCTGGCCTCCTCGCTGTTCCCGTTGGCGCTGGCGCCGTTGACTCCGGTGGGCGAGTGGGTGTTGCTGGAGACGCCGCTGGAGGAGGAGTTCTTTGAGTGAGCGTCGGTGGCGACGCCGCGGGAAGAGGACGAGGTGCTGGAGAGGACGGAGAGGTTGTCGCAGAAGGCGGAGTCTGCGTCGGGGCTCTCGGTCCTGTGGCCGTTCGGCCTCTGATGCTGTCTGGGATCGGGGGCGAACGTGATTCTGTTCGTCTTTGCGGACTGCGGCGGGGGAGGCGGCGGAGATGGCTTCTTGGCCTTCTGCTCTTTTTCGGCGGCGGTTGATTGCTTGTCGACACCTGTGCAATAGAAAAAGGAACAATTAGTTTAAATGAAGTTAATTGAACAATTCTTTTTTGTCATACCTGCAATCTCGTCGTCGAACCTTGACCCGAGCACGCTAAGCTCCCCCAGGATCGCGTCCAGCTCCTCGTCCTTGGTCTCCTCCAGGTTGATGAGGGAGCAGCGGTAGCTGTTCTTAAGGTCGGCGGAGGCATCTCCGTTGCCGTTGTTGTTGCCGTTCTGCAGCTTCCTCCGTCTCACCGCCTCCGAGACCGTTCCGGAGGCGGAGGAGGAGGAAGACCCGTTCGTCGTCGTCGGCGCTGCCGGGTTGACGGTTCCAGGCTTCGGCGGGGGACTGTCCAGGCCCTGCGATAGAAATGGAAGGGGAAAGTCGGTTCAGCGCTCGTATTGCAAAAGCCGTTTTTCGTTCGAGCAATCGCAAAGGCGTTAAATCAGCCGGAATTGACCCCATTGCTCAAAAAGTGAGAAATAAATGGCTTGTGACACGTTTATGGATGGGCGCGGCCGCCGGCGAGCAACGGTCTCTCTCCCTGCCAACCGGGGTTAACCACCTGCCCGGAGCTGTGTCGGCACACTCATGCTCAGTGGGTCATGTAACACCCGCTTTTTGAAAAGG
>JAAUYJ010216159.1_pt1 | contig 10378 bp, 5 predicted proteins | sample 7278031 | NCBI WGS metagenome assembly JAAUYJ01 (sample SAMN14350222, study PRJNA611818) | marine sediment metagenome | isolation source: surface marine sediment (1.8m) | place: French Polynesia: Moorea | collected 2018-08 | reverse complement strand
TTTTAAAGTAGTTAAGTGGCTATTTAAGTTTTTTGCAGATGGTCAAATCTTCGATTTCCCAAAACTTTTTCAGTATGGAATTTTGCCACAACCTATTTAGGACTGCTATATATAGCGTTTCCCAAGCTCGTGAGGTACTCTTATCTTTTTGTCTTTTATTCCCTGTTCCCTCAAACAAACGAATAATCCTACCTCAACAATACGGGAATTGCTATATATAATTTCCCAAACATTTATTACTCAGACTAATACCAAATTCAATAAAGATTGTTGCAGTTAAGTAGAGAGGTAGAAAAAAACAGAAGTATGTAACGAAAAGTAAAATTGCTGAAAATCTCTTCACTCTTGCCTTTTGCCTCTTGCCTTTTGCCTTCTCATAACGACAATTTTTAATACCAACCTACTTAAATATTAATGCCAAAAGATGAGAAAATGATGAGAAAATTTGGAATTTTTCTATTAATACCTACCACCTACCACCTAAAACTTATAATGAACTAATGTAGCAATATTTTATAAAAATGGTATAATTAATGCCCAGTTCAGCATCATTAGGCACCCTCTACGGCATCAGTGTCGGCCCAGGAGACCCAGAATTAATCACCATTAAAGGAATTAAACTCCTAGAAAAATGCCCAATTGTCGCATTTCCCGCAGGTCTCCGTAATCAACCAGGTATCGCCCAAAAAATTGTTACCCCTTGGCTCAAACCCCACCAAATACAATTATCCCTAAACTTTCCCTACGTCCAAGACGAAAGTATTCTCCGGCAAGCTTGGCAGGTAGCAGCAACAGCAGTTTGGCAATATTTACAAACAGGCCAAAATGTCGCCTTTGCCTGTGAAGGAGATGTCAACTTTTACAGTACATTTACTTACTTAGCCCAAACCCTACAACAGCTTCATCCAGAAGCATTAGTCCAGACAATATCAGGAATCTGTTCCCCCATTGCAGCAGTATCAGCCCTCGGTATTCCCCTGACTATTCGGAATCAACGTCTGGCCATACTACCAGTCCTCTACAATGTCGCCGAATTAGAATCTGCGCTAAACTGGGCAGATGTAGTCGTATTAATGAAAGTTAGTTCAGTTTATGAGCAAGTATGGGAAATTTTGCAACGAAACGGTTTACTAAATAACACTTATGTGGTAGAGAGAGCAACATTACCAAACCAAGTAATCTATCAAGGACTAGGCGATCGCCCCCATTTAAAATTACCCTATTTTTCTCTGATGATAGTTGAAAATCAAAAGTCAAGAAATTGAAGCATTGCCTATATCTAGGAAATTCACAAGTAGTCGTGCAAAATAGATTTCCTACTTGAGACAGGGAACAGGGAAAAGGGAAAAGGGAATAGGTAGAAAGAATTAATAATTTATGGATAAGATTTAGATATGTATAATAAAATGTGTAATTAATTTTGCATCAGCACTTATTAGAAAAGATGATAATCTTAATTTTTTCCATCAGTAGTCTGTAGGTTTTGGAGACAAATATCTCAGAGTATAAATGAATCAAATTTTTACTACAAATGACAATTTCTTGATGCAAATTTTTAGATAAAATTAGGTGTTATCCCAAATTCAAAAAGCACGCCTACTCACCTTACTTCCTGACTACTTAATACTCTAATTTTTAAATAGTTAAAATTAGTGAATCTGGCTAAATCTATTTGTTGTAAATGATTAAGTAAATTTTATTTTTTTCTTTTTATAGGAGCTGTGAAATATGTCCGACTTTTCTTCCCTAGACCTAGACCAACCCACAAATAATTCCTCTTTAATAGACAACCTGCGTCAACCAATATGGATAGCCCTACTCACCTCCGTTGGTGTCCACGCCATCTTAGGAATTAACCTCCCAAAACTATCCTTATTCTCAGAACAAGCAAAATTACCACCAACAGTAGGGTTAGTAGAATTAACTCTAGAACAACTAGAAAACCTACCCCAACCAGAAGAACCAGAAATCACATTTTCCAATATTCCAACTTCACCTACACCTAACTTATTCCCACCAGCACCAACCCCAACCCCAGCAGACCAACTACCCTCAACATCAATATCACCATCTTTAGAAATACCAGCAGATCCCTCTGACTACGAACGACCAAAACCACCCCCAGAAGATTCTATTTCCTATTCAACCTCAACCTCAACTCGTACTCGTTCAACCCCTTCCGTCTCCAGACTACCGAGAAACCAATCATCAATAGATGAATATTCCTACAATTCATCCATACTAGGTAGGTCCCCATTACCAACCACATCAATATATACATCCCCACTGCCAAATACCAATAGTCAACCTATAGATACATTCCAAAATCAACCACTCCAAGATTCAAATCAACAACAACAAATAGATGAATCTCAAATTAGAAAAGACTTAGACTTAACAAATAAAGTTTTTGAGTCAGGTTTATCCCGTCGTCCGACCATAGAAATAGACCCTAACGATGGCACTCCCACAACCGAACTTTCTGAAAACTCATATTCACGCAACCTACAACTTCCTCCTCGACGCTATCAAGATAAAGAGGAAAATAAACAAGAAAATCAACTTGCCATTACTCCCAATAACTCCACTACCCAGACAGAACAAACACCTGTAGCAACAGCAACCCCAGAAGCACCTGCAAAACCAGACCCCACCAAAAAAAATCGTTTACCGGAAGCACCCTTAGTCAGACAGTTGCGCGAAGGAAAAACTATGCAAGATATAGTCGAGGAGCAAAAACAATCTGAAAAAGTTGCTGTAGTTACCCCACCCCCTGAAAAAAATAATTCTCAGCCAGAAGTAGAAGCACCCGAAACTCCATCCCCTGCACCCATTCCTCAACCATCTCCCACTCCCGAACAACCAAAAGAATTTAAAGGTTCTTTGTTGGATAACTTCCAAAAACAAAGACAACAACAGGTAGCCGAAACTACTCCAACACCAAAACCATCTCCAAAACCATCTCCAAAACCTGATGACCAAACGGCTGCTGCTACTGTTGAACAAACAAAGCCACCAACTCCAGAGGTAAAGGAAACGCCATCTGTTGCTCCTGAACCATTACCCGTACAACAACCAACAGAACATAAAGGTTCCTTATTACAAAAATTTGAGGAACAAAGACAACAAAATGCTGCTGTAGCGGAGGAGTCTGAGTCTAGAAATATAGCTTTAGGTGGTGCGGGTGCTTATATGGAATGGGCGTTTGAATTAGGACTAGAAGAAGACAATTTGACTTCACCTGAAAGTATTTCTAATGTTTATCCAGAAGCTGCTTGCGAACGAAAGTTAGAAGGTAATGCTTTAGTGGGAGTCCTGGTTAATGCTGATGGTGCGATTGAAACAGGACCACAATTATTACTCGATAGCGGTTATCCAGTTTTAGATGAAGCAGCTTTAGATGCAGTCAGCAAACGTTCATTTTCTTCAAGCGATCGCTCTAAATTGTATCAATATGAGTTAAGTTTTGATAGTGGTAACTGTTCTGTAGCACAACCAACTCCGGAAACCGAAAGTCAAGAAAAGACAAAGCCAACAGAGGAAGGTATACTCATTGAGGTTTTGCCACCAGAAGGTGAATAGACAAGGTAGTCGGGAGTTTGTATTAAAATGTTCCCACAAATCTCCCCTACCTTCATCGACTATTCTAATTCCCGTCGCCCCTCCAAAGCTCGTGCTAAAGTCACCTCATCAGCGTATTCCAAATCTCCTCCCATGGGTAAACCAAAAGCAATGCGGGTCACTTTGGTAAAAGGTCTTAACAACTGACCCACATATAAAGTAGTTGTCTCTCCTTCCACACTAGGACTTATAGCAATAATTACTTCCTGAACATTTCCCTGACTAACTCGCCGTACCAATGGTTGAATACTTAACTGTTCCGGACCGATGCCATCCATTGGTGAGATAACTCCCCCCAGAACGTGATATTGTCCTTTATATTCTCGTGTTTTTTCCAAGGCAATTAGATCCCTAGAGTCAGAGACCACACAAATAATTTCTTTATCTCGTTGTGGGTGACGACAAATTTCACATACAGGTTCAGCCGACAGGTGAAAACATACCTGACAGAGACCGACTTTTTTCTTAGCTTCTACCAAAGCTTGAGCTAGGGCCTGAATTTCTGCTTCCGGACGCTTAATAATATGTAAAGCTAGACGTTGGGCTGTTTTGGGGCCAACTCCTGGTAATCGTTGTAATTGTTCGATCAACCGGGCTAAAGGTCGTGTATAAATTTTGGACTTCCTCCGAGGTGAAAAGCTGCTATCTGATTTTAGCGAAATCAGCTCGCGCATTTATATCATAAAAATATTGACATTTGCTATTGATATATAATCAAATATATGGTATTAAGTTTACTAAAAATCTGTGTTTGTATTCCCGTTTTAGCACCCCAAACAACGCACCATTTTAGCTGTGTCAGTCTAGTAGAATTAGATATGTCGGTCTGCTAGAGTTGAAAAAAATGTCAAAAATTGTCAGATTTTCCTAGTAACACAGATTCTGACCCACTCCTCAGATAAAAACAAAGCATTAAATGGTAACTAATAAACAACAAATTAATAAACCTCTTTTTTCGCAACACTACCTCGATCGCCGACTACAAGAATGCCCCGAATGGCACGAAAATGTAGGCCCAATGTTTGAGGCCCTCAAGAATCTCTACTTATCCAAACGAGACTTATTGCCCACTCTCAACGAAGCTCAAACAGAAGATATATTCATTAAACCAGCTCTACAAATTCTAGGATTTACCTACATTCCCCAAATCAAAACCAGTGGTAAAGGTCGCACCCAACGTCCAGATTATGCCTTGTTCTATACAGAAACCGAACGCGATACAGCCTACCACCTACAAAATGACGAGCCAGCTTTTTATGCAAGGGTAACAGCGATCGCCGAAGCTAAATACTGGGAACGTCCCTTACATAAAGTTTCTGCTAACGACAAACGAGATATCTATAAAAATGAAAATCCATCGTTTCAAATTACTAGCTATCTGATGGGAACTGGCGTTGACTGGGGTATTTTAACTAACGGTAGGGAGTGGCGACTGTATTACCGTCAAGTAGCTTCGAGGGCGACGGAGTTTTATCAAGTCGATTTGGTGGAACTTCTGGAAGAGGGAAATATAGAACGGTTTAAGTATTTCTGGTTGTTCTTTCGTCAGGAAGCTTTTGTTAAAGATTCCCAAGGACGTAACTTTTTAGAACGAGTCCGCGAAGGAAGTACCACTTATTCGGCGCGAGTGGGAGATGAATTAAAAGATTTAGTTTTCCATCACCTATTTCCAGATTTAGCGGGGGGTTTTGTGGTTGACGCGACGCGACAGGGAGAACAAGTCGCACCGACACAAGTTTACCAGGCAACCTTATCCTTTCTTTATAAGCTGTTATTTTTGCTCTATGCTGAAGCGAGGAATTTGCTGCCAATTAATAGCGATTATCGAGATTATAGTTTGACTCGGTTAACTCAAGAAGTTGCTCAGAGTATGGATACTCAGAAAAATTTGAGTCAGACATCCACTGCGATGTACGATCACCTCCTGAATTTATTTCAAATCATAGACCGCGGGGATGTCGGTTTAGGAGTACCTCGCTACAACGGCGGTTTATTTCACTTTGAGTCCGCTGAAGAAGATAGCGCCAACGATTTTTTAAAGCGATATAAACTAACCGATGCTTTGTTAGCTCCGGTTTTAGACCGACTGGCGAGGTTTGAGGGGTTGCCTATTGATTATGGTTTTTTGGGAGTGCGACAACTGGGGTCTATTTATGAGGGGTTGTTGGAATATCGGGTGGTTATTGAGGATGCTGCCACTGGGAAGGTGCATTTGGAAAATGATCAGGGGGAACGGAAGGCGACTGGTTCTTATTATACTCCCGAATATATCGTTAAATACATTGTCAGTCATGCGGTTAAGCCGATTTTAGTGGGGCGCGAGGAACGGTTTAAGCAGTTGATGGGGGAAATTGGGGAAGTGCGCGATCGCCTCCAAGATAAACGGTTGGGCAAACAAAGTATCAAGGGATTGCAAAAAGATTTGCAACGGTTGCAGAGAAAGGCACAAAGTACCTTGCTGGATATCAAGGTTTGCGATCCGGCCATGGGCAGCGGTCATTTTTTGGTGGAAGCGGTGGATTATTTGACGGATGAGTTAATCGGTATTTTAAACCAATATCCCGAAGATAATCCCGTGTTGCCAATGTTGGAGGAAACCCGCCAGGGCATTTTGGCGAACTTGGCGGAACAAGGAATTACGATTAATCCTGATAAATTAGAACCCGTCCAACTGTTGCAGCGGGTGGTAATGAAGCGCTGCATTTACGGGGTGGACCTCAATCCAATGGCGGTGGAGTTGGCGAAAGTGAGTTTGTGGTTGCATTCTTTTACTATTGGGGCACCCTTGAGTTTTTTAGACCATCATTTGCGTTGCGGTAATTCCTTAATTGGAACTACTGCCAGGGAGGCGGAGGCAGAGATGGCGCAGGAGGAAAGCGGACAGTTAAATTTGCTGGCGGGGCCGTTTGTGGGTTTGTTGAAGGCTGCAGAAATTATGCGGGGGGTTAGCGTGTTAAGCGATGCCACTTTTGCGGAGGTGGAACAAAGCGAACGGTTGTTTCGTTCCTTTGATGAGGCGGCGAAACCTTATAAGCGGTTGTTGGATGTGTATGTGTCTCAGTTTTTTGGGGTGAAGCAGGCTAAGAATTTTTTAGAGAGACTGGGTACTGCTGCGATTACTATTAATCCTGGGAAGATGAAGAAGGTGGATAGGGTTGTTTATGAGGAGGCGCAAAAGTTAGGTGAGGAGAGGCGGTTTTTTCATTGGGATTTGGAATTTCCCGAGGTTTTTATTGATTTGGAGAGTGCCAGTTGGAAGGAGAATGGCGGGTTTGATATTGTGGTGGGAAATCCTCCTTATGTTACGACTGGAGAACTTCGCAACAGCGATATCTTAAGTTGGCAATACTATAAACAACTCTTTCTTTCAGCTTCTAAGGGTAAATTTGACCTATATATTCCGTTCATCGAACACGCTTATAATTTAGCAGAAAAATATCAAGGAAGAGCCACTTTTATCTTACCAAACAAATGGCTAAAAAGCGATGCTGGAACTAAAATAAGAGAGTTTTTATCTTCAGAAAAAGCTGTAGAAAGCATATTAGATTTTGGAGCGTTCCAGGTCTTCCAAAGCTTGCAAGATAAAGGCCCCACAACTTACACTTGCGTATGCATTCTTTCAAAAGAACCTAAGTCCTTTATCAACTACCACCGGGTTGAATTAGAACCTCAATCTCAAATCGAAATTCCTAACTGGAAGTCAATTGATTACCCTAATTTTCAAAGCAGCCCTTGGCAGTTTTCAACTAAGCTTTTCTCAGACAGCCTTTCTGAAGATAAATTTTTCAATTTAGATCGAGTTGCTACAGTTTTTGTTGGCACTACAACCAACGCAGATCCTGTGTTTATTCTCCAAAAGGAAGACAAGAATAGTGCCTCAAAGCTGAAAGCTTACTCAGAGCAACAACAGGATTTTATTGAGATAGAAAAGGAAGTATCTTTACCATTTTTGAGAGGAAAAGATTTAGATAGATTTGGTGTAACTAATACAAATTTAGTAGTTCTATTTCCTTACTATGGAGACCGCCATTCTCTGCTAATCGAACCTAATAAATTTGAAAACAAATATCCTCTAGCTTGGAAGTATTTGAGTCAACACAAAAATAAACTAGAATCCCGAGAAGGTTCTAAATGGAAAGACAAGTCGGATTGGTACTGTCATGCTTATCCTAGAAACCATAGTTTATTAGGAATTCCAAAAATAATCACCCCAGACATTTGCACATCTGGTAAATTTACTCTTGACGAAACTGGCAAATACCACATACTTAACACAGTTTATGGCATAACTAAGGTTGAATTTGGTCTAAGCATCAAATATTTATTATGCATTTTAAACTCAGCCGTCTTTGAAACTTACATCCGTGCCAATTCAGTTGATTTAAGAGGCGGATACTATCGAGTGTCAAAAAATTTTATAGTTTCTTTTCCAGTTCGCAAAATCGACTTTATAACTCCAAGTAATCGCCTTCAAAAATCCCTAGAAAATCTCATCAATCTCTATCAAAAATACCAAACCAATAACAATCCAGAACTAATTTTAAATCAAGTCAACTACCACCTAAGACAAAAACTAGAAGAAGCGGATATAATCCACGATTTATTAGCCTATTTAGCAGAACAAATGCTGGAACTAAACCAACAAAAACAAACCGAAATCAAAAGCTTTTTGCAATGGTTAGAACGGTTTATCGGCAGCCCCATCGACAAACTAACTAACAAAACTAAAATTAATAACTATTTGGGAGACTATTACAAAGACGAACCCCACCTCAGTTTTGATGACTTAATCGCCGTCTTAAAGAAGAACAAAAAGAAAATTAAAATCGACCCAGTGGCACGCAAAGACCAACAAACTTTAGAGAAAGAATATCAAAGCAGTTTAGAGAAATTATTACCTCTTAAAACTGAACTAAAACAGTGCGATAAACTAATAGATAAAATCGTTTATCAACTCTATGGTTTAACAGATGAAGAAATCGCTATTGTGGAAAGAAGGTAAGCAAAATATTGACGGCAATTAAATATAGCAATATTTTTAAGATTTGGTATTAATAACTAATATCAAAAACATGATAACCCCATCCAGCTAAATCTAAATACAAACCTCGTGAAATTAACTTATCTCCTAAGCGATCGTAACTAATAACACTCATTAAATCTTGTAGTTGATACCTTCTACCTCTGAGATTATCAAATGGTAGCCGTACATAACATTGCCCTTGGTGAGGTGCATAGTTCACAGCTATTAACAAAAGTCGGTCTTTTCTTTCCCAACTGAAAGCAATAAAATCATTCCATGTCGGATTTTCTTCCCATGCAGCACTGCATTCCAATAATTGCCAATTACCCTCACGCAGAACTTTTAAACGCAAACAATCTAATAACTGATGGTAAAACTTTTCCCAAATGGGAACAGTCTTTTGTTCTGGAGCGCGACATAGGTGCATGGAAATTTTATCAGACCAACCTTCTAACTGCCCCTGATGGAAAAAGCGCAAACCAGGAGATAAATAAGTCAAAATTGCAGCAGCTTGATGAATTCCTGGTGGAAAAGTAGCCGTAGCTCTAGGATCATCGTGGTTTTCCAGAAACCTTGCCGATTTGCTTTGAAAGTCGATATCAGCATAAAAATGCTGTCTGACTGGTTGCGCCTGTTGTTCCCGCAGGCGATCATACAGCCGTTTATCATAGGTGTAGTCAAATCCTAGTTGCTGCAGTTTCCACTCTAAATCCCAATACACCTCTGCCATAAACATAAAATCTGGATATTGCTGGCGTACTTTGGAAATAGCATCAGCCCAAAATGGTTCGGTTTCTACACCCCAAATTTGCTTAAAAATTTCAGGTAGTATTAACATCGCCATGTCACAGCGAACGCCATCACACAGGTGAGCAACGTTTAATAACTCTGTTAACATTGCTGCCCGCAATTCTTGGTTGCCGTAGTTAAGTTGCAAGGTATCAGACCAACCAGGAAAGTAGAGGTCTTTTCCGTGGGCGAATATTTTGCTTCCTTCTGGCAATTCCACACGCAAATAGTTTTGGGGTTCTCGTTCGATATCTGCTTCGGTTCCCTGAATATAATAGTCTGAGTGAGTTTGTACCCAAGGATGATCGGGTCCGGTATGGTTAGGAACGTAATCAAGCATTAGTTTTAGTCCCCGTTGATGCAGGCGATCGCCTAGTCGTAACATGGCTGCATTGTCGCCGAGGTTCTCATGGATATGATAGCCAGTTATGGCAAAGCAAGACCCACAAATATCATCTTTTTGTAAGTCGTCTCCAAAAAGTTCTGTAGCTTCTCTCTGAACGTCACGGTTAGAACGAGAAATATCTCGCCCCACTGTTCCTGTTTGCCAAACGCCTAAAAAGTACACCCAGTCAAATTCTAGATTTGCTATTCGATCTAGTTCGTGATCGGGAATATCATCTAAGGTAGCATGACGACCTAGTTGTTGGGATATTTGGTTGAGCCAAACTCGGGTATTAACCTGATATAGGGAAGGGTTAGTCATTTGAGTTATCAGTTATCAGTTATTAGTTATCAGTACCTCCGGCTGTTTACGCAGCATTCCGTAGGAAAGCATTGGGATTGAAAATACTGAATCGTTTTTTTTATCCCTTTAAGAAGCTATCTCTTATAAGGAACTCCTCAAACCCTTTTTTTTTTTATATTTGGGGGGTGGGGTTATGGGTTGGTGGGGGGAGAAAAGACTCTAATGAAATCGGTTTACTCTCCTGAAATCTACATTTA
>JAAUYJ010096613.1_pt1 | contig 10380 bp, 6 predicted proteins | sample 7278031 | NCBI WGS metagenome assembly JAAUYJ01 (sample SAMN14350222, study PRJNA611818) | marine sediment metagenome | isolation source: surface marine sediment (1.8m) | place: French Polynesia: Moorea | collected 2018-08 | reverse complement strand
GGTAGCGTTTGCGCTTCCAAAAACTGACTGCTGCTGGGAGGACCTGGATCGAATCTCCCTCAGGGGGGGATAACGAGATCGAGATCGAGATGAAGGGTCTTGGGACATAACCCTGCAGTGGGATAGGGTGAAGGCATAAGGATTCGTGAAATATCGGATTGGCTGTCCTTGGAAAACAAGGCTCCCCAGAACCAACCAACGGGTGCTTTTTAATGCCACTTATTGACGGATCCGTCATAAAAATTAATATACTTTATAATACGTACCTTTCTAGCGTTTGTCTGACGGCAGTCGATATTTTTGTCCCCCGTAGGTGGTGGGGCATACATTAAAAGGCGCTGCATCATAAGAAGCTCAATATAATTGCTCTGAAAAGCTCGGGAATCAACAAATATAAACGGGAGTTGGCTTTGCATTGCACATGCGGGTTAATGTTGTAGCCCCGAATAGTAATTACTAATTACGTATGCTCCGCACAGAATAGGTAAAGAAGAAACGCTCCCTATATTCTGCTCATTTTTCATTTTTAATCCGTTTCATTTCATAGTGTGATCATTTGGGTACAATCAACCTTGCAAAAAATTTGTTGCTGTGACACGCAAGGATTATATTTCCTCCGAGTACTGAATGTTCGAAGTAGGAAAATCGACGTCTTTCAGCACCTTTGGCGGATGATAAGGTCCCCCCGCCTCCTTTCTCGCCTCCCTCTTCCAGATCGCGCCGAACTTTACGGCCCGGAAAATCTGTATCGGCCCTTCGTGTCTCATTGAATGCTGGTAGGATATGAGGAGGGCGCTGGGCATGGCCAGGATTAGGGAGAGGCTGAGGGCCAGGAGGCTGGTGACGGCCTTGGTTCGACTTATTAGGAATACGCTAATGCTGACCTGAACGATCCAGGTGGTGAAGAGGACGACGGTGATGCACTTCCTGTAGTAGCTCCGTGTCTCGACCGCAGGGACGTCGTAGTACCTTTTGTAGAGGAGGAAGGTGTCAACGCCGTGCGTCAGCCAGAAGTAGACGGTGCCGGCCAGCATGATGAGCGGGCAAGACAGCGACAGCCCAATCATGATGGTGAGGTGGACCAAGTTCCAGGCGGTCCTCTCACCTATCCAGTAGTGCTCCCTTTGCATAAATCGGCTGACCGTTTTGGCCTCGCACGCCGTCCGTGACGTGAGGAAAGCCATGAAGTGCCAGACCAAGTGGCTGAACCTACACAGGCGGATGCAGTTGCCCACCAAGGAGAATGTGATGAGGTTGTTGAAGAAGAAGACTCCGTTGTCCGGGAGAAAGAGGCAACGGAAGTCGTAGTCGAAGCGCGCCTCCCTCAGGTATATCTTGAAAACGTGAAGAAGGTTGTCGGGGTTCAGCATGGGGATAACGAACAGTATCGTGAGCAGGCATATGTAGGCCTTGATGAGTAATTCGACGTTGATTTTCGTCTCACTCCAGTACCCTAGAAACTCCGTGCTGCGGAGGACGATTATAGGAACCAGATTGGTGACGGCGAAGTAGAAGAGTGATTCCAGGAAGGACTCAAATAGCTCGTGAAAGGAAATCTTCCTCGCCTGCCTCTGGATGAACTGGGGCGAGGAAAAGAGAAACACCAGGACGGCGAGCAGGAACCAGTGGAAAAGGTGGACGCAAGTGAAATAGTTGAAGCGGGTGATGTTTTTCCATCGAATGGAGTCTGCTGCTTTGGCGTAACGCACCATCACCGACTTGTCCGACCGCCGCCTGAGGTTCTGGAAGGTGAACATGCCGACGGCTTCATTCACGGTCTGCATGGTGACGAAGGCGGTGTCGAGAGTGCCCTTCCCCTCGCCGATGTCTGTAAAGATTAACTTCATCTGGGCTCTCACCTTCTCCAGCTCCTCCCTGTAATAGACATGTCCCACAGTATCACTCTTCCACCAGAAGAGAAGTATACCCAAGTAGGGCAGCCTCCACACCTTCTTTCGCTGCAAGCAACCGCAGTGGTCGAAGCACTGTCTTAGCACCGTCTTGTAGTAGCCATACAGGTAGGCGAGGCCGTCCATCTTGCCCCACTTGACGCACAGGTTTATGCTTCGGATCCGGAAGCCGGGAAAGTACTCTGCGATCCAGCGCCTGATCGACTCGATGCTCCTGAGCTTGGGTGGCAGGCCGTAGAGGACGAGTGTCCTCCCCACGCGGGACATCTCCTTGCTGGAGAGGTAGTGCAGTTTGGACGAGAACTTGCGCATCATGAACACGCCGATGGGCAGGTAGGCAGCGCCCACCAGGATGTTGATCAAGACGCCAACACTGTCGCTGGTGATGTTCCTGAGGCTGGTAGACTGGAAGCTGGCCAGGTTGTCGTCTTTCCCGGAGAACTGGTGCACTGGGAGAGTGGTAGTCATGACGAGCAGCGTTATTATGAGGGTGAATCCGCAGAGGTGGCGCTGGAAGACGAGGAAGTATGCTGCGTCCCTCCCGCAAGTTGAGACGAGGAAGGCTGTGTCCAACCACAGGATGCGCCCAAGCTTGGTAAGCAGGGGCAAGTTTCTGAGGTCAGCCTGCTGCAGCTGCTCCTCGTTGTCCGCCCTGCAGGTGATGTCGTGTAACCAATTTGCGACGCTGCCCCACAGGGGGACGCGCTTCCCCAGGCGGGTGAAGAGGAGGGCGAAGGCCACGAAGAGGCAGGAAGAGATAACCAGGTTGGAGATGATGTTGGTGACGATGGCGTTGTACAGGTCGTCGTTGGGCAGGTAGGCCCGGCTGTTGCTACTCCCGGAGCTGCTTGAGCCGGGGCCGCCGCCGGGGCCCATACGGATGACGTGCTTCTGCACCATATCCGGGAAGGAGCAGTTCTCCACCTCCTCCGCGCGATGGGGATTCAGATTCGACATGATTAACAGCAGGTGAACGAGGGCGAGGTACAATCGGAAAACAAATTTTCAAACAACTCTACAACAAACTATTCCCCGATTAAATTGGAAAACATATTTTTGATTATACTTAAGCTTTTTGCGCGAGAAAATGATTCGTTCCTATCTCAAGCGACCTTGCTGCTACAAGAGGAAAGAAATGTTATGCTACACAGAAACACGGAACAAGAGTTTTGACAGAGGATGAGAGCTCCTTTTCACATTCTTTGCTACCGGCTTCTGTTTGCAATTCTCGGATTTAATTTTTACTTGTGGCTCTCCAGAAAGAGACGTGAGACAGTAGCAATCAAGCGGGACTTTTGGGACGTCGCCAGCAATTTCGCTTGCGATTTGCCCTTTTCGAATTTTAACTGCGACAATTCCGGGCTTCATAATTGGTGAAAACTAAAAACTGTTTTCGTTTCAAATCAGAATGTATCGCATTCGAATCTTACTACATCTAGAATGGACGAGAAAATAATTTCAAAAAAAAATTATCCGACGAAAAAATATCCCAAGGACGGGAAATATTTTAGGCGTATCACAAATTTTCTATTGTTATGGGGGCCTTCTTTCTGCTCATGGGGGGGATCTTCCTTATATGTTGGGCAGGGGAATTTTCCAAAACTGGAACTGCAATTTCCCTTTATTATGGGGCCCCCTTTATGACGGGCAAGGCTTTCCCTGCTCATAGGGGGCCAATGTGAATAGGGGCCTCCAGGAGGACCCCCTATAGGGTCCTCGTCCCCCTCTTCCCTCTAGTTTAGGCAGAGGAATTCTGCAAAGCTAGAGCTGCCATTTCCCTTTTTGTAGGAGTGAACAAATTCAACTTGGAGATGTAAAGATCCCGTCGTCCTGCTCTGCCAATGAAAATTCCTCGAAAAGAAAAGTAGACGATACGAATGTAAAAAATATGATGGTCAAGCATCCGATCGACCCTCCTCATCCTCATCCTTGTACCGTCTCCCAAAAACTGCCGGATATTCTCCCCTTGGAAAAATTTCGCCCGTCTTGTCGCAATGCAAGCCTGGATATCTTTGACCTGTCGGAGGATGGCGTTGCAGGGAGGACAAGGAATTGCTATAATTACTTCAGGTATCCCGTTATTTCCCATCGGACTTAAGAAAACAGAAACAAAGAAACAATTTTGCCCTACCCATTCTTTGCAGATTCGTTCCAGTCTCGGCGGACTGTGAAAACTCAAAAGCAAGAGACGGGAAAGTCCGGTAAATTGCGGGATGGAAAACTCCAGAAATCATAGTGTTTGACTCCGCCGTCGACAAATAACTTAGACTCGAGAATAGTTTCGCCTTTTCCCACACTGTGCACAAGGAGGTGGCGCTTCTAGAGATCTTTCTCGCCGTCATTTTCAGGCAAAATAATCATTGGTACTTGTGGTTCTTTAAAAACCACCAACAAACTCCTTTCTTAGGCCATGGAATGTCCACTGCATACACGTCGACCAGAAGGCTCCTGCCAAAGTACACGAGGCAGTAAAGTAAAACTCACATTTCCTACACATTCCCGTTTCTTTCCCTCTCCTTCTCTAACTTGAACCAGATCCCTCGCCCGTTGTTACAATGATCGCTACGGTCCCCCGCACAAGGTGTTCGTCCTCCCGCGGCCGATCGCCGTATTCTGGGGACACTTCTCAGTTCTGCAAGCAGATCTGGTAATTCAACGAAAGACAATTTCCTCTTTAAGAGGGATTTTCTGTTTTTGCAACTAGTCTTTGATGATTAGCTTTACTCAAAATGTACCTTGTAGGTAGTCTTTGTACCAATTACAACTACAAGCCACAACGTTTGCAGAAATGGACTTTAAATACAATCCTCTCAATCAAATTTTCCCCAGATGTGCCTGGAATGGCTCTTGGAATCCTACCCTGGCTGGAGCCACTACATGAACCTTGCCGGAAGCGAGCTGCCCAACCGGCCCTTCGCCTCCTTCGCCCTCGCCGCGGAAAAAGTCAAGGATGTTGAGAGGACCCAGTTGGTGGAGAGCTACAGACCGACCACAATTTTTCTGCCCTGGGTCGTATTCTACTGGGAGCTCAGAAGGCAAGAAAAAATGGGAGGTGGAGATGCGATCTGCCTTTAAATGGCAACTGCCAACTGAAAACTTAGGTTTGGTCCGGAGAAGTACGCCCTCGCACATGTACCGTTGAAGACCGTCTTCGTGAAGCCTCCGCCCCCGTTCGATCTGTCCCTCTTCAAAGGCGTCAAGAACGTCCTCATCACCCGCCAGTTTGCCTCCTTCCTCCTGTACAACTCTGTGGCCAGGGAGCTGAGGGAGTGGTTGAAATCCACGATGGCTCCCGAAGAGTTCTTCTTTGCCACAATGGCCAGGCAAAAGATATACATTTATTGATTCCATTACGGCTTCCTTTGATTTATGGCAATTTTTGTTACAGGGTCACATATGCAGACCCTAGGGGGGAGATGGTGATTCAGGACAAGAGAGAAAACACCTCCGCCAGAAACGATTACGAAGCCAGATACACAATGTGGGAGGACCTCTGGTAGGGAAGAAAACAAGACAATAATATTTTAATTCATTTTTGTTGGAAAGGCTCCCTTGCCACGGCAAGTTTATCCGTTTCGCCTGCAACCTCTCCGTAAAGTAAGTATAATTCATCATTTATTTTTTTTGCATTGTTTCCGATATTTGGTAGTATACTGCATGCAGGGATCTGAACCACACTTGGACCAAGACCCGCTCTCTGGTCTTGAACAAGTTCAACCTGGGAGTGGATCGGCTGGCTCCCATATGTCAGTGGGCAAGACTGTTCGAGAGGGAGGAAGAATCGAGAAACAGCATTTCTTGAAAATAAGAAAGAAAGGACCGTAAATTATTTGGCGGCTACCACATGCTGTCAAACCGCATTGACACACACGAACACCGTATTTACTCTGTACTTGTTGGTGTGTCATTTGGCTCAATTTCTAGCGTTGTGGCCTTTAGCCCTCGACAGTTGTTGTAGCGGGGAAAAAGACCATTAGGGGGTCCTTGGTTTGTTGCACACAACGATCGAAAATCCAATACGGAAGCGCGTACGAACGTAGGTAGTGCGTATATTTTCGTCCGCCCTTGGCGACGTGATATGATTAATTTATGAGCTCCCTCTTTGCTCTCTAAGGGCCCTGCATGGTCTAGGCTGATCCTCTGTTTAGGCTTCCAATTTCGCTTCCTGCTTCCTCTCTCGCGTTTCTTTCTTTATGTCGCTTTGCTGTCATGCAGAAGGATCGATCGAAAAGTGCGAAATTCAACGACGACACAAATATATTCCTCCGAAAAAAGTTATTTTAGAGAGGAGCAAAGAGCAAAAGACTTGTGTGGAAAAAGGCTGTATGTATTTTGGAAATTTTCGATCAATCGTTTTCTAAAAGCTCCCCCCTTCGTCTACTGTACATTGCCGCTGTCAAACAAAGAGTTTTTCTTCCTCGTCCGTCTGCCCTCCCCCACCAACCCCACCTCGACTTGTCATGTTTTGGTGCGTAGAAAGCCCCTTTCGAAAAGCGTAACTCAGTGCGTAGCACAAAGAAAGAAAGACCCCGAGAAAGAGAAGGGGGAGAAAGACCACTCCCTTCGGAAGTTCGTAGGAGAGGACATCCCTTGTTTTGTCACTGCTGCCCGAAGAATAAAAGTGTTTGCTCCTCCTCTGCCTCCTCCCTATCCAGATGATACTGTTGGAAATGTGTGGCTGCGCAGTAGCGGAACAGAAAGGCCCAGCCAGGCCACAGCCAGAGGAGGAGGTGGGCGGCGGGTAAGCCTTGCCTGTGTGCGGGATTCATCGGTGATAAAGATCAAAAGTTCTATTTGAAAGTGCAATGAGAAGGAAGAAGGCCAAGTGAGTGCTCTCATAATTGTAGTTTGTTGAATGCCCTCCCCTGGGAGCGAGAGTGCGGTCGTCTGAGCGAAGGGGAGGGTAGGAACCGAGTGTGGGAGAGAGAGAGACTTTGGGCGTCAATTTCGGCGGGGCTGCGTCGCACAAGGAGAAGGAGGCTTTCCCTCTTGCTCTTCTTGTGCCCGCACATTTGGAGTTGGAGGGAGAGGAGAGAGAAGAAAGGCTGCGGGAGACTCCCCTGACTCACTCACCCTACGCCTCCTCCTACACTTCGCCTCTTGGTAGAAAGCTCTCCTCTCTTCTCTCGTCGAGTGGGGGAGAAAGAGAACAGTAGTGCGCCACTGCCGCTCAACCGTCAAGTCGGGCAAAAAAGAACCGTCGCCAAATTGTCTGGAGAATTTCCCTGGAAATTTATACGGCGAGGGGAGATATCATCAGCTTGGAGTAGTGAGGTAAGGTGTCTTCTTCCGTCTTCTCCTATCTGTTAGATATTCCGGAGGCGACGGCCAAATTGCGGGGTTAGTAAAATAGGGAGGGGCCTCCTCTTCCTTTCCTCCCTCCGCCTCCACCGCAGTGTTTGAGTGATAAGGGGTTGCTTTGTCGTCCTGTGCTGTTGTGCGTGTGTGGGAAACTGAATGCGGTTCCTCCTCCTCCTCCTCCCACGCGCGGTTCTGGCTAATTGAATTAAAAGCACCGCCTCCGACAAAGACCTAGCCAGGCGGAAATAGAGCACAAGAAGCAAGGGCCTTATCCTCTTTTTGCACCCTTTTCCTTTCTGGGAAAATGCAAGGCCGCAAACAATTTTCTTGTCATGCGAAGGTTGGTTTTTCGACGGTGGCTGTTTGCATGCACTTTGGCGCCTACTCCTACGGTCACTGCAAAAAGGAAGTTTGGTTTCGGGTGCGAAAAAGTTTTCGCCCCTCTTGGGAAACGAGCAGCAGGATTCGGGGAAATATTTCACAGTATGTTGCTTCTTCTTTCCGTGAAAGAACGAAAGGAAGCCTCCTCGCTCGAATACAGTTCAAGCTTTAGGAACCCCAGACCGACCATATCTACACAATGACGAATAAATGCACCTTCCTCTCTTCCTCCGAGCATGCATTGTACATTCGATCTGTTTCATCCTGTCAAAAGAAGGCCCCCTAGCTCAACATTCACTGAAAGAGTTGGATTGAAAGCCAGTAAAGATGAGGATCTATCGCCCTTCTCCATTTCTTGCCCTTGGGGTCACAAAACTTTTCCTCAGTGTTGTTGTTTGTACGCATTGTACATTAGTTTGTAGAGGGAGGGGCGGCAATTTTCTCGGTTCAGCCTTTTCTTCGCGTGTCATCGAACAGTAGTTGTACCCGTAATAAGAAGGCGCGAGCGAAGACGAAAGTCCCCTCATCATCATCATCGAACCACATTGCCTTCTTACACGTTTGTTGCTATACGCAAAGCTTTATCCACAATAGAGGTACAACACCAGTGTACCACTTCGTAGTGCTCAGGAAAGCTATTTTTAGCCAATACCCTGCCAAGAATTTTTTTTCGGCGAAACGACCGTGTAATATTTTATTCCATCTCTCTTTTCTTCCCTGCGGCATTTCTTCGTCCCATCCATTTCCCTCTCTTTTTCTCTCCGATTATTAATTGATCGTCACGCGGGAAGGAACAAGAGAAGAGGGAGATTTTTTCCTTCTCTCGTTTTCCCTTGATCGCCTCTCGTGTCACGCCCCTCCTCTCCCGCCTTCCTCCTCCCCAAGCGAATCCCCTCCCCTTAGATCCGCTCACTCCATTGTCTTTCTCTATTTAACGCGAGCATCGCGGTCTTCCTACCGAAGGCCTTCGGAATCTCTTAAAGATTGGCCGAAATTCTAGAAATGTTTGGTATCACAACGCTGGGTACTCTGCTTTTAGATGCGTACACTTAGAACTAAATGGCCGCACCAGTATATTTTAAGCATAATTCCGTTCTTGTTGTGTAATGCCTGACATAGTCACGCACAAATGGACCCTGGCAGCTCATTCCTCAGAACAGCAGCATCAACAAAAGAGCAAGAGTCCCATGCATGTACATAGTACATACGGTATTACTAGGCTAAATCCGCTTATGCATATCCCCCCTCCTCCCGTCTGCCCTCGCTATGGCCAGATCCAATATGGTTGCACTGAACTCCATTTCCCACATGGGAAAGTGGAGAGAGAAAATAATGCCCCGCTCAAAGGAGAGGGACTCTGAGGAGGCAGATTTGGGGCCCATTGTCAAGTCAGCTGCAGCTTTTTTGGGCATTCGGCGACACAAGCAATATCTTTTTTGTTCCCATCGACGACACAATGACTGAACGCGAGTCAGCGCAAGCCAAAGGAGGGGAGAAAAATCAAATATTTGCCGAACAGGACGAGGATTCGCCAACATATCTTCACCCACTAATTCACCGGCGATGGCGATTCTCCTTCCCCTCCTTTTCAAGCCAATCTCTTTTTCGTGCCACTGCAACTTTCCTGCGTCGTCGAATCTTGCACTTCCCGTTTTCCCCTCCTCCCAGCGGGGTCGCAGCAAGCCGAGAATGAAGGGGGGTTACCCCTCCACTATTCTACAAAGAGCCTTCCCATCTCAGTTCGACCTTAGACATTGCCCAGCCTCCTCTCGCATGTAGGAGATAGACCGTCTGTCGCCCATTCCTCCCTTCCTTCCTAAAGCAGCCCGACGGAGAAAAAAATCCCCTTTTGCGAGCGGCGCTCAAACCCGCCGCCGCCGCCGCGCATTCTTTCCTTGCCCCCCCCCCCCCCCCCTTTTATTTTAAGTCCCTTCCTTTGGACCGAGGGAGGAAGGGGGGAGGGCGGTTCGCGCTTTTCTTGTGCGCTTGTCTCAGGGCCTTCCCCTCTTCGTACCTCAAAAGAGTGACCGAGCGTGAGGAGAAAGATTTCATAAACTATTAGTTTTTTTAAAAAAAGAACCAAAATACTATTTAAAAACTTGAGCTAAAAGCTAGGTAGAAATCGTTCTTCTAAAAGTACTACTAGTAATGGGTCTACTAGTTCGTGTTTACCGGTATATTAAACCTTCCCAAAACGGGCCCCTTCCTCTTTTCTGCCCCCTTTGCAGAGTCTGTCCCATGCACACAGAGCGAGCGCGTCGCCGCCGCCGCCGCCGCCGCGGGGCACATCCAACCCCTAGATACACAGATTCTGACCCCTGAGAAAAAAATCAGTGTCGGGAACTTGTAGGCAGGGATAGAAATCAGTGCAGTCATTCTGTGGGTATCCGCAGATAAGTGTATCAGAGAAGGGGAGGGAACAGAACACAGCAGAACATTATCGAGGGGAAACGACGACGACAATAAATCACAATACTGCACAAAGATCAGCTTCGTGTGTAGCAACTGCAGGGCAAATCTTCACTTGGGGGTGAGAGAAAGAGCCATTGTTCCTTGAAGCAGAACGAAGTCGGAGGCAAATTTTCGTTTTCACGTACCCTGTTTCCCCTGTTTCCCTGTACCCTGTTTCGCGAAGGAAAAAATAATTAATCGGCGCGGTGAAGCTATAGAGAAGTAAGACCCTAAACGGGAATTTTGCGCCCCTTTTTTTTGACATGCTTTTCAAGGGGAAACCCGTGCGAAAAAAATTAAAAAAAAACCATGATCACTAGTCAGGAAAACGGTGGAG
>JAAUYJ010005558.1_pt1 | contig 10380 bp, 8 predicted proteins | sample 7278031 | NCBI WGS metagenome assembly JAAUYJ01 (sample SAMN14350222, study PRJNA611818) | marine sediment metagenome | isolation source: surface marine sediment (1.8m) | place: French Polynesia: Moorea | collected 2018-08 | reverse complement strand
GATTAGGATGTAATGGCATAGCACGGATAGCCCGACTGATGATCTGAGATTTGCTCACCCGATAATTGCCGGCTAACTCCCCCAGTAGCTGAAAGTCCAGATCGTCTAAATAGGCTGAAACCTTGTTTTTATCGGTCGCCATTGCTTTTAACTCCTTAGTAACTCTTTAATAACTCTACCTTATTTAAACTCTATTATAACGGTAGTGACTCTACTAATGAGAGGGTAAATAACTCTACTAACTTCATAGTAGAGTTATTTATATTTTAGGTTCGGGTCAAGCTGGTGAGGTTAGAGTAGAGTTACCTACCCAGAACAGGACAATGGGATGGAGAGACAAAAATCTTTTAGTTGGTGCTATAGCCACAAAAAGCCAATGGTGTCCCTTCCATTGAGAGAAAAAAGATTATTTCAACAAACGAATAAACCCTGCTTGCTCAAAATGTATATCATTAGTTAAGGCTTCTAATATGCCTCTTTCCTTCATAATAATAAAACTTGAACAATCGACTAAACTCCATTCCTTATCTTCCCGACTAGCCAATAAAAGCCAGGCATCATTATCTTTCTCTTTATCGATATGGATAATATCAATATAAGGAGATTGTTTTAAACTATTGACAAAACTAATAATTTTAGGACGAGGGATTCTTAACGGACTGGTTAATAAAGCCACTACCTCAGTGATCACATAGTTGCTGGTAATTAACCGTCTTTGTTGTTGTTTTGCTTCACGATATAACTGCACCATTAACTGATGTAATGGTTGACTTTTATCAACTAAATTCCCCCATCCAGACGTATCAACAAAGATTTCTAACATCTTGATTATTATTCAGATAAAGACGTTCCAAAATAAGCATCATGGTTTTCTGTCCAATCGGGAAGCTCACTATTAAACGCCCCTATAAACTCCTCTACGGGGTCATCTTCTGTATTCTTAATCATAGTCTGTAAATATTCAATCATTAAGTCTTCTGGCTTTTTTCCCGTTTGATTGGCCTTTTCTAATAGAGGAGAATATAAATGATCAGGAATATTTAAGGTGACAGAATGAGTCATATTTAATTACCTCTATTGACTAATCAAATTCTAGTCCATTATTCATTGATAATGGTTGTATGAGAGAATAGGACGTGAGAAAACCCTCTTGAACGTTCTAATATGTTTCCTTAGCCAAGGGTTGGGTCATTATGGTTAACCTGATTGAGCGCGATCTACAGTCTTCTGAAAGTCTTAAATTAACCGCCCCCATACCCGTGACCCTGCATCCGGCAAGCGTCTATTTATCGGGGTTATCAGAAGGCAGCCGTCGCACCATCCGCTATTCTCTTAATACTATAGCGTCGTTATTAACGAATGGGGACTGTGATGCTGATACCTTAGATTGGTCTAGGCTGCGTTACCACCATACGGCGGCGGTGAGGGTGGCTCTGCTTCAAAAGTTGGCTCCGGTGACGGCTAATAAGATGTTGTCTGCGTTGCGACGGGTGTTATTGGAAGCCTATCGCTTGGGGTTGATGGCTGCTGAGGATTATCAAAAAGCGGTGGATTTTCCCAATATTCAAGGTTCACCGGAATTACGAGGGCGTTCCCTTGATTCAGAGGAAATTACGGCGTTGTTGGGGACTTGTGGAGAGGATAGTCCTATGAATATTAGGGATGCAGCAATTATGGTGATGCTGCGAGGGACGGGAATACGACGCTCTGAGTTGGTGAAACTGGAATTAAGGGATTTTGATGGGAGTACAGGGGAGGTGTTGGTGCGTAAGGGGAAACGGGGGAAGACTCGACGGGTTTATTTGCCCCTAGAGGCGATTTCGTATATTCAGCGATGGTTAGGGCTGCGAGGGGAAGAGTCCGGTTGTTTGTTTTGTCGTATCCATCGGGGAGGGCATTTAAAGTTAGGTCAGATGCACTCGGATACGGTCTGGCGTATTATACAGAAACGGGCAAAAATGGCGGGGATTGAGTCGTTTTCCCCCCATGATTTCAGACGGACGTTTTGTAGTGATTTATTGGATGCAGGGGTGGATATTGTCACGGTGCAGAAGTTGGTGGGGCATAGTTCTCCGGTGACAACGGCTAAGTATGATAGAAGGGGTGAGGAGACGAAACGACGGGCTGTTCAAGTATTGTCGATTTGACTGAAGAAATTTAAGATAAAATTTGGAGAAAATTAAAGGGAGCAAGTACAAATGGCAACTAATTTGATTCAACTAGAAGATGGAGCCCTTGTGGAAGTTGAGGTACCAGAGGAGAAAGCACGGGAGATAGCTGGGGGCTATGCTGATCGAGTTAATTCAACCTTTGAGCAAATTAAACCGTTGCTAACTAAGATCTGTCGTCCGATTAAGGAGACGTGGGAGGAGATCAATAAAGAAATGACCATCGATCAAGTAGAAGTTGAAATTGGTCTAGCTTTTGAACTGGAGGGTAATCTTTATATTACAAAGTCGAAGGTAGAGTCAAATTTAACCGTAAAATTGATTCTAAACTCTGCTACTCAGTCTGATACCTTAACCAAATGACACTAGAAGAAGAGATACAAAAGTCAATTGTACTTATTACTGGAAGTAACCCTGACATAAAAAAATTCGGGACAGGATTCGTCATTCGTCAGACAAGCGGCGTAGGTCATATTCTAACTTGTGCTCATGTTATCGAGGATGTAGGTGGGGTCAATCAGATTTTGGTTGATGGACAAAACGCAACCTTGGTGTCTTCTGGTCAAGATATCGGCTTAGATCTGGCGATTTTGAGGGTTGAAGGTTTATGGAATAAACCAGCACTTCAAACTCAGAGTTGCGGTGAGAAGGACAGGGCTGTAGTTATGGCTGGATTTCAAGCATACGCAAAAGGGCATCTGATTAGACCACTTCGAGGTACTTTAGGAAATCAAGGAGGATTGCAAATCAAACCTGGTACAAATACACCAGTTTGGGATCTGCAAATTGTAGACGAAAAATATAGTCTAGAACCTGGCTACAGTGGCTCTCCCATAGTGGACGCAGTGACGGGAAAAATTGTGGGTATTGTGAGCCATAGACAGGGAGGGAAAATAGGTTTAGCAATATCTATTGACGCATTGTCTAGAATTTGGCAGATTCCTGACAGCCAGCAACTCTATCGTAATTTATTAAAGTTAGGCTATCGGGAGCAAGCTCGCCTGTTTCTCAGGGTCATCAATACTCATGATGTAGCCGCCTTTTTGATTCACGGGTCACTAGGATATGGTCAACGGTGGTTGTTGAATCGTCTGGTGGTGCAGTATCTTCCTTCATGGGGAAGAGGAAAGGTAGTCAAGATCGATGTTAGCCGCCGCGTGCGAAAGAGCGATGCCAAAGCCCTTTGGCGGGAATTAGGGGGTAGGGTTGGCCTGCGGGGAAGGCAGTTCTCACTTGAAGAAATTGCCGAAGGGGTTTATAAGTGGTGGCGAACGCAGGATGTTCTCCTGATTTTCCACCAAGTGGATTTTATGCCTGAAAGTGCCTTTCATGAGTTAATTCAAGATTTCTGGTTACCCCTGGCGGCGAAGGTGAAGGAATCGCTAAATGAAGAGTGCCAGTTTAAGTTGCTGATGTTTCTTGTAGATTATGAGGGATGCGTAGCTGACTGGAATATTCCTTTTGTGGAAAAACTGGATGCCAATTGGAAGCCAGATAAGCCTATTAAAACCCCAGAAATTCACGAATTTTCTAACAGAGAACTGACTAACTGGATAGAGGACGAGTACAGCGATTTACCGACAAAACTCACCAAAGAAATCGACGAAGCCGTTGAAACAATCTTAGAGAACAGTGATTCTGGAATTCCAGAAGAGGTTTTAAGAGAAATTTGCGATCAGTGTGGTCTAGATTGGTATGAGGAGTCGGAGATTTGGTTAAAACTTTGAAAAATAAGTCTTGACAGCCTACTGCTATCTATAAGTAAAAAAAGGAAAAAAGATGGAAGAAGTTATCCTGAATGATATCGCTCTTAAATATACAGATAGTGTACAGCCTACTGCTAGGGAAAGGGATGGGTCAGGCAAACTTATACTTCCCTATATTCCCGATGAGGACTTAGTTGAGTCCGTTAATTTAGCTATTCAACTCCAACGCCCCCTACTACTTAAAGGAGAACCAGGATGTGGAAAAACCCAGTTAGCTTATTCAGTAGCTTATTCCCTTAACCTCCCCTTTGAAGCCTGGTACGTTAAATCAACAAGTCGGGCAAAAGATGGCTTATATACTTATGATACTGTAGGGCGTTTGCGAGATGCCCAACTGGCGGCAGCGAAACAGTTCTCAAAAGAGGAAGATATTCAGCGTGTCCAAGACCCCAGCACCTATGTCCGCTTGGGTCCATTGGGGCGTGCCTTCTTAAAGGAACAGCATACTGTGGTGCTGATTGATGAAATCGATAAAGCGGATATAGATTTTCCCAATGATTTGCTGCTAGAAATTGATGAAAGACGGTTCATCATTGAGGAGACTGGAAAAGAAATTAGGGCAAAATATCCACCCATCGTCATTATTACCAGTAATGATGAGAAAGATTTGTCTAACGCTTTTTTACGACGCTGTTTGTTTCACTACATTGAATTTCCCAGTCGAGAGCGGTTAATTAAAATTATTCAAGCCCATTTTCCTAACGCATCGGAGACGCTACTCGAAAAATCTATTGATCGCTTTCAAGATCTGCGACAGGAAATGCAAGCGTATGAAAGCGGTCGTACTAAAGCCGTTAATACCAGTGAACTTATTGACTGGTTTAGAATTCTGCATTCTCTCCCTCAAGATATGGGGTTAGCCAAACTAGACGGAGATTTGCCCTATTTAGGGACGCTCTTAAAAAGTCGGGACGATCAGATTCGCCATCTTAATAAAAATAAAAGAAATGAATAACTTTCCGCTGCTAGACTTGTTCATTCAACTCCGTACAGCCGGTCTCTCTCTCGGTATTAGTGAATATAAGCTAATGCTAACTGCTTTACAACGAGGAATTGGCACTTCTGACTATAAGGCTTTACAACGTCTCTGTCGTACTATATGGGTGAAATCCCCTGATGAACTACGCATTTTTAATTATTACTTTGATAAGTTTTTAGAACAGGAGACTAATCTTCGCAAAGGGTCTGACTCTAAAAAGGAGACAGAAAAACAGACAGATAAGACTCAGACCAAAAGCCAGCAGAGAATTCGCCCCATCCTTGTGGGAGCAATTTTTGTTCTGGGAGCCACATTTGTATGGTGGAGCGTTTCCAAACCAAAGTCGCCAGTCGTAGAACTTCCAGAAAATTCCAACATTGTAGAAATTCCAGAAACAAATTCTAGTCCGTCTCCAATACCCAACGTTCCTGACAATCCTCCTGAATCTCTTCCACCAGAACAAGAAGTAATACCTGTCGAACCTACATCAACAGGGTTGAATATAGATTATTGGTGGGGTTTTTCACTAACAGGAGTTCTACTCACTGGTTGTTTATTAGTTCTTACGGGAAAGGATAAAGAGGTGACAAAGGATGATGTTGCATCCTCCTCTCTGACGGATAGTGACCCACAGGCTGCTATCTCAGAGTTGATTCGTGACATGGAAGACGAGGTGCAAGTAGCCCAGATATTTTTAAGCCAAGGATTTTCTTCAAATACTGATTTTCTTCCCATTACCCGTCGGCAAATGAAGCAGAGTTGGCGATATTTGCGCCATTCCGTCAGGGAAGGCCCACCAATAGAACTGGATATTGACGCTACCGTCAAGGAAGCAGCCGGTCAGGGTGGGCTATTAAACGTTATTCTAATGCCCCGCTATGTCAACAAAACTGAACTATTACTCTTGATAGATCGAGAGGGATCAATGGTTCCTTTTCATTCCCTATCTCAACGAATAGCTGAAACTGCTTCCCAGGAAGGTCGCTTAGGAAATGCAGGAATTTACTACTTCCATAACTGTCCAGTTAAGTATATCTATCGAGATCCAAATCACCTAGAAGCAGAACCTATTCCCAACGTTATAGCACAACTTTCTCCGATGCGAGCGGCTATACTCATCATTAGTGATGCTGGGGCATCCCGTGGCGGGTTAAATACAGAGCGCGTCCGACTGACAAACAATTTTCTGAGTCAAGTTAAATTGAAAGTTCGTCAGGTCGCATGGCTCAATCCCATGCCAAGGAATCGCTGGCAAGATACTACGGCTCAGGAAATTGCTCGTTTCGTCCCTATGTTTGAGATGAATCGCCAAGGACTAGATCTAGCCATAGATATTTTGCGGGGGCATTCCCCTATTGTTGATATTTTAGGGAAAAATCAATGATTAAGTCTAGACAACAGTTCCCCACAACCAGTTCTCAACAAACTCTTGAGCGCATTACCTCTTTTGAGCAGCGATACGGGGAAGCACACCTCCAGCTAGCCTACCACGCAGCCGTTCCACTAGCATTAACCCCCGATTTACTTTACCGACTTTGGGCTGAATTCCAGTGGGATATGAATAAGGTGGCTCTCAACGTTCCTTGGGTCGCAGTAACAGATTTATTGTTCTCTTGTCTGTGTGATGAAGTAGGCAGCGAACTTTATGAAATGGATGAAGAGATCCGTCAAGAACTGCTTTATCGGCTCCAACAAGATTCCCGCTTTAGTTCTCTGCGCATACGAGAGGTTGCTGAATTTTTGCTCACCTACGTCCGCCCCCAACTGGAAAGTCCTGACATTGATCTTAGTGACTGGGCTAAAGCTCAGCGATGGACAGCACTCACTTATACAAATCCCAGACAAGCAGCACAGGAACTCGCTACTATGTTCGCTACTCTCAGTCACAAAGACTTAACAGAATGGGAACGTCTGACTTCTGTTTTGGAAATTTTTGCTGAAGAACTCTCTGATTATAAGCCTTTATTAGTTTATGCTCGCGGCATGAGGGATTATGTCCAAGGAGATGTCAAAGAAGCAGCTAAAATACTAACTCCAGTGTTAGATGAAAACAATCAAATACGAGTTGCTGGGATAAATTTACCTATTCCAGATTCCGTCAAAGCTAGATTTTCTCGACTGACCATTGCAGCTAATTTTTTGAAGAGATATAGCCAAATAATTGGCGTTGTCCTAATTGCTTCTGTCCCTCTCTTCATAATTTACTACCTATCAACTCGCTCTCTTATTGTTCGTCCCCCTAACTCAATCACCAACATAGGCTTAGATTTCCCAGATACTCATCCTTCATATAATACGGAACGATTGAGCACAGTCACTCAGCTAAGAGATGTAAGTCCTATTGATTGGTATTACGAAGCTCTTCGCAGTTTAGCAGAACGTTATGGAATGATTTATCCCTATGAAGACATGACATTTCGTGGTAAGTTAGGCATAACTAGGGCTGAACTAATTGATTGGGAAGGTAATGGATTTCGAGTTTTTCAACGTCTGCTACAAGAAAATTTTTATATACTCGGAGAGGATACACAACAAATCTTCCAATCTCTCTCGTTGAATTATAAAAATAATAAGTGTCTTTCTCCCGAAGAGCCTAAACTAAACACTTTTATTCGGCCGAGTGATGTCGAAACTAATGACTGGTATTACAAATCTTATCAGATTGTTAATTGGATATCTGACCATAAGATTATGGCTCCAAAAGGTAGATTTGCAGGAGATCAATATATAACCAGAGGGGATATGTCAATTTTTCTCAATAAATTTTTAGAGGGGTTTGAGAGAATTGTTTCAATAGCCTTTGCTGGCTGTCGTCAGGACATAGACAAAGCAAAAACAGAATTTCGACAGATAGTGAAAGAATTAGAAAGTCTAGACGCTAATTTAGATGGGTTAATCAATAGTACAAAACTGGACTGGAATAGGCCTGACGTCAATATCCCGCCCCTAGAACCTTTTTCTACTGATACTAAAAAACTCCCGCAAGTCACCTCTATCTCCGAGTTACAAGATATTAGTCCTAAGAGTTCATACTTTGAAGACCTGCGATCTCTTATAGAGAGATATGGGTGTGCAATTGGAAATCCTAGACAAAAAAGTTCCGAGATTTATTTTAATCCTGGTCAAAGAACGTCTCGCTCCGAAATGGCAGCACTAATGAATGCGTGTTTAAATACTATGGAAAGACTCATACAAGAGAATGTATATGTTGTTCGAGAGGATATCGAGAGGCTAAAGGAATTGATCCAAGATTTAGAAGCCGAGATCGAAGCCTTAAAGGTTAGTCCAGACATATCAGAAGCTGATAAAAAAAAGCTCAAGGAGATATTTAAGTAACCATTCCATTTGTTACTACCCTTATTCAAACCCCTAAGTCTCTAACCACTTCAGAAAAGAATATTCTGCATACTCCCCTCTTGCACCTAACGAGACAAAATTCCAAACTATGTTCCTCAAACCAGGGATTGAGTAACTTTAACTGCCTGAGAATAGAATTTGGTATCACAACTGAAGATGGATGGTATTCTAGATGAACCACAGGTCATAGAATTAAATAATTATCTATACCAGGGGTGACTCATTAAGAAGCTTCATTCATTAAGTTAGCCTCATCCCGTTTCAACCATCGCTCAAATATTTCTGAACGTTGCTCCGAATTGACATTACACCCTTTATAAATCCTGACCTGTTTACCCTTCCGTCGTTCCCGTCGGTCGAAAATCAGCCCTAAATCTAATTTATCAAGGAACCGTTGAGCAACAGAGATGGCCGTATCCCTTTCCCCTATCCAAAAACCAAACACTGTTTTAATTTGAGACTTCATAACAGGGGTAGTTATCTTCTCATACCATTTTTGTAATGAATCTTTGTCAAACTCCGCATTCGGATTTAAGAACTGTAAAATATCTAAGTAGTTTAAGAAAAATAGTTGAGTTCCAAGGGTAGATTTACAAACATCAGGTTTGAATAATTCCCCATTATCTGACTGTTCTTTAAGTTGAGTGAGATTATGTTTTTCTTTATCCTTTAGGTGAGCTTCACCAACGGTTAGATAATAAAGTAACTGTAACTTAGGCAACCATCCTTTATCGTGTTTTTCTACCATTTGGGGGCTAACCTTTTCGGTGAGATAAGAACGGCTAATTTCGGCTTTCTTTAAGGTTTCCTCTTCCTCATCACTCAAGTCCTTCCTTTCCTTAAGTTCTTCATAAGTTTTCTGGTCAATGTTCGGGGAATTAGATGTCCTTTTAGTATGGTCTTTATAGTTCTTTTCTTTCACCTCTTTAAACTCTTTTTTAATCTGGGTGTAATCATTCTCTAGGTCATCGATGTCTAGGACTTGATAACCGATTTGCTCACACTTCTTAAACAGAGTCTCAGCAAATTTAGAATTCTCAGTATTAATAATAACCGCTCGTTTCCCCCAAGCGATTAATGAAGGGGAACAGGATTTAATATCTTCGCTTTCCTCATAGAAACTAACATCATTGGCTTCGGTAATGCCCATTTTTTGTAATAAGCCAATCTGTGCCGATGCCAGTTTATGAGTGGATGCTAGTAAGGATTTAATATCATTTGACCCGTTACCGATTTGATGGGGACTCCATTGTTTACACCAAACATAACGGGGGATATTACTTCTGACCCGTTGCATACTTTGACAGACACTATCAACCGTTTGCACCCCATGACTAAGAACATAAACAGAGTCAAAATGGTTAACGTCAATGCTCACCCCGGTTTCGATAACAGGAGAACAAACAACAATATCAAACTTTTGGATGATTTCATTTAATTTATCAATACAGCCAAAAGCATCTCGTTTTTTCTGGGTAACGGTTTTGCGATCAATTCTTAATACTTTGAGTCCTGGGAATTTTCGCTTAAAATAAGATTCTAAGGTACGGGTTCCCCAGGTACTTTTGTATTTTTGTCCGTCAGTATGAATAATAACTTTATGCCCTTTCTTGATATTATCCTCTAAGTGACTGATTAGTTCTCCTGGGTCTTTTTTAAGAAAGCGATACAGTAATCTTTCCGCTTCGGGGACATAGCTATTATTGACAATAAATTTAGGTACTTTGTAGCCGATTAATTGTTCAAGGTAATTAATACTAATGGAACATAAATCAGCATCAGCAATGAAGATTTTACCTTCTTTGGATTGGGCGACTCGTTGTAATAATTGTTTGAAGGTTTTAAGGATTCTGACACGGTTTTTCTGGCAAGTTCCACCATTTAATAAGTGCCATAAAACTTGTTCCACTTCATCGATGATGACGACGGCATCTTCCCATTGTTTGGCTTCGGGGTCAAAAGCGGGTTTGGCTTTGGGATGTAAAGAATCAATACAAAGGGCATAGCCAAACTGCCCGAAACATTGATTGTCTTTAACTTCGGTACGGTAGTCGATCCCAAAGCGACGGGCTAATTCACGGGCTAATTGTTCCCTGTGGACGATGATAAT
>JAAUYJ010088160.1_pt1 | contig 10382 bp, 10 predicted proteins | sample 7278031 | NCBI WGS metagenome assembly JAAUYJ01 (sample SAMN14350222, study PRJNA611818) | marine sediment metagenome | isolation source: surface marine sediment (1.8m) | place: French Polynesia: Moorea | collected 2018-08 | reverse complement strand
CGCCTTTCTTCGATGATGATATGCCCTGGCCCGAAATGCCCGAACGAGGCATGCCAGAAGTTTGGGTGCCGCATAGTGGTGAGTATCACTTTGTCCCTGATGACGTGATGAAACAGCTCGAATCGCCGGCAAGCGGCAGAGTGCCGCGGCCAATGCCTATGTACCAGCGATTCCCGGGCTATCCACCAAGACCGCCAATCGGACACCCTTACCACGGCTATCGTTGACAATGGCGCTATTTATCCGAAATTAAACTACCATTCAGTTGAGGGTAAGCGAATAAGAATTAGTGATTAAAATGAAACAGGTCAGCATCGGCATGGCATTTCTATTAACGCTGTTTCTGGATGATGCAATATCCGACGGATTCATTCAGGGTGGTGCCTCACTGCATCAACATGTTGGCCAGATGGTGATAGCGGCCTCTGGCGGCAATCCGTGGGCATCGCCCGATCCCAGGCAACAAAGAGGTCAGGTGCCGGATTACATCACTAATCCACGGTACCCAACACAAGAAGACATAGAAACCAAATTGAACTTCAGAAGCAGTCAGCAAAATTTATATGGCCAGTCCGCACAGCAGCAGTTACAGCAACAACAGCTGCAGCAACAACAGCTACAGCAACAACAGCTACAGCAGCAACAGCTACAGCAGCAACAGCTACAGCAGCAACAGCTGCAGCAGCAACAGCTGCAGCAGCAACAGCTGCAGCAGCAACAGCTGCAGCAGCAACAGCTGCAGCAACAACAGCTTCAACCACAGCAACAACAAATGCAGCCTGGCTACGGATCGGGAATGGCTTTGCCCCAGTTACCGTACATATATTCGCCCTATTCGGGAATGATGTACGGTTATCAGCCAGGGTATCCTGCTTATCCGGCGTTGCCGTCATATCCCGGTTTGGGCGCCGTGCCCGGCCTGGGCGCGCCGTATACGGGTAATATTACCGGCTTTGGCGGTAATCCATTGCTTACACCTTATGGCAATATTTATGGCAATGTAGCCCCATATCAACAAGCAGTACCATCTATGGATGGTTATTGAGTAATTAGTAAAAAAAAAGATCAAGTGAGGACTCGTCCATCTGGTGAGACCTGCGGGCTCCGTCCTGCGCCTGCTCCCGTGATCCTGGTGAGAAATGCGGGCTAGCGATTGCATTTGACGGCATGCGTTGATATTGAATCGGTCACGCATTTGTTTGAGTTACAAAATGTGATTCAATGTGATCATTGATAATATCGTCTGCGGTATCAGTTTGTTGTTAAATCGGCATCGCCAAACGCCTGGTGGTGAACCACTGGCTACAGCTGGCAGATAAACCAGGCACGTTTTTCTGGCTGATGAGCTGGTGTCTGCCAGGTCTTCAGTTTTCGGATTAATAGAAATGAGATATCAAATTAGGTCAATTCTGTTAACAATCTGTGTCTTTTTATCTACCCATGCGTTAGCCATGTCGTTCACGGCCGATGCGATCCAAATGCGTGGCGATGATGTCGGTCAAGCAAGGATGTTCTGGAAAGATGGCAGTGTACGTTTTGAATTTCTGGACCAGGGTGTGCCGATGGTACAGATCTTTGATAACAAGAACCGAAAGGTGATCTGGTTAGATACTAAAAATAAAGTCTACATGCAGAGCGAATTGACCGAACAACAGGCGGCCCCTGTCGATACTAACCCCTCCGAAAAATATGATCCTTGCGCTAGTTTTACTGAGGCCGAATGCAATTTCCTCAAGTCTACCCGGCATAACGGTCGAGCGGCAGATAAGTGGCTGCTCACGTTTCAAGTCGACGGTAAAGACCACCATGTTTTTCAATGGATTGATCAGCAGCACCGGATATTGATTCGCCAGGAAAACCCGGATGGTTCGGTACTGGATGTTAAGATACTCGACGATCAGGAAGTCAACGGCAGGCGGGTTCGCAAGGTCGACATGATTGCGATCTCTCCCGACGGCAGCAGTGTTCATGGAATTCAGTGGTATGATGAGGAACTCAATATCGTCGTTCGCCAACAACTCGATGATGGATCTATAGACGAATTGCGAAATATCATAGTTGAGGATGTCAGCTCGAGCTTGTTCACTATACCCGAGGGATACAAGTCAGTAGAGACTCAATTGACGGACTCGAACACTAACCTGCAATAGCAGTAGCGTTCGGTACCGCTGATAAGTAGAGGTAGTTGTCAATAATGTTGACCGTAATCGGTAATCTGAAAGGGGGGACGGGAAAAAGTACCGTTGCATTCAACCTAGCCGTTTGGCTTGCCCACGAAAAACCTGGCGTGCGAGTGTTTGATCTCGACCCGCAAGAAACCCTGATCGATACCGCTGAGATCCGGGAGGAAGATGGGTACGAACCCTTTATCGAGGTTTCGAATGACATTGATGAACTCGAGAGGTTAGTCAATAACAGCAAAAAGAAAGGACCGCAGATCGTGGCTGACGTCAGTGCGACCAATATGCCCGATCTCGAAAGAGCAATTTATCTGGCAAAGCGGATTCTGATACCGGTGCAGCCCAGCCAGGCAGACATCTGGTCGACGCAACGTTTTCTGAAAATGGTGCTGGCAACTATCGATGAGAAAAAAAAGCCGGAGATACTTGGATTTATCAACCGTGCGGATACACATATCGGTGTTCGGGAAACGGGAGAGGCGGAGGAAGCCTTGCAGATGTTGCCCAACATTGAGGCCCTGGGTACGAGATTGTATCAACGCACGGCCTATCGCCGCTCGTTCAGCGAGGGCCTGGCCGTTTTCGAGCAGGATCCGATGGGAAAAGCAGCACGTGAAATGAAGAAACTGGCTAAACTACTGTATTTGTAGGCGTTGTTCGAGGTGCCAGCAAACAAGTGACTGAATGTGGAGACGATTTATGAAGTTTATCCGATGGTTATTGAGCAACATTATTCTCATCGCTTTTGTATTGGCATTGACCTATGCCTACGTTTACTGGGATAACTTAACCGGTGAAGATACCCCTGCAGGTAAATTTATTGCTTATTTATCAACCGAATACGAGGAAGTCTATGAATTCCTGAACGAGTATGGTTTGACCGGTGATGAGACGGCAGAGGTGGCTGAAACGGCACCAGTGGAAGAGGTTGCTGAAACCCCCGTTGTGCCTCAGGTAGCGCCGCCACAACAGCAACCGCAAGCCAGTGTCCAACCAGCCGCGCCACCTCAAGCAATGATTCAGCAAGCGCCGTCGAGGCAACCGGTAAGGCCGGCGCCGGTATGGCCAGGCAGACAAGAACGCCCGCCATCGGTACCCAGAATGCCATATACTGAACCTGGAATGCGGCCGCAGACCTATTCACAGCCGCAAACGCTGCCGCGGCCGCCAAGCAGCGAGCCTGGCCTGGCCCAAGATTCACTGCCCAGTATGACGTCTGCAGTCGAAGATCAAATGACAGCGCCGCAACAGCCTGCTTCGTCAACCCGTGAGTTGTGGATTAGTGCTCGCGAGGAATTTCACCGTGGCAACATCGATGTCTCCATTCGTAACTATAAAGAGGTGATCGCCACATCCTCAGATAATTACGATGCCTACGGCGAACTGGGCAATGTCTACTTGAGCCGAGGCAGCCAAAAAGAGGCCGCCGATGCGTATTTTGAAGCGGCAGCAATACTGGTCAAGACCGGGCAAATCGATCGTGCGCGCAGCCTGCTGCCGATGCTGGGTCGGCTGGATAGGGCTAAGGCAGAAGAGTTAAATCGACTCATACGCAGCACAGCTGGTTAGGGCCTGTTAACACTATGCGGATACTCATCGACGGCGGCCATTTTTTTGCCGGACAAGGCGCATTGAGCGCCGTGTACCTGGTGTACATAAGCGCAAGTGCAACACAGTCATGCGAAAAAATGGCCCTGTCCCTGCGGGTTGACCCTCCGCATTGTGTCATCAGGCCCTAGAAACTCAGGAGAAATGCAGGCATGTTTAAATTGATGCGCAATATTCTAGCAATCGTCGGACTGGTGGCGGTTCTCGCTGCGGTGTATGCTATGGTTACATTAAGACCGGCGCTCGCGGTATTCAATCAGTTTGAAGACAATGCCGGAAACGTATTCGCTGACATGGGTGTCAAGCTGATTGAAAGCGGTAATATGGCTGAAGCGAGTGTGTGGAAAGTGCCTGTGGATGAAGGCATGACTGCTGCCGATGTCGAGGAGACCATGAAACTTGTCGCAAATGAGCACAATTTCAAGAATGTCGGCGAAATGCCGCTATTTAAAGAAGTCGAAGCGATGAGCGGGCAGCCTTATCGTTATGTTAAAATATTCATGTTTTGTAATGCACTTACCGCATCACGCATGCTCGACTACAATGATGCTTTTTCCAGCTATCTGCCGTGTCGTATTACATTGATTGAAGATCTTGAAGGCAAATTGTGGCTGTACACATTGAATATGGATGGCATGATTTATGGTGGTAAACCGTTACCGGCAGAGCTCAAGGCAGAGGCCGAAAACGTGAAGGACATAATTCTCGATATCATGAATAGAGGCGCTACCGGCGAATTTTAACCCTCTGGCCGACGAAAAGAAGCCACCAGCTTCTGATGACAATACGAGCGAGGAAGCGGCGGGTAAAAAAGCACCCGCCGAGAAGCCCGTTGCACCAGAGAAAAAAGCAGCCGCTAAAAAGAAGGCCGCGCGTGCCGAAAAATCTGAGCCTAAGGCCACTGATGCGCTGTCTGAAAAGGAAAAACAGGCAGCGACAACGATTTTTAGCAAGAACATGAGTGTCGAAGAGGAAAAGAAGGCGCTCGATGAGATTATCACCGGCGCTTCGACCGCTGCTGACAAGAAAAAGGCGATCGACGAGCTAAGAAAGCTGCACGTTGCCGATGATATTATCAAGAAGAAAACGGCTGAAACTCCTGAGGGTGTCAGCGAAGTCAAACATAAAGCGTCTGTTGCCAAGCTGGCCGCATCAGAAAAGATACTCAGTCAGGGTTATGTCGCCGATGCAGATATGGCACTGGCGAGATTGGCTGATACCTTCGATAAAAGCGCCCGTCGCTGGGAAATGGTCGTCTATCCGAGTATGTTTGCATTTATTTTGCTTGCAGGTTACGGATTCTACCTGATTTATCATCTGACGCATGATATTGCGGTACTCTCCCACAGTGTGACCCGAATGGCTACGATCGTATCCGATGCGACACCTCGGGTGACCTCTGATATGCGCGATATGGCACAGGATATGCGCGTCATGTCGGGAGACATACGGACCATGTCGTATCAGATGGAGGCGATGAAACCGATGAGCAACAACATCGCTAATATGACCTATACGATGGGGAACCTGAACCGATCTGTTTATGGTATGCAGCGTGATATGGGAGGCCTCAACCGTACGATCTCAGGCGGTCCGTTTGGCTTCATGAAGGACGCCATGCCATTCTCGTCGCAGACCTATACCAACCCGCTGCCACCGTTGCCTATAAACGCAGGACAACCGGTTTATCTCCAACCCATGCCATCACCTATGCCCAATGCACCTCAATCTCCGACGCAGGTGACTCCTAATGGTAAATAACCTCTCAGAATCAGGAGCCTAGACTATGCTGGCCAGACCCGACACAGCAATTAGCGAACGCTTGGCCAAACTGGAATCCCATCTCGAAAACGAGAATCCACTATTGCTCGACGCAGTGATTCGTTTCAAGCAACTCGATAGGGTCGCCTACCGGATGGGCTTGCTGGACACCAGCGAAACCTATGCGACGCGTATTCCCTGGTGGCCATTGATAACGGTACTAGGCACCTTTTCGGCAGGCAAGTCATCGTTTATCAATCATTTTCTTGGGCAGCGCCTGCAACTCACCGGTAACCAGGCCGTTGACGACAAATTTTCGGTGATTTGCTACTCGGCACAGGAAGAGAGCCGGGTACTGCCAGGTATCGCGCTGGACTCCGACCCTCGTTTTCCGTTCTATCAGATGAGTAACGAGATCGATAAGGTTACCGAGGGCGAAGGCCGCCGCATCGATGCCTATTTACAAATGAAAACGAGCGGTTCTGAGAAAGTCAGCGGCAAAATTATTATCGATTCGCCGGGATTTGATGCTGATGACCAGCGTAATGAAACGCTGCGTCTGACCAATCACATCATCGATATTTCTGATCTGGTGCTGGTGTTTTTCGATGCGCGCCATCCCGAGCCCGGTGCCATGCATGATACGCTGGAACATTTGGTTGGTGACACCATCAAGCGTAACGACTCGGAAAAATTCCTTTATATTCTCAATCAGATCGATACCGCCGCGAGAGAAGACAATCCCGAGGCTGTGGTCGCTGCCTGGCAGCGGGCACTTGCGCAAAAAGGGCTGACAGCCGGCCGCTTCTACGCGATTTACAATGAGGAAGTGGCGGTACCGATTGATGATGACACGGTGCGAAAGCGTTTTGAAGACAAACGCGATGCCGATCTGGCTGATATTTACGAGCGTATTCACCAGGTTGAGGTAGAACGTTCTTACCGTATCATCGGCGCGCTCGATCATATTGCAAGCGATATAGAAAGTGTTGTGACGCCTACACTGTCAAGTTCGCTAAAGCAATGGAGAAAAGCTGTTCTGATTGGTGATGCCGTCGTCCTGGGTGCGGTTATTGCCCTGATTGCAATCATCGCCAACCCCGTGGATCTGTCGGGATGGCTTGCCGTCGACTTCACCAATGCGATGGTGCTGTCATCAGTGAAAGTGGCCATTCTCGTCGCCGCGCTGCTCGCGATTCACTTCGGTATGCGCAAGCTGATGGCCAAGCGTATCGCCAGAAAGCTGGAAACCAGGACGCTTGCCGGTGATCTTAAACAGGCATTTCTGCGCAATACCCGCCCTCTTAGAACTCTGTTGCATCCGGCTCCGGCGGGTTGGACAGCACGGTCTAGACGGACACTTGCGAGCGTCATAGCCGATGCCAGCGCTTTCGTTCAGACGATGAATGACCGCTTCACCAATCCTTCAGGAGTGATTGAAGAGTCACCCCAGGCCGAGATGCTCAAGGTCGTCGAGCCCAGGACCGAAATAAAATCTGAGGCAAAACCTGAGCCGGCCATGGACCCGCCGCGTACTGACGATGTCGCTGATAAGCCCACTTAACCTGTTTCACTAAGCCGTCATTGCAGCGTGTGCTATATCATTCGCTGCTACTAGACGTTAAATCAGTTTATTGTTTACCGCAGAGACGCGGAGGCGCAGAGGATTAGGATTTGATATTGCGTCATTTCGACCAATGAGAGACTAATTGAACTGCTTAGGCGGGCCCAACAAATAGCGAAGGGCGGGAAACCCGAAGTGAATCTTCCGAGTTAGCTGTAGGAGCGACTTCAGTCGCGAATGGCAGATATTCGCGACTAAAGTCGCTCCTACCAAAACATCAAGCAATCTCTGTGTCTCCGTGCCTCTGCGCCTCCGCGTCTCTGCGGTGAAACAGGAATTGCGGTGCAGGCGGGCGGTCTCACGGAGCAGCGTGACCGATTGCTTGGCCCATGCGCACAGGGTTACCGGTGTAGATGCCTGCATCGAGCTCAAAGCGTTCCGTTGCCAGCAGAATAACGGTTGAACCCAGGTTAAAGCGACCCATTTCATCACCTCGCCGCAATACGACTTCATCAGAGGCGTACTGATATCGTGTCAGTTTTCGTCCCTTGCCCGTCACCAGCCCATGCCAGACGGTCTCGGTCGCAGAGACATTGATGGCGCCGACGAGCACCATGATCATAGGGCCGTCACTGGTGTCAAACCGACACACCACGCGTTCATTTCGGGCGAACAGTCGCGGGATGGAATTGACGGTATAGGCCGCAACACTGAACAGCCGTCCGGGCACGTAGGTCATTTGTCTGAGCGTGGCATCGATTGGCATATGAATGCGGTGGTAGTCGCGCGGTGACAGGTACAGCGTAGCGAATTTACCGTTTCTGAATGGTTCTGCCCCTGTGTCGTCATCACCGAGCAATTCCGAAAGGTTGTAGTATTGCCCTTTGGCTTGAAAAATGCGGCCATTTTCGATGATGCCGGCCTGGCTAACCGTGCCATCGACCGGGCATATCCAGTATTCGGGGGGCTCGGCTAACGGGCGGGCGCTAACTTTGAGCGCGCGGGTGAAGAACGCGTTTAAGCTGTCATAGGCGTATTTGTCACTGTTGGCTGCCTCTTCCATATCGACCGCATGCAGCCGTGTGTAGATACGGATTGCGAGATTCTTGACGGGGCGCCAGCGCACGCGGGCAATCCTGAAGATAATCCAGGAAATTGCGTGATGTGGCAGCAGATAGAATGGCAGCGAGCGCAGTCGCTCGCTGATTGACGCTTTCATGGCTCAGTGATGATGGTGATGTGAATGGTCATCGACAGAAGCTTTCTTGATCTCGAGATCGAAGTCGACCGTACTGCCATCGTCGAATGACATACTGCACCTGGTCTGATCACCCGCCTGCAAGCGGCGTTTTGGATTGAACAGCATTATATGGTAACTGCCTGGCTTCAGTACCAATTCAGATCCGGCGGGTATTTTCAGTTTTTGTTGATGTTCCATACGTGCGATGCCGTCTGTTTCGGTGGTCTGATGGAACTCGGCACGATCAAATTCCTGGCAATGCATCGACGTCGCGAAACGATCGAGCGATGTTTCGTTTTCGATCTCCATGTAAGCGGCCATAACTTTGCTAACCGGCGGCGCTTCGGCAATCCAGGCATCATCGATTTCAAGTTCATCTCCAGCGGTGGCCTGCTGACAGAGGAACAGGGTGCAGCCTAGCAGCAGGATTTTATTTCTGAAACGTTTCATTGGGACACGGCGCCTAAAATGTCCATTATAACTGAGCCAGATGCGTTGTTGCTAACCCGCATTTCTCACCTGGATAACGGGTCAGGCTAGAATGGCACTTACTTAAGCCGATACGGGTTGTTTCTGGAGGAAATGTCGGCGCCATGGATGGCGCCGTCGAGCCTACAGGGACGTATTCACGGCGTTTTCCGGAAGAAATAACCCGTGTCGGCAGGTCAATTGCCCGACAATAGCTGTTAACTAAGTGTCATTCGGGTCAGGCTATGGTTATGCAACCTGCATAGCAGATTTTTCGTTAAAATCCCCGGTCAAGCATTAGCGGGCCAATCTAGAGACTATGAACATTCGTGCGATTGCGGCAGAACTACAGACGATCCGTGACCTGGTCAGGTGGGGGGTGAGCCAGTTCAATAAAGAGGGTCTTTGCTTTGCGCACGGTATGCCGAATGCGTTGGATGAGGCCGTTTATCTCTGTTTGACAACGCTGCATCTCCCGCCCGACCTTGGTCATGACTATTTTGACTGTCGTCTGACGCACAACGAAAAGCGCTCCGTGCTGGAGAACTACCGAAAGCGCATACACAAACGGATGCCTGCTGCTTATATCACCAACGAGGTATGGTTTGCGGGTTTGAATTTCTATGTCGACTCGCGCGTGCTGATTCCACGTTCTCCGATAGCAGAATTGATCGAGCAGCAGTTCTCACCGTGGATAGACATCAATCGGGTCGAGCATGTACTGGATTTGTGTACGGGTAGCGGATGTATCGCGATTGCCTGTGCCTATGCGTTTGCGCAAGCCCGTATCGTCGGAAGTGATGTCTCTAAAGACGCCCTGGACGTCGCAGCAATCAATCGCGACAATCATGGTCTCGAGGACCGCGTCGATTTAATCCAGTCCGACTTATTCGATGATATCCCGGCACAAAAATTCGATATTATCGTCGCCAATCCTCCGTATGTGTCGTCACAAGAAATGGCCCAGCTCGACAGGGAGTTCGGCTTTGAACCGCGGGATGGACTGGCGGCAGGAGACACAGGTATGGATGTGGTTATACCGCTACTGCAAAAAGCCGGGAGCTATCTATCCGATCATGGCATCCTGGTGGTTGAGGTTGGGTACTCGGCTCCGGCTTTAGTGCAAATTTTACCTGACCTTCCGTTCACCTGGCTGGAATTCGCTCATGGCGGGGAGGGTGTCTTCCTGCTGACGGCCGAACAGCTGCACGCCAGTCAGCAGTTGTTCGATACCTTGTGATTTGATGTTAACATCAGCCGCTAACAAGACCATAGTCTAAACAAGATACTGATTCTATGTCTGGAAATACCCTGGGTAAAATCTTTACGGTGACCACGAGTGGTGAATCGCACGGTCCAGCCCTGCTGGGCATTGTCGACGGCTGTCCGCCTGGCCTAACTTTATCTGAAGCCGATATTCAGGCTGATCTTGATCGTCGTAAACCGGGTACGTCCCGACATACCACGCAACGGCGAGAACCTGACCAGGTGAAGATCCTGTCGGGCGTATTCGAGGGCAAAACGACAGGATGCAGTATCGGTCTGGTCATCGAGAATGTTG
>JAAUYJ010044836.1_pt1 | contig 10382 bp, 12 predicted proteins | sample 7278031 | NCBI WGS metagenome assembly JAAUYJ01 (sample SAMN14350222, study PRJNA611818) | marine sediment metagenome | isolation source: surface marine sediment (1.8m) | place: French Polynesia: Moorea | collected 2018-08 | reverse complement strand
CCATCTCATCTTGCTGTACACGAGCCAGGCCGACTTATCCCGTCGCCTGATCCCCCCCTCCGGTGCCAGCAGCGCCGCCGTAGTAAGAAGAAGAAGGCAACATTTATGACACATTAATGGACGTTCTCTACGATTTCCCGAAGGAGGCCCAGGGCCAAGAAAAGGAAGCAGACGGGGAATCATTTATCCCGGCCTAAGTGACCGTCGTTCGCTCTCTCTCTCCCACTGGGGTCACACGAGCGACGCGGAAGATGGATAAGTTGTGCGTACAACTGACGCGGGTAATGGTCGGACATGGGTGCGGTTATGAGGGAGGGGAGCAGCGGACGCGTGGGAATAAAGGGATATATAGGCCTTGCTTCCATCCAAGGAGAAGAAGGGGGAAAGGAATATTCCAACATATTTTCCTATTTCTCGATCTTCATAACCTCGACCTTCGCCCTGCAGATTAGGCCGGCTGGAAGACTGCTGCAGACTTGTTGGCCTTTCCCAACTTCTTTTTTTCCCCCTCCCTCCTCCTTCCGTCTCCTCTCTCCCGCCAATGATGGCCTCCAGACTGACTTTTCCCTTTTCTCATTAGCGGCGCTGCGGCGCGGCTCCAGCCGGTTCCTCCAGCGACGGCGAACCAAGGGCAGGAGGGAAATCACTTCCCCCCCTTCCTGCCTGTAGCGGAGGAACTTTCTTTTTTTGGCCCCAAAGATTTTGCATAAATCGGCGGCAGATTGGCTCTCTCGCCCTCGGGGTCATTTTTTCCCCTTCCGAAGTTTCCGCATTAAATATTCAGTCCCCTCCCGAATGAGCGACGGAAAAAGGACGTGGAGCGGGGGAGCGAGAATTGGAAGAGAGAGAGAGAGAGAGAACGTGTTGTAGGAAGGAGGAAGAGGATGCTTCCGTTTTTTGCTTTTTCCTTCCGGTCTTCGGAGGGAAGGGGGGGCGGGAAGAAGGCTGCCGCTGGGTCCCATGGAAGGCCGATTCTCCCATAAATTATCGATGCCATCCATCCGGTGCCCCACCCCTAACCCTGCACGCCACCACCAATCTCTGACTGTTCTTCTTCTTATGTCTCTTCCACCTCGTGTCTGTCTGCCTGTATTTTTCTGATCGGAAGTCACGGCTGGAAAAGGGGCCTCTTCGATCAACGAAAAGCAACAAAAAAAGATCGCATCAGAGAGGACACCAGAGTTTTTAAAAAAATCCGCGTTGAAGGAGGACATTAATGAGGATTGAGAAAACAAGACTCTAAGTTGAAAGAGTACGTACAGTACAAGGTGCAACTTTCCAAGGTGAGCAGGGAATAAGTCATATTTTCTACTTCTCTCTTTTGACGAAGCACCCAGGGGAGGGAGGAGGAGGAGGAAGAGGAGCCACTTCACTTCTCTCGTGGATCTCCCTGCGCACCCGAAGAGAGGAAGAGGCACCGCGCGAGGGGGAAAAGGGGGAGGCAAGTTTTTGAATAAATTTTCATGACCCCCTTTCATCTTTTTCGCGCCCTCCTCCTCCTCCTCCTCCTCGAACCTCCTCCTGCCTTTTCTCCCCTCAGGAATATTCGGCGCTCAAGGGAAAACTTTGTCTGGGAGCGAAGAGAGTGTGTGGGGAGGCGAAGGAAGGAAAGCAGGACTTTGACTATGTCAGGAGGTCGGAGAGGGGAAAAGGGTTAAAAAGGATTTCCTGTGCTTTTTTCTTTTTTAAAAAAAGTTGTTACACACTAGCGAGTTTTTCCTGTTGCTTAGTCTAACAGGAAACCGTTTTCTCAATATTCACGGTTTTTTGATGGTTTCTACGGGGCCTATTTATTTCACGATCGACGTTGTATAGAAATAGTAGCTTTTGCTCTTTCTGTGCTGATTTCGCTTCTTCGCACTGTACTCTTAGTATGGGGAGGGGTCAGAAGAACGAGTGGGGGGAGGGGAAGGAGCCAAAACTTTAAAGAAGGCCACCACTGCCGCCGCTGCCGCCATCACGTCCCGCGGCCAGTATAAGAAGCCGAGTAGGAGAGTTTAAGTTGGAGTGGTTGTGGGGAGAGGGGAGGAGAGAAGGGGGCACTTTGGAAGGGTGCCAGTCTTGCGCAAGAGGGAAAAGAAGAGAAGAGGGAGCCAGTGGACCCAGACCTCCCTTCCCCCCCTTCCCAAAAAGCCGAACCTTGGAACAGACCGCACACAAGGAGGGAGGAGATAGGAGGAAAGAAAAAAGGAAAAAGAAAAAGGAGTGGTTTCAGGTCTAGAGGTCTTTTCTCCCCCTCCCCCCCTTTTTTGCATGTCAGACGTTGAAGGCCCCTTTGTCGGTCGGCTGCTCCCTCCCTCCCTCCCGTGTTTGCATGTTCAAAGAGGGTCTATTCGTGAACGGAGCCAAATGGGGGTGCCTGCAACTTTGCACCTTTTTCCCCCTCCACGACAATGGTGGGAGGAGGCTTGTACGTGCATGCCTTTGGCTTTAGGCCCTGTGAGTGCCAAAAGGCTGGTGCGAATATTTAGGGTATGCCACAGAGCCAGAGAGAGCCATAGAGAGAAAAGGATGAAATACGCCCATGTAGATGCATTTTTGCGCCCCCGTTTTTAGAGAGAGTGCGCCGCCGCAAGAAAATGCCGCGCCCGGAATCCTAGAAACTGGCGGAATTAACCCCATTCCGAACTCCTCCTCTGCGGAGTGGAAGAGGGAGAGAGTTCCAGACCTACTTTGCTCCGAAAATGCATGGGAATCGATCAGGGGGGAGAGGAAGCTGCAGGGAAGGAACCCTGTGAAAGTGGCAGAAGGAGACGGGGGCGGAAGAGGAGGCCCTAGTATTCCTTCTCCCCTCTTTCCCCGGTGGGATTGTGCTGCAAGCACGGATGGAAGGAGGAGATGAAGGAATCCAGGAGGAGCAAGATCTGAATGCGAAATGAGGAGGAAAAGGGAGGAAGAGGAAAGAAGCAGGAAAAGGGTGGGTTTCAGATTCGCTGGAATACGACGTACGGGAGAGACGCGACGCGATTCCTCTTCTGCTTGCCTCCTGCTGGTTCTTCCCTTTTCGTTTGCCTTTTTTTCTCGTTCTTGGAAAAAGACTACGAAGAGCGGGAGAAAAGGTTTTTTTCTCCTCTACAAGAATACTGCACAGGTACATGTCTAGAGACGTGTCCCATTCACGAAAGAGCTTTTCCCCCCTCTCGGCCGACATTGCCCTGGACGCTGGTGCAAGGTATCTTCTTCCTGTCCTACACGGGCCCCCTCCAGAAGTGCGCCACATGCAGCGCACTCGACCGGAATGCCCGATCCCCAAGAATGGCACAAAAGTGCTGCCGCTGGGATCGAGCGGGAAAAAATGGCGTCACCTCCTTCCCCGTTTTCTCTTATCCGATACCTTATCCGTTATTCCACCTCGAGGGTCCTGGGGGCAAAATCCTTTCCCTCGCCCTTCTTTCCCCTTTTTGTACAGCAGAAGGGCTTGGTTCTGCATCTACGCAGTACGGTAGGCCCCGGGCACCAGAATGCCGCTCTAACCTCCACCTACATCCATTGCCAAGGCGAGAGACCGCCGTGGGTTATTGGCGGCAGCTGTGACCAAATTTCGCTCACGGAGGGGAGGGGAGGTGTACGCGGCAAGAAGACGCCGGAGCAAATATGTGACTCTGCTCTTTTCTTCGAAGGCTTGAAGACAGAAAGGGGGGTTTAGGCCACCTCAAGTTACCGTGCGTCACTTGGGGCTGCGTTGCGTACCTTATAGTACAGAGTGTGTATCCCTGACCTTGCCCTGTTCCGCACTCCCTTCTCCCCATACTTTCTCCCCTCGGTCCCGCTCCCAATCTGTAAGTAAGAAAGTTCGGAGGGGCCTTTCTCTTCCACTTCCCCCCTCTCTCCCTCACGCCTGTCGCCCCTTCCCCCTGGATGTGCAATCAGGGCGGCCCATAAATAGCAATCAGCCCTGGGGAGCCGAAAACGGGCGGAAGAGACTTGTTCGGTTCGGGACGGGCGAAACGACCGCGTCCGTCCGGGCATGGTTTGCCTCCGCCTCGATCCCCTTCTCTCGGCCGGGGGCGGCGGCAATCTTCTCCACTCTCTGTTGGACGGTTTGGAGGCGAGGGGAGGAAGGGGATGCGATTGAGGGTGGATGGAAAGATCCCTGGGATTTGTCAGAATCTGTCCCCTGTCCTCCATCGGGAAGACTTCGATCTGATGGCCGCCGCCTCTCTCACGCCCAAGGCGGGAGTCTGGAAAAGAAGTGAGGAAATTGTTGTGCCTCCAGAATCTTGGGCCTGGATGAAGAGGTAAAAGGGCCGAGTGTACTATTTCTTACCAATGAGGAACAAATTTCTTTTTGAGGGAGGCCTTGTTTGCCTTTGAGGGCCCTCTGTAACCTTGTTAAGGGACACGCCCTAAATAGGAAAAAATGTACATGTACGAAAGAAGTTTGTCTTTTCCTTTGATCAATTTGATACCTGAAGTCCTTCCTCTCTCACTCTGAAACCATGAGTTCAGAGGTCGACGTTTTCGTCAAAGGAAATGTCCTTTGTTCTACTACTGTTCAGCGTGTACGATTCCCACGGGAGCTCTACTGTATGTCGTAATACTGAAGGCAGTACGATTCGAAAGATAATGTCGGTGGGAAGAAGCCCTTTCCTCTCTAATTCCAGGTCTCCCCTCTTTCTCTCCCCTGGCGGCCGTTTCCTGCCCCACTTGGCTTTCCCGCCCATTTAGCAATCCTTCCTCCACCTCTTCCCTGTACACCGGGGCAGCAGTTTCCATATCTTGCGGATTAATAAGGGGGAAAGAGGGGAGGGAAAGGGGAAGTAGGTACGTACGCGTTGAAACGGCCGGGGAGAAGGACCACCAATTAAAATGGCGCTTTTCCAAGAAACGCCCAAGCCTCCGTCCGAACTGCTGTACTTCTTAGACACCGTGGCCATTCGTTGGAATTCTGCCAGGTAGCAGGGGCAAACTTTGCCCCGTGAAGGTTTTGAACTTCTGCCTATCGGTATGCAGCATCTTTTCCCTAGACACGAATACAGTACATTGGATAGAGGAGAGCGGTTTGGCGGGGCTTCGAAGACCAATTTGCAAACTTTCCCCTCCCTTTTCCGGCTCCTGTGCAGTGTGCGGCGGAGGAGACCTCCTTCAAAATCAGGGCCTGGGATAGGGTGTGTTTGTCGGAGAAGGAGGGAAACGAGTAGGCACTTGAGAGGGAAGGAGCTGAGACAGAGACATACATTGCATTCCCCTCTGCGTTCTGTACCTGTCTTACTTACCTACGTACTAGCTAGTACACACCATGCCATCCATGTACCTTGGAGTCATGTTTCGGTGACTTCAAAGGTCGCCTGTGTTGCCTGACTTTCGCATATGCGTAGGCCTTTGACATTTCACAAGGATCCTTTTTGGGCATGCCCACCGCATCGCATATGTGCGTGTGTACTCCCGCTCCAGGTGGTAGTAGCGTGGACTGCGGCAGAGGCCTTGTTGCTTTGAAATTTGAAGACAGAATAGATGCCTTCCCCTCCAGGGCCTTTTCTAGAAAGCCTTATTTTTCAGAGGAATCTCTCACTCTCTGAACGGTATCATGTTCATCTCCAATATAGTTTGCCCAAATAGTCTTCAATTGAACGGGTTTGAGCTTTCACTTTCTGCCTTTTGGACTCTCAAACGTCGTTGAAGGGAAAAAAACAAGAGTCCATTCTCCCGCCTTCATCCTCAACAGCCATTAGAGGAAGACTGCAGCCGAGCGTTACACGGGGCGAAAGTGTCGTCGTCGCTTACCGCTTTGTCTCCCCGCCGTCTATTTAATGACTGCAGCAGTTTCAACCACCTCCATCGGCGCCGTATCCCTCGTCCTGCGTCTGCTACCCAAATTGTTGCAGCGGGGGCAGCCTCGCCGTGGTACAACCGTTGTCCCAAGAGGCTTCATTAGAACATCTCTTTTCCCCGTCGCTTTTCCTTCCCCCCTAATTCTTCTGTCTCTTTCCCTGCAGCACCGGAGGCAGACAGAAGCAGGAGACAGAACAACTAATGCTCTCCCTTCCGTATCATCCACCTTCTTTCGTAATACACCCTCCTCCTCCTTGCTTCATACCTTGTACATCCATGTATTTTTTACGCTCCCTTCCTTTTCCTGGGGGAAGAAAGGAATCCCCTTCCTTCCTCTCTTCCTCACAAATGCACCAGACGCATTCGTCATGCCTTCCCCCCTCCTCTCTCTTTCTTAACGCGACTCGGTGGTAGGGGGAGGAAGAAAGTATACCTACAGTTAAGCATGCAGTGTACTGTAGCACAGTGTACACCGACTCGTACTCTACTAGACTGCACACAAACACAAGCAAGCAACCTCCTCCCCTTGCATGTGTGTGTGTATAAGGCCGCCACTAGTCGGCTCATGAAGGAAGAAAGGGGGGAGGGGGGAGGAGGGCATCTTTCCTTCCCCTTCTCCGTTTGGCCCGGGGATACACTTTGGAAGGGACGAAGAGAAGGAAGGAAGGAAGGAGGCATAATTATCCTGCCCAGACCACTTTACTAGGCGCAAGCCAGCAGCAAGAGGATCTCGCCGTCGCTCTCGCTCCCCTACTTAACCTACCGTACGTAGACTCTCGCTTCCCAGCGATCTTTCTCGGGCGTTTCTTTTAGCACTTTTCAGTGCAAGACTCCACATCGGGCTAGACAGCGCCGACACAAAAGTAGGGAGGCGTCCTAATCCCCCGTTTTCTTTCCCCCTGGCGAGGAGAAAGGACACGCCTCGCGAGCATCCTTATGTCACCTACTTAATGTGCGTGGGGTGTGACTGAAAAGCAAGGCGGTGTTGGATGAGGCCCCTTGCTCTTCCTGCTCATTTCCCGCCTGGCCTCTTTTGACCCCCATCATCCCGTCTCCTTCTTTGCATCGGGGCAGAAAGGAGATAAAGCCGCCAATCCATGCAGGGGAGCGTGGGCGTGAGAAAGGAGGGAGGGCCTTTTGGGCTCCTTTATTACCGGCGGCGCGAAAAAAAAGCCCCCAACCACTCAACACAATGCTTTTTTCTTCGTCCAGGCGATAGGGAGAGAGTGGAGGAGGAGGAGGGAGGGGGACTCTCCCCTTTCCGCCCCCTCCATCATCATATATCGGGGAGACGAGACCACCACCACGCAGCGGCCTCGGCCGACTGACGCCCTGGGAGGCCGCCGCCGCGGTCGCAGCCGAAGAAGAAGAAGGCCCCCCTCCCTCCTCGTCTTGTTTCCTCCGATGCCCTTGGGGATGCAAATGCAGACGGAGCGTGGGCACCAAGCAAGCAAGCAACGATCGAGGAGGAGGAGGAGGAGGAGGGAAACAACGGACGGAAGCACTTGAAGGTCGATCGCGCGAGCACACTGGTTGTACATGACGGAGAGAGACCTATTGTCGAGATAAAAAGGGCAATAACAACAATGACAATTGTGTCCTACATACTGCACGGAAGGACGTATTGCATTTCGAGAATGGTTCGCTGGTAGTGTGGCATTAATGGTACCGAAACGTATCACACAACGCGGACAAGAACTCTGTACGATACATACAAATACACAAGCTCTCTTGTAGCCCTTGGGGAATTCTAAAAAAATCCTACTCGTAGCTAGAAATAAAATCATAAAAAAATGTTGCATCCCTCATGCCTAACAATTACAGCGTGCATTTTTCCTGGTTGCAAATTGTTCTTCCCTTTTTCCCACCCGGTGAATCAAGGATGTCGCATGCTTGGCTTGGAAAGAAGGAGGAAGTAATGGTCTCGGGAGTAGCAAGCCCTCATTTTCATTCCCAGGCAGCGGCCAGGGAGAAAGAAATGGGAAACCTTCGTCCCTCCGCCCCCGCACCATTGCCAAAAAGGAAAATAAAAATGTTGAAGGTTCTTTTTATCTGGACAGATGGCTATATTGTGCTGGAAAAAGAATAGAAAGGGAAAATTGTCTCGCTAAAGACGATTACGACGACGGCGGGCTATAAAATTCGGTCTAGACAAGCGAGGCCAGGTAGCAAAAATGCCCAGAAATGCATCAGTTCAGGTTGGACAATCGCCACATTTGACACAAAGTCCTTAACTGAAAAGAAATCTGCAACCTGTTGGCCTCTTGCCCGGGTTGACTTTGCACCATTTTCAGAGAGAAAGCCGAGTTGAGGTCAGCCATGACAAAAGGCCCAGCCAATAAATGGAGACCAATTTCGGCCCGCTATATAGGCTCCGCAAATATCCTTTTTGCAGCTGCCGGGCAATTCTGCAACGTCGTAAAAGCCACCGGCAACCTGGTTTGGAACAACCACACTGACTTTACACGATGGGTTCAACGACCTCCTCTTCTCCTTCCTGACGTCGAAAACGAGAGGGATTTCCCCTCAAAACCAGATTCCCCGATGAGATAGATGGAAGGAATGAGGAAGTTCCCAAAGTATGTCCCAGCTCGGGATGCCGACACTTCCCTGAGGCTGCGGCTTGTTTGTTAAGATGCTGTTCTTTTGTAAGCATTTGCAAGAACTGCAAGGAAACAGTAAAAAATGTATCGTAAATTTGATTAAAGTAACTACGCAAATATTTGAAAAAAAGTTCTAAATATTTACTTAATTGCAAACGGCTCTTTTAAAACACCTTGTCCGCCGATGTCGCTCCGTTGTTCGTTGTTGTGCAACCAAGTCATGGAAGTGAGAGTCGAGACGAATATTGTCTACTACTTTCGGAGTCAAGAGGGCGGGAGTAAGCCCTTATTTCCCCGCAAAGGAAGGTGGAAACGAGAGAGGGATCCCTTCTGATGGAGTCGAAATGAGTCCAATATATAGCTGCTTCGGGTGGCAACAACAATGCACCAGGAGAGCCGGGAGGAGAAGAGAGAATACACGGGGACCCACCGTTGAAAACTTTAGTTTAGCCTTAGAGGTAGTTTCGAATCAGGAAGGAAGTGTTTTTGAAAGGGGAGGGGACGGACGGACGAAAACCCTCAAAGTTCTTTGGTATTCAAATGCGGTGTTCGGAGGGAGGAGGGAGGGGAAGGGGGAAAAGAAAAGCTAAGAGCTCCATAAATCAGGCGGAACAGGAGGGAGAAGGATGGGAGATGATTTCGCTGAGATGGGAGGAGGGAAAAAGACTACTGTTGGAGAAAAGAAGAGTCATTCCGAGGGGAAATGCTCCTCCTCACTCGCAAACAATGGGCGGAGGTGGAGACTCACTCTCCCGAAGAAATGAAAATACTCGCGTAGGAAAAAATGTGGGGCAGAGTCAAGAATGGGAGAAAAATGCATTTGATTCTCTCGTTTCTCTCGTCCCCTGCTGAAAGGATTGCGAAAGCAGAGGCAAAAGTAAGTAATGTGACGTTGATCGGCCTCCCACGGTTTTTTCTTTCTTTCTGCAATTCCCCCTTTTCCTGGAGAGAGGCCTCGCCTTCCCCATTGCTTACCCCTTTTTTCTGCCCCCCTCGGGACGTGCGTAGGGGCGCACCCAAATATATGGCCAAATGGGCCCTCCTCCTCCTCCCTCCCCTTCCCTCTCCTGCCCCCGTCGCGAAAACGAGCGGCGAGATATATCGCCCGATACAGGAGCGACACAGTCCTCCACCCGCCCGCCCAGCCAGCGGATGAGGCCCCCCCAGCAGTGCACTAATTTGAAATACGGGACTGCTTTTTCTTTATTACCGCATTCGGGAGGAAAAGTCATTCGTTCGTGTGCCTCTTTTTCTCCTTTTCGCATTTCGGACATGCCGAAGGAGGCTCCCTTCTCCGGACGCGCATCTGTGCGCAGATAAGAAGAGGCATCCGGAGGACGACGACGCTCTCCTCTGATTTAGGGTCGATCCACTTCTTTCTTCTTCGTACATACATTCTCGCGAAAAAAAGGCACGTTTGCCCGTACCCCCAAATCCTCCTTTTGCAAGAAGAGGAGAAGAGTATTAGAGTGTGCGGCACAGGTGGTCTCTTTCCTTTCCTCATCCCGCCGCTAAGGAGGGCAATTGAGGATCCGTCGTCGTCGATTTTTTGCCGTTGATGTTATCAATCTGTGTGAGGGCGGGCTATCGAGGGCGGGGACACTGCTGTGCTGCCACAATTGCGCTCAGACCCATTTCCCATAAACTAATAATCCCTATTTTTTTCGTAGTGACAGAAAGAAGCTTTACAGCGTGCAATAGATCATTACGAAAAGATATTTGTATAGTGGAGGTAACCAAAAAGTTACACTGCATGCTGTGAACATACATGACAAAAGTGAGAAAATGGTTTTCCTAAGCACGTTGGACAATTTTTGGCGAGTTATATAAATTTACTTTGCATTCAGCGAAAAATGAAGAAAAAGAACTTGACTTCTCGTTGGTGCACAGATGGTGGTATAGTTAGAAAGAGGCAAAAATACCGAATGGACTACAGGGTAGAGTAGAAAGGCAAAGTGTAAGAGGGGTGTGGTGTTAGAAGCAGTACCTCCTCTCGCCTTTCTCCCT
>JAAUYJ010135412.1_pt1 | contig 10390 bp, 12 predicted proteins | sample 7278031 | NCBI WGS metagenome assembly JAAUYJ01 (sample SAMN14350222, study PRJNA611818) | marine sediment metagenome | isolation source: surface marine sediment (1.8m) | place: French Polynesia: Moorea | collected 2018-08 | reverse complement strand
TTCTTCTTCTTGTTGGCGCTACTTTCGTATTATCGGATCTATGCACGATACAGAACAACTTATAAAAACAAAAGTGTAGATACTAAAAACATAAGGTACTGTGCAAAATTTCAGCCCTTTGTGACCAGTATCTTTGCCAAAAATGATTTTGCATTTTTTTGCATTTTTGTATTTTTGCCCTTTTTTCCTTCAAAATGACCTCAAAATTCAAATGTGACCTGATCCCCCCCCCCAAACATAATTTGGGGGTGCCCAATCTTTTTCATTTTATAAATTATTTGTAAGATCACTCTACATGCCTCAAAAATCCATTTTAAATTTCCTTTTTATTTTTCGATTCTATTATTTGAACTTTGAATGCCTTTTTTGGCCTTGACAACATTTCAAATCAATTTAAAATGTGTTGACAGTTACATGAGGTCAACTTTTTCCATTTATTTTTTATTTTTACCTCAATTATTAAAAAGTTAAAGAGCTTCTTAGCCCTCCTGGCAAAACGACTTCAACTTTTGAACTTTCAAATTTGTCAAATGATCAAAACCCTGCCAAACCCCGCCACAGACCTTTTGAACAGAGCCTGTTCTTGTTATGACATGATGAAAATAGTACTGAATTTTTTAAAGGGAAGTCGATCTTATTGCAAAATTGTTGCCTGTGTACTGTAGAAGTGGAATTAGCTGGCCTGCCCTGGAAAAGCAACACAAACTCCCTTCCCCAGGGGGAAGAGAACACTGGCACCCCGGCCTCCCTCTCCCCCGCCTCTAGAATGGCAGACTCGATACACATCTGGACGTGTAGGGGGGAGGCGCAAAAGGCCATTATTCCGCGCCGACGCTTCCTCCCTTCCTCTCTTCCTGTGTGTGTTGCTGTGCAGAGACCAGCGAGGGAAGGAATTCAACAAAGTCGTGCAGAGCACCACAAGAGTCCCTTCTCTCCGTCTGCAACATTTCTCGGTGTACTTTTTGTAGAAGACCAAACTGTGTCGAATCCCGTTCCAAAGCAACATAGCTGTACACAGGCATGGCTGAGTTAATTCCTTGACCGCCTCTCTCCCCGATCCCCGGATCGACCGACTCGATCCATTTCCTCCCTCATATTGTGTGTGCATACATGTACACATGCACACACATACGTAGGTGTATAAGTACCTTGCACACATAAATAGGGGGGGTCGCGGCGGCGCCGTCTGCAACACGTGCAAGGCGTTAATCGAAGTCGGACGTGATGGGGAAGTGTGTGTGTGTGTGATAGGTAGGGGGGAGGGGGAGGGAGTGCAGCCCCCGTCAGTTAATCCGAATGCCAGGAAGTATCATGTGTCTTTAACATACAATAACAGCCTTTTCTGCGCAAAAAGACGCCGCAACTGCTCCAGTGCATATGCACCTGCACCCGCAATCACAGGAACTGTCTCTTGGCCTACATGCAACCACAACAAAGTGTGACTAAAAGGTGGGAGGCAGTGAAAACAGAGGGCGCATCAGGTGCCTCTTTTTCCCGCCCATCGAACAAGAGGAGGGGGAGACGATATGGGGAGGCGCCTCATTACACCTCCAACTTGGTCTTCTCCGTCTCCGCTGCCGCACTCTTGGCAACCGTACGTCTGTGCGTCAGGCTCAGATCCAAACCAGAAATGAGGAACGGACGTCGGACAGATAGAAAGACAGGCGAGCGAGGCAGGCAGCCCGGCGACCGCCGAGCGGACGGAGCAGGCAGTGGCGCCAAATGGATCATTGACTACTGTAACTGCTGCTCCTCCCATTCCCTTTCTCTTCTGGCCTCTGCAGCGATCCAGATGGGGGAAGGGGAGGGGGAGGGGGATCAACGGAGCCGGAGGAGCGATCCTCTGTCCGTTCAGAGGGAACTGGAACTGAATTAGGAGGAAGCGAAGGGACGAAGGGTCCTTTCATTCATCCTCCTCTACTTTTGCTGGCGCCCCATCCAGAGCCTGGGGAGGGAGGGCGGCGGGGGGAAGGGGATCAATGGATGCACTTTGGGACTGAGACGAAGAAGCGTTTGCACCCTCTGTCCGAACTGGGAAGAAGAAGTTCCTCTGGATTTACAGCACACGAACACGCCCCGTTGACATGTTTATTTCTTTGCATCCCGTGCCGAGGAAGAGGAGGAGGATGGAGGCACTTGCAAGAGGCCGTCCGCCATCGCACAACAGAAATGCACAATGCACAGAAGTGCAAGACAACGACGACTCTCACTCCGCCGCCTGCCTCCCCCTCCTCTCATGCACGGAAAAAGATAGATGTGTGTGTGTGTTTTTCCCTTGAGTTTGGATGGAACTCACAATAGAATGGAAAGAGGGGGGATGGAAAGCGTCTTCATCGCCCGTCCTTCCTCCGACGCCTCGTCCCTCCCTCCAAGGCCTTCTTTTCTCCCTCCTCGTTGTCCGCGGGGAAATTAGGCGGGTCAGACATGCATACCCAGCCCGCCCTCCGTCGCCGCCGTCGGGAGGATGAAAAGGAGAAAGAGGAGATTTGGGAATAATGGCCCTGGCGTCTTCCCCTCGCCGCCGCCCGCCGCTGTCAGACGCCGTCGGACCACCACCACCACCTTATTCCTCTCTTTCCTTATCGTCCGGCCCCATTCCGCTCCACTTTCCCCCCGCTGCGCTGGTTGCACACATACCTTAAGTAAGGAGGGCGGGAGAGAAGGCCGCCGGACAGGAAGAGGTGATGGCGCCCCTCCCTCTCTCCTTCTCCCCTGCTTGCCCCCTTTCCAGTCTGAGGCTGCCCGACCATTCTCCTCATCAAAACCCCTTTTATTTCAAGTGCTGGGATTGGGAGAAGCTTGAGGTGGTAATGCGTTGGGAAACTCGTACATCTAACTAAAATGTACGCGGTATGACAAGATCCTCTCATGGGATTTGTCTCGCGAACCTGGTTGATTCCCTTGCGGTCCTTTTTCTTTCCCCCCTTTTTTCCTGCGTGAGCGCTCATTGAGCAAGATCAAAGCGGGGCATCAAGCGAGAGAGGGATCCTCCCGCCCTGCGCCTTGACGGGGGAGACTGGGAAAGGAGGTGAAGAAGGGGGTAAAGGGACTGGAAATGCCTCTCGCGCCGTCCTTTCCCCCTTTCGGTTCGGCCAGGGCAGCTTAAAGGGTGCCGGCGTTCGAGGAAGGGGGAGAAGGGTTGGAGAAATCTGTGGAGCGAAGAATTTTCCTACTCTTCGTCTCTCCTTCCCCTTTCCGCCTGCGAAACTTGCGAAGGAGGCGGAGGGGGGAGGAAAAAAAAGAACAAAGTCATTGTAGGAAAGAGCACTATAAGCCCTTGAAAAAAGGGGAACGACGAAGAGGACGAAAGAAGGAGGACGAAAGAAGGAAAGGAGAGAGAGAAGCTTTCTTTCTTTTTATCTCCCCTCAGCCCTTGTCTATCCTGGACCGAAATTCGCCGAAGCACAAGAATGGCAGAAAGAATGCTCTAGATTCTTGGTGATTGGGCCTGTTTTGATCCCCTTCGCACCGAACCGAAGGGAGAATCCCCGTCTCCTTCTTCGTCCCGTCGTCCCTCTCCCCCCCTCGATCCCATCTCCCTCTTTTTCGCCGCAGGTGCCTCTTTTTATCCAGCCATCCGTGCCATTCTTCCCTCCAAGAAGATTACGATGGGGAGGGGGGAAAGAGCGCAGTTCTGTGCCGCCGCCGCCGCCGCCATCGTCGCTCGGAACAGTACAGAGGCGCAGTGCGAGGATGAGGTTGAGGAGGGTCCCCTCCCCCCCTTTCCTGCCTGGGAAGGCGGCAGCGAGCGCCATTCTTGCAGATATTGGTGCCGTTTGCCCCACGGGTCTAAAACAAGGGGAGGAGGGAAGGACCGGGATGGGATGGGAAGAGAGAAAGGGACATACACACACACACACACACGAACCGTGGAGAGAAAGATAGGCAAGTGCGGAGAGAGAGGAGGAAAAAGGAAGAGAACGGGGATGGGAGAAAAAAAAGGAGGGGCAAGAGGCCAAGGACAGGAGATGTATAGCGATGAAAAGACGCTGTACTACATGATGGCAAACCCTGTTGCCAGAGCCTTTTTCCCCTTGCTCACACTGGTACATTTTTTCGTTTCTACTTTGCACAAAACAAGTCCATGAAATACGGGCTACTCTCCTTCTATTCGCTCTTCTCCCTGACAAGTCTCTTATGATGGGCGCTTGAAGCCGCCCTCCCTCCTCCTCTTCGGATCCTCCTCCTCCTCCTTCGCAGTGCCAATGGACAGCCAGACAAGGAGCTAGGGGGGAAGCGAGGCTGTCGCGCTTGGGTGGAAAAGAGGAAGAGCCGTCTCTCACACTCTCTCTCGTGCGCCCTCGTTGTTCACTTCTTCGCTTAGAGCTTTTTTTATCCATCCCGACCGGATGTATTTGCTTGAAAAACTGTACGTGCACGCAGTCCCCCGTACAACCATTCAAAGGGAGTCGTGGGGCATCAAGGTCCATCGGACTGCACTACATGGGTGGATACACACTCTGCTAATTCGTCTCCTTTCCTTTCCGTGCGTAAAAAGTCAACCTTTAACGTCGATTTAATAACTTCCCTTCAGCTCTGACCTTTTTTATGGAAAAGGTCCTTTCTTCGTAGTTTAGGTATAGGTGCAGTAACAGGAAAAGGGAGACGCGTTTCTCATCTGGAGTTGGGGGAAGAGCCCCCATTTTTTATGGCCCAGCACCGTCTCCCCCTGTCTGTGTGTCTGTTCCATTTCTCCTTCTCTCCTTATCTACTGACGTTAGTTGAAGATCCACTTCGGAACTTGTCATTCGGAGGAAGTGAAAGGAGAGGAGGAGGAGGAGCAAGAAGTCCATTGTCTTCCCTGTCTTCTTGAAACAAAAGGGAGGCTGGCTGGTCGAGGGGAAGAGGGGAAAGAGCACTTTCACGCCTTATTCCGCAGAAGAAGCCGAGTGGTACAGATCGACTCAAACGAGAAGTTTCCCCGGCGACCGTGGATCATCCAACAAAAAAGAAGTCATTTCTCCCATGGGCGATCTTTTTGTCGATATACCATCATCTCGATTCATCTTTCAAGCTTGTTGTCTTTGATTCACCTAATTTAATTTCGTCAACGTCCTCTTGCCATTACCTCCAATCGCCTTTTCGTCCCGATCTGGGGGAGGGTGTTATGGGATTACCCGAATGACTTTCACAACAAAGGAGGAGGGGCCGCCGCCGGGCGATTTTCTCTCGATCATCCCAAGAGATGAACGATGCCGCCGAGGATCAGATGCGATAAGCAAGCATACGTATATCACGGAGAGCGGCCCAAACCGCCACATTTTTTGCTGAGTGTTCGGAAGCCGCCGACTTTTATTATTTCCTTGTTGGTTCGTTTCCTTCCCCTCTCCACCCTTCTTCTTCTTCTTCCCTACCCCTCCTTTCTCCCACTTCCGCCGGAAGTTGGCCTTCCGTTTTCTCCCAGTAACCCTTACGGCTTGTTGGAACAGTAGGCGGGTAGTACTGTACACCCATTTCCACTTTAAACTGCTGCCATAGTAGGTGAGCCCGGTTCTCTGCCAGAGGAACGTTTTCGGGAGATTAATCCTCTTGTCTTCTAATTGACAACTCTTGCTCCCTCCCTCCCCCTTTCCCCTCCCTCCTTTTTCTCCACGGGGCTTTTTCCCTAGTTCCCAAAAGCTCATCAGCGAAGGACCAAAAGAGACCTTCACCACAAAAAAGCCAGTTCATCGAAGGGAAAAAAGAATTCCTGACACAAAAAAGTGGGGGGGGAGAAGAAAAACCTCCTACCAACCCAGTCCTGGATTTTTTTGCTTCAATGCCGGCTGGCTACTGGCTCCTCCTTATCCTCCGCGGCCACATTTTGTAACTCACCGTGACTCTCGGGTTGCAGCCGAGACAAGCTGGGGAGAAAGTCTGGAAAAAGGGGGGTCGACTCGACTCTAGTCGGAGAGGAGGCTAGATGGGAGGTGACGCCACCACATTTTTTAAAAGCTAAATGCGGCGAAGAGGAGGAGGAGGTTTTGGAGTGGAGTTGGGTCGGGAGCCAAGTCGCCGCAGAAAAAGGGTAGAGAGTCAAGGAAGGAGCAGCTTTGTCGTCCATTTCGCCCAGATCCTAGGGAGAAAGGGACGGATTTTTTTTGCAAAGATGCATACTGGATCCTACGCGGATATGGGCAATGGGCATCTTTTCACAAGACAACGTGGAAATGAGAGGTGAGATCCTTTCTTTTTATGCATATTGAATATTTGGTTTCACCTGATTTGTAAAAAATGTTCGACGGCTGTTTTTCTTCGATATCAGTTGGCAAATGTCTTGCTTGGATCTCCCCTTCTTATCCTTCCTTCCGTCTTCCTCTTCCTGCCCCTCCGCCCTTCTCCTCTTCCTCCGCCCGGCTGGCAAGCAAGTCCTCTCCTCTCTCCCTTTTCCAACAGGGGCTTCAGAGAGAGAGCTTTTAATTAAAATTCAAGTGTGGGAGGAAGGAGAAGGAGTTGTAAGGGAACGGAAGGGGTCGGAGGAGGAGGAGGAGGAGGAGGAGGAGGAGGAGGAGGAGGAGGAGGATGGAGGAAAAAGAAAAAGGGGAAGGGAAAGAAGGGACGGAAATTTTAAACTCCGCAAAACTTGTGGTGGTGGTGAGAGGCTGAGACGAGGAGGGAGGGAGGGTGTCCTTCCTGCCTAGACGCCCGCCCCCACTTTCTTTTTTTCCCTCCGTGCTTCTCTCGTTTCTCCTCTTTAAGAGCACCGAGGGAAACGTTTCTCCTTCCCCCCCCCCTTTTATTTAAGCAATTATCTAAAAGTTTTCGAGCTCCGCTTTTACATCTGGGTAGTGGTTTACCATTAAAAAGCCTGTCTGACCGAAGGAACCTGAGACGCCAGGATGGAGCTCATTTCTCAGGGGCTTTCGATACGCAACACACACTAGAAAGTCAGATATTGAAAGAAAAAACTTGCATTCTGATTTTCTACTAGATGTCGATTGCTTTCTTACTTCAACAGAAGCTAAATAAAATATTCAGCACATGTTGAATGTTTGCCTATGGCCTGGCAAAGAGGCACGCGGAGGGTGAGCAAGACCTCGAACTGAAACTTTTTCAACTTCAATTTTTCCAAAGCAAGCAAGGATTAAAAAGTCCCCCTCCGCTCAGGGGCCGAGAGTTCTGTTTCCCCTCTCCTTCTCCGCCGTTCAGCATCCTTTTCCATTCATCCCTCGCCTCCTTTTCCTCCTCCCGTCCTCTTTCTGTAATCAGGCTGAGTGTCGCCGCTGTGGAGGCGATCCTTCCCCCATCTTCTTTCCGCCGTTTTGCGCGTGCCCTAATGATGTCAACCCGTTTCCTCCTCGGACACACGCCGCGTATCTCCACCCAGCGGGGAGAGGCAGAACCGAAAACTGTGTCAGTAGGCGATGTGAACCGGTGTTGTTATGTTTTCCTCCGTTGAATATGTCGATTCACGCTTATGGCAAAAACCGAAGAGAAGCTACGTCCAATTTTTTGTCGCCCTCCCTTTTTCAAGGACCCTTCCCCCCTACCAACCCCTCAATGGGCTCACGCAGCCGACGGGGGAGAGAGGGGACCGGCCGATCCCCCTCTCTCAGCTCACTTGTTTGTATTCCGTGTTTCTCTCGTCGCTTCTTCGAAGCGGCCGAACGACGGAGGGGGGAGGCTGCAGCGTGATAAATGATCTCCTCCTCGTCCTCGTCCTTCCACCCATTTCTTTTCTTGGCCCCCGCGAGCTTAAGGAGGACGATGGGAAAGAAGAGGCGGCGGCAAGTAAAGAGGAGAGGCGGAGGCGGCGCACCCGACCGACCCAACCCATAATAGATTGCTCGGTCCCCCTCTTTACGCCGCCGCCGCTCCTTCCAAATGCCCTTTTCTCTTTTTTCCCTCCCCGTTGCAAGAACGCACGACACAAACGGCGCATCCACCCCCTCCATCCGGCACAGCATGAGGCAAAGCCCTCTTTTTTTCTGCCACCCAGGGGACGCTTCGTCGATTTAAGGCTCGCTTTGCTGGCGGCGATAGAGAGATAGCTAGCAGGAGAGACCTGAGCCGGCTCGAGGAGGTGGAGGGAGGGAGAGGGACGGAGGGTGTCACCTGATGCTCTTCGGGAAAGACGAGTGGAAAGAGGAAGCTGAGGAGACGGCGGAGGAAGACACTGTTGGCTTTCGTACGTATTCGTACAGTACAGCGGAAACGTTATGCCTCATGTCTACAGGTACTACGGCACTTGTTTGTACGACAGGCGAGTAGCCCTCGGGAATTACATGTAGCTCACGCCCATGCCATCTGTGGCACGCCGTTTTCCCCCTTGCCCTCATATTATGGTGGTTTGGACAGGAGACAAGCCGTAAAAAGGAGACCATTTTGCCCAACGGGTATTGTCCTCTCGCTCTGCTATACCACGCCTTGTGAGTCTGTAGAGTGTACCTGGGGGGGTATAACCCTAGAAGTTGTATTTGAAGCTAGCTGGGCTAGATCAGGCAAATGTTTTTCCTCTTTGGGGTCAAGGAGCCAAAAGCCAAAATGAGGGAGTCCGCTGCATATTTGCTCACATCTGCTCACTGTGTGCTGTAAGCAGTAGTAAGGGGGAGGGGGCAACTTTCACGTGTCCTTCAGAGTATGCAAATCATCGAGGGGGCGAAATTAGCATCTGTTTACTCAAGACATCCTACGCCCCCCACGCCCTCTCAGTCCTTTTTGGATGAGAGGAACGTAAGCTGTTGCTCGTTCAAAGCCTGCCATACATGTGCAAGCGACTAGCTGGGGTTATTTGGTTCACATTTTGATCATATTTGATGTTTTAGACGGTACCTCTCTGCTTTGCCCATGTCTCGATCCTCTCCTCCATCATTCAGTCACTGTCCGATTTTTCTTCCTCCACGCGTAGTTTACGTACCCATGACTCCACCGGCCTCATTGCCTGACTGACCATGCAAAGCAAGTCCAAGGAAGGATGTAGTCAGGCACACTCGCGGCCATAGCAAGGGGAGAAAGGAGAGCCCATGCTGATAAGTCAGCAAACAAAAGGGGAGGGGCAATCTGATGATGAGATGAAGGAGGAGGAAGAAGACGAGCTAAAGGGAGAAGAGATAGTCAGGAAGGAAGAGGAAGGTCTGGCAACGACGATAAGGGACGGGAGGAGGATGCGCGCAAACAAGAGACCGGGAGAAGGAGGAAGAAAGGAGGAGAAGGAGGAGGAAGAGGAGCTAAAAAAACCGAGCTCGAGAAAAAATATTACGGTGCTTGAAGGAAGACGCGCCTTGCTTCGTCAAGTACCACAGACCTCTTAAAAAGGGGGAGGTTGCTTCGCATCCGCATCCGGCTGTGCGTCAAATGAGGAAGCTTTGGAAAAGAAAGTGAAAACATCCACCTCGCTCAAAAAATAATGTCTGTAAAAATACTACAGGAAAGGAGAGAAGGCTTCTCTCCTCTTTTGGCCTTTCGCACCATGACCATGTTGCGTGCATGACCCTTCGGCTGGCCTCCTCTCCTCTTGGCTGGCAGGCGTGGGACCAGGCAATGTCACTCGGACGATTCCCAAGGGTCGTTCTGTTCGCACCCGCCGCCGTGGCACATGTACTGCTACTCCATGCGCGTGAGAGTGTGTTGCCGCCGCCGCCGGATGAATCATGGCATCCCCAGGGAAGGAGGGGACTGGGAGGGGGGGGGGGGGGGCAAGGGCAACCAACTTTTTGCCTCCCTCCTCTCTTTGCGCGGGCATATCCCTCTTCTTTCCTTCCCTGTCCTATCTACTGCAAGATGTTCCCCTCCCCCAATCCTAATATGGAGGGAGAGCAAGCCGCCGCCGCCGCCGCCGCAGTAGTTTTCTTGCATAGAGGCATGTTATGGAGGCACTGCTGCACACACACATACACGAGCCCTCCTTCTCTTTTCGAGCAACAACAATCTTCATAAACATTGTGGAGAGGAAGAAGAGTGGGTATGTAAGAGGGAAGGAAGGGACAGACGTCGCCGCCGTGGCCTTAAGGAGGAGGGAGCGGCTTTGCAGACTTGTTTTGGTGGAAGAATGAGTCTGCACATTCAAATAATATGCTGTGTCGTACACGTACATTGTTTAAAGAAACGTCAGACTGTTTTTTTTTCTTGACGCTATTACTAGGGAAATTTTGCAGATATATTCCTTTTCTGATTCAAGTACGTCTTTATTCTAGTGTTTCTTTTGCGTCCTATAAAACATATACCTTGCTTCTTTCGCGTTTGCTTCAAGAACTAGCCGCTACACCCTCAGCCAAAGTGCATACTCCATCTTTTTACAGCAGTGCACAGAAAGAGACCCGTAGGTCATAGTGAAGGCAAGCATTCCTCCTTTGCCTTCGATCAAATCTTAACTGATTAAGGTAGTTTCAAAGAAAACTACGGTGTTTTAAAATCTCCTACTGCAGTAAAAACGAAGTTGCAGTAAGAGTTTAAGTTCTTAGCCAGCGTCTTC
>JAAUYJ010044324.1_pt1 | contig 10392 bp, 11 predicted proteins | sample 7278031 | NCBI WGS metagenome assembly JAAUYJ01 (sample SAMN14350222, study PRJNA611818) | marine sediment metagenome | isolation source: surface marine sediment (1.8m) | place: French Polynesia: Moorea | collected 2018-08 | reverse complement strand
GATGGCGACCAGCTCGACGAATGTCGTGGGCTTGGCGATGAAGGAGCTGACGCCGCTCTTGTAGGTCTGGACCACGTCTTCGGCGTCGAGCGTGGTGCTGAGCGCGATCACCGGGATGTGGCTCAGGAGCGGATCCGCCTTGATCTCACGCAGCGCGTCCTGCCCGTTCTTCCTGGGCATGTTGAGGTCCAGCAGGATAAGGCTCGGCTCGTCCTCGTCCCGAAGGCCGGCGAACTCGCCTTCGCGGCGCAGATAGGCAAGGAGCTCTTCGCCGTCGTTGACGCACCGCAGCTGGGCGCCGATCTTGGCTTGAGCGAAGGCGTCCTGGACCAGCATCTGATCGTCGGGATCGTCGTCCGCCAGCAGCACCAGAAGGGACTGTTCTTGCGTCTTCACCTCGTTTCCTCCGCCCCGTCCCGCCGGGCCTAGGCGGTGTTTCGGGTGCTGCGAGACGATAGCCGCGGCCTCCTAAGCTTGAGTTAAGTCAGTTTTTGGCTGAAGGGGCCGTCATTCCATACAACCGTCCTTTGCATGACGCGCCGCCTCAGGTTTGACTTGGATCATACGCATTCACGTATTAGAATGTTTGAATAAGTTGGCCGGGAGCCGCGACCGGGGCCTCCGCCATCCATCCGCGTCGGTCAATGGGAGGAAAGTCGATGAGAGGTCTGATCGTTTCGGTCTTCGCGCTTCTGCTCGGGGCGAGCCAGGTGCAGGCTGAGGAGGAGAAGCTGCGCATTATCGGCGAGGAACGCGCCTACACGGTGCAAACGGAAGAGGGGCCGGTGGAGATCACGCGGCTCATGACGCCTTGCGCCAAGAACAAGGGATGGCTGCAGCCGCTGGTGCCGGTTGAGGGCATCAACCCGGTGACCGAGATCGAGGTCCTGCAGGCGCTCAACGATGCGGATTTCGTCGTGGTCGACATGCGCGAGATGGATTGGCACATCGAAGCGACCATTCCAGGCAGCATCAACATCCCCTACACCGAGATCGCCCAGCGCCTGGACGAGCTCGGCTGCAGCAAATCCGGCGATGTGCTCGATTGTGCCAAGGCCAAGAAAATCCTGGGCTATTGCAACGGACCGGTCTGCCCGCAGAGCCCGACGGCCATGAAAGCCATGGTCCGCGAGGGCTTTCCCGCCGAAAAGATCTACTACTACCGCGGCGGCATGCTGGCCTGGGACGCGCTCGGCCTGACCACCGTGGCGGGCTCGCTCTAAGGGCCCGCTCGAGGCAAGACGAGGGGCCGGCCCGGAGCTGCCGCGGCCGGCCCTCTTCATTTGTTTTGCCCGCGCCGCGAGGCGTGCACAATGCCAGGGGCCGAAGACCCGCGGGAGGGCCGCCATGGCATTGACGCTCTACGACTACCACCGCTCCTCGGCGGCGTTCCGGGTGCGCATCGCGCTCAACCTGAAGGGTCTGGATCATCGCCGCGAGGCGGTGAATCTGCTCGAAGGCGCACAGCGCGGACCATCCTACCTCGCCGTCAACCCGCAGGGCCTGGTCCCGGCGCTGGTCGATGACGACAAGATCCTCACCCAGTCCATGGCGATCCTCGAATACCTGGAGGAGCGCCATCCCGAGCCGCCGCTGTTGCCCGCCGATCCGCTGGAACGCGTGCGCGTGCGATCGCTGGCCCTGGCCGTGGCCTGCGACATCCATCCGCTGAACAATTCGCGGGTGCTGAAGTACCTTACCGAACAGCTCGGCCTCGACGAGCACGACAGGCTGACCTGGTACCGGCACTGGATCGCCGTGGGCCTGTCCTCGCTCGAGGCCATGGTCGCCGGCCACCCCTCGACCGGCCGCTTCTGCCATGGAGACGCGCCGACTTTCGCCGACGTCTTCCTGGTGCCGCAGATCTACAACGCCCAGCGCTACGAGTGTCCGACGGACGACTACCCGACCCTGATGCGCGTGTTCGAGACCTGCCGCGCGCTGCCCGCCGTCGACGCCGCTTGGCCTGAGGCCGTGAGCGGCTGATCCCAGTTCACCGAACGACAGGAGTCATCCTTGGCCGAGTACACGCTCTACTGCTTCGCCCAGTCCGGCAACGCCTACAAGGCCGCCCTCATGCTGCAGCTCTGCGGCGCGGATTGGGAGCCGCGCTTCGTCGACTTTTTCAACGGCGAGACCAAGACGCCCGCGTACCGCGAGATCAACGAGATGGGCGAGGTGCCGGTGCTGGAATTCGACGGGCAAAGGCTGAGCCAATCGGGCGTGATCCTCGATCTCCTGGCCGAGCGCTTCGGCAAATACGGCCCAAACGACGGCGACGAGCGGCGCGACATTTTGCGCTGGATCCTGTTCGATAACCACAAGCTGACCGGTTCGATCGGCACGATGCGTTTCCTGCTGCGCTTCATGAAGACCGGCGAGACCCCCGTCGTCGAGTTCCTCCGCGGCCGCGCCTTGGGGGCCCTGGGAGTGCTCGACGGCCACCTGTCGTCCCGCGACTTCGTCGCCTGCGGCCGGCCGACCATCGCCGACATCTCGATCTGCGGCTATCTCTTCTGGTCCGACGAGTTCGGCGTGAGCTGGGACGATTACCCGCACGTCGGCGCTTGGCTCGCGCGCGTTAAGGAACTGCCGGGCTGGGTCCACCCCTACGAACTGATGCCCGGGCACCCGCTGCCGGGGTGAGGGGCGAACTGCAAATCGGCCGTGCGTGCTTCGAGACGCGCCCTGTCGGGCGCTCCTCAGCATGAGGAAGATCGGTTGTGGCATTGAGAAGAGACGTCATCCTGAGGAGACCGCGCTAGCGGTCGTCTCGAAGGACGCACTCTGGTCGTCCCAGACACGGCAGACGGCTAAGCTGGATCGCCCGCTTCCCGGAGGGGTCTCGAACAAGATCAACACACATTGACCCCAACTCCGCCTCCCGCTCCAATCGACGGCGGGGGGACTGCCGATGCCGAGGCCCTGGCTCTGTCTGGTTGCGGGCGTCTTGCTGACCACGAGCCTGGGCTCGATCCACGCCTTCAGCGTGTTTCTCGAACCGCTCGAGCGGAGCTTCGCGGCGCCGCGCGCTCAGGTGAGCCTGCTCTATTCGGTCGCGCTGGTGGCGCTGACCCTCGCGGTCCTGGTCGGCCACAGGGTCTACCGGGCGATGGCGCCGGCGCGCGTCGCGGCGATCAGCTGTTTCATCGCCGCCGCCGGCTCGTTCCTGGCCGCCGGCGCGCCGTCGCTGCTGCTGACCGCGGCCGGCTACAGCCTGCTGTTCGGCGCGGCCAACGGCTTGGGCTACGGCTTCAGCCTGTTCGCCGTGAGCCACGCCATGCCAGACCGCAAGGGCCTGGCCATGGGCACGGTCACGGCTTTCTACGCGGTCGGGGCCTCGCTCTTCGCCAAGCTCTTCGACCGCCTGATCGACGTCGGCGGGATCGGCCTGGCCTTCAGCGCGATCGGCACCGTGCTGATCCTGGTCGGGGTCCTGGCCAACGTGCTGCTGCGTCTCTCTCGGGTGCGGCTGCCGCAGGGCCCCGTGGCCGATGGCGAGGGCTCTCTGCGGCCCTGGCGGCGCAGCCTGGTCTTGCTGTGGCTGGGCTACGGCTTGGGCGCCGCCGCAGGTTTGATGGCCATCGGACACGCCGCCGGGATCGCCGCCGCGGCTGGCGCGGCGCCCGCCCTCATCGTGTTGGGCGCGATGGTGATCGCCATCGGCAACGCCGTCGGCGGCTTCGTGGCGGGCGCTCTGGCCGATCGCTTTCCGGTGCGGCGCTTGCTGGTCCTGCTGCCCCTGGTCTCGGCCGCGGCCTTGCTGGCGCTCGCATTCTCTGCAGGCCCGGCCGCGGCGATCGCCGGCCTGGGCGTAATCGGCTTCGCCTACGGCGCGGTGATCGCGGTCTACCCGGTCGCGGTGGCGGCTTACGTTGGTATCGATCTGGCCGCCAAGGCCTACGGCCGCGTGTTCATCGCCTGGGGCCTGGCCGGCCTGGCCGCGCCCTGGCTCGCCGGGCTGCTGTTCGACGCGCGGGGCGACTACGGCCTGGCCCTGCTCCTGGCCGCCGGTGCCGGGCTGCTTTCGGCCGCAGTCGCCGCGATCCTGCCGGCCGTCCGGTAACAATCGACAAGTTTTTCTGCCCAAAGTGTGACGACCGTCACTGTTTGGCGGCCGAAACCTCATTAAGTGTCGTTCATCGGCAGCGGGGCAGACCTTGGGCAAGCTCGCCAGCCAATGAGGTCAAAGCTCAAGAGAAGCGATTAACGTATTGAACTGAAGTAATTTTCTGGGCGGCTTCTCGCCCACCCTCAGATAGATTAGGTCCGATAGCGCAACTCGGGCCGGCGGAAACGCCGGCCCCTTTTCTTTTGCGCTCATGCGTCAAATTGGCGTCGTTCGGAGCCAAACGCGCGGCTTCACGATGGACTGGGATTTTAGGCGGTAGGGTCGCCGGCTCGGCTGGCCCGTGGTGGAGTCCAACGCCATGCAGCTCACCCCCGAACAGCGCGCGCGCTACGGCGCCGAGGGATGCCTCTTCCCCCTGACCCTCATGTCCGAGACCGAGGCCCTGGCCCATCGCCGGCGCCTCGAGGCCGCCGAGGCCGAGCGCGGCAAGATGCACTACCTGGTGAAGCCGCACCTGGTCTTCACCTCGGCCGACGAGATCGCCCGTAACGAGGCCCTGCTCGACGCGGTCGAGGGCATCCTAGGGCCCGACATCCTGCTCTGGGACGCCGGCTACATCATCAAGGAGCCGCACTCGGAGGGGCGCGTCACCTGGCACCAGGACCTGACCTACTGGGGCCTCAGCTCCGACGAGCAGGTGACCGCTTGGGTGGCGCTCTCGCCGGTGACGCGGGACAACGGCTGCATGCGCTACATCCCCGGCTCCCACAGGGCGGGCAAGCAGCGCCATCGCGACACCCATGCCGACGACAACATCCTGCACCGCGGCCAGGAGCTGGTCGAGCCCGTGGAGGAGTCGGCGGCGGTCGACATCGTCCTGCAGCCGGGCCAGGCTTCGCTGCACCACGGTTGGGTGATGCACGCCTCGGCGCCGAACACCTCCGACGAGCGGCGCATCGGCCTCAGCATCCAGTACATCTCGCCCAGTGTGCGCCAGACCGTGACCGACCGGGAAAGCGCGACCCTGGTCCGCGGCGAGGACCGCTACGGTCACTTCCGCGCCGAGCCGCGCTGTACCCGCGACTTCGACCCGGCCTGCCTCGCCTTCCAGCAGGAGATCGAGGCGCTCAAGCACCAGGTCTACGACACGGCCTGATCCGTCGAGGAGCGCCGAGCATGCCGAAGGCGCAGGTCATACACGAGCAGGGTCCGCCGCAGGTGATGCGCTGGCAGGACTGGCCGGTGCCCGAGCCGGGACCCGGCGAAGTGCGCGTGCGCCATACGGCCGTCGGCGTCAACTTCGCCGACACCTATCATCGCGGCGGCATCTCGCACCCCTGGCCCGTGCCGCCGCGGCCTTGCGTCATCGGCTTCGAAGCCGTGGGGGAGGCCGAGAAGGTCGGCCCCGGCGTGACCGATTTCAAGCCGGGCGACCGCGTCGCCTACGGCATCCCGCCGCTCGGTTCCTACGCCGAGGCGCGCAACTACCCAGCCGACAAGCTGCTCCATCTGCCCGACGATCTGGACGGGCGCGAAGTGGCGGCGCTGCTCATGAAGGGCATGACCGCGCACTACCTCCTGCACCGCACCTACGCGGTGCAGCCCGGCGACGCGATCCTGGTGCACGCGGCGGCCGGCGGCATGGGGCTGATTCTCTGCCAGTGGGCGCGGGCGATGGGCGCCACGGTGATCGGCACCGTCAGCACCGACGCCAAGGCCGAGGCCGCGGCAAAGGCCGGCTGCCATCATCCGATCGTGCGCCCGAAGCAGGATTTCGTCGCGCGGGTGCGCGAGATCACCGACGGCGAAGGCGTGGCCGTGGTCTACGAGTCGATCGGCCGCGACACGCTGCAGCAGTCGCTCGATTGCCTGCGGCCGCTGGGCGTCTGCGCGGCCTACGGCCACGTCTCCGGCCCGCCCGATCCGGTCGACATCATCACCGATCTCGGCGCCCGCGGCTCGTTGTTCATCACGCGGCCGGCGATCATGCACTACGTCGCCAAGCGCGCCGATCTGGTCGCCACCGCCGACGCGCTCTTCGCCGCCATCCGCGACGGGGTGCTCGACGCCAACATCAATCACGAATACCCCCTGAAGGACGCGGTCGCGGCCCACGTGGCCCTGGAGAGCGGCACCACGCTGGGTGCCACGGTCCTCTTGCCCTAGGCCCGCTGGAATGTCGTGAGAACTTCTCTTGATGGCTTTCGGAATGCAGTGCTAGCCGTTCCTGACTGACAGTATCTGAAGGGAGTTTGCCTCATGGCCGATCTGGCGCAGCGTGTCGTCCTGGTGACCGGCTCCACGAAGGGAATCGGGCATGCCATCGCCGCCGCTTTCGTCGCGCAGGATTGCCGCGTGATCGTGCACGGCCGCGATCCCGAAGAGGTGGCGCTGACGCGCAAGGAGATCGGCGCCCACGCGGGCGTGGCCGGCGACCTCAGCACAGCGGGCGGGTCTAAAGACGTGCTCGAGCAGGTGGCCGGGCTGGATCCCGTGGAAGTGCTGGTGAACAACGCCGGCATCTTCAGCGTCCAGGAGTTCTTCGAGATCGACGACGAAGAGTGGCTGCGCTACTTCCAGGTCAACGTCATGAGTGCCATCCGTCTCTCCCGCGCGCTGATGCCGGCCATGCTGGAGCGGGGCTGGGGCCGCATCGTCAACGTGGCCAGCGAAGCCGGCGTCAGGCCGCTGCCGAAGATGATCCACTACTCGCTCACCAAGACCGCGCTGATCGCGTTGTCGCGTGGCCTGGCCGAGCTGACTCAGGGCACGCCGGTCACCGTCAACAGCCTGCTGCCCGGCCCGACCTGGACAGCCGGCGTCGAGGACTACATCGAAGGGCTCGCAAAGCACGACGGCAAGCCGGTGCAAGAGGTGATCGAGAACTACTTCCGCGAGGACGAGCCCAACTCGCTGATCCAGCGCTTCATCACGGTGGAGGAGGTCGCCGATGCCGCGGTCTTCCTGGCCGGCAACGCCGCCGTCAACGGCAGCGCGCTGCGCGCCGAGGGCGGCATCATCCGCGCGCTGTGATGCGGTTTGTCTCCGGCGGATCTTCGGGGTAGGCAGCCATGACCGACCTAATCGATCTGGAAAGGTATCCGATCCACGCGCTCGGAAGCGCGCAAGGAAAGGCGCTCGTCGCCGAGGTGCAGGCCCAGCTTGCGGAGGACGGCTGCTGCCGTCTGTCGGGCTTTCTCACCGAACGGGCGCGCCAGACGGCGGTGGCCGAATGCGACGCGCGCCGGGACAAGACCTTCTACACGACGGAAGAGCACAACATCTACATCACCGCGGACGATCCGTCGCTGCCCGAGGATCATCCGGTGCACCTTTTCCAGAAGCGCACGCAAGGCTTCATCGGCGCCGACTACTTCGGCGATGAGACCGTCACCAAGCGGCTCTACGCCTACACGCCGCTGACCGAGTTTCTGTCGACTTGTCTCGGCGTCGCGCCGATCTACCGCTCGGCCGATCCGATCTCCTGCGTGCCCGTCAGCGTGCAGCAGTCGGGACAAGCCTTTCCCTGGCACTTCGACGGCAACGAGTTCACCATCACCGTGATGCTGCAGCCCGCGGCGGCGGGCGGCGTCTTCGAGTACGCGCCGATGATCCGCAGCCCGCACAACGAGAACGTCGATGCCGTGCGTGCCCTGCTGCAGGGCGACCGCAGCCGCGTGCGCAGCCTGGAGCTTCGCGCCGGCGACCTGCAGATCTTCAAGGGCAAGTTTTCGGCGCACCGCGTGACGGCCGCAACGGGTCAAAGCTGCCGCTACGTGGCCGCGCCCGCGTGGATGCCGAAGCCGGGCATGGTCAACACGGCGGAGCGCTCGCTCAACGGCTATGGCCGCGCGCTCGAGGTGCACTACCGCCGCTCGGTCGAGAGCGGTGATGGGCTGAGGGTCTAAGCTGCGCTATTGCGAGCCGACCCCGACCGGCTTGCCGCTTCCCGTCGCCTGGGCGTGCAGCCGCACCGGCTCGGTACTGTCGGCGGCAGGCGCCTCGGTCTCGACGGCGTCGCGCACCTTGCGCGCCCGCTCGCCCATGCGGGTCGAGAGCCAGCGCAAGAGGCTGGCGTCGTCGCCCAGCATGTCGCCGATCTCCGAAACCTGGCTGCTGACTTTTTCCGAAGTCCTGGCCAGCTCGACCGAGTGCTCGCTCAAAGTGCCGCGCAGGGACTTGGCCCTTGCTGCCGCCTCGCCGGCGATGCCGACCAGATCGTCGACTTGGCCGCGCAACTCCTGCCGCGCCTCGGCCAGCTCGCTTGCGGAGGCCTGCGCCTTGTCCTTCAGGTCGGCGCGCTGGTGCTCGAGCGCCCGTTGCACCTTTTCGATTTGCGCGTCCATCTGTGCCGCGGATTGGTCCGCCGCTTCGGCGAGCTGCCGCAGCTGGCCTTGCAGCGCCTCGTCGAATTGCCGGCTCTGCGCGCGCAGGGCGTCGCTCAGACTGCGCACCCGGGCTTCGCCGGATTCGTCCGTGGCGGTCAGCTTGCGAAGTTCGTCCTGCAGGGCGAGCGCGGTCAGCTTGAGCTCGGAGCCGCGGGCCACGTAGTGGATCACCAGCCAAAGCACGATCAGCGGGCCCGAGACGCCGGCCAGCAACAGCCCGATCTCGTGCGGCAGCATCCAGCGCAGGTTTTCCAAGCCGGTCTCGGCGGCGAGATAGGCGCCGAACAGGGCCAGCCAGCCGGCGCTCAGCAGCAGGCCCGTGACCAGCCCCAGGCGCCGCGCGCCTTTCGGACGGTGCTCCCTGTCATCATTCGACTCCAGCGGAAACTCTAGCTGCATCGGCGAATCCGCATATTGGTTGGCCATTACCTTTACCGGCCGACGCCTGGGGCGGCCACGTGACAAATTTCGGGCAAGACGGTTTAGTCCTGAAGAGGGTCAGGGGAACGATGGAGTTCAAGCGATGACGCTTGCGGCCCTTTCACGCGCCGGCGGGACCGATCTGGTGCTGTGCCTGCACGGCCTCGGCTGCGCCAAGGAGAACTTCGCCGCCCTGTGGGACGCGATGCCGCTCGCGGACTTCGCGCTGCTCGCCCCCGACCTGCCGGGACACGGCGCCTCGCAGGGCCTGGCGCCGGAGAGCTGGACGATGGAGGGGATGGCCGGGGCGGTGCGCGATTTGCTGCGGGACCATGCGGCGGGCGTCAGGCGGCTACACCTGGTGGTGCATTCCTCGGGCGGTGCGGTCGGGCTCTTGCTCGCGCAGGACCCGCCGATCCCGCTGGCCTCCTTCGTCAACGTAGAGGGCAACCTGATCGCCGCCGACTGCGCCCTGCTGTCGCGGCGCTCGGCGGACATGAGCCTGGCGCTGTTTCGCGACGAGAAGTTCGCGCGGCTCAAGTCGCGGGCGCGGGAGGCAGACGACCCCGGTCTGCGCGCCTGGGCCGACTGGGCCGAGGCCTGCCCCGCCGAGGCCTTCCACGCCGCGGCCCGTTCCGTGGTCGCCTGGTCCGACAGCGGCCGCCTCCTGGAGATGTTCAGAGAACTCGCCGTGCCGAAGCTCTACGTCTGCGGCGATCGCAGCGCGGTGCCCGAGGTGCTGGCCTGCATCCCGGACATTCCGAAGTGCGAGGTCGCCGACTGCGGGCATTTCATCATGCTGGAGCGGCCTGCCGAGTTCGCCGCCGTGCTCGCCGAGTTCCTGCCGCACGCTGAGAGGTAGTATCCATCAGCTCGACGCTGTGTGCGGCGCGGAGGCGAGGCGCAGGAAGGTGCGGTCCTCGCGGCGCAGGAACTGTTCCCGCTGCGCGAACTCGTAGTTGGCCTGGCCCAGAGGGTCGTTGCGCAGGCGCTCGCGATAGGCTTCGTAGGCGGCCAGGCTTTCGATGTTGTAGACGCCGTAGGCCAGCGTGCTGGAGCCCTCGTGCGGCGCGAAGTAGCCGATCAGGTCGGCGCCGCAGCGCGGGATCGCCTTGCCCCAGTTGCGCGCGTACTCCTCGAAAGCGGACTTCTTGCAGGGGTCGATCTCGTAGCGGATGAAGCAGGTGATCATGGGAGTCTCCGTGGTTTGACAGTGGAGATTGGGAGACTTTCTTCGAGCCCGAGCGATCCTCATGCTTCGACAGGCTCAGCATGAGGCACAAAGAGCCGGTCACGACGCCCTCATCCTGAGCCTGTCGAAGGATGAGGATCGCTGTATGTGGCCTCCTGTACTGCGAACGTCTCCTGATGCCCAAGCGAGGAGGGGTGCGCCCAATCTCATGGGGCAAAGCAATATCCCATTGAAACGCGTTAATGTTTCGTTCGTCATCGAAATATGGATGTAAATCCACCAGGTGGGCGTGGCTGCGCCGCTCAGCCGTTGCGGTAGAT
>JAAUYJ010059380.1_pt1 | contig 10393 bp, 12 predicted proteins | sample 7278031 | NCBI WGS metagenome assembly JAAUYJ01 (sample SAMN14350222, study PRJNA611818) | marine sediment metagenome | isolation source: surface marine sediment (1.8m) | place: French Polynesia: Moorea | collected 2018-08 | reverse complement strand
CCAAGGGTCCGGAGGTCTGGGGGGGGTCCAAAAATTTTCTGGGGTGGTGGTCGGTTTTTCCAGCCCCTGGGGGGGGGTGTCCCAAAACATCAGCCTGGGGGGGGGGGGGACAAAGGCCTTCGGTGGCAAAATCTGGCTGGGGGGGGGTCTGTGGTACATAAATTTTCCGCCTGGGGGGGGGATGGTTTTCCGGCTGGGGGGGGGGATCCCCCCCCCCATGGGCATGTATGATCTCAGTCATAAAGCAGTTGCTGGAGAAGCCAACTGTTGCTGAACGGTACATAAAACAAATCTTGCCATTGTCTAAACTTTTTCCCCAGGCCTTGACAGAGTTTGACCTGATCGCTTGGTCGGAGGGAGACGAATCCTTTGCTTCTCGCGCCTACGCCGTCTGCTCGTCCTCCACGGTGGCAGCCAACGCGGCCTTCGCAGCTCTAGCCATGATGCTTAAATTCACATGCTGAAGAAAGGCGGCAAATTTTCAGAGCGTGAATAAACAAACGTGAAAGAAACTTAATTTATGTTTTTTTTGTTCAGCTCTCTATTGTCGCGTATTGTTCTACCAATTTTGGCTAGGTGCTAAGCGAGATCTGTTTCCTTGTGTAGAAGGCTACATAGATTATGTGTGTGAACGGTGACCGCATGTTTTTCATGTTGAAAAATGCAGTGAACTATCGTTTGCATCCGAATGACTGCTACTTAGACGCAGCCAATTCCAGGAGCTGGTCCAGCTTTGACTGCAGCCTCTCCGCCCTGTCCAAGCTGGCGTTGATGTCTGTGGCCACGCTCTTGCGCTTGACCCTGGCCTGCGTCTGGTGCTCGTCAGGACTGAGCGAGTCCAGAGACTCCAGCAGGCGCATGAAGTCCTCGGAGGCGGAGCGGCAACGTTTGGAAAGACCCTTCAAAGCCTGGATGCACAGTTTATTACAGAAAGATGACAAACCAATTCGTTCCGTGAAAATGCTCACCTGAGCGTGGTTCTCCTTGGGCATGTACCCGTCCTCTATGTCCTGCGCTTCTTTTGCCGCCTCCGCCAGCCTCTTGCTGACCTCTAGGCTCCTCCTCTCCACCTCCGCCACCTGCTTGAAGACCTCGTCCGCCTGCGGGTCGTAGCGCTTCCCCAGCACCATCACCTTGCTGTTGTTGCCAACCCTGCACTCGAACAGGGTCTTGGAGTGGTCCAGGGAGGTCAGAGTGCGGCCGTTCAGGATCAGCTTCTGTCCCTTGCTGCAACAACAACAACAGCAGAATGAAGAGGCTAATCGTTGGTAGTAAATGTGTGTAGAGTAACAACTCACGCTGGCACTCCAGTGATGGCTTCGACCTCTGCCATGAGGTCCGAGAGAAGGGCGCCGTCGTCGATGGACAGAGGATGCTTGGTGGTGCCTGAAGGAGAGGAGGAAATTACTACGAGAAAAAGGGGGAAACACTATAGGTATATGGATCATACCATGCTTGAGTTGGATGTTGAGAATCATGGTTGCTCCTTTTAGATAACTCTTTGGTTCTTGATGTGTAGACTCGTGGGAGCAGCTTCTTTATCTCAGTGCCTCAGTCAATGTTAAGGAAAAAATTAGGAGCTCTTTAGGAATTCGGGTCCCTTTTATGGCCCGGTGCTCCAGCAGGCTAGGCCTAAGCGTTAGGTTAAGTTAGGTTAGATTATCTTGGGACCCGCATTCGTAAAGAGATCCAAAAATTACCCTTAGTTGATACGGAAATTTCTTGTCTAAATTACGTTACAACTTACAACTCAGAGCTGGATCCTGACTTCTGAGTTTCTGACGTGCTCCGACAGCTGCTCTTTTCTAATGATAGGGAAGCTGTTCCCTGACTTCCCTCCTCCTGACTGTTCGCTTCGCTGACGAAAGGAGTCAAAGGACTGGGGGGACTCGTGTTAGGATGGGGCGCTTTCTTCCCCTCCTTTCGTCGTCCTTGCCACAATCCCCCTTGAGGCGCCTTTCACGGGACTCTTTCCAACAGGGACGACTGTTCCAGGCAGACTTTCCTATTCTCGCTCTTGGCAGTAAATCTTGCGCTCCTCTACTGTATGGTCTATTTCCAGCTTGAGAGATAACGTCGGTGCATCTGAAGAGAAAAAGTGGGAAATAAAGTACAGTATTTTCCTATCAATTATGTACGGATTTATAATTCGTTTTTTTCCACGTCAGACAAAGGTAGCAATGTAGCCCGATACGCGTCGGACGTGCATTGATGGAGCGGCTGTATGCAAACTATTTTTGATTGGAATGACCTATTCCATACTGTAACGATGAGGTGGGGCACACAACAACATGATCACTAGAATAAATATCACACTTTCGGTTGCTTTTTCTCTTCACTCAAGAAAGCAAAACGTGCTGGTCAAAAAAGGCTGGGATGTAGCACTGGATGGCTTTCGCATCAATGGGATCACTGGCGGTGGCGAGTCAAGGTTGAAAAAGTAATAGCTGCATCTCTCTTGTGACTTGGAAAATCGAGACTATCTGGTATCACGGACTGCTAGACCAGCAGCCTCTGGTTCACAGAGTCACCTTCTCCCTTCTCGGCAAACAAAGGTAAGTAACCTGAAACAAATGTGGAAAAGAAGTTAGAACTGTGAATAAAGAAACAAACTTTGCACAAAGAAGACTCTTACCTCCTCCGTTCTTCTGTTGCAAAGCCGCTCCTCCTCCACCGCCGCTATTGCTCACCGTGACCTCTGCGAACTGGAGGTCGTAAAAGACGGAGACGTGAAAGCCCATGTTGCACAGCACGATTGTGTACTCCAGGATGCAGAAGAAGCTGTAGACGTAAGGCTCGCAGTAGGTGTTGTGGCGCCAGTAGAAGTAGACCATCAGCACTCCTGAGACGGCGGTCGTCTTGAGCAGCGACTTCCTCAGCCTCAAGGCACGGGCCTCGCCAGAGGTGTGAGGCTAAAGGAAGGAGGAACACAAAGTTGTACAAGAGTTTTGCTATTTTTCCGAAATCTGTTTCTCACCTGATACCCCCCTTTTGAGGAGAGGTAGACTAGGGCACACTGGTGGAACACGGAAAAGAGGCAGAATCCGGAGAAGCCCATCTTGTGGATGGTGAAGTTTTCCTGCAAAATAATCGGATCGTGTTAGTCCCGGCATCTCGGCTGTTTTTTCTCGTCATTCCCTTACCACGGAGGACACCACTGTGAGGGTGAGCAGACACAGGTTCTCTGCCCACTGCGCCAGTAGGGCGGCGGTGGAGAGGCCGCGGTTGAACGGGGAGGGGAGGGCGCGGGAGGAGACGTGTCTGCACGCCAAGAAGCCGAAGAGGAATCTGGACTGGCTGTGCAGGCCCACGCAGAACTGCCAAACGTACTTCTGCGGCTTGGTCCCAATAGAGGCGGAGATGGACGGGGCGAAGTTGGACACCTCACAGTGGGTGTACGTAGAGTTCTGTTGGGGAAAATAAAGTAAGATAGGGTTGCGTTCATGTCTGCGATGATAGGCACTACTGACCTTGAAGTTGTAGAAGAAAGTGTAGATGATGCAGTAGACGAACCCGAAGAGCGGCAGGGAGACTGTGACCACGGCCAGGCGACGGAGGCCGGAGGAGCTGTGAAGAAGGGTTCCCGGAGGGGGAGGGGGCGACGACGAGGCAGACTTCATCTTGGACCACTTGGAGTGCTTCGACAGAGAAATGTTTTCTGCATTTGGCCACCAAACAACACCCTTTTGGAGTGTCTGAAAGGGACACACTTAAAAGGGCAGAGAGAAGGGAGGGGAGTCTGAGGGGGCAAATGATTGGAAGAGATCAACACATTTTTTGCGGTATCTACTACTTTTGTAATAGATGAGGATATTGCAAAAAATAAAAAGGCAAGGCTCTGTAGAAATATGTTCAAACACTTCATTAAGGGTCATTTTCAAATTTTATATTTAGGGAGCACACGAAAAAAGAAATAATTGACAAAAAGTAAAGAATTGCCTTTTGCTTTTTTCGCCTTCCTTGTGTGTCTTTTGCCTCCCCTGATTCACGGGTTTCCCTCCTTTGTTGTCCCGCCCGCCTCTCTTCCCTGCCCTCCGCCCTGCCAAGCGGCCAAAGGGGAAAACAGGCGAAAATCGGCAAGTCAGGCAAGGAGAAGGAGAAGGAGAGAAAAATCATTGAAGATTTTGATTTTCCAGCCTGAGAAAAGCCGGCTCAGGTCCGTCCCCGTTCCTGAGGTCACCCAATCGACCTAAAGGTCAAGGTCACCTGTCCGCCATGTCCGAGGGAGCCACCGCAGTGGAGAAGCCGGTGCCGTCGCCCGCGGCCTCTGCGGCCGCCGCCGCCGCCGCCGCGTCTGCCGCCGCCAACTCGTCTACGCAGGACCCCGACCTGGACGACCTGTTCACCCGCTACAAGCGCCTTCAGCAGCAGCTGGAGTTCCTTGAGGTGCAGGAGGAGTACATCAAGGACGAGCAGAGGAACCTCAAGAAGGAGTTCCTGCACGCCCAGGAGGAGGTCAAGCGCATCCAGTCGGTGCCGCTCGTCATCGGACAGTTCCTGGAGGCCGTCGACCAGAACACGGGCATCGTGGGATCCACCACCGGGTCCAACTACTACGTGCGCATCCTGTCCACCCTTGACCGGGAGCTGCTCAAGCCCTCTGCGTCGGTGGCCCTGCACAAGCACTCCAACGCCCTGGTGGACGTCCTGCCTCCGGAGGCGGACTCCTCTATCTCCATGCTGCAGGCGGACGAGAAGCCCGACGTGGCCTACTCAGACATTGGCGGCATGGACATGCAGAAGCAGGAGATGAAGGAGGCGGTAGAGCTTCCGCTCACTCACTTTGACCTCTACAAGCAGGTATGAAACCAAACGATGAATTTGATGGGAACAGTATTTAACCTTGAATGTCTTCTTTCCAGATCGGTATCGACCCTCCCCGCGGCGTCCTGATGTACGGCCCTCCCGGGTGCGGCAAGACCATGCTAGCCAAGGCAGTGGCCCACCACACCACTGCCTCCTTCATCCGTGTGGTGGGCTCGGAGTTCGTGCAGAAGTACCTGGGCGAGGGCCCCAGGATGGTCAGGGATGTCTTCAGGCTGGCCAAGGAGAACTCCCCCTCCATCATCTTCATTGACGAGATCGACGCCATCGCCACCAAGCGTTTTGACGCCCAGACTGGCGCCGACAGGGAGGTGCAGAGGATCCTGCTCGAGCTGCTCAACCAGATGGACGGATTCGACCAGACCACCAACGTCAAGGTGATCATGGCCACCAACCGCCACGACACCCTGGACCCCGCTCTTCTCAGGCCCGGGCGACTCGACCGAAAGATAGAGTTCCCCCTCCCGGACAGGAGGCAGAAGAGGCTCATCTTCTCCACCATCACCGGGAAAATGAACCTGAGTGAGGAGGTGGACCTAGAGGACTACGTGGCCAGGCCGGACAAGATCTCCGGGGCTGACATCAACGCCATATGCCAGGAGGCAGGCATGCAGGCCGTCAGGGAGAACAGGTAGAAAATTGCACGTCGTCTTGTTTTCTACTCATGGCTTACAAGTTTTTTTTCCATTTTAACTTAACCTATAGGTACATCGTGCTTCCCAAGGACTTTGAGAAGGGCTACAAGAACAACATCAAGAAGGACGAGACGGAGCACGAGTTCTACAAATAAATCGGGAGTAAAGGGCGGGGTACTTTATTTAAGACCAAGTTAAAGAAATAAAATTTTTGTATTATTGACTCAACAGAAAAGTTTTTCCAAAACGTTGTGGGTTCTTTTCGATGAACAAATTGGACACCGTGTTAATGGAAGCACCTTTTGCTATGGAATTTCATTTTTTGTCTTTCCTTGGCGGACGCGAAGGAGGCCATGAATACTGACCTGTTCCTTTTCAAACTGAGCGAAATGCTGCCGGAGGCCTATCTCGACTAGTTCCGTAGCCGGGGATTGGTGCTGGATGAAGTCATGAGAAAGATGAGAGAGAGGGGAGACCAGTTGGAGAGCGTCTTCAGGGTGATGGAGGTGCTGGAGCGGGCACGGTGAAGAAGAAGAGGAATGCCGAAATCAAGGCTGCAGGTGCCAAAGTTGAAGAAAGCAAGGGCGCGGGACAAGGTCCTGTTTCTGAATTGGTCGACCTGGTAATTGGAACAGCGATTAAAAAAGAAGGGGGAATGACAAAAAAGAATCTGCTGCAATCAAAGAAGATCAAGTCACAGCCGAAGAAAGGACTTCCCAGGAGGGAATGAACGAATCTTTGGACAGGTTGTTGAAGGAAGCTTCCCCGACGGGAAGCGATAGTTCCTCTTATGCCAGCAAGACGGAGGAGGAGCTAGAGTCGTCATCCTTGAACTCCGCAGGGGAAGAACTGCCGGTCGAAATTCAAAGCGGCCTCCTTCCTCGTAATCCAAACGAAAAAAGCTGCAGCAGAGCCATCACGACGAGGAGCGGGGGCAAGGATGCCGGCGTCAAGAACCAAGAGTTCATCGACCCGCACGAGTACGAATACGTCAGCGAGGGATTGGAAGTGGAGGAGGAGGAAGGCTACTACCACAACCAGAGCACAAAACCTTCTGCGACTCCTGTTGGCGATGCAGCGAGGGCAAGTCCAGATGAATAGCGAGAAGGGGAAATATAAGAAAAAGGAAGGTCGACGACAGTAACGGCTGTTTCTGGTTTGAGCTCCCTGACGACGATTACGTTCCTCCTCCTGTGACTGAGAGCTCCGAGAGCTGTGAGGAGAGCCAGAGGTACGACAAGCTGTACAAGATGGTTGACGAAGGAAAAATGTAAAAGTTGGTACACGTAATGATTCGCCAAGACCGCCCCTAGGATCCTTCGCGTGTGGGGAAAGCCCACACGCGTGAGGGTGAGCTGTATGGAAAATGACTGGTATCTTCCGGTGCCTGATAATTATGGAAATCGAAGGCGAACCACATGCGACATGTAGAAAGTCCACCGCCTTGGTTTTGGGCAGAGAGCGCGAAATAACGTCGCTCGCCGACGACGACGAGCTTTATAGTACTTGCGTGCGTACGTGACACATCTCTGCAAGCAATGCGCGTGTATAATCCAGTAGTAGTAAAATAACCTTGCAGTCAGTATCACACAATGAAACCGGGAGGGAGAGCGGCGCGAATACTGCTCAGCAGGGCGGCTCAGTCGACGATGTGGATGACGGGGTGGATGGTCAGCGACTTCTTGAAGCCGGGAATGTCTGATATGAAGGAAGAGCCCTCCTTGGCGTGGTCGCCGGATTCGGTCGCCTCTTCCGGGGCCTTGCACACAACACAGTACACCTTGTCCTCCTCCTCTTCAGCCTCCGCCTCCTCCGCCTCACCGTTTGCGTCGGCCACAATGTTCTTGGAACTGCCCACGACCTGCACCGACAGCTTGCGGAAGTTCTTGCCGTCGCGCAACATGGACTTGAATTCTCCACAGACTTTGTCCTTTGTCACGTAGTTTTCCTGTGCACATAGAAACGTTCAGTATATGATCAAATTCACTTGCAGCATTCAAAATTATACATACCAAATTTTCGGCATCCTTGAAGTGCCTGTCGAAGAGGTACTCTCGATTGACGATTTCGGACCAATTTCTGGACACCTCCTCGTACAGCGTCACGTCGGCCGCCTTCTTCTCCTTGACCAGGGTTCGGACGTAGTCCTACGAATGGATCAATACATGGAATCCCATTCCCAGCCCAACAGTAAAGTTAACATAGTTTTCAGGTCCGTCACCTACCTGAAATTCCTCTTCAGACAAGGACTTCAGCTTTTCCTCGAGGAACCACTGGAGGAATTTGTCGATACGGCAGTCCACATGATCCGGTGAGAATTTGCTTGCCTTACATAGAAAGAAATGTTCCTGGTTTCGAACCATGCATTCGAAAGCTCTAAAAATCTTTTAATTCCAACCTGCGCGGATATCGTCACCGAAAATCCCAGAACGCCGTGAGTGTTTCTCAACATGGAGAAGACAATGTAGCCGAGCTGCTCCTGCGTCCGCAGCACGTCGAACACGGGTTCCTCCATGATCATATTGGCCAGCTCCAAGACAGCGTGCTGCTTCAAGCAACCTGAACAGGAAACTAATTAAAACTTTTCTCCTAAACAATTGTTATGGTCAAATCAAACCTGGAGTTCCTTGATAATAATTTGTGACTGCCGTGTTTCCGTCTCTAGTGTTGAGACTGTCCACCCTCACGACTTTCTCGCCTCTAGGCAGTTCGCAGCAGCGATGTTCCACGGGGGCTTGGCCCGGCCTCAGGGACTGGATACCCAACTTGGCCTTGACCAAGTTGTAGCACTCCTGCAGGATCAAAACATCGTGATAAGAAAAGCAAGAACATACTAAGAAAATGCTAGACTTGCTTTGGCCTCGCTCTGAGTGATGTTGCCCTGAACAAGGGCTTGTAGGTAGCAGTTGGAGACCACTCTTTTGGAGAAGTCCAGCAAGTCCTTGAGCTCCAAGGTGGAGATTACGGCGTGCTTCTCGGTGTTCTGCCAGAAGGTGTCCTGGATGACGGAGAGTCTCACCTCCCGAACTAGCTTTAGTGGCTTGAGGAACTGGTTGTAGTAGCCTCTCTTGATCTGCGGTTTAGAAAGTCGCCCGTACAAGCAACGCTGGACAAGAGCACGGCCTCGTTGAGAATATACCTGATCCCGCACAGCCATGAACTCCTTCTCAGTTAGCTTTTCTTCCAACTTGTTGATGTTGTTCAAGATGGTTTCCAGGAGCACCTTAAGCTTGTCGTTCAGCCCTGAGAGCTTCAGGGTGAATCCTCTTTCAGACGGCGACAGGGCAAAGGACAGCTGGGCGAGGTCAGCGGGGTAAGTCTCCTCCACCATCACCAAGGCAATGCAACTTGCCTGCGAACAAAAGGAATAAGAAACAGCCCCTTCACGCTAAAGAAGATATCGTCAGCAACACTTATTTCCATGGGTTGATCGCTTTAACCCTGTAAAATCAGTCATCGATTGGAATAAATCAAAAGTAAAAAAACACTCAACTCAACCAATCAAAAATTATATTCCCCTAAGCGAAAAAAATAAACTCGAATGTCAAATTAGCAAACCTGCTAGGCAAAGAAATGTTTGTTGAACAATGAATTTAAATTAAAAAGGTCCAAGCTTTGGTTCATGGGGAAAGCATACCATGATGTCAAGGCAAACGGCGTCCTTGAGCGAGTCTAGTGGGAGAGACGAGCAGATGAAGAACTGCATATAGGCCAGCGGCTTCAAGAAGACGTCGTCCTGTCTGTGGAACAACTCTCCGCCCTGCTCCTCGACAAGCTTCACCGGGTACTTGAGGACGCCCTCCACCCCAACCGGGCTATCCTTGATCGAAAGGTCCTTCGCGATGAAGTAATTCTCCTCCGGTAGGTGCATGTCCGGCTCCGGCAGAGCGCTCTGCCACTGGCTCATCCACTCCTTGGGGATGGGCTCCTTGGCGTACTTGGTGCCGAACCATGGCTCCACCTCGCTGCAATGCTCCTTTACCTCCTTGGCGCTGATGAGCACGTTGGCCCTCTCCGGGAGGAGCCCTTCGGCGCAGTTCCTGATCAGCCCGGGCTCGAAGTCGAAGAGGAGGTCGTCCCCGCTGAGGTACAGCTCCGGTGGGTAGTACTGCATGTTCTCCGCCAGCGTCTCCACGTTGTCTCCCGGCTGCGCCTCCTCGCCAAAGTCGAAGGACAGCCGCTCGATGCGGCGAATCTCGCCAAAGATCCTCTCGCTAGGCTCTGACGTGCGAAGCATCTTGAGGTACCCGAACGTAGCCTCCAGAACCTGTGAATGGTGGAATGAAAGACATGCTCTGATAAATTCAAGAGGTCATTTCGATAATACGAATATAGTAGTACAGAAAGTATTTTTGACTAATTCCCCAAGTAACGCCCCCTCAGTGCCATACTGCACGTGTACAATATGGGGTGCTAGTGCTACCGTCAACACACACATGCCATCATAATTAGTCCTTTTCATGAAAGGACCCTGAACAAATAGCCAGAAAAAAGGGGTCGGTGACATCGCTTTTCTTTAGCTTTCCTCCCCCGCCTACCTTGTCCAAACACTGGTATCCCTCCTTGGTAAGCGTAATGGTGATGGCGAAGGTGGAATGGGTGCTGTTGTACTCGAAGCCGCAGCCGTCGTTGCCGGCGGTAAGGCTCAGCGCCCAGACCTTTTTGCGCAGGTAAGATATCAAGCTTCCCTTGCCTGGAATAATAAAGAAGTGATGAAATTAGGGAAGCGAAAACCATACGGCACGCAAATGATCTATGGGCCGCTTCCAAAGTACCGAGGCTAGTAATTTCTGAAAGCAAAAAACCCCAAGAACTCTCCACTTAAACCGTCAAGGAGGCAACGCCCAAATGACAAACCTACCCTGCGGCGCTTAACTGCTTCGTTAGTCCGCAAAAGGGAGCTAATGCCTTTGCAAGTTCTTGGACGAGAAATT
>JAAUYJ010043668.1_pt1 | contig 10396 bp, 14 predicted proteins | sample 7278031 | NCBI WGS metagenome assembly JAAUYJ01 (sample SAMN14350222, study PRJNA611818) | marine sediment metagenome | isolation source: surface marine sediment (1.8m) | place: French Polynesia: Moorea | collected 2018-08 | reverse complement strand
GGCGGCCATTGACGGCCATTGGCATTCTTTCCCGCTCGTTGCGGAGATCGTGACCGCTCATAGTCCCCCCAGACCGGCCCTCCCATTTTGGGCTCCACGCAACACTAAGCCCAGGATGACAAACCGACAACAGCTTTGCGCGCCCCAGAGGCGGCTTGCCGTTCATCTCGGCTGGGCCTTTGCGAGCAAGCGCGCCAATTCGCCGTGCAGGTTCGCGTTGGCGGCCAGGATCGATTGCCCGTCGAGCGCGAACTCGCCGCCCTCGACGGCGGAAACGTAACCGCCGGCCTCGCGCACCAGGATCACGCCGGCCGCGATGTCCCAAGCGGCGAGGCCACGCTCCCAAAAACCGTCGAAATGTCCGGCCGCGACATAGGCCAGATCGAGCGCGGCCGAGCCCCAGCGGCGCACGCCCGCGGTCTCGCGCATGAAAATGTCGAGCTCGGCGACGAACTGCTCGACGTTCTTGTGGCCCTTGAAAGGAATGCCGGTGGCGAACAGCGAGTCGGCCAGCCGCGCCCGGGAAGAGACCCGCATGCGCCGGTCGTTGTGAAAGGCGCCGGCCCCCTTCTCTGCGTAGAACAAGTCGTCCTTGGCCGGATCGTAGACCACGCCCGCGATCAGCTCGCCGCGCTCCTCGAGCGCGATCGAGATGGCGAAGTGCGGCAGGCCGTGCAGGAAGTTCGTCGTGCCGTCGAGCGGATCGATGATCCAACGGCGTGTCGCGTCCGCCGGGCTGCCGGCGCTGCCCGACTCTTCGGTCAGGAAGCCGTAGTCGGGCCGCGCCTTGCGGAGCTCTTGGCGCAGGATCTCGTCGGCGCGCAGGTCGGCGGCCGAAACGAAGTCCGCGGGGCCCTTGCGCGAGACCTGCAGGTTGGCGACCTCGCCGAAATCGCGCTTCAGCCCGCGCGCGGCCTTGTCGGCGGCGCGGATCATGACGTTGATGACCGCCGAGCGCGTGGCCATGGGCTTCCTCTTGTGGTGATCGGCGGCGCCGGCGCGGCCGCACCGCTTTAAATCAGTCCTTGGCCCGCTCGACGTAGCTGCCGTCGGCCGTGCTGACCACGATTCGGGTGCCGGACTCCACGTGCGGCGGCACCATGGTGCGCGCGCCGTTTTCCAGCAGCGCCGGCTTGTAGGACGAGGCCGCGGTCTGGCCCTTGACCACCGGATCGGCCTCGGTAATCAGCATGATCACCGTCTCCGGTAGCGCGACGGAGATCGGGTCGCCCTCGTAGCTTTCGATCGTGACCGTCATGCCCTCCTGCAGGAAGGGCAAGGGCTCGCCGACCAGATCGCTGTTCAGCGTGATCTGTTCGTAGGTCTCGTTGTCCATGAAGGTCAGCATGTCGCCGTCGGCGAAGAGGTATTGATAGGGCTTCTGGTCCAGGCGGACCCGCTCGACGTCCTCGCTTGCGCGGAAGCGCTCGTTCAGCTTGGTGCCGTCACGGATGTCCTTGAGCTCGGCCTGCAAATAAGCCCCGCCCTTGCCGGGCTGGGTGTGCGCGATCTTGACCGCGCGCCAGAGGCGGCCCTTGTGCTCGATCACCATCCCCGGGCGGATGGCGTTGCCGTTGATCTTCATGGAGTTTCGTCCGGATTGTCTGGGATTCGGCCTCGAATGGCGGCGGAAGCTAGCAGCTTGCCCGGGGGGAGGCAATTGCCGGAGGGTCAGGGGGCGCCGCCGGAAAGCCACTTGCGGCACGCGGCCGCCGGGTCGGGAACGTCGAGCAGGTCTAGCGCCTGGCCGCGCCGATTGATCAGGGTTGCGCCCTCTCGCGCGGCGATCTGCGCGAGCTTTTCGGCGGTGGCCTTGCGTCCGGTGAAGCGCAGCCGCTTCAGCCCCAGTCGCAGCGCGCCCAGCACGTGTCCGGCCTTGTCGCCGCAGTCCAGGACCGCCGTGACCGCGACCTCGGGGTGCGCGGCGCTGGCCGAGGCCACCACCTCGCGGAACCAGGCCGCCCCGACCGTGCCCGCTGCGCCCTCGGCCGAGAGCAGAGTGACCGGCACGCCGGCTTCCGCCGCCGCGCCGACCGCGGCGCGGGCGTGGTCTAGGGAATGCACGATGATCGCCCGTCCCGCCATGGTGCGATCATAAAGTAAAAGCGGCGGACGAGATGCCCCCGTCCGCCGCCTGTCAGCAAGTCACGCTGCCGTCAGATCAGCTTCGCCATCGCGACCGCGGTGTCGCACATGCGGTTGGAGAAGCCCCACTCGTTGTCGTACCACGACATGACCCGCACGAAGCGGTCGTCCGTGACCTGCGTCTGGCTCAGGTCGAAGATCGAGCTCGCCGGGTGGTGGTTGAAATCCGACGAGACCAAAGGCTCGTCGTTCACCGCGAGCACGCCTTTGAGCTTGCCCTTCGCCGCCTTGCTCATGGCCTTGTTGATCTCGTCGGCCGTGGTCTTCTTGTCCGCTTCGACCGTCAGGTCGATCAGGCTGACGTTGGGCGTCGGCACGCGGATCGCGGTACCGTCGAGCTTGCCCGCCAACTCCGGCAGCACCAGCCCGACGGCGCGGGCCGCGCCGGTCGACGTCGGTATCATCGACTGCGAGGCCGCGCGCGCCCGGCGCAAGTCGTTGTGCAGCGTATCGACCGTGCGCTGGTCGCCGGTGAAGGCGTGGATCGTGGTCATGAAGCCGTGCTTGATGCCGACCGCCTTGTTCAACACGTCGGCGACCGGCGCCAGGCAGTTGGTCGTGCAGGATGCGTTCGAGACCACGTCGTGGCTCTTGCGCAGCTTGCCGTGATTGACGCCGTAGACCACCGTGAGATCCGCTTCCTTGCAGGGCGCGGACACCAGAACCTTCTTGGCTCCGGCCTCCAGGTGCTTGGCCGCGGCGTCGCGGTCGTTGAACAGGCCGGTGCACTCCATCGCGATGTCGATGCCCATCTTGGCCCACGGCAGCTTGGCCGGGTCACGCTCGGCCAGCACTTTGATCTTCTTGCCGTCGATCTTGAGGCCGTCCTTCAGAGCCTCGACCGTTCCCGGATAAGGCCCATGCACCGTATCGTGCTTGAAAAGATGCGCGTTGGCCTCCGCTGTGCCGAGGTCGTTGAGCGCGACGAACTCGATGTCCTTGCGTCCGGATTCGAGCGCGGCGCGCAGCACCAGCCGCCCAATCCTTCCGAAGCCGTTGATTGCAGCCCTCACGGCCATGCCTATTCTCCCCTCGTCGGTTTATGGAATCCTGCGCCTGACGTCAGGCGTAGCTGCCGAGGCTCGCCTCGCCGTTCGCCTTTGCGCGCTCGATGAACGCTTGCTGACCCGCATCGCACGTTAGTTGCGCCGGTTGTTTTCGGTGGAGATCCGCTGGAGACGCTTCTTGATCGTCGGAAAAGTCTCGTCGGCTGCGACAATGTCCTTGCCGCCGGCCGCGATCGCGTTGGCGGTTTCGGCGAGATTTGCTGCAGACATTGCCTCAAGTCCCCCGTGTTTCAGCTCTGTCGACCGGCGGCTTCACCGGCCCGTCGCTTCTCACAACCGCGTTTTGACCGCCTGCATTATGGCTGCAGGCGTGATCTTGAAATGCTCGTAGAGTTGCTTGGCCGGCGCCGAGGCGCCGAAACCCGTCATGCCGACCACCGCGCCGTCCATCCCGACCCATCGCTCCCAGCCGAAGGCGGCGGCCGCCTCGATCGCAATGTGCAGCACGCCCGGACCCAAGACTTCGTCGCGGTAGTGCGCCGGCTGTTCCTGGAAAAGCTCCCAACAGGGCATGGAGACGACGGCGGTCGAGATGCCCTCGGCCTCGAGCAGATCGCGCGCTTCGAGTGCGATGCTGACCTCGGAACCGGAGGCGATCAATGTGACCTGCCGCTTGTTGTTGGCGGGCGCGAGAATGTAGGCGCCGTGGGCGCAGAGGTTCTCCGTGGCCTCGCCGCGCAAGGTCGGCACGCCCTGGCGGGTCAGCGCCAGCACCGAGGGCTTGTCGCGCGTCTCCAAGGCGACTTCCCAGCACTCCGCGGTCTCGACCATGTCGGCCGGCCGGAACACCAGCAGGTTCGGCATGGCGCGCAGGCTGGCCAGATGCTCGACCGGCTGGTGGGTCGGGCCGTCTTCGCCCAGGCCGATCGAGTCATGGGTCATGACGTGGATGACCCTTTGCCCCATCAGCGCCGCCAACCGGATCGCCGGGCGGCTGTAGTCGGTGAAGACCAGGAAGGTGCCGCCATAGGGAATCACGCCGCCGTGCAGAGCCAAGCCGTTCATCGCCGCCGCCATGGCGTGCTCGCGCACCCCGTAGTGGATGTAGTCGCCGGCGAAGTCCTTGGGCGTGATGACCTTGTGCTGCGCGGTCTTGGTTCCGTTCGATCCGGTCAGGTCGGCCGAGCCGCCGATCAGCGCCGGCAGCTTCGGGCAGAGCGCCTCGAGCACGCGCTGCGAGGCGACCCGGGTGGCGATGGCCGGTTTTTCGGCGATGGCGGTCTGCTTGACCGCTTGCAAGGCCTCGCGCCAGCCCTCGGGCAGCTCGCCGGCGATCTGGCGCTGGAACGCGCCGCGGGTCTCGGCGTCCAGCTCGGCCAGGCGCCGATCCCAATCGGCGGCGGCCGCGGCACCGCGCGCGCCTTCCGCCCGCCAGGCCTGCAAGATCGCGTCAGGGATCTCGAAGGGCGGCGCGCTCCAGCCGAGCTTGGCGCGGGCGCCGGCGACCTCCTCTTCACCCAGCGGCGAGCCGTGCGTCTTTTCGGTGCCCGCCTTGGTCGGCGCGCCGAAACCGATGACCGTCTTGCAGGCGACCAGCGAGGGCCGGTCGCTCGCCTTGGCCGCCTCGATGGCGCCCGCGATCGCCTTCGGGTCGTGGCCGTCGATCGACTGCACGTGCCATCCGTACGAGCGGAAGCGCTCGGGCACGTCGTCGGAAACCGAAAGCGACGTCGGCCCGTCGATCGAAATCGCATTGTCGTCGAACAGTACGATGAGCTTGTGCAGTCCCAGATGACCGGCGAGCGAGGCGGCCTCGTGGCTGATCCCCTCCATGAGGCAGCCGTCGCCGGCGATGACATAGGTGTGGTGGTCGACCACGGCGGCGCCGAAGCGCGCGGCCAGGATCGCCTCGGCCAGCGCCATGCCGACGGCGTTCGCCAGGCCCTGGCCGAGCGGGCCGGTCGTGGTCTCGATGCCCGGCGCGTGGCCGTATTCCGGATGACCGGCGGTGCGGCTGCCGAGCTGGCGAAAGTTCTCGAGCTGCTCGAGGGTCATGTCCGGATATCCGGTGAGGTAGAGCAGCGCGTAGAGCAGCATCGAGCCGTGGCCGGCCGAAAGGACCAGGCGGTCGCGGTCCGGCCAGTCCGGGCGCAGCGGATCGAACTTCAGGAAGCTGCAGGTGAGCACCGTCGCCACGTCGGCCATGCCCATCGGCATGCCCGGATGGCCGGAGTTGGCCTTCTGCACGGCGTCCATGGCCAAGACGCGAATCGCATCGGCCATCTCCTTGTGAGAGACCTCATGCGTCTGCGCCGATGAGGCGACGCTGGAGCGCAACGCGTCCATCGCGGACTCCGCTACAGTCGAAGCTGGCCGTTCGCTTGAGCGCCGCAGAGGATCGCCCTCTAGCGAATTGCGCGCAAGATGCCGACCGCGCCCCGGGCCGTCAACCGCGATATGTGACGCTTGGGCGCGGCCAGCGTCGCGTTGCCGCGGCCTGGGCTTGCGCTCCCCGGGGCGGCGGTTGACCCTGACAGCCGCGCGCGCCTATCCTGCGCGTCGCGGCCTTACTGCCAAGTCGCTGCAAAGACGAACCGATCAACGACCCGAGGGGTGGCATGCCGCGCCTGGACGAAGCCACGGAGCGCTTGAACGCCGCGATCGAGCGTCTTGAACGCGCGTTGGACGCGCGGCCTGCGGGCGGCGGCGGCGAAGAGGCCGAGGCGCTGCGCTCCGAGCTCGCCGAGTCCCGAGATCAGTGCGCGGCGCTTCGTGAGGGTTCGGCGACCGCGTCGGCGCGGCTGGATGCGGTCATCAGCCGCCTGAAGCACGTGTTAGAGAGCTGACGTGGCCCAGGTCGCCGTCATGATCAATGGACGCAGCTACCGGGTAAGCTGCGACGAGGGCCAGGAGGCGCGTGTCCTGGATCTCGGCCGCTACGTCGATGGGCTGGTCAGCGACCTCGTCGAGCGCGTCGGGCAGGTTGGCGAGATGCAGCTCTTGGTCATGGCCGCGATCCTGCTCGCGGACGAGCTCGAGGACGCCGGAAGGCGGATGGCCGAGTTGACCGAGAACGAAGGGACGGCAGATCAGCAAGCTGCCGCCCTGGAGACCTGCGCGCGCCGCTTGGAAAGCATTGCGGCGCGGCTCGAGGCTGTCTAGATAGGTCCTTGGAGTGGGTGCTGCGGGGTTCGTCAGGTCGCTCAATCCCTGGGGCCAATGAAATCCTCTCGGGAGCTGTCCCTGCCGGAGCCGTGGCTTCGGTACACGGCGCCCACCTGCTTTCGCAGGCCGCAGAGGATGAGCTAGTCCAACGGCCATCGCGGCACCACCTCCACCTCCCCATTTGCTGAACTCTGCAGGCCGGCCATGGGCGTCACCGTCGAAGAGGAGAAGGCGCGGCTGCGCGCCCTGGCCAAGGAGCGGCGCTCTGCGGCCGCCGGACCGGCGGCCGAGGCCGGCATAGCCGTCCGTGACCGTTTCCTCGCGGCCCTGACACCGCCGCCGGAGGCGGCGATCTCCGGCTACTGGCCGATCGGCAGCGAGCTCGACGCGCGGCCATTGCTCTCGGCGCTGCACGAACGCGGACACGCGATCGGCCTGCCGGTGGTGACGGCGCGCGGCGCGCCCCTGCTGTTCCGCGCTTGGCGGCCCGGCGCGTCTCTGGTGCCGGCCAGCTTCGGACTGCAAGAGCCGCCGGACGGTGCGCCGCTATTGGTCCCGGAGATTTTGATCGTGCCGCTCGTGGCCTTCGATCGCCGCGGTCACCGGCTGGGCTACGGCGGTGGCTTCTACGACCGCACGCTGTCCGGGCTGCGCGCGGGCGACACGGCTGGGCGCCGGACGCTGGCGATAGGCATCGCCTTCGCCGCCCAAGAGCTCGATGAAGTTCCCCATGGCGCCTCCGACGAGCGGCTGGACTGGGTGGTCACCGAGGCCGATATCTTCCAAATCCAGTAACGGGCCACACGGCGGGACGGGCTGATGCGCATTCTCTTCTGCGGCGACATAGTGGGACGGCCGGGGCGCCAGGCGGTGATCGATCACCTGCCTCGGCTGCGCGAGGAGCTGGCCCTGGACTTCGTCATCGCCAACGGCGAGAACGCGGCGGCCGGCTTCGGCATCACCCGCAAGATATGCGACGAGTTCTTCGAGGCCGGGATCGACGTCATCTCGGGCGGCAACCACAGTTGGGACCAGCGCGAGGCGATCGGCTTCATCGATGCCGAGCCCCGTCTGCTGCGCCCGCAGAACTATCCGCAGGGCACGCCGGGCCGCGGCGTCGCCCTGTTCGATGCGCCGCGCGGCCGCAAGATCCTGCTGCTGAACGTGATGGGACGGCTCTTCATGGATCCCCTCGACGATCCCTTCGCCTGCGTCGAGCGGGAGCTCGCCAAGTACCGCCTCGGCTCATCCGCCGATGCGATCGTGCTCGATTTCCACGCCGAGGCGACGAGCGAGAAGATGTCCATGGGCCATCTGGTCGACGGGCGGATCAGCCTTTGCGCCGGGACCCACACCCAAGTGCCGACCGCCGACGAGATGATCCTGCCGGGCGGCACGGCCTACATTTCCGACATCGGCATGTGCGGCAACTACGATTCCGTGATCGGCATGGACAAGCAGGTGCCGATCGCCCGTTTCACCCGCAAGCTGCCGACCGAGCGCCTGCAGGTCGCCGCCGGCGAGGGCACACTCTGCGCGGTCTACTTGGAAACGGATGACGAGACGGGCTTGGCCCGGCGGATCGCGCCGGTGCGGATCGGCGGCCGCTTGGCGCAGGCGCGGCCCGCGGCCTAGCGCGCCGGCTGCAGGGACATGAAGCGCTCGACCTCGTCGTCGAGCAGATCGCTGGAGGCCGCGATCTCGTCGGCAATCGCCGTGGCCTGCTGCGCTGCGGCGGCGCGGCCCTCGTCGCCGGCGAGGGCGAGCACAGCGTCGAGCGCGGCCTCGGCATTCTGGCTCGCGAAGCCTTCGACGATCTGGGCCGCCTCCTCGATGGCGCGTGCCATCTCGGCCTCGTCGGCCTGATCCTTCTGGGCGATGGGCAGCTGCAGGATCGGCGAGTTTTGGGTCATGACCTGGCGTCCCTCTCACTCTGCTCCGTGCGCCATCATCCGCTGCGGGCGTTAACGAGCCCTTAACGCGGGCCCGCAGCGGAGGCCCGGAAAGGCTTCAGATCGCCGGTGAATGCTGCTAGAAGGCGTCATCTTGTCGCCATAAAGCTCCGTTAACGAACCCTCGGTCGGATGCGCGCTCTGCCCCAATATATGGTAGAGTGATGGCGAGCGTAACCACGATCTAGGGTCTCAGGTCAATGGCCGGCCATTCCCAATTCAAGAACATCATGTACCGCAAGGGCGCGCAGGACAAAAAGCGCGCCAAGCTGTTCGGCCGCCTGATCCGCGAACTGACGGTCGCCGCCAAGTCCGGCACCGACCCGGGTGCCAACCCGCGCCTGCGCGCCGCCATCTCGGCCGCGCGCGCGGCCAACATGCCCAAGGACAACATCGATCGGGTGCTGAAGCGGGCTGCCGGGGGCGACGATGGCACGGTCTACGAGGAGGTGCGCTACGAGGGCTATGGCCCAGGGGGCGTGGCGATCATCGTCGAGGCGCTGACCGATAACCGCAACCGCACCGCCTCGGAGGTCCGTACCGCTTTCAGCAAGCAGGGCGGCACGCTCGGCGAGACCAACAGCGTATCCTTCATGTTCGAGCGGGTCGGCGCGATCAACTATCCGCCCGAGGTGGCGAGCCCCGATGAGGTCTTCGAGGCGGCGGTCGAGGCCGGTGCGGACAACGTCGAGTCCACGAGCGAAGGGCACGAGATTACCTGCGCGCCGGACGATTTCTCGGCCGTGCGCGACGCCGTCGCCGAGCGCTTTGGCGATCCGCGGGAGGCCGGCCTGACCTGGAAGCCGCAAAACTCCGTCGAAGTCGGCGAAGACTCGGCGGAGACGCTCTTGAAGCTGCTCGATGTGTTGGACGACAACGAGGACGTTCAGCGCGTCTCGGCCAACTTCGAAATCGCGGACACGGTCCTGCAACGGCTCACCGCCTAGTCGAGCCAGCGAGGGGGCAGCGGGCAGGCAAATGCGCGTCATCGGATTGGATCCCGGACTCCGGCGCACCGGATGGGGCGTCATCGAGGCCGAGGGATCGCGCCTGCGCCACGTCGCCAACGGCCTCGTCGAGTCCGACGACAAGCGCGACCTGGCACGGCGCCTGGTGCAGCTGCATGAAGGCCTGGTCGAGGTCCTGGAGCGGCATCGGCCGGACGAGGCGGCGGTCGAGACCAGTCTGGTCAACAAGAACCCGACCTCCAGCCTCAAGCTGGGCGTGGCGCGCGGCGTGGTGTTGATGACGCCGGCCAGGATCGGTCTGCCGGTGGCGGAGTACCTGCCGAACATCGTCAAGAAGGCGGTGGTCGGCTCCGGCCACGCCGACAAGCGGCAGGTCTCGATGATGGTCGCCCGGCTGCTGCCGGGCTGTCCCATCGCGGACCGTGATGCGGCCGACGCGCTTGCGGTGGCGATCTGCCACTGCCACCACGCGGCGACCGGGCAGCGCTGGGCGGCCGGCGTCGCCGCCGCGCAGTAACCCGGCGAGGAGCACGACCCGTGATCGGCAAGCTCACCGGCGTGGTGGATTCGAGCGGCGAGGATTGGGCGATGATCGACGTCGGCGGCGTCGGCTACCTGGTGTTCTGCTCCGGCCGCAGCCTGGCGCGGCTGGGCGGGCCCGGCCAGCCGGCGAGCCTCTTGATCGAGACCCACGTGCGCGAGGACCACATCCATCTCTACGGCTTCGCCGACCAGTCCGAGCGCGACTGGTTCCGGCTGCTCTGCACCGTCCAGGGCGTTGGCGCGCGCATGGCGCTGGCGATCCTCTCGGTGCTATCGCCGGCGGAGCTGACCCAATCGATCGCCGCCCAAGACAAGACGGCGCTGACCCGGGCCAGCGGCGTCGGGCCGAAGCTCGCCGGGCGCGTCGTCGCCGAGCTCAGGGACAAGGTCGGCGCCTTCGACCTCGGACCGGTGGCGGCGGTGGCAGGCGGCGCGGCGGCGGGCCGGCTGGAGGGCCCGGCGGAGGACGCGGTCTCCGCGCTGGTCAATCTCGGCTACCGCCGGGTCGACGCTTTCGGCGCGGTCGCCAAGGCGGCCCAGTCGCTGGGCGGTGAGGCCGCGCTCGAATCCCTGATCAAGCAGGGCTTGAAGGAGCTTTCGGCATGAGCGACGCGCG
>JAAUYJ010046681.1_pt1 | contig 10399 bp, 17 predicted proteins | sample 7278031 | NCBI WGS metagenome assembly JAAUYJ01 (sample SAMN14350222, study PRJNA611818) | marine sediment metagenome | isolation source: surface marine sediment (1.8m) | place: French Polynesia: Moorea | collected 2018-08 | reverse complement strand
TGTTGTTGTTGTTGGGGGGGGGACTACTTTGAGGTCATAACCTCAAAGGACCCAAGGTCAAGGTCAATTTTTTACCTTGCTTGTTCTCATCTCCCACCCATAATTTTCTTCGGGATGGGATCCGGCACTCCATGATCAAATTTCTCTTCGGGGTGGGATCCGTTGCTTCATTTTCATATTTTTCCAAAAAGTTTTCTAGAGGGGGGGGGTCGGTTTTTCCGGTCCCTGGGGGGGTTTCAAAACCTCAGCCTGGGGGGGATGCCCCCAAAAAATTTGGCCGCTTTCTGCCTTTGGGGGGGGGGGGACGGTTTTTCGCCCGGTTGGGGGGTCCCATCCTCCAGCGCCTTTCCTTTCTTTTTGGAAGATTTGCGAATTATGCTGTAACTGGCGCTCATTCCAGGTTTTCATGTTGATGCTGCTGCTGTTTCTCCTCCTCGATTTGATACTGTAGCTGTTGCTACGGCTCCTCTTGCTGCTGTTCGATCCGCTGTTGCTTTTGCTCCTGCCACTGTTGCTGCTGCTCCTCTTGTTGCTGTTCAATCATCCTCTGTTTCTTTTGTTCCTGCCAATGCTGTTGCTGCTCCTGCTGCTGTTGAAACAGCAGTTAATTTTACTCTTGCCGCTTTTTCTGCTGCTCCTTTCCTGCTATTTAATCGGCTGTTGTTTTTGCTCCTGCCGTTGCTGATGTTGCTTTGTTCTGTGTCTCTACACGGCACTTCCATGCAGTATGATCTTTTTGTTCAAGACTTCAAAGCATCATTTCTTCTCTACGGGAAAAATATTTCCTCGGTGAGAAAGGTCGATGACGATGACGTATGTTTCAAAATGTTGCTTCCTCTCGATGTATAAGTCTTCCAATGATTTCGGCCTTGGCTTTGAATTACTCTTTGGCGAACATACTAAATTATACAAAGTTCAATTTTTTACTGTACTTGAAATCGGACTCCCTTGCTGATATGCTGATATGATAGACCCCGAAAAAGGAGTCGTGAAATGTAATCCTATGCACCGTTCTGCTAAATATTCGAGTGGGGGGGCGGTGGGGCCATCGGGGTATATTGTAATGCAGAGAGGAGAGATATAACATTGCGCGCGCGCACTTGAAGTTAGGAAAGAGAGAGGGCCTCCTCGCCACCAGAGGAGGAGGAGCCGTGGCATGCCATGCAGTCAGGCGTGTGTGTGTGTGTGTGTGTGAGCGTACCGTACGTGCGTGCTTGTGCGCCTCCTTTTCCCCCTGGGGGAAGAGAGGAGCAGCCAAGGGATCCAGACCAAGAAAGAAGACGAGGAAGAAGGAAGCAAGTCAAGCAACAGCAGAGGCGGAGGCGGAGTGCTTGCGCCGGCGGTGCCGTGCCGTGTGGTGCGGTGGGGTGTCTTGCGCCAAAGAGGAGCCTCCACTCACTCCGCACCAAAAGGGGGAAAGGAAAGGAGCCTCTTCTCCGCAAGGGAGAAAAGAAGAGGAGGAAGAAGAGACGAGGGGAGTGCTGCCTTCCTCCCTCCATGCACACAGGGGACGGGGGTGCCAGACCAGGAGGAGGGCACTCTCGCACCCTGCAGTCAGTCTCCTCCGCCGGCTGTGTTGGACAGGGGGGCCCAGGGGGAGGCCAGACTCGGGGTGTGCAAAGGGTGAATTGAGTGCCGGTGGGAACAGTACCGTGGTGGTGCCGCGGAGGTAGGTGCCGGGTCTATTGGGAGTCTTGGCGATCCACCAGCACGGGGAGGACGAGGTCAGCTGGACCGACAGAAATTGGAGGTCCTTCTGCCAGGGGAAAGCCGCCGCCACAGAAAGCTCCCTCCTCTCATTTTGTGTCGTGTGCTTGGACAGTGGCACCTGTCACGGAAGCAGGACTTAGTGGTCCCACGTCGTCTTGGTACGTGTTGCGAGGGAGGGCGGCGGCGGACGTGGCCTCACTCTATCTGTAGGAGGGGAGGACCCGCTCCCCTCGTTGCACCCAGCCAAACTCCCCCGCCTCCACTTGAAACCCGATCCCGGTCCTACTCCTTCTCCTCCGCCGGATCCAACCCCGAGGATTGGCTCCCTTCCCTCCTCGCGCCGACAACATCAAGAGAGAGACGAAGCAACGGAGGAGGGCGAGGAAGCGAGGGGGAAAACTTTTAATGAAGACCTAGGAAGAGCGCACAAAGGTAAGATATGGCCATTCGCAGCAACTTATTGTTATCTTATTGAAGTTCTCTGCCGCCTCTGTTCTCTCTTTCTTTGAACATTGGCTGTAGATTTGCGCTTTTGTCCCCTTGCAAGTCCATCGTGTACTATTGTTTGAACGGAGCAAAAAGATCCCTTCCTTCTTCTTTGCCACGTTCGATATTGCATTGCACTGTTCCTTTTTTACGAACCCAGGGTATGTACAGTGGGTACTTCTTGCTAGTTGAGGGGAAGGGAGGCCCCGGTGGAAGAAGACACGACATGTGGCCGGCTAAAAAAAAGGATGGAAGCAGCTCTCCCTCCTCCTCTTGGCCTCCTTTTTTGAGGAAGATTTCCTCTACAGCTCCTGGTGGCGGTGGCCATACGTAAAGAGAATTTCGTGGGGAGGGAAGAAGGGTGGTTGTTGAACGGTGGAGGGAACGGAGAGTCCAGTCAGCATGGAAGGAGGAAGCAAAAGAAGCCATCTGACGTTGCAGGAAGGGGACGGGAGGGAGAGAACATAATTTCTCTCCCTAGTCCGCACCAGAAGAAAGAAGGCGACGACTTCTTTCCTCTTTCTCTCTCTTTTCGTTTTCCCCTCCAAACTGCACATACAAAGTAGATTATTTGTCATATTGTCACGTAACCAAAGGGAGGCTCCATTATGGCTGCCTGTAAGAAAGAAGCGTGCTTTTTTAAAGTTTTGTTTTTCAGCTACACATCTTGTCAAGGCAGCTTTTCATCTCCAATAGTCTCCGTGATTAGAGTTGGCAGATTATCCAGATTGTTTCGTCTTTTATGTTTAGGTCTCGCGGCCCTGCCCATCTTTCCTCAATAGCTTTGGAAGAGGCGGAATCGCCGACGACCTTTGTCAGGGGTCGGTCGATCCCTCCCTCCCTCCCTTTCCATGGCTTCTTACCTTCTTGCATAGGTGGCTCACGAGGCCTATCGCTTGCTTGTTTTGGGAAAGGACGTGCAGCATGAGTACTGTTCTTTTCATGCACTTTCCTGCGTAGGGGTCTTGCAAGAGAAGACAAAAAAGGTACCATGTCCCTGCCTCCCCACGCCGCCTGACCATGTATGCCTTCTTCATCCCTCGCATGAACCACCAAAGCCTCCCCCTCCGTTCTCCCCTCCCTCCCTCCCCCGTCATTCCATCCTTTTGGTGTGCATACCACACCACCTACCGAGGCACCGACCGACCGACCGCACTCACGTGGGGGAGGAAGAGGGAGGGAGGACAGAGATGATACGGAGGAGGAGGAGGAGGAGGCTTCGTCCTTGACACAGTGGGCGGGGGAGGAGGAGGGGGATTCGCTATCGGTGGCGGGAAGAGGGAGGAGGAGGCAGTGTTGCCGAAAAAAGGCATTGAAAGGGAAAGGGTGTGTGTGTGGGGGGGGGGGGCACAGGGTTGGGAACAAAGGTCGGCGGTTATTAAACTCTGTGTGTGCCATACTGCACTCACTAGAGAATATTTTGAAAAAACCGACCTGCAGTGTCGCTGCTATAGACGAAATGCAAGGGCTCGTGTGATGGAGGAAGGAGAGAAGGATGATGGTTGGTGTATACAAAGCGGGGGAAGGGTGTTCGTCCGTCCGTCCGTCGCGTCTCTTCTTCCACCCCAAGGCCAAGGCGAAGAAGAAACGCCGTCGTTTGAAGGAGAAGGTGGGGGAGGGAGGAAAGACGCTCCCCATAAAGTTTGGCGAAGAAAATTGAGCTCTGAGACCAAGGACTGGATTCTGGGTTTTTGCCCCGTAATGGCTGTCGCCAGTTTAGCTTTGACGGGAAAAAAGTTGATGGGCTTTTTCTTCTCTCTCGCCTTGTCTTGTTGGGAAAGATGAAGAAGAGTTCTATTGTGACATAAATGATTTGCCTCGCGGTACGATCCCCCTTTAGCAGCAACTGTTACAAATATTTTTAACACAACGCCTGCATATGATATGCTTGCATACAGCTACATGGAAAAACGGTTAAAAGCGAAGTGTTTGAAGGGCAATCGTCTCGCGGTACTTTGTATGCTTGGCAGTTTCAAGGATGACACGATTCACTAGCGCTATTTTGTGAGGGAGGAAAAGCGAGATTGGATTCTCGTCGTGAGACGCCTTCTTTCCTTTTCACTTGCTTGACCCGACGATTTGTCTACGCAGGCAGACAATTTTTATTTGGGAAAAAACTGCGGATATATCCGGGCAGTTTTTTCTCTCGACAATCTGCCTGTTAAAGGTGGCTTGGCGGTGAGAATGTGGGTATGGAGGTAGGGGGAACAAACGACATGCCTGCCACCTGCGTGACCGATTTGCTGCTATCCTATCTTGTTCGCCCGTCGTCCATCCATACGAGCAATCACCGCTGGGATTTCTTTCTTCCCATCTTTGGAAGGGTGGAGCCGCCCATTGGCGCTTCTATACCTCTCACGCAACCCAAAACGCCGCCTCCGCCGCCTCCGTATGAACGGGCGTGGCTCGTAACACGTTCGTTTGCGACTGGCGGGTGGCGGCGATGTTGGTGCCGTTACCAAGGCCCAATTGTCAGGAAAACACGCCACCCCGTCGCTTTGCGTTCAATGATGGAAAAGGCACATTACGGCAGGCAGTACTTGCCACCGATGATACCGTCCTTGTCTGAACGCAGGCTGCTCTGCTTACAAGGTGCCACTGCATCGCGTGACGTCCGTTCATCCCTTACAACTAGGTCTTCCTCACGGATGCTGTTCCGACGAACACGCTGTTATTAAAAAATCGCAAGGCTTGTTGTGCCAGCGATTGGGAAATGAGATGCATTCTATCTAGATTTCTTTACTCGTTGCCTTGAAATTCGCGTTTTCGTGTTCGTGTACAGTAATGTACAGTATACGTAGGGGAGAGGCAGTTTCTCTCTTTTTTTTCTCGATTCGGTGTTGTGTCCCTCTCCCCGTCCCTTCCTCTCGATTTTTATTTCACCTTCCTTCCTTCTCCCTCGTCAAGGTTCTGTCGCGGGCGCCGTTTGCATGTTAAAATGTAAATTTGCACACCATACAAACAGCTGTTCCTAACCTTCAGATCTTTTCCCCCTGTGGGTAGAGACGATGATATTAGTGAAAAGCTGTAGGAGATTGAAAACGCTGTATAAAAAACGGGTACAGTTGAAATAGTGTACTGATGCATTTGTTTGTATACGACTTATAAATATTTCTTCTTTTTTCTCTTTCAGGCAGCGAAGCTGCTTCACCTCACATATCATCATCACCAACAGACACCTCGGCATATCAGCAACAACAGTGAACTGAAAGAATTCAAATCAAGGTATTTTTGGGCAGAAGAACCAACAACAGCACTTCAACCGCGGAACCATCACTACTCTTACCTACAACAACGAGCAAGCAACTACCACAAGAACGAACACTCACGGCGGCGGCAGGTCCCCACTACTTATCGCTTGAACAAGATTAGGTCACAAACAACAAGACTCCGCTGCATGCCGCCGCGCATGCTGTGACTGCGGGACTCAGAGGACTGTTTAGTGCTCTTCAGCGCAAAGAGGAGAAAAATGCTTTGGTGGCGGAGGCGATTCTAGGAAGTAATCCGTCGGCCGCGGCAGGGGCGTTTTTCGGGGGGTTTCTTGCTCCTCCTCCGCAATGGGTGTGATCCCTCGTCGCCACCGCAGCCTGGTCTACAAGCTGCTGGTGTTGGTGCCGCTGCTGTGGCTCACAGTCGCCCTCATCATGTACAATGACAGCGGAGGCGCCGGAAAGTCCAATTCGTCGTTGCAGCAGCAGGGGGAGGCAGAAAACGAAATACCAGGTGAGCACTTATACAGTACATTTGGTTAGTGTGGTGGACTTGACAAATCATGTTCTCGTAGACGATGACTCGCGAGATCCTGTTGCGGCCCAAGGTCGCCAAGATAAATTACTGGGTGATGCCCAGCAACACCGTCCTCCTGAGTTGTCGTTGGGCGGTGGCAAGAGGCATGAGGGCACCACGGTTGCTTCTGACGCCGACGGTGGGCGCTGGCGCCACGACGGAGACAGGCACGAGGAGGGGGTCATGCCAAAGCCACCGGACCCGCATGCACCGGGAGAGATGGGCAAGCCGGTCAAGGTGGAGAAGCCAGATCCGGAGGTCAAGAAGCTCATCGACGACGGATGGCAGAAGAACGCATTCAACCAGTATGTCTCGGACATGATTTCCGTGCACAGAAGTCTTCCAGACCCCAGGGACGAATGGTGAGAGAGAAAGAGGCGGATGCTAGCGTGGACTTAATTTAATTCTATGTTTATTCTTCCTTCAGGTGCAAGGCTCCCGGTCGCTTCCGCGGCGATCTTCCCACAACTTCTGTCATCATATGCTTCCACAACGAGGCCTGGTCAATCCTGTTGCGCACAGTGCACTCAGTCATGGACAGGAGCCCAAGGCACCTGCTCAAGGAGATCGTACTCGTAGACGACGCTTCAGACATGCGTAAGAAAAAACATTATGATGTATCCCATTGGATTCCTCTCACTCGCTTCCTTTGGTTCAGCTCACCTTGCGGAGCAGCTGGAGAGCTACATGAGCAAGTACTCCAAGGTAAAGGTGGTGCGGGAGAAGGAGCGGGTGGGGCTGATCAGGGCGAGGCTGACGGGGGCGAGGCACGCCACGGGGGACGTACTCACCTACCTAGACTCACACTGCGAGTGCACAACAGGTACGGACGGATATAAAGTAACCAAATTATCTTGTACATAGTTGCTGTTGCTTTTAATATGTACCGTAACTGCGATTGTTACCGTGGCTACTTCTGTTACATTGTCACTACTATTTTTTTTTGTTGTTGCTGCTGCTGGTAATGAAGTTGCTGCTGCTTTTTTCGAATTCTGTATCATGCTTATTCTTTTTTTCCTCCCCCTCCTCTCCAGGTTGGTTGGAGCCCCTCCTGGATCGCATCGCTCGCGATCCTCAGACTGTCGTCTGTCCGGTCATTGACGTCATCGACGACGACACGCTAGAATTTCACTACAGAGATTCCAGCGGAGTCAACGTCGGCGGTTTTGACTGGAATTTGCAGGTGCGTTTTAAGAGGGGCGAGGGCGGGCTCCTTCTTTAAAGACTTGCCTCTCAAGCTTATTTGGGATTTAAAACTGAAAATGGGACTGGAGGAGCAACTGCCCTCGCCCCTATAAACAGCAATTCTAATATTTTCTTTCTCTTTCTTTCCCCCCACCCGTTCCGACATGATTCAAAGGCTGGTTGGAGCCTCTGGTGGATAGAATATCACGCGATCGAACCACCGTGGTCTGCCCAGTCATTGACATCATCAATGACGATACACTGGAGTACACTTTCAACAATGCCCACCTATCGGTGGGAGGATTTGACTGGGGCTTGCAGGTGGATAAAAGGGCGAATTTGCTTTTTCGGCTTGCAGTGAAAAGTAGCAAGTCGGACTTTCTTTTTGAAGAAATAAGTGTACAAAGCTGTTTTCCAGTGTGTTGTTGATTTTGTCAATGACTGTGCTTTTTGGCGGCTCTCTGAACTATTTTCGCCTTCATTTGGAGCTGTGCAGCATTTCCCCCCAAACCTTACCTTCTCGTTGATACCATTTTATTTCAGTAGTTCAACGCAGCATTTTCCTCTTTTCAGTTCAATTGGCACAGCGTTCCCGAGCGTGAGAAGCGTCGCCACAATGACACGGCCGAGGCCGTCGCCACCCCAACCATGGCGGGAGGACTCTTCTCCATCGACAGGGCATTCTTCGAGCGATTGGGCACATACGACTCGGGCTTCGACATCTGGGGAGGGGAAAACCTAGAGCTATCCTTTAAGGTATTGCAGATAGATCAAACATTGATATTTTTTTTGGCCGGCGTGTATGAAAATTCTCCATTCCTAACCACTTTTTAAACTGCAGCGATAGTAGTGGTCCGAGTTGTTGGATTCCATTAGGAATTTTACGTTCCGAGCCACCAAAACTATCTCAAAATAACCTCATAGAGCAAATTGATGCTAGAAGAAAGCGTAGGTAACTAGGCAAGACAACTTTGCTGAAATGACCTTTTGGTGCAACCAACACGTTTTAGGAAAACCTCAAGAAAATATTTATGACTTAAATTTAAGCTCCAAGGAGGGCTCAGACGGAAAAAGTCATAGAATTGAAAATCTTGGGCACTTCCAAATTATGCTGGGCGGAACCGGTCAAATTTCTACTTTAAGGCCTTTTTTCGAAATAAAAAGGTGGAAAAAGCAAATCGTTTGAAATTGGGATAAAATGGAAACATTTGGAAAGTCCTTTCAATCCCAGTCAATCCTATAAAAATCTTCTGAAATTCCTCGCCGCAGGCCGTCGAACTTAGTCTGTTCTTGTTTTTTCAGACTTGGATGTGCGGCGGCACCCTCGAGATTGTTCCCTGCTCCCACGTTGGCCACATCTTTCGCAAGCGCTCGCCATACAAGTGGCGGTCGGGAGTCAACGTGCTCAGGAGGAACTCAATCAGGTTGGCCGAGGTGTGGCTGGACGACTACAAGAAGTATTACTACGACAGGATAGGGCACGACCTGGTGAGACAACGACAGAAGAAGCAAGGGTTTAAAGTGGTTGTTTGTTTTAACCTTTTTGGCTTTGCTTTTCCAGGGCGACTTTGGCGACGTGTCTAGTCGGAAGGAGCTCCGCAAGCAGCTAAAATGCAAGTCGTTCAAGTGGTACCTCGACAACATTTACCCTGAGTTGTTCATCCCCGGGGAGGCCGTGGCCTCAGGAGAGGTGAGACGAGAGAGGGGGATTCGGTGGAAGCAGAGTTCATTGCAAAGAAACCTGATACGAATTAGATTCGGATATCAGACGGAAGGAAAAACATGTGCATTGACTCTAAGGCGAAGCGGGAGGCTATGCACAAGCCAGCAAGGGTTTACAACTGCCACGGGAAGGGGGGAAACCAGGTTGGGAGGGGAGGTTATTCGTAATTGCTTTGAGGGACAAATTTGTTGCTCTGTCTCAGTAATATAAAAGTGTTGTTGGGGGGAAATTGAAATGTAAATAGGAAGATGAGCCTTTCCGATGTTCTTTGGTCCCTCTCCATTTTGTGGCTGTAAATCTGTGACTCGTCAAGGCACATGATTTACCTGTATCGTCTTTTTTGAGGGTTTTTTCCAAGTTTTTTATCCTTGCTTTCGTCCTTTGTCTTTGTGATCTAGGTTCGCAACTCTTGGAGCAAGCAATGCGTTGACTCCCCCGTCAAGGCCGACGACCTCCACAAGCCGGTGGGGCTCTGGCCCTGCCACGAACAGGGAGGAAATCAGGTATCGGAGTATTATATCGGAGTCACCATTAATCGGTGCTCGATCGTTTGGTTCTGGGTTGCGCAGCTGTTTGTGTCTCCATCTAGAGATTGTGGCATACCAATATAATCCTCCTCCTTCTTCTTTGCAGTATTGGATGCTCTCCAAGGAGGGTGAGATCCGACGTGACGAGGCTTGTCTGGACTACGCAGGCTCCGACGTTATCCTATACCCGTGCCATGGATCCAGAGGAAACCAGTTCTGGATGTATAACCACGAGGTGAAAAAAAATTCATTTAGCCAAAACTGCCTCTTTCAAAGAGCCTATTTTCTTTTAGAGTCACACGCTCAAGCATGGCAGCAGTCAGAAGTGCCTGGCCATCTCCCCAGCCAAGGACAAGCTGCTGATGGAGCCTTGCAACTCCAAAGAGGACCGACAGAGGTGGAGATTTGGGTCCTTCAATGACAGCAAGGCCAGGGAAGCCAGTAAGGCTTTGGCAGACGCTGGTTACGAATAGAAAGTACAGAAGAAAGACGACTATATTGGAGGAAAGAAGAACAACACCATCCAATTTTTCTATCGTTTCAGGCGTCCGCTCATTAAACAAGAAGAAGTTGTCTACCAGTCCCGAATTAAACTTCCACCAAGAGACGTACATTTATGGTGGGAAGAACCCAGCTCTCCACAAAAGTAGCATTCCAGTGTCTCAAATGTGATAAACACTGTAAAAGTCAGGCTCTGAAGCATATCATGAAGTGTGAATTGCAAAAAACGTGTGAATAAAGTGCCGAGATGCTTTTTGGCAAAGTTTGTTGACAAAAATAGTGGCTGCTATTGTTTTTTATTAATAAAAATTGACTTGGCACGCAACAAGAAAGGGGAAAATAATACGTACGCCGTTTGAGTATTTCGTAATGTGGCCGGAAAAAAAACTTCCGCACATATAAATAATTTTTGGACTGTTCCTGCTTTTTTCGGCCATCGTGGAGAAAAATGGCCAGTTGCCTATTTAGCAGCCGCCCCCAT
>JAAUYJ010052099.1_pt1 | contig 10400 bp, 9 predicted proteins | sample 7278031 | NCBI WGS metagenome assembly JAAUYJ01 (sample SAMN14350222, study PRJNA611818) | marine sediment metagenome | isolation source: surface marine sediment (1.8m) | place: French Polynesia: Moorea | collected 2018-08 | reverse complement strand
CCGTGCTCGAGGGATGAAGAAGGTGCATGAATGGGAGGAAACAAAATGCAATGTGAAATAGTACGGTAATACACTTCTTAGGCATGATAAAATAAAGGCTTTTCAATTCTAAATTCTACATACTGTTCCATTCCCGAGCGGTTTGGAATTTTATTCGTTCTTGAATATACTTGGAACTGAGGGCTGTGGTATTCCAGTTATGCTTTAAGCTTTTGGGAGAATATACTGGAATGGAATATTATCACGCTATTGTCACCCTCCACGAATGGAAACCTGATGATGATTTATGAGGTTGAAACGCGAACGCGGAAGGAACAGAGACTTCTTTCAATTAAAAAAGTTCTTTGTTTCTTTGCTTGTGTTATTTATTGTCTTTTCCTCTCGTAATTCCCATTGAAAGCTGCTTCACGTAAGTAGATATTAGAAAAAGCTGGTGTGGTGCTTGATACGGTACAAAAGTTACAAATCCGCGATGTGACTGCTGCCGGCGTCAATTTTGAGTTCGATTTTTTGGGAGTTCCTGCTCAGTAGTCGTTGTCGAAGTCCCTGTCCCTTCCGCGGTCGCGGTCCCTGTTGCCGCCGCCCCTCCTGTTGCCCCTGTCCTCGTCCCTGCGGTCGTCGTCACGGCGGTCGTCGTCGTCGTCGCGGCGCCGAGGATAAGCGTCGGGGATGAACCTGGTTTACAAATTCAAATTCAAATTACGTATTTTACAAAAAAAGTGGGAAATTTAATGCTTGTTAGAAAAAACCCTTACCTGAGGGCGCATGGGTCGCGGCACTCGCCGCAGATGGGCTCGTACTTTGAGGCGGCGACCGAGGTGGCGGTGCCGTACCCGGATCCGGCGGAGGTGGTCACGTACCCGCGAGGGCGCTTCATGCACAGGCAGAATCGGACGTTGATGTCGTCGTCCCCGCAAAGGTCCCTTGGCCGCCCGGTGTTGACGGCGTCGGGGACGTTGTCGCACTGGTCCGGGTCGTCCACCTCGAACCACTCGGGGAAGATCTCGCGCTCGTCAGGGAGCACGGCGCCGGGGAAGTACCGGTTCCACCAGGGGCTGAGAGGGTTTCAAAATCATTCTCAAGTGTGTGTGGGATTGAACATGTACTGTTGTTTAATTAGCATAGCAGCAGCAAGTGAACAGGAAAGAGAAGAGAGGTCGGTTGAGGTTCTGAAAGTGGAAGTGAAAGGTTTTAGGTCTTGGGTCAACTACAGTAGACAGAATAGAGTGAAGGGACAATGGGAGGTGGTAGGCTGAAGTAAAAATCTTCCTCTTGACTTTTAAAGTACCCGTCCGAGTCAGTCGTGGTAGCCGAGGCCGTGGAGGTGGTCGCGTACGAGGTGGTTGATACCGCCGGCTGCTGCGGCTGCGTCTGGTGGTAGTAGTACTTGTTGTAGTAGTGGCTCGGGTACCTCCTGGCCTGAGAGTAGTAGTAGGGCTTGCTGTAGCCCGTGTTGTACCTGCCGCGGCTGTAGGAGGTCCCGTGGGCGGCGGCGGAGGCCGAGGCCAAGGCGGCAAGGCAGGAGAGGGACAGGAGCAGCCTCAACATCGCGGATTGTGGTGCAAGTTCAATTTGCTGGCAAAGAAAAATCTGTTTGGAGATAAAAGAAAATATTGGTTATGCAACTTTTTTCGGAAATTGGGCTTTCGTGATCTGGATTTTCTTACTGTGGCCCTTTCGGGAGTCGAGGAAAGACTGGTAGTTCCGCCGTAAAACATGGAACAAGCACCGGATAGGAGTGGAAAGGGGGGGAGGGGAACATTATGTGCGCTTTCAAACCGCGACGACTGGCGGAGGAAGCACTATTATGGCAGACAACGGGGCGGCGGCGATGGAGGAGGAGGAGAATCTTCCAGCGCCCAAGCGACTGCGGCCGGTGAGTGGTATGCCTCCTTCTTCCTTCCGTTGTCTCCTCCTCCCCAATCATCTGAACAAACCGCGCTTTTAACCTCAGCCAAGCATGTCTCGAGTACGTACGAGTAGGTATGCACTGCTGGGCAAAAGCATCCTCCCAAGCATGACCGAAAGTTGCCTTTAGTCAAAAGCGTGCTAGACGGATATCAGCACTAAAACAAGGTAAAGAAGGAGAAAAAACGCGGTATAATGATCCCTTCGAAAACTGGGCGATCGTGACGACGGGGTACCACCTCCTCGACGTCACCCGTCTTCGCCGCCACAATCGCCACAATGGCCGCAGCATCCGGTCGGTCCGAAAGGAATCCAAGGAAAAAGGGGTTCGTCGAACTTCTACGATCTTTCGATTCGAACTTGTTTCCAGGTGGCTCCTTGTGGCTTCTTGGACAAAAGACAAGAGAAATGATTCCTCAAAAGACAAATTGATTTGTTCTGGCCTGAGCAGATATAATTCGCTTTCTTTGACGGACACAGCAGGACTTTACGATGACGACAGAACTCTCCGAAAGTCATCAATAAAAAGTGATCGAACAATTATTTGTTCTTGTCCAGCTACAGAATCCAACGAACCTGGAAAGCATCCATCCTCCCGCCATTGGAGCGTAAATTACATCGAAAGCTTTTCTGCAATTGCTGGTTTAGGACTCCCACGCGCCCATTGCCAGGCGCTTCAATATTGTACCAAAAAATGCGGGGAGGAGGATAATCGTCGATGCATAACGGACGAGAAACATGCTTTCTTCCTCCATCTACCATACAAACACACGTGTAAGTGGTCAATCAATATGCTAGAAAAAGTTGCGTAACCGGTTGCACTCAACACCTCAATTACAATAACTATTGGTACGTATCAGCTCTGTTCATCTGGATCGGGGCATCCCTTGAGATAATAACCCAGCACGGTGCACCACCATCCGGCCACCCTCGGAGCCGTGACAGCGCCGGAGAGAGAGGCGCCCGCTATAAGTATCACCAACAGGGCGGTGAGAGGCTCGTCTGAGATGCACGCCGGCACAGACTCCTCCGCCGGCAGCAGGAAGGGTAGCACGGCGGGGTCGTAGTCCAGCGATCCGGCGCCCTCCTCGCAGGCGTGGAGCTCGGAGTCGCGGTCGCCCGAGTAGAGCACGGCGAGGGCAACCGCGACGGCGAGGTCCGCGGCGTAGAGGAACAGGAGGAGGATGGCGACGGCGAGGTAGAGTCGCCTGCGTCTGAAGAAGGCGGCGAGGGAGAGGGCGATGGCCGAGGAGAGGCCGACGGCGAAGAATACCAGGCGGGAGACAAGCATCCAGTGGATTCTGGGATAGGCGACCGTCCGCTGCTGTTGCGGTGGCGTCGACGCGACGATGGCTGGGGCGGAGGCGATCGTCCACAGGGACACGTCCAGCAAAGCGTAGAAGAGGACGTGATGAAGGGTGGGCCGGAAGCAGCAGCAGCAGCAGCAGGAACCATATGTTTCTTGAATGGACCCATTTGCAGCATATTCCTTCGGGCGGCAGCAACCTCCGCAGCATTTTTCGCAACATGGCTTCTCCTTTGCGGCCCCATTTCCCATCTATTCATCGTTCAATCGTGCGGGTAAAGATTTTTCACTTTTTATTAACTTAAACTTACATTTCCCATTTATATGACATGCAAATCATAATAAATTTAAATTTCAAATAAATAATTTTTGCGTTGGCGGTATATGGGAAGTTCAAAGTTGTACATGTTGTTTTTTTAAAAAATAGACAAGCATGATAGTCTCCTTCAATATCCCCGAGCGTGTTCTATCCTTTAGCTTTAGACTAGACCATTTCTTTTGCCATTTCTTTTACATGCACTCACACTCCGTGTGCTTCGTCGCTGTGAGTCATCTTCGGTCGGATACAAAAGCGCCGGAGTACCAGAAAAAGTCAAAAGTCAAAAAGCGATTCGAAAAGGGTCTTGCATAATTGTTGCTACTTCGGATTGAACTTTTCCTGCGGAAAAATCGGTGCAGTTTCTGCCGTTTGGTGACATTTCACGCCTTTCCCGTTGAGCCAACAGGTAAGAAAACTACTGCATCCTCTGCCAGCCGGGACATAAAGAGAGTCCTGCAGCCATTTCAGGTGCGCGAACACCAGAAATGTCGACTCCACCCGCTTTCGGTTTCCAGACATTGTTGCAAGCGGGGCTCTCAGTGCAAAAATATCCCCGTAGCTAGCTTATCGGCAGAAAATGGTAATTGTCATCACGAGCGTTTCGTATCGAAGAGGAGAATCTCTGGTCGGCCGCCCGTATGGTACTGCCAATCCAAATCTCTCCCTGATCTGGGAACAACGAACAACGAACGCATCGACAAAGCAAGGAAGGAGGATCATGAGACGGACTTTTAAATGGTGACGGCGCGTGTACTACACATCGTTACGGTTCAGTGAAAAGAGGGAAGAGGGACAACACCGCTATCCCGCCCCTCGCATCTGGAGGCACACGCCAACAGCCGCTTTGCTCCGTATGATTCTCTTTGATTTGTGAGAAAGAAGTCCCTTTCCGCGATGCCGCCGCCTTCCAAGCCATTGTCTCTGCATGTTGCTACAGTCGACGATAATGACGGCAGTTTGTGTGTCACGCTTCTCTCGGCCGATCAACCAAAAATACACTTGCCGAAACAACGCTGGCTGGAGTGCGCACATTTTCCCGAAACTCCTGTTTTCAAGGTGAAGTCTCCGAGGTGGCGAGGGAAAGAGAAGGAAGAAATGATGGGACTCTTAGTACCACGTTTTAAATTGGCGACGCGACTCTCGACCGGCGAGAAGAAGAACAGCAAATGACGCCTCCGCCAAAAAAGTAGCCCTTTTCTTTTCCACGAGTTTCTTCACTCTTGTAGGACGGGCTGCTCGGAAAGTTATTGCGCAGCAACCAAGCTAAGAATTTCCTAGAAAATATTTTGAATCATCGTGTTGTTGTTGTCAGTGGGGTGGGACAGGGAGAGTTTCTGTTCTTACGAAAGTCCACCAAAATGCCGGGATATCAGCGGACGGACGGTCGGCCCCTTGCACTTTCCGTTCGAGTGAATGGATGATGGACTCTCCTGTGTACTCGCCTTTTACATTTTAATGTCTTCACCAGAGCGAGTCGAGAAAAAATCCTCGTTCGGATAGCCTGAAAAAGTGCACCATGCCAAAAATGGAACTAAGCTGAGCGATCGAGCCTCCATTGTCTCGACACGGTCGGTCCACCTTTCCCCTTTCCTCAGCTATAAAGCACGTCCAAGAAATGGAACCCTTTCTTTTCTTTTTTAGCAGAGTGGAAAAGGATGGGTGCTAGTCAGAGGCAAACAATCAAAGAAAATGCCCCATCCAACCCCCCAATAAAACGAGCCCGTGTGAAAAAAAATGGAAGGGACAGAACTAACGCGCCGCCGGCCCGCTTCCATAAAAATGAAGGGAGGGGGGGGAGGTGTCGTGTACATATCATGAACACGAAAAAAAGGGGGGGGGATCGGCATGGCAACCACCCAAGCGTCGCCTCCCGCCTCCAAGACCGGCTCTCCTCCATCGATGCAGTGTCCCTGTTCTTTCTTTCCTTTCCAACCTGAATCCCGTCCGCCGGGGAATGGAAGGAGGAGGGACAAAAAGGGGGGGATGGGATGACGGCGGAGGGAGGCGCGATGATGATGTTTCTTGGTTGTTGGTGGGTGTTGCCTTCTCCCTCCTCTTCTGACAAAGGAAGGCATTTCGTTGTTGCCCGCGGGCGCCGGTTTTGGTTATAAAAGGGCCCGCCGAAGGTCTCCGCAGACAACAGACCGTCAATCCACACGAAAAGGGAAACAAGGGACCACACACCCCTTTAAACAGCTTTCGTGCTATTTTAAATATTATTTTCTAACACCCGCCGCCACCAACCTACAACTCTGAAGATGCAGGGCCCCACCGTCGCCTTCTTCGCCCTCTCCCTGGCCGTCGCCTCCGCCGTCATCCTGGAGCAGACGCCATTCAAGAGGCAGATCCCCGCTGACAGGCTCAGGGGTAAGAAAAAGACGGAGATGACAATGAGGTTACGAAAAACAACTTACGGTTTCCCTTTCCCCTCCTCCAGACTTCCGCACCAAGTGCTTCGCCTCCACCCAGTGCAGACTCTTCGATATCAACGACAGCTGGTCCCTTGCCCCCTTCTGCGGAAAGGCCACCTGCAGGCTCGCAGAGAACAGTAGAGATATTCTTGAATAATTAGTTTTTGGAGAATTGCTAATTTCGTCTTCTCGATTTTGCAGAGAAGGGTGATCGTTTCCTGATCGAGGAGGTCCTGGACTGCGGCCCCGCCGTCGACCTCGACGCCACCCCCGGCTGCAGGCTGCTCAGCACCGAGGAGGACATCAAGGACAAGGACTACCCCGACTGCTGCCCGGTCTTCGACTGCGACGAGGGCACTGACGTCGTCTACGTCAACACCAAGGCGCAGGCCTCCGACGCCCCCGCCGCTGCCGCCGGCAACTAAAGAGTCATCCGAGAGTCCCAAAAACAAGAGAGAAAAAATCGTCGGTTGTGATCCACAAGAACTAATAATAAGCCTAAATCTGCGAGAGCACAACGCACGCGCACCCACACCAAAAAACTTAAAAGGGGACTTTGCTTCACGCAAGGATGGATTGTTGAATTGTAAACCGCAGCCTCCTCCGCCCCGACAGAGTATGCACTTTTTCCCTTCTCTCCATGATAGCGATTGAAAAGATCCTTCGGATTCGACAATAAAAGTGTAAACCGAAAAAGCTCTGTTGAAGTCTGTTCCAGCGAACTCTCTCCATGTGTTGTCGGATTTGCTGTCACATAGTCGAAAAAAACATTAGGTCTGCTGTCACATCGTCAAAAAAATTGCAAGAAGCGACTGATTCGTGCATTTAATTATGGTTCTCATGGACTGGTCGTATAAAATCTGCATTAACACACGGAAAAACACAATAGGAAAAAAACCTTTCCTCGCTCTTGTAGTAAAACAGCACTCCTTCACAAAAAAGAGTTTTGGAGGAAACAAATGACATACTCGTCTGACTCAAATCGCTTGGGCAAACTTCAGGGGAGACGTTGCTTCCAATCGATTTACGTTAAAATTGCACCAGTTTGTCATGCGGGGTAATGGTATCAACGAAATCTTTGGCTTTCGTTTCGTTCAATCTGTATGGCAAGGGTATCGTTTTCTTTTTTTTCTAACACGGCGCCGATCCTCCCGGCCCAGACATCCTCGGCCTCTTCCACGGTCCACCTCTGCCCCCGCCACCCGCCGCGCCCCTTTTAATGCCCCTGCCCCTTCCCCTCCCGCTCGGCCCCGCCGGCCCGTGTTGCCTTTGGAGCTGCTTGCCGCGGTGCCTCTTGCTCTCCACGTGCTGCACGAACTGGTTCTCGGAGTTGAGGCTGAGATTGCAAGCGGGGCAGTAGAAGAAGCCGGATGGGGTGCGGAACTGGGAGTAGTCGCGCTTGTCTTCGCTTTTGGTTAGTTTGTTGCGGACGATGGCGGCGGAAGGGGTGGTGGCGACTGTGGTCGGTGGGGGCTTTTGTTGCTGCGGCGGTGGCTTCTGACTTGGAGGAGGAGGAGGAGCCGAGGCAGGGGGCTGAAGCGGAGGAGGAGGAGGAGGGGGAGGGGGACCTGATTGAGGGGGATTTGACTTTTGTACTTGACTGGGTTTCGGAACTGCATTTGTGACTGAGGCGGTGGTGGGGGCCGATGACATGGGATGGGGAGGCACAGGATAAGCCGGCCCCAAGGTAAAAGACTGGTTGCTTCTCTGCGGTTGTCGAGGCTGAGTTGGCAGTTGCTGTGCTTGTACTGACTGTGGAGGAGGAGGAGGAGTAAGCAGAGGCTGCATCGGCGGTCTCTGCTGTTCTGCCGACTTTCGGGCGAACATTCCTGCATCTCCAGCGCTCGCTCCTGCTCCTCCCCCTCTTCCGAAGCCCCCTTCCCTCCTGGCCTTGTGGGCCTTCCCATTGAGGTGCATGTCCAGCTGCTGCTGCGAGGTGGCCGCAACGCTGCACAGGTCGCAGAAGAAGCGCTTGGCGGCACTCTCGGAGGACTTGGGTGGCGGCGGCGGGAAGTGGATGCCCGGAGGCGCGGCGTCTGATGACCAGTCCGGCTGTTGAGGAGGCAAGGGAGGGCAGACAGAACCTGGAACAACCGGGGGATGGGGCATGTTGGCGACGAGTGTCACGGCTCCTCCGTCCTGAACCAGCCCGCTCCTGGCGAAAGACAGCAAAGTCATGACCGCGCCGTTTTACAACACTGGACTAAAAAAAAATAGAAAAAATACCTTGCATCCATCCCCTCTATCCCTGGAGGGTGCCTCTGCCACTTTCCTGTTCTGGAGTTGAGATACCCTGACCTGAGCGGCGGGAGACCGGCCGCCTTGCGACCGTGATTCCGACCGTTGTAGTGTTGCTCGGCGTGTAAGGCAGACGTGAAGTTCATGTCGCACGTTTTGCAGTAAAGGTCCTCCGCCGTAAAGTTCTTCTCTTCCTGAAAAGCAAGAAAAATATTTTTTATTTCATACAAACTTCAAGCAACATTCATCAGTCAAACAAGTTGTACCCTAGCAAAAAAGTTGTGCTGTTTGTGCACATATTCACAGCAATCAACAGGGTTGTAGAAACTGTTCCGTCAAACTCGTAGGACAATTATTCCCTCACCTCCGAGGCTGCCGCCTTCTTTGCTCTCTTAGCTGCCGTCTCGCTGCCCTCCGCGCCTCCCCTGAGCCTCCTGGGCGGTTCGCAGCCGCTCTCCCTGGCCCACTGGGTCAAGAAGTGCCTGGCGTGCTTGTCGTGCGTCTTGCCCACGTAGTGCATGTCGGCCTGCACGCTCGAGTTCATGCTGACGGAGCACAGATCGCAGTGCAGCGGGCGGCACTTGGCGGTCAGCGCGGCGGGGAGGGGGCGGTCGTAGTCGGACGTCCAGGGAAGCAAGAAGTCGGCGGAGACTGCGCCACCGACGCCAGCGCCGGAAGGAGGAGGAGGAGGAATTGGCGGCCTTGGCCCGGACGAGGTCGGGCCCGGTTGGCGCTGTCCGGGAGGAAAAGGAGGCCTTGGCGGTCTCTGAGTTTGAGAATGGGGAGGTCTTGGGGCATTCGGATGATGGAGTGGCCTCGGGATTCCTGGCCGCGGAGAGGGCGCGCCTCGGAAACTCCCCCGCATGCCGGGGCCTGTAAGAGGTTCAAATGCTGTTTAATGACGGAAATAAAAAAAAGGTTAATTTGAATCTTCACCAGGGTGCCTCTGCATCATCCTCTGCGCTCCTCCACCCCGGATTGGGGGCGACCCTCCCACCGGAGGCATGCGGCCGCCCATCCTGGGGCCGGCACCTCTGGCGGAGGATCTTGGAGCGGGAAACCTCCCGTTTCCAGGAGGAGGCGCCGGCCTGGGCCACCTGGGTTTGAGGTGGGCGGGTGGGGGGAAAGGCGGCGGACCCGGCGGACCCGGCGGGCCCCGGGGCCGGAAGAAGCCTCCCTCCGGAGGCGAGGGAAGAGAGCTCATGGCCGGAAAAAAATATGGAGAAGAATTATCTGATGCGTGTGCCGATCTGTCTTCCTTGCTCGGGTTGTGTCCTCTTCCCCCTCCTGAACCCGGACGAACCGGACAACACCCGGACCCCGGCCGAGGGACGCCCGGGCCAGTCGTGGATCCGACCGCAAAGTCCTGTCCACAGAGAGATACACACACTGCACTTTTGTCAGCTGATTGCTCTCTCTTCTCTCTTGCCTGTTTTGGACTTTTGGTGATTTCGCATCAGCTGAGTTACACTGACTCCACTTCGCTTCTCGCCATTTTGTCAACATTCAAGCGATTCAACTCAACAACAACACAACACTTTGGTGTCGTCCGGGATCCGGGCGCAGTCCGACCCCTTCTCGCTCGCCATGGCCACATGGAAGGCGGCCTCCGAGGCAGGCCAAAAGGCCGTCAAGCTCACCACTAACCTGGCGCGGATGGAGGTGGCGCGGAACCCCGCGCACTCGCTGGGAGTCTTCTACAGCAAGACGCTGCGCGCGCTCGCCAAGATGCCCGCGGACTACCCGTACAGGAAGTACACCGAGGAGGTCAGTAGAGTGACACCATGGTGGCGCTGCGGGCTTTCATTGTCCTTTCTTATCCTTCAGATCATCAACGAGCGTGCGGCCCTGGTGAAAGCCATCTCGTGCCCGAAGGAGCTGGAGGAGAAGATCGGTTGCGGCCAGGTGGAGGAGGTCATCGTGCAGGCGGAGAACGAGCTGGTGCTGGCGAGGGCCATCCTGGAGACCAAGGCGTGGGAGCCGCTGGTGGAGGAGCCCAGGCCCACACAGTGGAAGTGGCCAATGTGAAGGACAAAGGGACACGATCTGAAGTCTATTCCCTCCCCAGGCTTAGAAGAAACCTGCCATATTCTAAAGCACTGTTATAATATAAAAAGTCAGTGAAAAAAGATATTTGGTCACCCTGAGGGGTCTCAACAGTTCGAAAGTTCATTTCTCTTTGGTCACATGTTTTTGCAAGAAAATGGGAGCACCTCTG
>JAAUYJ010141246.1_pt1 | contig 10405 bp, 3 predicted proteins | sample 7278031 | NCBI WGS metagenome assembly JAAUYJ01 (sample SAMN14350222, study PRJNA611818) | marine sediment metagenome | isolation source: surface marine sediment (1.8m) | place: French Polynesia: Moorea | collected 2018-08 | reverse complement strand
TTGACGTGAATAAAGTGGCGCATTTCTTCCTTTGACAGGTCTTCTTCAACGGTACCTTTGATTGTGTTTCTTGCTCCTACAGGTCGTCGTCCGGGAACTCCTCCTTGGGGACGATGCCGACCACGATGCAGTCTTCCCCCTCCTCATCCTCGTCGCTGTAGTAGCCCGCGGGGGGTGCTCCGAGGTAAGAAGGATTTGATGCTCCCGCGAATGCTCCCCAGTTGACGGGCTCCTCCAGCACCTGTACTTGTCTGATCGGGTGTACCTTGAGCTTCTTGGCGGGCGGGGCCTCGTCCTCCTGTTCGCGAACGTCGTCCTTCGAGGTGCCGGCACGAGGTTCAGACTTACCGCAAGCGAGCTGCTCCCCGGCGGCGAGAGAGGTGGCGACGCGGCTACTGTGTGCGGGTAGAGGGCGTTTGATGGAGGAATGGAATCGAGGTCTCACCCTGGTACTGGCCTCCGGCCAGAATCCTGCCGCAAAGTCCTTGAGGACGCGCTGCACATGGACGGTGTTCTGGGAGATGAATTCCCTGTAGGTCTTGAACGGCCAGGGCCAGGAGGTGTACATCCTGTGAGCGTGGAACCCGAACTCCCACTGCAACTTGCGGTTTTTGGAGTAGAGGCCGTTGTTGGCGACGGCCTCCCAGGCGATCTTGCGCAGTTCCCACTCTGCCTTGTCCCAGGTGTTGCACTCGGCCGTGTGGTCGTGGCCTCTGCAATAGCAATTGGAACAGGTGAAATGCAGGAAGGGGCAAACCTTGGTGAAGTGGCCCGTGGGGTCGCCGCAGTACTCGTAGTCGCAGTAGTTCTTGTCCTTGTCCCTGCTCTTGTAGACGGGGCAGATGATGTCGCCGGTGGTGCCGCGGTAGAAGTGGGTGGCGGAGGCGCAGAAGGAGCATCGCTTGCCGAAGGATGGCTGCTCTTGGTAGGCGAGGAAGGCGCGCTGGCGGAAGTCGAAGACTTTCGGCGGTGGCACGTGGAGGGCGACGGTGGCTTGCTTAGAGGGAGAAGGAGAGTTAGGCACTTGTTCGTGAGCGTTCTCACCCTTCTCATGCTCTTCGCGGTAGTCGTCGTCCTGCTGAACGAGCTGCACTTCTTGTTGTAGGTCTTCGTCGGCGGGATCTGGGGGCACGTCAGTGACGTCGGCGGCGAATTCCTCGATGAAGGCGCGTACGACGTCGGCGAGTTTCCAGCCGTCGGGAAAGGCGGTCTCTGATCCTGCTAGAATGGCATAGTCAAGGATTAGACGTACCAGCATGCTGATTGGCCCTGTGGCGTCCATGTAGAGGTAGTGGAGCGTCTGGGGTTTGAGGAAGCCGGTGTCCTTCTCCCACGTGAAGAGGATGTGCCTCTTGCGCCACCACGGCCAGTGGGACTTGTTCTTGGAGTTGGTGTACTCGTGGGGCCCCATGAGCTCGACGTAGTCCCTCTCCGACATGGCCTTGCACATAAACCCCTTACCGTACAGTTGCACGACGGCCATACCGTTCTTGTTTCCGATGTTCTGGAGCTTGATGAGGGCGTGTGGCGCTGAGGGGTCGTTGCGGCTGACGAAGTGGTCGAAGACGCGGCCCATGTCGACTACCGAGGTGGCAGGGATGTTGGCGAGCTTGAAGTCGTGGGCGATGGCGCTGCCGAGGATGAGGTACTCGCGGTGGACGAACCAGCGGCGAAAGGGCGGCGGAAGAACAGCCAGCGGCGCTTGGGGATCTACCGGACCACCTGCCATCGCTTCGAGGTCAAAGATACAAGCGTTGCCCTCGAAGTTGGCCGCCAAAGCGTAGACAACGCGCTTGGGGTGTGGTTGGCCTTTTCGTCGTTGCTCTTTCCTAGGGTACTGGCTCTCCGTGTCGACGGTCAGGATGCGATACTTCTCGACACCTGCCGTGAAGGAGTGGGCCACGCCCTCCCAGTCCGCCATAGAGGCGATGACGTGGGTTCGGAAGAGCTGATCTACGGTCAGCGTGTCTCTGTAGGGTTGGAAGATTGCGCAGATCTCATAGATCTGTCTGAGCAAGGCTAGGTGATGGGCGGCCTCCGGCGTGGCCCTGGCGATTAAGGCGTCGATGGCCTCGCCCTTGAGCCAGCGGGTGCCGCCGAACACGACGCGCTTGTCAGGGTCTGTGCGCATGGCGAAAAAGGTCTTCAAAACGACCGAGGAGGTAGGAAAGGTGTGTTGAAGAAGTGTTTTTAGTCAAAGGCCAGAGTGGCCGCAACTGTATGGGGTTAGTCGATCACGAATGATGAGGAGACGATCGGTTTTTGTTTCTTTTATAGGCGGCCGATGCTCGGCAGAGGTGGAGGCAGAGTACTCGAGGACGTCGTTGATGTTTAGAAGAAGTGGAAAAGGAGGACGGCTGCTCTTTTTGGGGACACGGAAGACCGGTGAAAAAGTGCGGCCAGAGTGCTCCAATGGCCGGTAAAGGCAGTGGAGTGGCGAGTGTATCGTGTGTTATACGAAGAGCGGTGAAATCAGCAGAGAGAGCAGGCCCGCGCGGGGCGAAGAAATTTTGGCGGGAACAACAGTGAATCGGCTGCGTTTGGAGCGAGAGGACACACCCTGAGTGTCTTGACATGCGGGAACTTGGTGAGGTACTTCGAGGCCCGAGGCTGCCGCGGGTAGTTCCGGCGGGCGTCCCCTAGTGGGCGCCGGCGGAAGGCAAGAGGAGGGAGAGAAGCCGGACGGGTTTTCTACGTTCAATTCCGGCGGCGTCTCGGATGGTGACTGCTCTGACGGTTCCATCTCTTCCCTTCTCCACAGCTGTGACTCTTGCTAGTGGCCACTTACCTCTGGATTGATCATCGAGCGTGGCGACGATGTCATCGATGGCGACGTCTCGGTGGGGTGCGTGCCATTTCTGTGTGAGTGCCAGGTAAGGTACGATTTCGTGGCGAAACCTTTGCCAGAAGTTGTCCAGTCTGTGTTGGAAGAGGTGCCATCTTTTTTGTATTTTCCACCCCCCTGTAGGTCTCTCGGCGAAGGAACGGTATGTTGGTGCTCCCAAGGCATCAGCAGGTGTCAGTGGTAGGGGTGCACCTGTTGTTGTGTCCACGTAGGTAAGGGGTCTTGAGTTTAGAATTCCTTCGACGACGACCAGCGCGGTGTGGAACTCGTCATCGGTGGTGTAGCTCTCCTGAGGCAGGGCGTGGTGGAGAGAAGCTTTTGTGGCTCTGATGAGTCTTTCGTATGCGCCTCCGAAGTGGCTTCCTCCTGGTGGGGTGAAGATCCATTTGGTGTTGGGAAATCGTTGTCTGGCTGCTGCCCTTGTGTTGTGATTCCAGAGTTTGCGTAGTTCTTGTTCTGCGCCTCTGAAATTTGAGCCGTTGTCGCAAGTGATGGAGGTGATGTCTTTCATTTGTCTCCTGCGATGAGAGAAACGCTGGAGTGCGTTTAGGAAAGCTGGGGCGGAGGCTGTCTGCATTGGCTCTAGGTGTACTGCCCGAGTGAGGAAGCAGGTGATGATGAGGAAATATCGCTTCTCTTGTGGTTTCCACCGTGCGTTGCGGATGATGAAGGGGCCTGCCATATCGATGCCAACGTGTGTGAACGGGTTCCTTTCGCTGTCGTTTGTAGGGTAAATTCTTCTGTCTGGTAGTGGTGCCATTGGTGGTTGTACAGGGCGGCCTTGCCGGCGCCTGCATTGCACGCACGCTGTTGTGACTCTTTTGACCTGAGCTCGGGCGTGGACGGGCCAGTATGTTTCTAGCAGTTGTGCAAGGGTAGCAGATGCCCCTGCATGAAGCAGTCTGTGATGGTGGTACCTGATGAGAGCATCGACGACCTGGTGACGTCGAGGTAGGATGATTGGGTGTCTCATGTGGTATGGGATGTTTGGATGGAGGTGCGTTCTTCCTCTCATACGGATGAGGCCGTCGGAGTGGAGTTGGGGTTGTAGACGTAGTAGGCTTGACTGCTGTGACGCTCGTTGTTGTTGTTGGAGGTCATGGAGTGTTCGTGCGAAAGATTGCTGTTGAACTTGTCGCCAGATCCAAATTTCCGCCTTGCGTAGGTGTTGTGGGGCGATTGTTTTTGGCTTGTTCCTCAGCTGGGTGTCTGCCCATGCTGCGATGAGTGCGACGGTTCTGAGGATCCTGCTCCACTGGGACATGTTTTTCCACAGGATTTCGAGTGGGAAGTGGTGGTTGGGTTGTTGTCCGTCTTGTTCGCTGCACCTCGCTGGGAAGACTGCGATGAAGCTGAACTGTGCCCCTTTTTTGATTTCCTGAAGTGCTTCTGGTGGTGGGGGGATGACTTGTGGTTGTTGTGGCCATTGTCCTTGTCGCAAGAAGGCGGGTCCTTGCCACCATAGCTGGTTGTTGTAGAATGTGTCTGCCAGTGCTCCTCTGGATGGAATGTCGGCCGGGTTGAGTTCGCTGGGGACGTGGCGCCAGTTTTCATAGAGTGTTGCTCGTTGAATTTTTGCAGTCCGAGTGCCGACGAAGGAGTTGAGCGTTCTGGAGTCGTTCTTGAGCCAGCACAGGACGTTGGTGGAGTCGCTCCAGAAGTGTACGTCGGACATGTTGATGTTGAGTGCTCTGGTTAGGGTGTAGGCGAGATCCAGGGCGAGGATGGCAGCCATGAGTTCGAGTCTTGGTATGGAGATTTGTTTTAGTGGCGCCACTTTGGATTTGGCCACGGCGAGCCTGGAGGTGGTGGTGTAGGCGTCGTAGGTGTGGACGACGTAGGCGCAGGCTGAACAGGCGAGGGCTGAGGCGTCCGCGAAGCAGTGCACTTGTGTGCTGGTGATGGCGGATGAAAGTCTGAGCGCTCTAGGGATGCGGATGGTAGGGAGTAGGTCGAGTCCGGCGATCCACTTTGCCCATTCTGCTGCTAGCTCTGTTGATAGTGGAGTGTCCCAGTCGTACTTGTTCCGCCAGAGCTCCTGCAGGAAGACTCTTGCTGCAACGATGTGAGGAAGTACGAGTCCATGAGGATCATATAATCGTGCTTCTAATTGCAGAACTTTCCTTTTTGTCCATGTGATGTTGGTTGTGTCCGGTGGGGCGAGCTTGAAGGTGAAGGCGTCCTCGTGGGAGATGTAAATGACGCCGAGCGTTTTGACTGTTGGTAGAAACTCGTCCTTGAGCGCGAAATCTGCGACATCCAGAGCCGGAGATGCTTCTTCCACGGGTGTTGCAGCCATGACTGCTGGTGAGTTGGAGATCACTTTCTTGATGTTCATGCTCATGAGTCCGAGGAGGCCGCGAAGTTGTTGGAGAAGTTCGAGCGCTTGTTCGTCAGTGTCGACGGAGTCCAGCATGTCGTCTACCAGAGTAGAATGCAAGATGGTGTCCGCGGCGAGGGGGAAGTCCTTTTGGAAGCGGCGTGCGTGTTCTGTGGTGGCGAACATGGCGGTGCAGGGGCTGCCGGCGTTCCCGAAGACGTGGGACTTCCACCTGTAGATCTTGATGGGCTCGGAGGTGTTGTCCTGCCACAAGAAACGGTGGTAGTCTCGATGTGGAGGTGGCATGGTGATTTTGTGGAACATTTTCTCGATGTCCGCTCCTACGGCGATAGTTTTTTGTCTGAATCGTAGAAGGACTGCCGGTAGGTCGTTGATGAGTTTTGGTCCTTTATAGACGAAGTCGTTCAGGCAGACTTTGTTGGGTCCCTTGGCTTTGCCATCCATGACAGGTCGTACTTTGGAGGAGGCCTTATCTGGTCTGTAGACGAGGAGGTGGGGAAGGTAGTAGGCGGCGTCCTTTGCCGGTTCTTCTGTGTGAACTTCTTCAATGAAGTCGTTGTTCCTCCAGTCTTGTCCCTGCCTCCAGTATTCTCCTTCGACGCCGGGGAGCTTGAACTGTTTGGTGTTTTTGAGGGCGTGGAACCTTTTCACGGCGTGGTGGTAGTTGTTTGGTATGGCTGGGGGGAATTTCTTCCATAGGACTGGCACCTGGTAGCGTCCGTCAATGAGTTGCATTTCGTCCCTGAGGTGGCGGAATAGTTGTTCGTCACGGTGGGAAGTATGCTTTTCTTCCATGGCGTCTTCCATGTCGATGAGGCGGAGCAGTAGTTTGTCTAGTCTGGCATCCGCGGCGGTTGTAATTGCGTCAGCAGCTGCTCCTAGTTGGTGGGAGGACCAGTTGTGTGGCTGTGGCTGGAGTGTGGTGGTGACAGCTCGGAAGTTGAAGTGTTGGCTGTGGGGGTCGTCGGCCGGTGTCTCTGGTGTTATTGGGCCGCCGACGGTCCAGCCGAGTGGTGTAAGGCGGGCGACTGGGCCCTTCCCTGATGGTGAGACACGGTCGGGTTCGATGGCTGAGATGAGATGCGGCGTGGCTTGTCCCAGCATGAGTTGTACTGGTAGGTAGGGTACCGGTGGCTTAATGTCGATGGAGGCGAGGTGGCGGAACGCCTGCTTGGCCTTTGCCCAGTTGTAGGGCATGTAGGAGCCGGCTGGGTCCTTTACCACCTGGACGCTGATGTGGTAGGACGCCGTCGGCGTTTTAATTTTGATGGCGGACAGTAGAGTTTTTTGTTTTGTAGTTTTTCCGCCGAAGCCGGTGACCTTGCTGTAAGCGGCGTGGCCGCGTAGTCCGAGTTGTTCTGCTGCTTTCTCGCACAGGAAGGTGGAGGAGGCCCCGGAGTCGAGCATGCAGTTGATGTTGATGGTTTTGCCGTTGGCCGGGTTGATGCAGGAGACGGGTACTGTTTGCAGTACTGTTTTCTTGTTTCCTGTCGAAGACTTGTGGCAAGTGAAGGCGTCGGAGTTGCTGTCGGTGTCGAGGTCTGATTCAGCCTGTGTGGTTTCTCCGGCGAGGTGTACTCGGCGCGGAGGTGGGCTGTTACGTTTGTTTGTTTGGAAGCGGCGTGGGTAGGAGCCGTGGAGGAGGTAATGGTGTGGATGTTGGCACTCCGGGCAGCGGCGTGTGCTGGTGCAGGTGGAGGCGGAGTGGCCATGCTGGAAGCAGAGGTAGCAAAGATGTTTGTCACGCAGCATTTTTCTCCTTCCATTTGGTGTTGCTTCCCTGAAGGTTGGGCAGCGGACGATCTTATGCTGCTCGCCATCGAATGGGCAAGCTGCTGTGGTTCCCCCGTTGTACGTCTTGTGTAGGGTCCCCGTCGTGGACATTTTGTTGAAGGCTCCCCCGGTGTGGGGTCCGCGGAAGGATGCTCCCCCGGTGCCGCTCGCCCCTGCCGCGGCGGCGAAATTGTCGTCGATGGCGTCGGAGTCGTCGGAGGGGGCGGAGGAAAGAGCGGATGAGGAAGCGGCGGCCGCTTGGTATTGTCTGTGTTCGTACCTGTGCGGCTGGGGGCGGTTGTTGTAGTCGTATTTGTGGTCCTGCCGGCGCCGGTCGCGGTCGAAGTGTCGACGGGGCGGCTGGTTACCGTTGCTGCGACGTGCTTGGTGGATCCTGTTGGAGGCGGCGGCTTGGCCTACTATTTCGTGGAGCCATGCGAGGATGGTGATGGCGTTGGGATGTCGATGCTGTGTCCTGGCGGCGTTCCACTGTTGGAATTGTGCGGCGAGGTTGTGGTCGAGCTTGTAGAAGATGTCCTCGTAAAGTTTTGCGGCCAGAGCGTCGTGCGGACGTTGCATGGCGTCGAGTTGGTCGACGTAATCTTCTAGACTGATTTGCAGGTGCTCTAGTTGGTCGTAGTCGCCGGTGCGGACGAATCTGATGTTTTCCAGCGCTTGTAGGCGGGCCCCGAGGACTCCCTGTGGGTGACCAAAAGTACGTTCTAGGCGACTTATAATTTTGGCGTACCCTCCTTCACTAGCGTCTGCCCCCCGCGTGATGCGACGGATTCTTGAGGAGCCCGCAATGTCGAGGGCGCAGATGAGGGCGTTTGCTTTCCAGATGATGGGGGCCACGGCGCGGTGGACGGTGGGGATGAAAACTTGTCGCCAGGAGATGTAGTTGTCGTGGCGGCCGTCGAAGACGGGGGCGACGCCCTTCAGTTTCTTGGGTTCCTTAACTGGTGGAAGTGTTTCGTCGGGTAGAACGTTCCATGGGAAGGGGAGTGACAGGTAAGCGTTGTTTGGATTCCCTCCTGTTCGTGTAAGGTATGGATTCCTTGGTTGGATGTGTTGTTGTGCCGCTGCTAGGGGTTGGAATCGTCGTAGTACTGGATTTTCGTGAGCCCCTGGTAATGGCGGCACGTATGGTAGCGGTGGCGGCGGCCGCGCTGGATTGTAAGCGGTGTTAGCGGTTGTTCGTCCGATTGGTGTGAAGTTGGCTCCTTTTGTCGTCCCTGTGGGTTGTGGTGGGATTTTGGCGGCCGTGGTGGAGGTTGTTTTTGGATTGGCAGCGGCGGATGCAGCTCCTGCCGGCGTGCTGTCCTTGGAGGAGTCGTCGTCGGCGCCGTCGGGGTACCCCGCGCTGTGGAAGAGCTTGGTCCTGACGTCGTTGGCACTGGCTGCGCGATGGAGGGGTGGTGGGTCATGGTGGTCGACGTCCACCACGTCGAGTCGCGTTGGGGAGGTGCTCCTGCTGCGGCGGCGTTCCCGACGATTCAGTTCTCGTTGTTGTTGGTCAATGATGGCTTGCTGCTCCATGAGGCGTCGGTGCAGTTGGGCTAGCTTGTGTCGTAGGTTGAGTTGTTCGTCGGAGTCGTCGTCCTCGTCGTCGTCTCCGGCGTCGTCGTCTGGCGCGTCGGCGTCGTTATTGTGTTTGTTGGTGGTGATGTGGCGCGCGGTCGTCTTGTTCATCTCCTCCGGGGGTGTGAGCATGGCGTCGATGGCGTCGTCGCCCTCGTCCGCGTTCAGCAGGTGTAGATCTTCCCTGCGCTTGAGGAGAGCTTGGAATACTTGTAGTAGTGGTTGAACATACGTGAGCCAGTAGTCGGAGACGACGTGGACTGCTTCCGGTTTGCCGCGCGTTTTGAGGTCGTGAAAGAGCTTGTCGAGCGGGGCGGCGGAGTCGTCTAGGTTGTGTTGGATGTCCTGGATGAGGTCCTGGAGGAACTCGATCGGCGGATCTGGATCATTTAGGAGAGCATTTGCGCGGCGGGTGTATCCTTCGAATAAGGTTTTATATTCGTTAAGCCAAGCTCGTTCCTTATTGTTTGTGCCGCAGGTGGCGATGTTGATGCCGGTGGTCGGGGGTCGAGTTCCAAGGTCAGTTACGATTCTTGCCTGTTGTATGGCCTGTTTGACGGTGTTGGTGATGGCCTGGATGCTGCGGCGAAGAAGGCTTGTCTGGGGTGTTTCTGGGGGGGGAGCGGCGTCGTTGTTGTCGCCGGCGTCCCTGGTGACGAATTCGATCTCCTCGTCATCGTCCATGGTGGGTGAGACCGGTCAGTCGGGCGCCATGTACTGTTCTTCCCGCGATCCAGAGCAAAGGCCAAGGCCGAGCGAAATAAAGGCTGCTTATTTGTGAGGCTGAGTTATAGGGTGTACAATTTATTTCCAAAAAGGATATGTGAACTGTTGAAAGGCTGATACTAGACTGACTCTTAATTTGTTGTCATGTTGAGTAAAGGGATGAGACTGACAAAGGTACTTGTGGAACTACAGTAGTTTTGACATATGGGATTAAGCATTTCATAGGTGGTTCTTCTTCCAGGGATTCTTCCTCTTCCTTAGTTGTTCCATATCCAGCTTGCATTCCCTTACACTCCCCCGCCCTGGAGCCGTAGGAGGCGGCGGAAGGGTTGCAAAAGGTGCTGCGGAGCTCTGGCTGATGCGGGAAGAACGGAATGGTGATCGTGGGGCCGAACCACTTCCCTGGAAGCCGGGCAATGTACAATGACATACTGCGAGAGGGATCTGTAATAAATAAGAGACGACAATCATGCGTAAATAACGCCCCCGGGGGACGGTCCCTACTGTATCATCGACAGCTTTGTGCGGCTCCAGTGGCCTAAGCAGTGGAGATGGCAGCTCGCCTAAGACGGCGGGTACGACGAAAAAGGAGGACGAACGGCAGCTAACAGCTGCGGCATGAATCCCTCTATCGGGTAGGGTGATATGCTGTGCGTAATGCGTATATTGGTGCTCGGTGGGCCGATTTAAAGGGCCAGCGGCGTCATGGGCAAAGCGTGAGGGAGGAACGCATATTGGGCGGCGAGACGCGCCGGCAAAGAAGAGAGAACGAGAGAGAGAGGACCGCAAGCACGGGTGCTGTGCGTCATAGGCTGGTGGTGGGCAGATGAACGGGCAAGCGCCGGGCGAGAGAGCAGCTCGCACCCAGCATAAGAGGAGAAAGAGGGCCGGCGCAGGCGGGCCCAGGCGGACGACAGCTGACGACAGCTGGACTGGCCGCATTGGGTGATTGGCGAGGAAAACAAGACGAGAGGAGCCCGAACGGGCGGGTTAAACCCGGAGGAATCGAACCCGGACGGGTTGAAGAAGCTCGGGGAACGTCATACTATTGGAAGAACCTATTTATCGACTACCCTGTGTACACTACGTCGGCCGGCGCCACAAGCGAAAGAACGGACGTGGGCGGTAACGAGCGTATG
>JAAUYJ010072047.1_pt1 | contig 10407 bp, 9 predicted proteins | sample 7278031 | NCBI WGS metagenome assembly JAAUYJ01 (sample SAMN14350222, study PRJNA611818) | marine sediment metagenome | isolation source: surface marine sediment (1.8m) | place: French Polynesia: Moorea | collected 2018-08 | reverse complement strand
TAGATTGTTTTTCTCGTACTTTTTTTTGCTTTTTGGAGCCTAGGGGAATCTTTCATAGTGCCTTACTCAACGAATTAAACAAAAGTGCCCTTCTGTCTGTGTCCAGGGCCAGCGGCAAGAGCAGCGACTACGACGTCAATGACGCCGAGAGGGGCGGCAAGAGGTCAAAGGCGTCTTCCAACGGAGCCAAGGACAACCGCGGCTTCGTCGGCGACTCCTCCGCCGGCGGAAACACAGAGAAGTGGGTGTCGAACTACGTCCCCTACGGAGACTTCCCGGCAGGGTCAGGAGGCAGCGGTGGAGAAGCGCCCCAGCAGCAGCAGCAGCAGAACGGAGAGGCCTCCTGGAAGAAGAACTACGTGCCCTACAAGGAGGGCGGAGGAGGAGCCGACGAGGTCGACTCAAACAAGAAGGAGTGAAGAAGGATCGTGTGAGATCGTCGATTTTTCCTATCGTACACCCATGTCAGTTTTGAGTACTATATAAAGTAATTGTGAGCAAAATTATTGGCCCGCGTATGAATCAAAAAATGCATTTCTTCCAACACATACGAAATCAACTTCCGACTTTGTCGCAGCAGCTGCAGCAATAACGATGAGAATTGCAATTGGCGACCACGATGATCGAGAGTAAGTGCAACAACATGACACATGCTGAGAGACGTAATAATAAAAAAACCCGCTGCCATATGTAAATAATGTTTCTGCACTCATACGACGAGCAAAATCAGAATAAATCATGTGTCGAAACTTACGCTCTTGCACGGGGCCCGTCCCTTTGTACTTCCGCCTCTCATGAGCATATGGAAAAGGCCGCCTGGAGCTTTCCTCCCAAACCATGAGTGGCTGTCTTCTTTCTTCTCTCTGTACATGCCCAAAAAGACGGGCGGCCTCCTCGCGTCCATAAAAGGCGGCGGGCCTCTTTCTCCCAAGACCATTCCTCCCCCGGAGCCAAGACCGAGAAGAAAAGAGGCGGGCGCGCCATAGCATCCCACTAAAAGACGTCAGGTAAAATGTTGTAAATGTTACATGTAGTGTAGCGATATTCTCCAACTTTGCCAAAATAATTTTAGTCATGTCCCGCCCCGCCGACGGCCTCTGGATGCTCCTCCTCTCCGTGGCTCTTCTCTTCATTGCCCAGGTTACCTATAAAAAGGGAACTCCAGGCGAATTGAAACATACTTGTAAAACAAATAACTTATTTCCAGGGAGTCCGCTCTGCCCCCTCCTCCTCGCAGTCCACCTTCGAGCAGCCCCGGCCAGACTTCATCCTGCAGGACCTCTACCGGGGAAGGTGAGAGGAAGCGAGTTTTGGGGAGATAGCCAAAAAAGGCGCTACCCTTCCTCTTTTGAAAAGAGGTGGCGATTACGCCTCGTTTGGCCCCCCATTGTGTCACCCTCCGCCTCCCTCCCATTCACACCAAAATGGGAGGGGGAGGGGGAGACAGATTCAAGCGCTTTTTGGTCACGGCTTTCTAATGCTTGGGTTCCAAATTGCCTGTCCTTGTCCTTGTACGCAAGCAGAGGATAGTCTTTTGAGCGTAGGTGGTGGGAAAAAATTTTCGTGACGGTGACGGAAGGCCAAATTGTTCTCCTGTCGGCAACAAGGCTCATTAAAATTGCCATACAAGGACGTGCGTACGAAACAAAGGGGAAAAGACAGAAAAAAGAGACCGAAATTACACTCGGCTTCTTTCTGTTTCCGTTCAACGATTCTTCCTTATAAGACGACGACAGGCCTTCCCATAAAAACCCCTCTCAGATCGTTTGTCACAATTTCATGATTTAAGTACATCATCCCTTCTCCTATTGCTCTCTTTCTTATATACCATACACCAGGGGCGCCGCTGACGAAGACGAAACGTACTCGGGCGCCGCCACCCACTCAGTCACCCAGGTGATGACGAAAACAACGTTTTCCCAAACTTTTACCTCATTTGTGGAATTAATTTGGATTTTGAATTTTGGCAATTCAGTTCAGCCCCAGCCTTTGCGCTTTCGATCCGGCCTGTTGGCAGGCCGTGCTGACCGCCAGAATGAACGGGCAGAGGAGGGAGAGCAGGCAAGAGAGATACGTTGTCTCTACATAATGAAAAGCATTTTCCCTTTCTTTCCCGTAAAATGTTTGTCATTTTTTTATTCATAAAAAATGTCAGGTCTGGCAACAGTGATCACCTCTGGGCGCCCAGGTTCACCAAGAAGAACTACGGCGGCATCAGACGTGAGATAGCACCCCAAGATTTAAAAAGTCCTTGACTAATTCCGCTTCTAATTTGCAGTGACAAGGTAAACGGCAATGGACCAAGAAGAAGAGAGGGAGAGGAGAGGAGACGGAAGACGACCAATTACAATGAAGATATTCGGAATTAATAGCCAACAAGAAGACGGACTAGGGGCAGGGCAATTGTCAAATGCATAATTGACTAAGGTCGGGCTGGAGGGCAGACCATGAACGGACGGACGGACGGCAATTACAAGGGGAAAAGACCTCCATGACTCGACTTTCTATCCCACGAAAAGAAAGCTGCGCTCCTCCTCCTCCTCCTCTTTCACAACTTGTCATTTTTCTTCCGTTTCCTCTCCGTTTCCCGCCCTGAGCGAACCCTCCTCGGCCTGAAGGAATGATTTAGGTTTTTTTTAAGTTTTGACACCCCCTGCGGCCAAGCCGTTGCTGCTACATCCTCCTCAACCTCTATCCCAGGCACTTTTTTACAGTTTTTCTTTAATTTCAATGCACAATTATGCAGTCGGTGTACGTCGAACGAAGAAGGAAGCCACCACTACGAAAGAGAAGCCGCCATCCGATTGTCGCAATGATAATTTGCATCTGTAGTAAAAGCCAAAAGATGACAACAGAAGCCACTGATGTACAGAGTTGTGTCGGACTGTGCAGAGAGAACAACAAAAATAATAACCACAAGCACAAAATTGCTTCTATAGCGGCTAAAATTAGACAGATTATCGTAATTGCGGGGATAGAGGTGTTTGTGCTGTATAGGTATATTATTCAGCGTATACTCAAAGGCAGAATAGTTTCGGGGTAATAAAAAACTTTTTTATCTCTTCCAGCAACGTCAATGTGATTGTCAGTGTGGGCGGTGGGAACGACAATAGTTGTTATTACCTGTATCATATGTCTTTATTGGGGCATCATATCATACTTTTTCTGACAGAAAAATCTCTACAGACATTGTGACGCGTGGAAAAAGGTTGCACAAGCTATTTTGGTATATACTGTATGGATGCTCTCCTTTTGTGATCTGCGGCGAGAGAATTTCTATTTCTGCTATTATTGCCGCCTTATCCAATCTGACTTGCGAAGCATGGGGCGTGGTCTATTTTTAATATCGCATATTAAAACATCAATAGGACTTCGTGACAAGCATTGTCGCCGGAGGTTCTGTCATACATGGGCAAATTGGGCATAGTCAGTTAGTCACACAGGCTACTTATGGGGCAAAACATTTCGTTCACAGTATGTTTTATACAAAAAAGTCTGGATTTCGGCAGGTTTTTTAATGGTTTTTGACAACACTTTCTCGGGAACAAGGGGGTGACGGGGGTTGTAAAAAAGGACGGCAGAAGAAGGGGTTTATGATATTGTACACACATCATGTCCATGTATGGTCGTGGTCAAGCTCGAGCCGTTATAATTTCCCCCATCTTACGCCTCTTCCCGATCGCAGTCGACGGACACCACCCATGGGACTCGCACCGGAGGTGAGTTGGTTGAGGTGGGGAAATTGTTGTGCGGCGTACGTAAGAGGGTCGTTAGGGTCACGGAAAGAGGAAACTTTTGCTACCTCCAATTTGACTTCGTCGGCGTCCATCACGTCAAAAGTTGCGCTGCTGCAAATCCGGGCCTCCATTTTTCTCGATTCTTCCGCCGTTCTATCATCATCTCCTTCTCAATCTTGGCTTCTTTCTGAGCAAAATGTACAGTAAGTGCACTTGGGGAAGAGGGGATCCGGGATGGGAACTGGAAGGGAAATTCTGCAAAATAGAGGGGTAAATTTTATGCAGCCCGCAGCCGGCAAAAGCCCGTTGGGAAATGAGTAAATGGGTGAATTCCGTCTGATGATGATTTGATCGCCATATCATATCAGTATGTGTGTTGTGCTGTTACGCACACGGTGATCCACATGGATTGGTACACTTCCAACTTTGCAAACTGTTCGAATTGTAGACTGGGCCTTTAGCTATCAATCGATTTTAAAAAGGCCCTAAATAGGCTCCTATTAAAAAAAGATTTTGTAAAATTCAAAAGGTCCTTTTTTAGCAAAATAAAATGTTTTAAAAAATCAAATTTTCAAAGTAGCTTGAAATTTTAAATGGTGCTAGAAGGTGTTTAAAAGATATTTCAGATGCTTTCGGGGTGTACGTACCACTCCTATTCAACCTCCTTGTATGTGCCTTTGGTACGTACGTCGTACAGTGAATGCAAACAAGATGGAGAAAAAGAGCACACAACGAGATGATTCGACATACGCTGTCGTAATATTAAATCCATTTCTTTAGGCGGTCCAATTGGGACTGCTCCTCCTCTTCTACTCTTGGTCGGTGTCTGCGGCCGGCCTTGGCGCCTCCTCCGCCGTAGACCCGAGGGAGCAGCGCCGCCTCTGGCAGCAGAGGAGGTCGGTGGCACCGATACAAAACGATGCCGATGAAGACCCTGCCGAAGTAGCGGCGGACTTACTGGATTTCCTGGAGGAGGGCGGCGAGGAGGGAGAGGACGACCTAGTTCAGATCCGTGAGCTGATACTGCCCGAAAACAATGATGGAGATGAGGAGGAAGAAGAATTCGTCTTTGGCCCCTGCGGGAGGAGGAGGAGGTTCAGGCTGGCCGCCAATGGAGGTGGTGGGAGCAGAAAGGGGAGGAAGGTCTTCAAGGGGATGGCGATGGGAGGAGGAGGGGGGAGGATGGGCGGGCAGAGGAGGAGGATGCAGTCCAGAATGAGCAGGCTGCTGACTCAGAAGGCGCTGCTAAACAAGAGGAGCGACAACGACAACGACAACAACAGGAGGGCTGTCAAAGACGCCGGTGAGAGGAGGGAGAGGTCCGCGTCGGGCCCGTTGTTGGCCGGGGCGTCCCCCGCCTGGATCGAGAGGGACCCGCCGTTCACGCTGAGGAGGTGGCGGGCGGCAAGGATGCTCAAGAAGGGGAAGAAGAAGGAGGGGATGATGAGGGGCAGGGGGAGGATGGTGGCGGAGGGGGCGGCAGGAGGAGCGGGAGGAGGAGGCTGCGAGAAGAGGAGATGGAGGAGGGGAGGAGGGGCGGGCAACGGAGGAGGGGAAGGGCAAGACAGACAGGGAGGAGGGGGAGAGGAGGTCGAAGGGAGCAGATCAGGTGGGCGAGAACATTATTATTGGACGTGAGACGTGAATGTAAATGAGCCTTTTCATCCTTTCCCCGACAGTTCCGGCGAGGCTGACGTCAACGGTGAGGCTCACCTGATACTTTAGGGGGTTAATGTAAAGGGGGGAACGAAAAAAGGGAAATAACGGGCCAACAAAAAAGTACAATAGAAAGCAACCCATGCACGGGTTGACACCCGCGCACACACAGATAGGTATCTAAGGCAGATGAATCTCGCTTCCCAACAACTATAATGTTTAACAGCATACCATACAGTATGATCGCCCACGCCCTTCGCGCCTGTTTGATTTCGGCCGCTCTTTGAGGGAAAAGGAATATTAAAAACGCGTAATATACAGTAAGGTACACATCAATACAGCAAAGCAAAGCTCATAAAGGAGCCAGAAAAAGAAATTCACTTTTTATTTGGAACGTATATACTGTACAATTGATGTTATCTGCAACAATAGAATTTTCCGTACGAATAAACGCGCATTGAGCTAGGACGCAAGGGTATACGACTAATTTATTTCTCACAACGTAAGGTGCGAACGCACCCGTTTGAGCATTACAATAACTATGCGGAAAAACACTAATTAACTGTGGCCGCTTTCGACTCGGCGCATTGTAATATATCATGCTTTGATCTTCCCCATCTTCATGGTCCACTGAACGACCTCCTTTAACAAGGGCATCTTGAAGTGGTCGGCGATGCTGGCAAAGGTTCTGAAATGGAAATTTGTTTTTCGGTCATTACTGATTTGATGGAGAAAGCCATAAATAGTCTTTGTACCTTAGTGTGACTGTCAGGTCCGAGTGCCTGACGGAGGTGGCGAAGCTCCCCGCGCAAGAGCAGACTGCCGCCATGTTTAGCTCCTTGACGCCGCGGCACTTTCTGCACTGCAGGTCCTGCAGCACGAAGCCCATGGTCTTGCGCTGGAGGGCGTCCACCAGCTGGTGCTCGATGTCCACGGCGTCGTAGGGAGCGCCGCAGTCCGCGCCGGCGCAGGTCCATGCTGGCGCCAGTGCCCCACCGGCTCCTGTCGCCGCCTCGGCCACGTGAGGATCCTTGCAGAGGTCCAGGTCCCTGCAGTGGTTGCACTGCTTGCAGATGACCTCCGGCAGGACGAAGGAGATGCAGGGGTCCCTCCACTCTGCCTGCTCGCCAAACTCCCCAACCCCGATCAGTCGCAGGAGGTCCCGCCGCAGCTTGGCCGCCTCCTTCTCGATGGCAGGGTCAAGGGAGAGCACTTTCACCAGGGCCTTGACGAACTCCAGCGCAGGGTTGGTGAGGCGGAGGTGCGAGCCGGGGTGGACGGGGAAGACGGAATCTTCGTCGTTTTGGCCGCTCCGGCCGACGTGCTCAGGGAGCTTCTTGTGTATCTTCTGGGCGAGTGAGAAGAGGCGCTGGGTGAGCTCTCCGCGGATGAGCTCTCGGGAGTAGGCCTCAAGGGGGTCTTCACCGGAGGAACCGGAGGAGGCGTCGCCGCCACCGTCGCCTTGCTGCAGGGCCTTGCGCCGGGCAGCCTGAGAAGCCTGCAAAATGTATAAATAGTATAAATAGTGATGCGCCTGGAAAACACCATGACAGTGCTGCACACACAGGTGTCTGGGACTGTGACTGTCTCCTCCGGCGACGGACTGGTGTGCTTCCAGGGGCAACGCGCTCAAGCTCGTCTTGCATGAATTGGTAGATTGCACTGATGTAACCTGAGAAAGTATCATAATTTTACGTACTAAAACACAGTTTCAAGTTTTTCTAACAAACTTACCTGCAACTACGGTGGCAAAGTTCTTCTGACAAGCCCCGGCCTCGGGAAGGTAAGAAGCAAGGTTCCAGTTCATTTCCAGATCGGGGCCTGCGCAATTAAAGTGAATACAAAACTGAATTTACAGACAAAGGTTCTATTTTTACCCTCGTCATCTTCCTCCTCCTCCTCCTCTTCCACTTGGTCTTCTTCCTCCTCCTCTTCGTCGTCGGTGCCCTGCCTGTCACCTCCCTTGGCCCTCCCCTTGTTCTTGATCGGCGTCCCCGCCCCCTCGCTCCCCTCCGCGCCCGTCGCCTTGGGCACCCTCGCCTTGATTCCCCCGTAGTTTGCTGCGTCGCACCACAGGAGGATCTCCCAGGCGTGAAGGAATTTCATGTCGATGGAGTGAAAGAGTTCCTTGTTACGGATGGTGTTGGTGACGTACTCAATGTAGGCGAGGGCGTCCTGCACGGACCGCTTCTTGGTGCAGATTATGATGCGGTTGAAGTCGGCGTAGACGACGTCGGCGCCCAGCCTCCTGAACTCGGAGATCAGCTGGACGAAGAGCTTCTTCATCAGGCTCAGGAGGGTCTTGCGCAGGGCGGGGTCGTAAAGTAGGGCACCCGGGGATCTAAGGAGAAAAGATTAATATGGTGGGAGTTGAGTTGAGTTTATTCATGTTGGGGTCTCAACAATTCTTTCACAAACTGTGTGGTACTGATGAAGTAGAACTTGTTCAGCTTTCACTTTCCCGGAATCCTCGTGTGGCAAGATACAGCAGTCTTGGCTTGACACATCATTGTGACTTGAAGTGCCCGTTGTTGGGAGATGAAAGCATGGAGAATTAGATGCCTTGTTGACTTGGACAACTTTTCCTGGCTTGTTTTTGTCATCAGAGATCTGCCACCGGCAATCCAATTTTGGAAGGAGCCCACCATTTGACTAACTTTTGTGAAATATTCATCCTTGCTCATTTTCATTTTCCAACTTCTGTGGTGAGAATTAAAAATGTGCCCTTTCAATAAAAATGCGGACGGAAGGATTTAGTGGAGACAATAATATTTCCCCCTTTCAAATAATCTTTCAAATGGCTCACCTCAACCACCTGTAGAAGTGTATGATCTGGTAGTCGGCGAAGACGTTCCTGAACTTGGACACCTCCCTGAGCCAGGAGGCCACCATGGTCCTGAGGACCCTGAACGCGGCAGAGGCCAGCGCCGTCTCGTCATAGCTGGAAAGGCTCGCACCGCCCTGCCCTCCCAGCATCTCCTCGAGAGAGGCCTGGGGAGCGGCGTCAAAGGCAACCGACCCGGCGGTCCCCTCCATCTCGTGGACGTGCGCAGACTGCAGGAGGGTGTTCACCGCTAGCGCGTCCAGTTCCAATTCCACGCAGATGGTCTTGTAGGCTCCCGGCTGGTTGACGGTGACGGAGAGCGACTGGTCCTCGGCCTCCATCATCAGGCGGCTGTCGTCGGACTCCTTCCCGCCAAGGTCTGGCCTCTCGGTGGGAGAGCACCACAGGACAAAGTTCTGCTTGCGCAGGTGGCGGGCATAGAAGAGGTCAGCTCCGAAGCTGGTGCTGTCCTTGGGGATGTTGCCCGCGGGGACGTGGAAGTAGCGGCACTGCTCGATAGTGGCCTGGAGGTAGCCGTCGTACTTGAGAAAGTGCTTTAGCATGCACTTAGCGCCAATCCTCTGCCAGTCCAGCACGTTGTAGAGGCCCTCCGCGTCAGAGATGTGGAGAGGGACTGTGGGAAATTCCGCCAGCGAAGGGATGGCCATCGCCAATGTCTGGAAGTAGGAAACGAAAGAAGATTCGAATGAATGTACAGCACTGCCAAGTTTATTAAAGGGACAAGAAGATTGTGACCGATCGAAATGCGCTTGCGTAGAATAAGGAATTTTGAAGCTAGACTAGATTGTTTTTGTTCCACGCTTCGTGGGACTTCTCCGCCTCTTCTCCAGTTCAATCTGGGTGTCTTTTTCGATCTTGCGAATGTCCTCCAAAGTTTTGTCATAGTACTCGTCGTACCAACAGAAAATTTTGCGATGAAAGATCGTGAAGAAGCGGTGGTCAGAATCCATGATGCCCTGTTCCACTCTGGCCTGGAGTCCCCACCACTTGAACTTGCATTTGACCAGTTTGTATACAGTGATCACGCTGTTTGTTTGCTGTATCCAATTTTCGCCAAGGGGACCTTTCGGCTTCTTTCCCTTTGCCTTGAACTTGGCAGGATCTGTGCTTTCGTCGTAGTCGCTGTCTTTCACTTTGTCATTGGCAATGTCAATCATCACCACCTCGCGCTTCTCAAGCTCTGCCTTGTCCAGATCAAAGATGTTGTTCGTCGTCCCCTTGTCATTTTCCAGCACATGGGTCAAAATTTGGATCCAAAAATTATCCTTCATGTATCCAGGATTGTTAATCACAGTCTTGCCCGTCGGGAAGGAATTCCAGGACTCCTCGTGTAGCTCAGTTGAACCCTTTGGAGCGAAAGGTCGCAGAATGGCCGGCACCTTGGACTTAAGAAAGTAGAGCTTTTTGGTGTACTGGCCTTTTTCCTGGCCCTTGGTGTACGGCTCGTTTTTCGCGATCTTGACTCCTTCACCCCCGCCCGTTTCTTCCAAACTAGCTCTCATTGTAGAGTAGAGCTGCCCAATTCGGTATTCTTGAAGGGTGAGAGGCATGGGAATCCGAAATTCGTGGATGAGCATATTGATACCGTTAATTTTGAGTCCCCACCAAACACACACTGCAATTTCCTACATTAATAACTCAAAGGTACAAATTTAAATTTAAATTTGAAATTCAAATTTAGATTCAGACTAGCTGGGTGCGGGACTGGTGGCCGCTTTGGCCCATTGAAAAGTACCCAAATTTTCCCTGAATATATTTTTATATACATAAATTTAAATGGGGGGTAACAGCTGACGTCGCACCGAGAGGACGCCTGCCACGTGGCTCTCAGGGTTTTTTTTTGGTTTTTTTTTGGAAATTTGGGCTCGGGGGCTGCCTGGAGACTGCCCGAGGCCCTCCCGTCGAGGCTTCTTGAAGTCAGCGACTGACGGCGACACCAGGGGGCTGAGGAGGCCTCCCCCGCGGCATCTGGGATCTTCGGGTGAGGACGCAGGTCAACTGGACCGACCCGGACGAACAGCACTGGGATCAGGTCACAAGGTTGGTTGATTTTTTTTGTCTTTTAGGGCCCCTGTCCCTTCCCTCCCACGTACCGGAGACATCGGGATCCGGGAACGGCACCGGGGGACTATATTCACTTTCTATTTTTTAAACAATTTTAGATAATAC
>JAAUYJ010060735.1_pt1 | contig 10411 bp, 4 predicted proteins | sample 7278031 | NCBI WGS metagenome assembly JAAUYJ01 (sample SAMN14350222, study PRJNA611818) | marine sediment metagenome | isolation source: surface marine sediment (1.8m) | place: French Polynesia: Moorea | collected 2018-08 | reverse complement strand
ATTTCCATACCAATGCCAGAAGTCGTTAATCCCATACCTGAGGTCGTTAAACCTACACCCGACATTTCCATACCAATGCCAGAAGTCGTTAATCCCATACCTGAGGTCGTTTGACCTGAACCGGAAGCCCACATTCCTACACCAGATCCCATAGCGTAGGAGCTTAGACCTTCCTCTATCATCTGGCCCGAACCCGGAACCATTTGAACAGAACCAAAGATAGATCCAGTAACCCTTTGATCTTCAGCTTCACCTATGCTGAACATCTCATCATATATATCATCGGCATTATCATGAAAAGTAATCTGGCGGGTAGCCGGAACCAGTTCCATGAAAGTCTTTCCACGCAAATCTTCATCCCAACTTACAGTTATAAATTGGTCTTCAATCCAATCTGAGGGATATACTGGCGGAATATGTACTCGTTCAGAACGAGACAGAACTAGCCACCGACCGTCAGCGCACCGATAGCCTACTTCCAACGCATACTCGCGATCGCTAACTGGGATTGGTATATACCATTCACGAGCGAACTCGTCACAAGGATATTCCTGAATACTATGAGGACTTTGGTAGTTCAAGTTGATATCAGTGACATCATAAATTCGCAGGGCCAACTGCTGTCCCCCTTGGCGACGTAATTCTTCCTTTTGTTGATTCGGAATATCCCAGTAAGCATAGGCCCATTCAGGATCGCGAGGCATTAATACGATTCGGCTTTTACCGTAACCGTTTGGTAAATCAGTCAATCCTTCATCAACTGATGAAAGAAAGTTATCAGTATAGTCTTCTTGACCTAACTCAAATTTCTTGACTTCAACTTCTTCCTCTAATCCTACTGTAGAAGATGGAGGAGATGATATTTGATGGATACCTTTTGCTTCCATGATTGCTGATAAAAGTTGGGCTTTACGCATTCTGCTGTAACGAGAGATACCTAATTCACTGGCCACTTTGCGTAGCTGTCGTAAGGTCATCTCTTCTAAAGGTGGAAGTTCTTTGACCATTTGTATATCCTCCTTCTTTAGTTTTTTATGGTCTTTAGGTGTTTGTCTTCAAGGCTATTGGTAATTACCCTTCTATTTTTAAGCACTACTCTAAGTAGAAAATTATGAGTCACTTTGATCTTTGTGGACTCTTAGCAGTTTCTCAGACAGAGAAGCTACAAAAATAGATTTTTTTTTGGGATCACCGGGATCGCCTTTAAGTCTATAATCTTGCAGAAAATCTCAGATTTGGTCAAGGGTGGTTACTAAAAGATTCTGAGTATACATACGGGTTTATAAGCAATTGTAGGTTTATAATGTTAACAAACCTTAACATTATTTGATTTATTACCAATCAGACAGTAATAAATTAATAAAACTATCTTATAGTCATATTAAAAATAATCAATCAGTTAAGATTGGAAGTTACAGTAGCTTAAGAAATAAAAATTCATATATTTATTTATATATATAATCAATCTTATAGCAATTATAAATTAGTTGTGACAAATTTAAGAATAATAAATATTACCTGGAATGCTTGTAAATTCTAAACCCTGGATTCTGGATTATGATTCTTTATTACTACTAAAATGTTACAACCTAAATAGGATTGCCATATAAATTTTGGTCTTAACCTCAAAAATTTTAAATATTTTCTCCTTGATTGTTTTTTATTAAATTGAGGTATGAATAAATTTGATTAATTTAATTAATAGCAGTTTTTATTAACATATAGTAAATAAATTTAGATGGCAAGGCAGAAGGCAGAAGGTGAGAATTCAGCTATTAGCGGTTAGCTCTTCCTGGGGAATGCTACGCAAACAGCAATAATACTCTGGGCTGAAAGATAGGGTATAATACTAATTTGATAAATGTTTGCTACAAATAAATTTCTAGGTTGTGCGGTGGTATGTGGTAATTCAATAATTAATAATTAATCATTAATGATTAATTATTATTACCTCTCTTGGAAAAGAAAAAGATTAACTAAAAGGAAAATTTTTTCTTATTTCCCCTGAAAAGGGGGAGGCACATACCCAGAATTTTTGGGTAGGGAATAAATCTTAATCAGATATTTAATCTTTACAGTAGAAGTTTTGTAGTCTACCTTTGTGAAAACCTCTATAATTCAGATTGAGATAAATAATTTTGTTTAGCGACTTAGTTTAAATATTTGCTTGAGATATACAGCAGTTTGCAAATTTTCAGAAGTACAAAATTTTGAGGAATTATACCTAGTTTAAAAAAAGCTTGCCCTAGCGGAGGCGGGCGAATATTACGAAGAATAAGTCTGATTAAAATACTTTACAGGATATGTCTATTTGACATAAAAGAGAATTATATAACCTAAAAAATGGTATTGAAACCATTAATTATGACTCCTGACTCCTAATAAATAATCTACTCATACCAAATCCGGTTATTATAGAATATTTACCTAAATATTCAAATCCTTATCAGACAAAGATTTTGATTTTTTTGAATATCTCCTTACCAAAGCGGATTTGGTATCATTTGCAGCAAACATTTATTAAATTGGAATTAGACAACAGAAAAGTATCGAATTCTAGTATAGATAGCGTAAAACTTTACCTGACTATCCTGAAAAATACTTTATAATTATTTGTGATTTTTTTTTGTTAATAAATAAACTAAAAACTTGAATATTTAACAAATAATTAACCTCAAAAAAAATCTTCAAACTTAAGCAAAAAACTAGAGGATTATCAATTTAATCATAATCAAATAATCGTAATCAAATAATTATTAACTAGTTCACTACATCCCAATCACGAATTTGCCATTTCCCATCCTGACGAATCAAATTGTAACGAACCAATAAATTATCGTTTTCAGAATTACTCAATCTATCATTGTTATAAACTTCAGCCTTTTCAATAACTTGAGCATCTATCTGAGCCTGATTTGCACCAGTCATCTTAAAATTTTTCACCTCTAAACTATGCTCATACTTGATATAAGAATTTTGTCCCTTAAGTGCATTAGCAGCAGATGACCACCGTGAAAGTGCTGGTTCTACAAGAATTTTAGATAGTTGCTCAACCTCATGATTTTGACCTAATGCTGCTTTTTTGGTGTTTAACCAACTTTCAATCGCAAGTCGTGCTACTTGCTCTGTTATTGGGCCTGGTGATGTGAGGCCAACTTGATTAGATTTTGGAATTTCTACAAGAGGTAAAGGTTTGTCTAGGGACACCATAGGTTGTTCTCCTTGTAGTCTTAGTCCGCCTAAACCTAGAGCATTTGCTAACCAACCAATAGTTTTCATTGTGGCAAACCCAATCAGTCCTATTGCTAATAATCCCAAAAAGGCAATTAAGATTAAACGGCCTACCTTAATAGACTCCCTTCGATTAGAAGTTTTTCGGAAATTATTATCTGGGGTAGCTTGTGCAAGTCCTTCAACACCCATTACTGGTATGCTTTCATTGAAGCTAGGTAGACCACTTTTAGTTCTTTCCCTAATTCTCAGTGAGGAAAGACTAGAACCAACAGGAGGTATCTGTTTTTGTATACCGCTGCCGATAGACGATAATTCCTCTGGCTGTTTAATAGGCTGTTGAGAACCTAAACTCCCCCTATCAGTCTCTCCACTAACAGGAGAAATGGTCGCTTTAGTAGAAGTTCTCCCAGTTGAAATAATCTTTTCTGGCGCAGTCAACTTTGACTCAGAAGATTTGTCAAGTCCTTTAGTATCGCGACGAGGTTGAACAACTACCCACTGATTAGCTGCTTCTGAATCTGTAGGTAAAGCTTCTAGATAAGCTTGAACGTGCTGATCGGCAAAATAGTCTTTCAAAGAAGCTGATTTATGGAACAAATCTCGGAAATGGGGAAAAACTTCTTCCGTTAACCAGTGTTCTGCATAAAGGCAAAGTCCAGGTAACAAATCTGGAGCATCTTGAGAATTTTCTCTAATAAAAGATAGGGGTTCGTATTCTTGGCTTAGTTCTAAAGAGCGAGTTGCCTCTTCAGTTTGCCCTAAAAGTAAAGCGCAGACCGCTTTCTCAATATTGACATCTTGACTGCGGCCCAGTTGCATTAGCATCAGCTTGGCCTTACGGATCAAAGCAGGCTGTTTTTGAGCAAATCCTTGAGCTAAAAAAGTATAAACTGCTAGATATGTACCAACTGCCGAAGGGCGACTAGCTTCGGCCTCAAATATGCTCTTTTGTTCTGACGTAGTTAAATGGTGGCGTAACTGCTGAACAAATTTCAGAAAATCTTCTATTCCCAATCCAGATTGATCATCACCTTGACCATCAATTCCACCCCTTTCATTTAGCATATCCTGGAGAATTTCTAACCCACGGCGACGTTCTAGGACTCGCTCTTCTGGTAGTTCCAATAATTCCATTACTCGATAAGGACGTAACTTGTAGAGATCTCCCTGTATCTCACCTCTAACTTGGGCAAATAGACTTTCCCGTAGCAATAATCCTTGGCCAGCTTCGAGAGAAGTTGCTGCATTTTCATATTGTCCTTGCTGCCACTGTTCTCTACCTAGTTCTAAATCTGCTAGAGCTACAGTTAGTACAATATCTGGCAACACCAGGGCCGGGTCCCCAAAACGACCATCTTTTATAGCAATACTATTGTTGATAAGATAGGGGCGAGATAGTTTGATTATAAGTTCGTATTCTCCCAGTTCTTGTAGGATGAGAAGTGCTCCAATAAATTGTTGATCTTCTATTTCTATGCTGGGAGTATTGGGGTCAAATTCAGTTTTAACTGAAATATCTCTGCCCAGAGAACTAATTCCTCTGGTTGAGGGCCTATAACTTACAGAAGCGGGTATTTCTTCCACTCCCTGAAGTTTTGTCCCTTTTTCTTCTAATGTCTCAATATTTTGCTCAGAATCTAAAGTAGTTTGTTCTGTTTCAGGTTCGTAGGTTTGAGCGAGGAAACTTCCATCATAGGTTCGGCGTTGTTCTGAGGCCGAAAGCACTCCATAAGCCTCATCTATCAGTTGTTTCCTCGCAACTATAGTGGCTTCTGAATATTCTCTTCTGGGAAGCTGCTGCGTGCGATCGCGATGTGCCTGCCGTAACTGTTCGGCAGTAGCCTGAATTGGTAAACCCAAAATTCGGTAATAATCGAGTGGAATCCGCACAATGCACTTCCTCAAAGGCGAGTTACTATATTTGTTTAGTTTATAGTAGCTGATCTTGTTGACTAGTTGGAGTGTTGTTTATGAATTTACAATACTTTTAGTGAGCAGCTCGTAGAATTTGTTTGTTCTACTATACTATTCCCAGATAAGCCACTAAAATATAAGGTTCTTAGAGACCTTTACTAAATACATTTTGTACCACATAAATTTATCATTCATCATAGTAGCTTAGGAAAAATTAAATGATCCAAGAACGTAGCTTACCTGTCTTTGATACCAATAGTATAAAAATTACTAAAGAAAAAGGATTAATACTATATGAAGATATGGTGTTAGGACGCTTATTTGAAGATAAGTGTGCTGAGATGTATTACCGAGGCAAAATGTTCGGGTTTGTTCATCTTTATAATGGACAAGAAGGGGTTTCTAGTGGTGTGATTAAAGCAATGCGCCAGGACGAAGATTTTGTTTGTAGCACTTATCGAGACCATGTTCATGCCCTAAGCGCAGGTGTACCAGCCAAGGAAGTGATGGCTGAATTATTTGGTAAAGCTACTGGTTGCTCCAAAGGTCGTGGGGGATCTATGCATATGTTCTCAAGTGAACATAATCTTTTAGGGGGTTATGCTTTTGTGGCTGAGGGTATTCCTGTGGCTACTGGGGCAGCTTTTCAAAGTAAATATCGTCGCGAAGCAATGGGTAATGAAAAAGCAGACCAAGTGACGGCCTGTTTTTTTGGAGATGGAGCTTGTAATAATGGCCAGTTTTTTGAATGTCTGAATATGGCAACTTTGTGGAAACTACCAATTATTTATGTGGTGGAAAATAATAAATGGGCAATAGGTATGGCTCACGATCGTGCTACTTCTGAACCTGAAATTTACAAAAAAGCTCATGCTTTTGGTATGGTGGGCGTTGAAGTTGATGGAATGGATGTTTTGGCAGTACATTCTGCAGCTCAAGAAGCGGTAGATCGTGCCCGTGCTGGTGAAGGTCCTACTTTAATTGAAGCTTTAACTTATCGATTTCGCGGACATTCTTTGGCAGACCCAGATGAATTACGAGATCCTCAAGAAAAGGAATATTGGTTTTCTCGTGACCCGATCAAACAATTTGCTGATTATTTGACAGAAAATAATTTGGCAGAAACTGAAGAGTTACAGGTCATCGATCAAAGGATTAAAGAATTAATTTCTGAGGCAGTTAAGTTTGCTACAGATAGCCCTGAACCGGAAATTGATGAACTTTATCGCTATGTTTTTGCTGAGGATTAATTCACTTAATTAGTTTAATTTTTCCTAAATAATCTGTCAATTATTAATCGGGTTTCTCGTGAAAATATTTAAAATAAATTTTTAAATGTGGAAACCCGAAATATAAGTATTCGTGCCAAATAAATTTCCTAGTTGAGAGAGGAAACAGGGAATAGGGAATAGGGAATAGGAATAAATAATTCATAATTTATGGGTAAGATTAGAGATGTATCAGAAAATTTATAATTAATTTTATATAACCACTAATTTGTAATTAATTTGGCATAGGCACTTAGCTTTATTTTAATCAAGAAAGTACAAAATTTTTGTATTTTAGTAACCCTATCATAAATTTTTATGGTTTTTTCCTAGTTAGAGAAGTCAGAAAACTTAATTGTAATTTTCAATCAACATCGGTCTAGCCTAACTGTTTTCCGTTAGGTGAGCTAGATATTTTGATACAGTCCACCTAAGTAGTTGTGCAAAATAAATTTCCTAGTTGAGAGAGGGAACAGGAAATAGCGAAAAATAATTGATAATTTATGGATAAGATTGGAGATGTATCAGAAAATTTGTAATTAATTTTATATAACCACTAATGTGTAATTAATTTGGCATAGGCAGTTAACATATTTAGCAATAGAAAAACTATTTCAGTTCTAAAACTTCACAACCATCAGGAATACTCCAGTTTGAAACTGGAATAAATCAATAAATATAATGATGAATGTTTATACCATTTCTCTATGAAGTTGCACTTAATAAAAGATGACAATTTCCAGCACAGTAAGGTTTGAGTAAAAACTATTAAGTGCATAGTTAATAGGAATAGTCTTATAACAATTTTATGTGAGGCTGCATAGAATTATTGATTTATTAATATCTCTTTATTTATATACAGTCTACTCTGAGCAAACTTCCATTCTATGCAACTTCAGATTAATTTGGTATTAGAGTAAAACTATTAACTCTAAGTAACCGGACGTTAGTATATTCCACTGTTAAATTTAACAGAACATCTTTAAAGAATTTTGATGTCTCAATTATAGATAGATAGCTTTCCGGAAACCATAAGTTGGCCATGGGTTGACCAACCTCTGAGGTTGACATGAATTGCTATCAGTTTTTGCAGTCCCTGGTCATGGTGCAAAACTAAAACTTAGCTAAACCATCAAGCAACAGTGAATGAAGAATATTTTGTACAATGCTTAATTACAAAGCAAAATATAGATGGAAAGGTCTATGTAGAAGTTGATAGATTTTTTCCCTCATAGAACTAATTTGATATTTTGATCAAGATGAATTATTTTTATAGTCATTTCAAATAAGAATGAAACACTGTTTCTACTAAAAATCTTTTACGGCAAGAAATGTTAGTCTGAATCTAAACTGAAATGACTATTATTAGGTAGGGAAACTTTTCCATTGGCGATTTATATAGCCCATTTAGTATCTTTTTCCACGATGTTTGATTTTAGGGATGATTTTTTCTGCAAAACTTATGCTTACTCGTACTTACCAATCCTAATTATTATAGATATCCAATGGGTTATATTAAAGATGGAAATCCATACCATTAGCCACAGTAATTCCTATTTAGATAGTTGATTATGGGCAACTTAAATACAAATTAAATACAAACAAACTATAAAATTTTTGGTAAAAATTCAGGAATTGTCAGTAACTCACTAAGGGAAAAGTCAGACATTAAAACGAGATCAGGAAAATTTCATAAATAAATTTAGTTCCTGTAGACTATTTCTTTTTGTAATAGACCCCAGGGGTATTGTAGAAACATTTATCCAAAACTTATCCATCAGGAAATATAACCTTTCCTATTGGTTTTAAGTAGATTAGCCAATTACAAATAAATAACCATGAAGAAGACAACAGGCAAAATTTTTTGGAAACAACCGTTAACTTATCTATTGTTACTAGCAGGGGCTGGAGGAGCATTGCTAGGCCAGCACATCATATTTCCCCAGGCTCAGAAATATCCTGAAAACCCTGGCAATATTGTGGCATCTCAACTTGCTGCATCCCAATCAAAGACTAATATTGATGCTAATTCTAACCCAACAAAACCTAACTGGTTGCCAGTCAGATCCCCTATTCCAAATGGCAACTTTATTGTTAATGCAGTGCAAAAAGTAGGTCCAGCAGTAGTCCGAATTAACTCTTATCGCAGAGTTGGCCAACAGCCAAATATGTTTGGTAGAGGAATGCCAGATGATTTCTACGGTATTGAACCCCCAAGAAATCAATATGGACAAAGGGAAGAAGGAACTGGGTCTGGTTTTATTATTAGTGCTGACGGTCATATTCTCACAAATGCCCATGTGGTAGAAGGAGCAACGACTGTGGAAGTGGTGTTGAAGGATGGTCGTCGCTTACAGGGTAAGGTATTGGGAACTGATTCTGTGACTGATGTGGCAGTAGTTAAAATTGATGGAAATAATTTGCCCACTGTATCCTTGGGAGATTCAGAAAATTTGCAGCCTGGAGAGTGGGCGATCGCTATTGGTAATCCTTTAGGTCTGGATAATTCTGTGACGGTGGGTATTATTAGCGCTACTGGTCGTTCTAGTAATGATGTCGGGGTTCCTGATAAGCGGGTAGGGTTTATTCAAACGGATGCTGCGATTAATCCTGGTAATTCTGGTGGGCCTCTGCTGAATCAAAATGGTGAGGTGATAGGAATTAATACGGCAATTATTGATGGTGCCCAGGGATTGGGTTTTGCGATTCCGATTAACAATGCCCAACAGATTGCTCAACAATTAATTAAGGTGGGTAAAGCAGAACACGCTTATTTGGGTATTGCTATGCAAACTCTCACTCCTGAACTGAAGCAAGAAATTAATCGGAATTTAAACACAGATATGAGTTTATTTAGTGATCAAGGGGTATTAATTATGCAAGTTGTTCCTGGGTCTCCTGCTGCTCGAAGTGGTTTAAGACCGGGGGATATTATTCAAAAAATTGATAATGAGACTATTACTAAATCTGAAAATGTACAACAAATTGTACAAAAAAGAACAGTAGGTAGTTTGTTAGAAATGGAAGTAAATCGTAATGGTAAAAATCTAAATTTACAGTTGCGAACAGGAAATTTACCAGCTAGGCTAAGGGGTTAATTTTTTAATGTTATTTTCGGTTGAAAATTATGATTTAGATAGCAGGGATTAGGGTAATAGGTAACTAGATAGGAAGAAGAAAAAAAAGTTTTTAGCTTGACTGTAAAATTTACCAAATAATCACTAGGTTAATAGTCAAGTTTAACCAAGCTTGAGATACTTCTTAAAAGTAGGGAATAGAAATTTTTACTATTTTTTAAATTCCCTATTTTTATGTGATTATTAGAGTTTTGATAAAGCAAATCTATACTTAATACTAAATCCTGTTTAGAAATAAGGTTTATTTTGAAGGTAAGGCAGAGGGAAGAATGCAAAAGGGTTAGAAAGGAATTTGAACAATTTGAAAAAGTAGCTTTTGATAGCCATATTTGGTATAACTTATACAAAATTTATAAATGTTTGTTACAAATAGCTAGTGAATTTTTTAGGAGTCAGGAGTCAGGAGGCATAAATCAAAATAAATAGCTTTTATACCATTTATTAGTACACCTATAGCGGGCAAGATGCTCGCACTAGAGAGGTTTAAACATTAATATTTGTACTTCATATACTTGAAATTTGCTGTATTGTGAAGTGTTTACTAGGTTTGGATGTCAGAGACTTTTTGTCAAATAAGTATTAAGAGAACGAATATAGCAATCCTATTTTATTAGTGGCAAAAATATTACTGCTTTTTAGGGAAAACTTAACTGGGAACAGGAAACAGGTGGGAGTTTCAACTTTTTGATTTACTTTTGAATTTGTCACAAGCTATGCGCGGATTGCTATAGTTACTAAAATCCCAAAGTAGTCATACTTCAAAGGATTAAAATTCGGTAGAGAGAGGGATTTTTGGCGTTGCTGATTTGGGGTATGATTTATATTTATTAGCGATCGCTAAACTATTAAATAGTAAGT
>JAAUYJ010113133.1_pt1 | contig 10413 bp, 8 predicted proteins | sample 7278031 | NCBI WGS metagenome assembly JAAUYJ01 (sample SAMN14350222, study PRJNA611818) | marine sediment metagenome | isolation source: surface marine sediment (1.8m) | place: French Polynesia: Moorea | collected 2018-08 | reverse complement strand
GTCAAGTTTTTAATACTTTTTTTGTATGGCGAGCCAGAGTGCGAGTTTTGAGCCGGTGCGAGCTGGGAAAAACCCTTGCGAGTCGGCGAGTTCGCGAGTTCGAGTCCAACTCGAAACCATCCCTATCTCTGCCCGAGTGTGCCGTGCCGTCTCGCCGACGCCGACGCCATCAACAGTCCAACACTTTCGGTAACTTCATTATGTACACCTGGAGCTAATTAGCAATTACCTTCGCGGTTTTCAAACTAAGAAGGCTTTTGGTCCGCCTCCTCCCCCTCGCGCCATGCGTGTGAGCGCCGTGTTCCGCCTGTCCGCCACCGCCGTGCGCCGCGCCACCAAGAAGAAGTCCGACCACATCCTGGTGGACTGCAAGAGCTTCGTCACCGACTTCAACGTTCAGCGCATCAGGCCAAGGCTGGACGACAAGCTGGAGTTCCTGTGCTGGGACCCGCTGGTGCAGCGCACCGTCCTCTTCAAGGAGACCAAGAAGATCCGCTCCATCCCTCCGCTGCGCGACCGCCCCTCCGAGCCCCGCTTCCAGGACCTGGAGCTGCTCAAGGTGGAGGGAGAGGAGCAGCAGACGTACAAATGGTACAGGCTGGCAGACTTTGAGGGCAGGGGAAAGAAGACCGAGGAGGACAGGAAGTGGATCAAGCAGGGGGAGCAGTACCCGCCCCACCAATAGACTTGCTCAAGTCGGGAACATTAATGTAGCCCAAGATGAGGCTGTTAGTTAAAGGCGGGCGGTGGGCCTCGGCAGAGGCGAAGAGGAAGCTGTTGTTGCCTTTCAGGTCCCTCCATGGAGACAATGCCGCAGCAAAGTTCCCAGCAGTCAAAAGTGTGATAGAAGATGTAACCGCCAAGTTGGAAGGCGGCGGGGTGCCAGAGGCGGGGCTCTCCGCCAGGCACCTTGTGGCCGCGGCCATGGACATTAGGAGCCTTGACTCTTTAGAGAGTCAGCAGGATGGAGAGTTCCCCTCGGAGCGCCTGCCAGCTCTTGAGACGATGTGCGATTGCCGCCTGGCGCGGATGCCGGTACAGTACATCCTCCAGGAGTGGGACTTTCGCCGACTCTCCCTCCGTATGCGCCCTCCCGTGTTCATCCCCCGCCCGGAGACGGAGGAGCTCGTCGGACTCGTGCTGCAGCGACTCCGCCCGGGACACAAGGTCCTTGAGATCGGTTGCGGAAGCGGAGCAGTAGCCCTGTCGCTGCTGCGGGAGGGTCCCTCAGGGGTGGAGGTGACGGCGGTGGACCAGAGCGGCCTCGCCTGTGCGCTGACGGCGGAGAATGCCGAGGCTAATGGTCTGATAGGAGAAAGACTCAAGGTGGCCAAGGCAAAGCTCCTCGATGATGGCTCCTTCGAAGAGGAGGGGGAATCAAAAGTCGGGAAGACAACCTTCGACGTCGTGGTCAGCAACCCCCCTTACGTGCCCAGGAAGGACGTAATCGGTCTGGAGCCGGAGGTGCGACTCTACGAGGATCTCAGGGCGTTGGACGGGGGCAAGGAGGGACTAGACGTGATCATCCCTATCCTCACCCTTGCGAGCGAGAGACTGGTGCGGGGGGGATCGCTCTTCTTGGAAGTGGACCCGTGCCATCGTTACCTCCTACCTCAAGTGCTTGAAAAGGACCCTTCCCTCAAACTCGGGGCTTGCAAATTCGTCAAAGACTTTCGAGAGAAAGACCGTTTCGCGATTTTTGAGAAATCGAAATGATGTCCTCGTCGTCAAAAGTGTGAATAATAAGTGCGCCACGTTCTGACGTCCAAGTCCCACATTTAATAATTTAGTCACTTTTCGTTTATTGCAGGAGCGGATAACCTTTCGCCATGTCTGAGCCCCACTACAACCAACACGACGACGACCGCGTGCAGGGGAAGAGGCACAACTCCCTTGAGCGCTACCGCCCAGGCGCCTTTTACAGCGAGGAGAGGGAGAACAGCCGGCGGAGGGAGAACAACGAGCAGCCGAAGCCCCTCCCGGCCGAGGGCGAAGGAGGGTTCGACGGAGGCGCACAGTTCCGCAGGGGAGGAAAGAGAGGAGGTGGAGGAGGAGGGTGGGGAAGGGGACGAGGACGAGGAGGTCGTGGAGGTGGCGGAGGTTGGGGAAGGGGGGATGACGGCGCCGCCGCAGCCGAGGAACTGGAAGGACAGCTGGAGCAGATGAACCTGGGCCAGGGGGACCTGAGACACCGGCTCAACCAGAGGAGCAGGGACCCCGCCCCGCCGCCCGTCAACCTCAAGTACGCCAACGGAGACGCCGAGCACAGGGGAGGTCGGGGCGGAGGCGGAGGCGGGAGGAAAAACCACAGCAGGCTACCGGGCAGAGGAGGAATGGGAGGGGGAAACGGAACCGCGGCAGGAAGGCTTCCGCTGCCCAAGCGAAACACCGAGAACTTCAACCCCTCTCACGAGCCGACTGAGATGAGACTGCTGGTGGCTCACCCGGGACTGAAAAAGTTCAACCGCGAGTACACCTCCCGCGACGTACTCATGGTCATGGACCTCTTCTGCGAGCCGGAAGACCTGACTATCTACGACAAGCTGCTGGCGGAGATCAAGAACTGCGGCGTCGACGAGGACATCCTCTGGCAGTCTTGGCACGGGGACAGCCACGTCATCGCAGACGACAAGAAGAGGTGGAAGGAGGCATGCCCAACTTTCCACTGGGTGGTGGACAAGCTCGCAGATTACTTCGACATGGACATCAAGGCAACTAGACTCAACTGGTAAGTAGAACCTGTGCTATTTTCCTCAACTTTATTCGTTTCAGTCGTACAATCGATAAATGTCTCTCTTGGAGTTGGAAGACCATTGAGACCACTGCACGTACAATATTACCATAATGCATCCTATTAACAAGGTAGATAGTACGCTTCTGGGCTCTTGGAGTTCTATCAGTCTTGAGCCACTTGAACTCGACATACCGGTGACGATGTTGTATAGTGTGAAGACAAGCACAGCCAGGAGAAATACCTTGTATATAGACACTGGAGAAGAAAGTGACGAGAATCTGCTTTGTGGCATTCCTCCACATTTTTGCAGCCACTTGCTTTTGTAGGGTCTTATTCGTAGCCCCTTGGGATCGGGAATAGTTCCTTTCAACGCCGCATGATCTCTTTTAGCCTTCTCGAGTCTTTTCAGGCATTGGCATCTTGACTGGCGTTCTGCTTCGGCCAGATCTTGTGATCGTGAGTGCACCGTAGCAAGGGAGTCGTCTAAATTGAATTTACTGAGATTTAGAATGGAATTGGAGCCTCCCAGCTGAAAACTTTTTCCACTTTTCCTGCCATAGGCATCAACAAGGGGAACAAACACAGTTATGGGAGGGCTGTTGGCATCAGATTGCTTTACAATTATCATGGTTTCATGTTGACAGTAACCGCAAGGGACAGTGCTTGTGTTTTGATTCACTTGACGCAGTTCTTGAACACTAGACTCACGAGATTCTAGCTCAACAGGTGGCGAAGGCGGGGGAATAACGATTTTTCTCCTGACAGGCTTTTCCTCCTCTGGCTCTTCTTCCCTGGGGGGCTCAGGTGGAGGAATTGGCAAGAAAGACGAAGTTTCCTGTTGCAGTTCTGTTTCGCCAAAGTTGTTTTTCTTGTTAGGCAATGGTTCCACAGTTGCACCAGGAACAACGGAAACATGGGAGAGCTGCGGATCTCTCAAATCACCCTTTTCGAATTCGACTTCTGGCTCTTGCCTTTGCTGTATATTTTTATTTACTGTTATTTTCTTGTTGACCGTAACGTGAGTTCGGTATCCTTCGCCCTCCGACGCGTTGGAAGAGTGATATTGGTATACTTCTTGGTTCCCGGCGCCTCTGTTAACATCACTGTCGACAGAAGGGGAAACTTGACTCTCCAGCATTTCGCTTTGACTTCGCAATCTGTGGATGTCAGCCTCTTCTTCGCTGACAAGATCGAATGGGACAGACTTCACGACCCCCCGCCTCTGCTCCTCATCTTGAGTAAGGTGCTGTTGGGTAGTTTGCTGCCTATTAGGAGGAGGTGGTTTCAGGGCTTTTCTCTGAACTCTATCTCTTCCCTTCTGTGACCTCAATTTCCCCCCCTTTGATTCCTTGCTGATTGGCACTTCTTGTTCCACCGAATGAGAGCTGGTTCTTAGTTTTTGAGGAGGAGGAGGGCTTTTAAGCTCTTGGGGAGGAGCGCTTTCTCGCCTGGGTTTTTGCAATGAAGTAGTATTTTCCGGCATCTGGGGCGAAACCTCCGTTTGTTCTGGAGGAGATTGAGGAGGGGATCTCTTACTTTGCTTTCTAATAGGTCTCTGAGGCAGATTTGCCTGCTCTTGTGGTGGAGCATCTGTGCCAATATTGTCTGACATTGTTTTCGCAGTAGTCTTGATCTGTCCTTTTGCCCATGTGCCGCTGTCCGTAGGCTCTTGATCTTTAATTAGATATGTTGTTCGGCGTTTGCTATTTACTTCCCGTACGTCCAATGTATGGCTGTCTTCTGGGTCCTTCCTTGGCCTTGAATTTTCGTCTCCCATCTTTTCTTCCAAGGGACTGATTTGCTCTCCCGTGATGTCTTCATCATCTTCTAAGTTCGCGTTGTGGATGGCAGGGTTTTTCTTTTTGGTGCTTGCTGAAGGTTCTAGTTCTTTCCCTGGTTCTTTGGCGTTTGGATCTTTAGGCTGCCTCACAATATCTCCAGTTTCACTGGTGTCGGTGGCTGTCACATCATCTTGGCCTCGGGGAATCTCTTTCTGCTTCGAAGTCGGGCCGTCCTCTTTCAACTTTGCACGCGAAATTTTCTCCTTCGATTTCCCTCCCCCCTCTTTGTCAGGTCCAACTTTGCCATCTTCTACGTGAGTCTTGAGTGTATCCGTGTCTGTGTCAGACTGAGGCTGCTTCTTCGGAAAAGGCGCGGCGGCGACGGGGGCATTTTTCGGGACGTAGGTGTCTGACGTGGGCTTCCTCTGCTGCTTGCCCACCGGGTTCTGCAGCACGCTGCTCTTCCGCCGGGCGCGGTGGATGTCCGCCTCAGCCTCTTTGTCCAGGGCCTTTTTCCCCTTGGCGCCTTTGGGGGGAGCCTTTGGCGCGGGGGGATCGCCTGCTACGGCGAGGACCGTCGCATTGAGGCAAGGAACAACTCTAGCCTTATTGTCTTGCTTCAGTGTCATGAGGTCCTCGTCAAAATTAGGCGGCCCAGTTGCCATCGGCTCTGCTCTGCCTGGACGTCCGCAAAAGGAGGGCATGGGACAGCCCGTCACCGCGTTTCTTGCACCGGAGCCTTGCTGGCCATCAGTAAGGTCTCTGATAAGATGCGTCGATCTCAGAGCTCGGCTATCGGCCTCTGGGAAATTTGTTTCGCGGGCGCCTGTGCCATCCGACTCGTAGTAGCGGAAGAAGGTGTACAGTCCCACGGTGGCCGCCAGCGCCAGGAGGGTCTGGTCGTTGCTGCCCCGAGAGAGGTCCAGGCTGTAGCTTGAGTTCTGGATCGTGATCATGGCCAGGCAGATGAGGACTCCGTAGGTTGCGATCGTCTCAGTCTGTCTGGAGGAGGCGCCGGGGGAGTTCGAGTATCCAAGTATGTGATGCCCCTGTTCCACCAGATAAAACACGATCGCCCCGACCAAGAGGGACACTGCCAGGGCTTGATCCATGATTTTTTGTTTGGAGACTGAAAATTTTGGCGTTCTCACTAATGGAAAATTTTACGTATATGTGCAGTTCCCAAACTCCCGCACTAGAAAATGTGGCAAAGAAATTGAATTTAAAAATTCAAATTTTCCAGGTACCGTGACTCCCGCGAGTGGAAGCCCTTCCACCACGACGCGGCCGCGGTGAAGGCCGACAAGGCCCGCACCCAGAACTTTACTGTTGCGGTGTCGTTTGGCGCGGAGAGGGACGCGGCCTTCGAGCACGCCAAGACTAAGGTGCAGATCTCTATGCCTCAGCCCAATGGGTGCGTTTACACCTTCGGGAGGGACGTGAACATACTGTGGAGGCACGGGATTCTCCAAATGCCGGACGACAAGTACAGCGACCAGGGCAGGGTCTCCATCATCGCCTGGGGATGGAACAAGCAGACTGATGTCTAAGAAGTATCGGATATAATTCTTTCTTTTGATCAACTGGCTCACTACCGTTACTTAACAAATTAGAAAGGAAGTTTCTATTTTTGGACACTAGTAATACGATAGCTTCATGTATCATGCAAAAAACTCTTGACTTTTCCAACGACGATGTAGATACCTTTCCATTGTCTTTTTACAGAAAAATACATCTATGCGATATTAGTTTCCATGGAAATGCTGCGCGCCGCTTCCTTTGCAAAATAAGACACCGAAATTGACTCAGGCTGAAACTATTGAAAGACATATATTATCACTTTTTTATCACCACATATTACCGACAAAACAAGTAGATATTTTACATCTTACTTTCTACTGCACCAAGCTCCTCTTGCGAAGAGCGAATTCTAACAAGGCGAGAAAGACTAAACACTGGAAAACAAGAAAAGCAATTTTCCCTGTCAAGGCGATGAAAGACTGGCAAAAACATGTTTGAACTGAAGGATACTTGCTAAACATACGGCAGTGGAGGTAATATCTACTTTTAATCAGTCTTGCTGTTTTGAACTTTCTCTTCTCCATTGGAAGCCGCCCTTGAACGTAAATAGGAGAAATTCATAAATTGCCTTGAAACATACGGGAAAATTCAATTAATCCTTACCTCCCCACATTTTCCTTTTCATCTTCTCCCTCGGCGAAGGCCTCCGACACCCTCCTCTTCTCCTCTGCGCTGAGGTAGGCCATGACCCTGCCGTGGTCGACCGAGAGGTGGTTGAGCAGGGCAACGCTGCTGGGGAACCCGCTTGAGGCCGAGGCGCACCCCGGGTCCTTGCACTGCCAGCCAAGTTTGTTATCCCCGGTCACTCCGGCCGCCTGAGCCATCAGAGGAGCCAGGTCCCTTCGCAGAGAGGCTCCGAAGTGGAGGCGGGAGAGGTGCAGCTTGTAGTCGACGAAGGAGTCGAACTGGAAGGGGAAAGAGGGTTAATCAGTGGCCAGGTGGGCCAGTTAAGATTATTGACGTACATGGTATCCACACAAGTGGCAAGGGAGAGCTCCCGACTTGGAAGTAGTGGTCTCCGGAGCCTTCTCCGGAGGGGAGGGGCCGTTGCAGCGTCTGGGAAGAGAAAAAAGTGAGACAGCAATAATTTTACGAAAAAAACGAGACTTCTAGCTTTGACACACCTGACGGGGAGCATCGGCGGTTCGAAAGACTCGGTGGAGTCCGTGTCGTTTGTCTTGACTTTCTTGGCTGCCTTCATCTCCTCGCTAACCTGTCTTGCCAGGGACGCCTCCTCCTTTGACAAGGTGGCGGAGAATTCCCCTCCTCCGTCGTTCATCTCTTCCTCCTCCCCGTTGACCTTGGACTCCTCCTCCTCTCTCACCTCGCTGCTTCCGGTCGCCTTTGACTGGGCGGAGGAGGCGCTCCTCCTCGCGCCGCCGACTGAGCTGCCAAACACCCTCGGCCACTCCTCCTCAGGGATGAAGTTCATTATCTTGCGGTGGGTCAAACTGCGAAAGAAAAGACTTGATGAAATGGTAATCATTTCCAATTTGCAAGGTTTTTCCTTACCCGACGTGCACTGTGAGGTGCTCTAGCCTGTTCGCCCTGATCCCGGCCCTGTAGGAGCATCCTGGCATCGGGCAGCACGGGTTCATGTCGTAGCCGGACCTTCCTCCGCGGGACTGGCCCGGGAAGTATGTCTCGCGAATCTCCTGGCGGTAGTGGTTCATCATGTGCTTCTTCAGCCTTTGAAAGGAAAAAGAACCGACGTTTTAATTAACAGTTGGAAGATAACACAAAACACGTATTTTCTTACTGCGCCCTGGCGCTGAAGTTGCCGCAGCCGCAGAAGAAGCATGCCAGGACGCCGGAGGAGGGCGGCGGCACAGCGGCGGCACCAGGGGCAGGAGGTGACGGCGGCAGCGGAGAGAGGGACCTTCTCCTCTCCACCTCCGAGGCCTCTGCATCCGCGACTGCGGCTGCCGCAGCGTCGAAGGCGGTGGGGCTCTTGTCTCTGTTGACCACCACTGGTTTCCCGCCGTTGCTCTTCCTCTTCTTGGCCGGCCTCCCCACCTTGCCACCACCGCTACCGCTTCCCCCTCCTCCGCCACATATCTCGATGCACCCCCTGAAGAAGAAGTCCCCTAGCTCCGACGGGAAGAGCTGGCTGAGCTTCTGGAACCACTGGACTGACCCCGGCACCACCTGCTCGCTGAGAAGCTCCGCCCTCTCCCTCCCTAGGTGGGCGTTGACAACGTGCTGCATGAGCGCGGTGGCGTCGGGGCGGGACAGCCCGCACACGTAGCAGGAGAGGGGCTCGCAGGAGGAGAGGCGGGAGCGGTAGTTGTCCACCAGCCGCGCGGCCGCCTCGTCCCCCAGCTGGCGGGGATCGAACGCGTGGCGGCGGCGGAGGGAGTAAGGGGAGTCCACGTCCTCTTTATTTCCGTCTTCTTCATCTTCTAAGTCCTCTTCCTCTTCGAATTCCTGGTCCTTTGCCGGTGTCGAGGACCTGTTGACCTTGTCCTTAGCTCGTGCGCCAGATGCGCCAATGCTGCAGTTCCTCCTCTTCTCTTCATCCCCCTGCTTTGTTATCCCCACCTTGCAATGGCGCATGTGGCCCTCGTACTGGTGGCATTGGTCGCGGCGGAATCCCTTTCCGCAACGGCGGCAGCTGTAGATCATGCCGGCCGTGACCGCCTTCTTCTTGTCCTTGGTCTGCTCCTGCTGCTGTTGTTGCTTTTTGACAATCCTGGGCGTAACAACCGGCTTGGCGGTCTCTGCTGAGGCGACCACCTGCTGCTCCATGTTGGATGGAAGCCTGAGCACCGGGTTAGCGGCGTGTTGCCTCCTCTTATCCTCCATGGTTCCCTCGCACTCGATGTAGTGCTGGATGACGTGCCTTCGGGCGTGGGTGCTGTATCCCCTCCCGCACCTGAGGCAGCGTAGCGCGCGGTAGCTGGGCATCCAGATCTGGTCCCTCAGACCCTCGAACTCGCATCCGGCCTTGACGTGCTCCTCGTGCGGCGACCCTGGGCGGAAGAGCAGGCAGCAGTGCGGGCAGGGGACCTTGCAGATCTTGCGGTCCGAAGAGGTGGTTACGATCTCGTCCCCGTCTTCTTCCTCCTCCCCTTCCTCTCTCCCGGGAGGAGAGACGACGTCAATCCTCTCCTCTTCGTCTTCCTCACCGCACTTGGCAATGTGCTTGGCAAGGAATCCCCCCGTGACGTAGAACAGGTCTCCGCAGCGAGGACAAGGATCACGGCGCTGGGGAAGGTGCTGATCAGGTTTGGGGGAGTTGCCGGTCGCTCCAGCGCAATACTTGACATGTCTGAAGAATCCGTTGGGGAAGAAGAGCTCGGTGCACTTTGGACAGCGCTTCTGCTCCTTCTTTCTAATCTTCTTACTCTCCTCGGCTTGCTTCTTGTGCGGGTGATAGGTAGCTCCTAAATCTTGCTCCTCTCCAAAACTTTCTTCTTCACCATCATCCTCGCTTTCCTCGTCGCCGTCCTCTTCCTCTTTCCTCTTGCCGTAGCTGGCCCTGGAGATGTCATCAACGATGTCCCCGATGGCCTCCTCCGCCCAGTAGTCATCCTCCTCCTCCATCTCCTCTTCTCCCCTACCCTCTTCACATTCCTTTTCTTTCTTCTCTCCAGTGCACCTTGCCACGTGCTGGTAGTACCACCCCCCGGTCTTAAAGAATAGCCCGCTGCAGTGAGGGCACTCCCCCTTCTTGGAAGAGTGCTTTTCGATGGAGACGACGGCCACTTCTTTCGGATGCTCCTGGACGAACTCTTCCTTGACCGTGTCCTTCCTCTTCCTCCCGCATGAAGAGCCAGCCTTCCTCTCCCTATCCTCCTCTTCGTAGAAGAAGTCAGAGGTGTCGAACTCCGCGTCGTCAAAGGTCTTCCTCTTTCTCCTCCTTCCGGTCTTGCGGCTGATGTCCACCGGGGAGGAGCCAGACTCGAGAAGGATGGCGGCCATCTCTGGAAAAAAGAGCGTATGATAGGTAGATGATTTTGTTGTTGGGAAGAGACTTGAAGAAGCATTACCTGACTGGTTCTCGAATGGCACGAAGGCCGGCGTCGTCGTCGTCGATGGCTGAGACTTTAGCTCCTTCTCGATGAGTACGGTGGCCCAGGACGGGGTGGAAGGGGTAGTCAGCACCCCTGCGGCGGTGGCGGAAGACCCCGTCTCCTCCAGCACCAGCGCCTCCTCCTTCACAGGCACCCCCAGCATTTGCAGCACCCCCAGCACCTCCCTGCGCCCGCCGTCGTCTGCTTCTGCGCGTCCTTCCAAGGTGCAGACGCCGGTGTAGATCAGCTCCACCGCCTTCTGCAATCCCCACTTCCCCACTTCGGCCAAGGTGAGGCTGGC
>JAAUYJ010006084.1_pt1 | contig 10419 bp, 11 predicted proteins | sample 7278031 | NCBI WGS metagenome assembly JAAUYJ01 (sample SAMN14350222, study PRJNA611818) | marine sediment metagenome | isolation source: surface marine sediment (1.8m) | place: French Polynesia: Moorea | collected 2018-08 | reverse complement strand
TTTGTCTTTTGTTCCTTGCTTCTATTTCTGACACATTGAAATTAAATGTTACACAAAAATTGAAACTACCCAACAAAAAGTGAACTAGAAATTGCGCGAAAAAATCCAAAACAGAGCAAAAAATCCGCGTAAATTTGACACATATGCCCCTATACGCCGGCGCCGGCGCTCTTTTTGCGCAAAATTTTTTTTGGCGCAAAATCGCCGCAAAATATCTACGCTGCGACGGTTTTACGTCGAAATTACGCCTATTAATAGAAATGTTAAAAAAGAGAGCAAAAACTGGCGCAAAATATCTACGCTGCGATGGTTTCACGGCGAATTTGCGCTTATTATAAGCTTTTTTCACTACATAAATTTGCACAAGCACGCAAATTAATTTTGCGCAAATTCGCCGCAGTCTAGTTCGTTGGGAATGTCAAAAGTATCAGTTTGGCTTAAAATCATTTTTTTATTTTGCATAAATTATGTTGACGAAAATATACCGTGAGGAGTTTGTGCAGGTGCAGGTATTTGAGATACAAAATAAAAACCTACAAGTACCCAAATACCCGCATTAGTATTCATTATTCAGTAGGATCCTTTTTGATTTTTGTCCTGGATCAATATTTTTATCGGGCCCCATGTCAATCCCTAGCCAAAACGTCAGAAGATAAAAAAAGTGAGACTGATCACAGTACCTTTACATACTACAGAAACCCGGTGCAGCTGTTATGTAGTGAGGAAGGCTGGAGGCTGTGGAGGGTTTAGCTGCTGCTTCCAGGCAAGCCAAGGCCAAATTTTAAGAAGCTTTTACAGAACTACTTAGAATGAGATCAAACCTTTGCAAGTACCTTCAGACTGGAGACTGATATTTGTTTTGAGCGCCAAAAGAGGTTTTGACGAACGCAATTTTTTGTTGTTGCGTGGAAAGGCCTGAGAAGACTGAAGAGGAGAAAGCCACTCCATTTCGCCAGCTAACAACAAGGGCTGAAGGCTGAAGCCTGAAAGGGAACTTTCGTCCTGCTCTCTCGACTCTCGAGAGTCGAGGCCATCTCTTCTCGTGCAGCCTCTTCGGCCTCAGCTTTCGCTCTTTACACTGATTCTGCCCTCAAGTGGAGGTTGAAGGGCGATCAAGGGGCGCGCTGACAAGGAGAGAAATCCCCGCCCATCTTGAGGCTGTCTTCTCCATCCTGTTGACAGCTCTCCGCACCTGCTCCTCGCTCCTCGCTCCCTTTGTCCTTGTCCGCCTGCGGCACACTACTTAAGCGGGGCCCGCAAGATCCCTCCAGGGGGAGTTTCCGCCCAGAGGACCTCCGTGTCAGCACCACCGCCACCGCCATGTTGGGAATGAGCTGGAGGCTGTCCTCGTCGTCCCTGATGGGGCGCGCCCAGGCAAACTCTGCCCGACCCATGTCCTCCGGGGGGAACAGGCTGGTCACCCTCATCCCTGGAGACGGCATCGGACCGGAGATCGCAAAGGCTGTGCAAAAGTGAGCAACTGTCTCTCCCAAGACAGTTTCAACAATCTCATTATTAACGTCTTTTTTTAGGATCTTCGCCGCGTCCGGCGCCCCCATCGACTGGGAGCCGGTGGACGTGGCTCCCGTCAAGAACCCCGACGGCACCATGGGCATCCCCAGAGAGGCCATTGACTCGGTCAACAGGAACAAGATCGGCCTCAAGAGCCCGCTCATGACCCCCGTGGGAAAAGGCTTTCGGTCCCTCAACCTGGCGCTAAGAAAGGAGTTCAGCCTGTACGCCAACGTGCGCCCTTGCAAGTCGATCGAGGGCTACAAGACGCTGTACGACGACGTCGACCTCATCACTATAAGAGAGAACACGGAGGGCGAGTACTCTGGCATCGAGCACGAGATCGTCTCCGGGGTCGTCCAGAGCATCAAGCTCATCACGGAGCCGGCCTCGCGCAGGGTGGCAGAGTTCGCGTTTGACTATGCCAAGGCAAACGGGCGGTCAAAGGTCACCGCAGTGCACAAGGCCAACATCATGCGGATGTCTGACGGGCTCTTCCTCCGGTGCTGCCGGGAAGCTGCGGAAAAGAACCCCGAGGTGACTGCTGCAACATTTTTTTGCAATCATAGGTCAAAACGACTGTTGACACTTGCTATTTCTACTCCAGATCAAATTCGAGGAGAAGTATCTCGACACTGTCTGCCTGAACATGGTGCAGGACCCCTCCCAGTACGACGTCCTGGTGATGCCTAACCTGTACGGCGACATCATCTCCGACCTGTGCGCGGGCCTCATCGGCGGCCTCGGCCTCACCCCCTCCGGCAACGTGGGCACGGGGGGCGCCATCTTCGAGGCCGTCCACGGCACCGCACCCGACATCGCCGGCCAGGACAAGGCCAACCCCACCGCGCTCCTCCTCTCGGCGGTCATGATGCTGCGGCACATGGACCTGTACGACCACGCCCAGAGGATCGAGACCGCCTGCTTCGACGTCATCCGAGAAGGGAAGACCATCACGGGCGACCTGGGCGGGTCCGCAAAGTGCTCAGAGTACACCGACGCAATCATTAAGAAGATTGAGTCCTCGTGAAGAGAAGAGTTGACTGAGTAGAGAAAGAGACAGGAAAAAAAAGGTTTTCGATGACTTCTCGCTCCCTCCCCGCTTTTTGGAGGATGCACTAGCAAGCGACGTTCATATTATGTTACCCATTTGGCCTCGAGAAGCGTCCATCTCGTTTATGTAACTTACAGTCAAGCGTCGCCGCATGGAGCCAAATAGGATCAAAAATTACGTATGAGAAATACACGGGAAGGAACTGCTTATAAGTTATAACAAAAGTCGGACCAGCGGTATTTTACAGTCGCTTTTTATAAATGTAAACGTGGTTTAGACTGCGAAGTGCCGGGGACTTACGCACGGAGGATTCTGGGATTTTAAGTAAGTGCAGTGTGGCGTGGGTAGATATTTTCTTTCTTGGTTGCGAGATTCATTTACTATAAAAAGTATAAATCCGCAAGTTGCCCCATTGTTGGGGGCTGGCTGGGCGCTTGGCAGGGCGCTGGGCAGAGCCGCAGAGCGGCAGACGTGAGACGACACGACAGCTGAAATTCTAATTCTCTCAAGTCTGCGAAATTTCCGAGGCCGTACCGTTCGTTGACGAAGTTGTTCTTGCCTAAGTTGGCTTGTTTCTGTGTCGTTCCCGCCGTCCTGGTCCTGGTGATCCCCTCAGTGCCCCCACCATGATGCAGGGCCTGGTGGGCGGGTACGGAAGTGACTCGGAGGAGGAGGCAGACGACAAGGGAAACAGCAAGGCTCACAAGAACGGCACCGACGCCAATGCCGGGGGACAAGGTAGGAAGATATGGATGGATGATGGATGGCCTGTTGTGACCTTTTTGACCCTTGTATCGTGCCCTCCTTGTCGCTCCAACCATTTCACTTGTCTTTGTTGCACCTTGTTGTTTCAGCGAGCGAGTGGAGCGAGTGCGTGGACTCCAACACGGGCTATGCCTACTACTGGAACACCAGGACCAACGAGGTCAGGTGGGAAAAACCCACGACGTCAACGACCGCGCCAAGCAAACCAGTGGCGGTATCAACGCCGGCGCCGGCGCCAGTTCCCACGCCAGCTCCCAAAGAGTCTTCTTTTTCGGCGTCATCGTCCAGTAGGAGGCAGGACCCGCCCAGCAGATCTTCTGAAAAGTCTTCGTCACGGTCCTCCCGGTCTTCCCGATCCTCCCAATCAAGGTCGAGATCGAGGTCACCCTCGCGTAGGTCCGGTAGTAGGGATGATCGCTGGGATGATCGCCGGGACGACCGTCGAGATGACCTTCGCTCCTGTTACCGCTCCTCCTCCAGGAATAGCAGAAACGGTGGTGGTGGTAGCGGGAGGTCCTCGCCGAGGTCCCCCTCCACCGGCGGGTCTTCTTCATCTCGGCGGTCCTCGTCAAAGAAGCCGAGCGGGCCCAAGGTCTTCTACGGCCCCTCGCTGCCCGAGCCAAAGCCGGAGGAGATCGCCGCCAGGAAAATCAAGAAGCTGGAGGAGGAGATGTCGGATAAGGTGCTGGGGGAGATCCAAAGGGAGTCCCCGCTCGACTGGAAAGACGCCATGCCCCGTTGCCTACACACGAAGCCTTTCAAGTGGAACCAGCGGAAGGAGCTCCTCCCCACCTGGAAGGAACTCTCCAAAGAGAAGTCCGAAGATGCCAAGAAGCCCTCCAACTCAATCGCTCTCATCGCCGGAGTCTACGGAGACAGCGACAACGAGGAGAGCGAAGAGGAGGCTGAGGAAGACGCCGATACCAATACGGCCCTCGCCGGAACCAAGAGAAAGATGATGCAGATGCAGGTGAAATCCCTTCCTGCCAAGGCCAGTCGGACGGCGGTAGCCAGCGCGTTTGCTGACGAAGGGGACGAGGCGACGGAAACCATGGATGACAACGAGAAAAAGTCTGAGCGAAGGGATAAGAGAGGCCGGAGGGTATACGACTCGGCCTTAGGTAAGAACTTTGAACTGGAAATTGCGTTTCCCCTCCCCCCCATTTTTCTTGTTTTGTCGATTTACACTGCAGGTCCTTCTTTCAAGAAGTCTATAGATGAGGTAGCCGAGTTACTCTGCGAGAAACTGGAGGCTCTGGGAGTTGCCAATGCCAAGGTGTCCACGCTCAAGGTTCTAGCCATCCAAGTTGAGGTGAGAATTGCAAACCTCTATCACCTCTATCATAATTCACTGTATATTGTTTTCCCTCTTTTTGTCGACCAGACTTTGTTTGCCGCGTGGCAGAGCTCCGCCCTCTCTGCCGCCTACATGCAAAAGGCCATGGTGGACCTGTCCCGCAAGATGCAGCGGTTCGAGACCGAAGAGCTGACCCCGCCCGGCTGGAGGGCCTCTTGGGACAGGTACGAACCCATTTCGCTTTCGCCTCTACTACCACTACTACCACTACCGCCACTGCCACCGAGACTCCCGCCTCCGAAGGGGCTCCTCCTGTGCGAAAAACAAAATTTTGATACCTTCTTGATACGTGCGTCGGCGGTGCCCCGTCGTTGTACACGATCTGGAGGATAAGATGACTTTTCGTGGAAAAAAGAGCAATTAGAAAGAAACTTCCTATCCCACGTCTCGTGCGAAATCGACGTGCCCAACAGCCAAAGTTTCAGTCCCCAGTCCCGCCGAAGCTGTGCCTCGGTGGCGCGAAGTGGAAGATGATGACCCAAGACATCTGCTGAAAGAGAGACGGTCTGTATGATATCCGGTAAGGTTCATAGCCCCGCAGATCAACGCTCCTTTCCCCCCTTGAAGCCGGAAGCCCGGTCTTCTCTTGGAGTTTTAAAAGTATCTTAGGGATATTTCCCGCCAAAATTACGTGGGTTAGAGACAGGATTCCGGGCTTCTGAGCTCCACCTTTATTCAACGTCTACTTTTATCACTCGCTAAATGCGTCAGCTATCGTCGCATTTAGGCTTCGTTTTATTTACCCTCGTCGCGCGATCACGGGAACATTGCTTAACAGTCGCCTTTTCTCTCTTTCTCCTTCTCTTTCCGCCTCTGCCTCCTCCGACAACCAACTCCGGCGCTGCGCAGATCTTCGAGGAGGTACGTCTACGAGAACCTGGTGACGGGCGAGACCCAATCGGAGGCGCCGGAGGACGACGACGAGGAAGACGACAATGTGGACAGGGAAAAGGGAAACCCTGATGCCGAGGACAGGCAGGGACAAGACAAGACCAACGATTGTCTGAAAAAGGACAGTTCGGAAAGTATGAGATTCGTGCACCTTGGATTGACACCTGCTACTACTGTATTAAAATTCCTCTTTCTTTTTCAGGTGCTACACCTCCGCTGCCTCCCCCTCCCCCTCCCCCGGACCCTTCAGCCAGCGAAGCGAAGCCACCTCCTCCGCCACCTCCTTCTGCTCCTCCGCCCGCCGCCGCTCCTCCCCCACCACTGCCCCCTTCTCCCACAGCCGGCCCCCTTCATTCGGAGCCCCCGCCTCCTCCTCCACTGCCCCCTTCCGGCGTAGGGGGAGGAGTGCAGGACATGGACTTGGACGAGGACGAGGATGACGATGCTCCACCGTCTCCTGCGGTGGCCTCGAAGGAGGAGGACGGTATGTCAGAGGCGCTGGGTTCCTTCTACGCCTCTCTAGGGATGGACGAGGGCGGGTCCTCCTCTTCTGCTGGAAACACTCGCAACAACTCACCTGCTCCTCCACAGCAGCCGCAACAACTACAGCAAGTTGTTGCTGCCCCAGATGAGGGAAGCAGTTCACCGGGACAGAGCCTCCCCGATGAAGACAGGGACAGGAAGAAGAAAAAGGTTGGACAAAAGACACTGTTAAGAAAGGTAGTAATGATTGTCAGGGTTTCGTTGACTGTATGGTTTTTTTCTATTCCAGGGGAAAATAACTTCGGGCTTGTCCCTCAAGAAGAAAGGGGTGGACAGCCTGGTCGCCAAGTGGCAGAACATCCAGCAAGAGGTCAAGAGGGGGTCGGACAAGTAATGGACCGATCAGTGATGCTCACGATTTTGTTTCGTCATGTTTCTGTGGCTTTTCTTCGTTAGTCGTTTCGACGGCCATAATTAAATGCACTCTCAACCAGAGATTTATTCTTATCAATCATAGGACTCCTTTATTCTTCTCCGAAAGCAAACACACGATACAATAATTTTCCCCTCTCACAGACATAAAACCCTTCTTTATTAAACTGTTTTCCTGTCGATTCCACCTAACGTCGCGCTATAACTATCGAGATATCGGTAGAACAGCCACAAATGGAAAAAACCTTCTCATGGGATAACAACTAATTTGTCCTTCGGTACGTACTTAGGCTTCTTGCTCTTCCTCCACCATTTCGACGTTTTCCTGCCCGGCCTGCTCAGCTTCTTGGGCTTGATTCTGGAGCAGGAACTGCTGCTGCTGTTGAGCGAAGATCTGAGCCTGTTGCTGCTGCCTGAGGAAGACCTCTCGCTCCCTCTGCCGCACCAGGACCCTCTCGTACAGGTAGCGGAGCAGGGACAGCGGTTCTATCATCGGCAGTTGCTGAGGTTCCTGAAAGTGAAACTAAATGTTGACCGAGATACTACTCCAAGAGCGACAGAAATAGGAAATTCCACCTGATCGGGACCCGGAGCGACAGCAGCGTTGCCGACGACCTCCACTTTCGGCTTGAGCGCTCGGAACGCCTGCTGAAGTCTTGCCAGCGCCTGCTTGGCTCCGGACGCTTTGGCAAAGGTGTCGATGTACACCAGGCCAGTGGGGGTATTCTGCGGAGAGAGTAAAACATTGGGTGCAAAAAATTGAATTATCCTAGACATACCAGTCTCTTGGCAGACGGCTTGACCAGTTCTACGGTGACTGCGAGTCGCCGGTGGACGCCGGTGGCGGCCAACTCCTCCTGGTTATAGGCGGCGTCCGCCCGGAGCTTCAGCTCCTTGATCTCGTCCTCTGACACGACAGCCTCGATCAGACCTTCCAGGAAGGCCGTTGCCAGCACCTGCATCTCGAAGTTGGTCAGTAGCTGGTCCACCATGAGCCGCCTGCCTCCTCCGCAGATTTCCTCGACGTCAGCGCTCTGATCGGCGTAGAACGAGTGCAGCACGCCGACGTCGTAGTACCTGACAAGATAATACATTCTTATCGCCATAAAATGTTGCTTTTTATTTACCGCACCTCATGGCCTCCCTGTGCAGTCCCTGCTCCTGCAGCAGGTGCACGAGGCCTCTTACGCAGGCGTCGTCGGCATGAGCATGGATCTGATGCCTGGACACGAAGGGTAGCAAATTCTGGTGGGGAAAATGTTCTTTTATTATTTTCTGGGACAAACGGTGCCAACAAGAATACCGTGAGGAATTGCGACCCTAACCCGCTGGTGCCCCTCCACGCCTTTGAGAGCCCGAACCGGACGATGTCGTTGTAGACGTGGTCCTTGACGTCGGCCTTGTCCAGGGGAGAAATCTATAGATGGAGAAAATGGGTGCATTGCTTCTCGCATTTTTTAGTCTACTATCCGCACCTCCGTCTCGTTGACGTCTTTCGCCCTTTCCGCCAGGAATTTGTCGAACAAGGCGCAAACCATCTGGACGACGTCCACTCCTGAGATCTCCTTATCCTGGTCCTTCAGCAGGACGCGGACAACCTCCCTGGCCGCGTGGAAGGAGTCCACGTAGCAGGGGTCGCTCCCCGAGAGGCCACCCGTGTCCAGCATGATGAGGCCAGCCTGGTTGCCCAGGTTACGGTGGAGCAAAACTCTTGTGTCGAGAAAGGGACAGAAACTAGTTGACATCTAATTTGTGTACTGGAAGGCCTACCTGACGGTGGCCAGTACTATCCTTCGCCTGGGTTGGGTGGTGGTCAGGGTGGGGTTGAGGCTGAGAGGGTTGGCGATGGTCTCGCTCGCCCAAGGGTGGAGCTTGATCACCTCCTGGCAGAGGGCGAAGATCTGGCACGGATCACCCTCCTTTGACTGCTTCTCCCTCGAAAAGGAAAATGGGAAATTGTACGTATGGGGTACTGCGGCGACATCTTTCGCCCCAGCAGTATCTTACTTCTCCATTCCGTCGATGTGCACCATGAGCGTTCCTGCCAGCTGCGCCAGGAGCGCCTTCTCGACCGGCCACAGATAGACCTTGCCGTGGCGGGTGAGGACGTCGACCAGACAGGCGAAGTTGCGGTCGATGGTCGAAGGGGAGGAGGACTCGCCGCCGGTGAGGGCCTCGAGAAGAGCGGCGGTAACGGCGACGGTTCGGAAGAGGGTGCGGTCCTGTATGGAATTGCGGAAGATGGCCTCTACCTCGGCCCACTTGCCACCAGACACCAGCGATGACATGTGGGACTCCGTTCTCGTATCGGGCAGCACATTGGAGAAGGACTGGAAATATGAACAGAAAATATAAAAGATCCAGTGGTGTGGCACCCTTTTTCATTGTTTCAAATGTGTTCATGGTACTAACTTGGTCGATGGCCAGACCCTCAAGTTTGAGATCTGCTAGGTGCCGAATCGAGGGAGCCAGCATTTCCCGCCACTCATTCTGAAATCGCCATCAGTAATATACCCAAGCACAGTTTTAAAGTGGACGTAATTGCACACCACCTTTCCCTTCGCAGTCGTCCCACCGCCCACCAGCGCATGACAGGAGTTGACGAAGAGTTGCAGGATCTGGACCGGCACCTTCCTTAGCTCCGTGGGGCTCGTCCTCTCCAACACGTGGGACAGGTCGACGATGACCTGAGGAAAACTACTCTCACGGACCAGGAACCTGAAACAAACCGGAATAAATGTGAATATGAATATGCTGCGCAGGATGTCGAGTTGCAACCACGATTATAAAAGGGCACTGAACGGACGGTAGACTTAAGTATATTGGATATGCAGCATCCTGTCTATTTCACGTTGAGGGTTGGGCCGGCAAGTGGTGGGGAAATTTTTTCATGTTCTGTAGAGTGGGCTAAGTTTTCTTTGAGCCTTCTTTTTTGGAGCCACCCGACTTCTTACTGGCCTCCTTTGATCCTGACTTGGCCTTTTCTGCTAGTTCCTTAATTTCCTCAGGCTTCTGTGGGTCAATGTTGGGCTGTCCTCCCTCTTCGACTGCCATGTTAGCCGGTTTGCTTCCGGTGCCCCCTTTGCTCCCCGGTTTGCTACCAGCACCACTTGCAGGCTTGCTACCAGCACCACTTTTGTCACTTTTATCCTCTGTACTGCCTCCACAACCCATTGTGCACGTCTAATTTTTCTGCAATTCCTGAGCAACTAAACAAATGGCACATAGAAATTGCTACTTAAACAAAAAAAAAGTTCTTTCGAGAAATATGAAATTCGGAAAACAAACTGTTTACTATAGGTGGCTTCGTGACCAGAAGTAGCGATTTATCGCCCAGTTGGCGATTTGGAGACCCTGTTGGTGACAAAATTTTGGCTTGGCAACTAGCGATTTTTTGGTGATTTTTGAATATTTCGGTGGCGATTCTAACATTTTAAAGGAAACTATAAAATTTTTACTACATAAGCTAAATATTTTGAAACTTTTGAAACTTTTTTAAATTTGTTTTTTTTATTTCCTGGTTACTTTTTATTTCTTCTTTTTCCCCCTTTTTCCGTCAAACTCGCGTAATCAAATTCAAATGTGATCGAAGCAGAGTGTGCTTTGCCAATACCGGTGCTCGCTAAAAAAAATCTTCACTTTTTTTTAAAAAAAAATTAGCTTGCAGAAAAATTTTGTTAATAAAAATGTAATAAAACTTTAAAAAAGCTGGGTTTGAGCGGCGAATTCTTGCGATTTTGAATAATCTTCTATAAATGTTGGCGAAGTTTTTTCTGCGATGTTGACAACTTGACACCTCTAATTGGCAATTTGGAAAAAAATCTTCTGGTCACACTGGGTGTCTTTTTTTAAAAAATATTACCTGCGTCCGGAACTTGGTCACCTATTTGTCTTTCAAAAATGACTTCATACTGCACCGTGAGAC